>Ga0181538_10005204_pt1 | contig 11775 bp, 9 predicted proteins | sample PEATcosm2014_Bin_40_FD_119773 | JGI IMG/M metagenome (GOLD analysis project Ga0181538, IMG submission 119773) | Peatland microbial communities from MTU Mesocosm Facility, Houghton, MI, USA - PEATcosm2014_Bin23_30_metaG | ecosystem: Environmental > Terrestrial > Soil > Wetlands > Peat | place...
TTCAGCGCCCCGAGTCCCTCTCCTCGCGAGAAATGGACTGTCTGAGCTGTTGCGCGCAGCCGTCCCTTCGACTAAGTCGGGTGTGGGCCCTCTACGATTGACAAGTGCCCACCTTGTCAATCGGCATTTTTGAGCCGGGTGTATATAATTTGCGCGGTTCCTTGTACCGGTCAGAGATCACCTAACGGAGACGTCACGCCAACTGAGGCTGCTCAATCCCGGTTTCTGCCTTCGGCCGCGCCTATGCCGGGCCGTCCCTACCTCACCGCTTCTTGTCGGCGATGGCGATACCGCACACTTTTTCTGCGGCGCAACGTTCCGCGTATCGAATCACCTAAAGCATTAGGAGGGCATCGTGAGAAAATTCCGGCCAGTAATGCTGGCGACATTGTCTTTCACCCTGTTTGCGGCAACCGCCGTCGCAACCCACGCGCAGTCCGACTGCACTGCGCTCAATCCCGCCAAGGGTGAAGGCAAGTTCACGGGACAAATTTCCACTCCGCCGGACGGCAGTTCCATGACAGTCACCTACGCTGATCAGAGCGTTCTTGTGCACTACAACAACTCCGTCACCGTCTGCCAGGGTGGACAGCCTGCATCCCCTGACGCTCTTAAGCAAGGCGCGAGTGTCTCGGTCTTTGGCCCCCTGCGGCACAACGGCAAAAATATGGAAATAGACGCCGCGAGAATCTTCGTCGCCGGCCGGCCACAAACGGCGCCGCCCAGCCCGGAACCAGCACGGCAAAATACCCAACAGACGCAACCGCCAAATGTCCAACGGATGCAACCGCCGAACGCCCAGCAGACACAACCGCCAAGTCCCCAACAGGCACAACCGCTCACAACAGGCCTGCGCCCCATTCCGAACTCCGTGATCCTCGGTGGCGGCACGCACGCAGAAACGATGCAGCGCTTGCACGTGGTTCGCACATATGCGTTGTCCGATTTGCGCACGAATTCCCAAGTTACGCTGGGAGTTGCGCGGCTTAACTTCCACCCAATGCTGGGGAACCCTCGGGCCCTCTTCAATGTTGCACAAAAGCTGCGCGCGCTGCCGCAGCATGTGCAACTCAAGGAGGACAGTTCGGAAATTAGCGAAGTCGAGCAGGGATTGGTGATCCATCACGTCCTCACCTACCAAATTCTTCCGGGAAAGTGCAGTGATTCTGGCGCCAGGGCGCAAATGGCTAGCGCCGGAATTGAGTGCTTTACACGTGGTTCGACGAGCGAACGCGTGGCAGAATTCAGTAGTCCGAGAAGTCCGCGGTATGTCGCCGACCCACAGAGACGGCAAGCGGCAATCGCGGCCTACCAGCGCAATAGTGCGCTCGGCGCTGCCGACGCGAGCAAGCATATTGCCGATCTGCGCAAAGCCCTCGCTGACCCAACTCAGCGAGCGGCGATTAGTGCGCAAGTCGGTCAGGCCGAAGCCACACGGATGGGCAGTCTCACCGATGACCAGCTCAAGGAAGAACTCATCAACTCATCGGTCCAGCACTTTGAAGAGACGATGTTCGTGCCCAAGGTCGAGTCGACTACCTACCTGCATCCCGAGCACGCTCTCTCCATCGCCGCCAGCCCTGCGGAGATGGTGGCCGCCAAACAGTTGTTAAGCAAAGGCGTACCGGAGCACGGTGCCAGCCCTTCCAACTTCCCCAAACTTCTGAAGGTGGTTCCCAATCATCCTGTAGGCTTTACCAAAACTCCCCAAGCCGATAAGGTCGCCGACGTTGACTTTGGCCCCTACATCTTCCTTACCGGATTCACCTTTGGCCAGGATTATGAGTGGAACTGGAAGGCTGAAACGACGATCAACTGGTGTATCGTCGGCTGTTCTTCAACCTACGGCGTCTACCTAAATGCCGGCTTCGGCTACGGTTTCGGTCTGCGCTTTCCGTTCCAGACCCAGTTGAAGTATCACACTGTGGTTCACGCGAATAATTCCGCCGAGGCGAACGTGACGGCGAATTTTAAGCCCATCCAGGGTACGGATGACGATTTTTTGTCAGCCGGAATTTCACCCGACCAGCTTTTTGACGCCCAGGAACTGGTGGCGCAGATAGGCGCCCATTGGGGTTATAGCGTCAATTTGCCTGGCTTCGGCGACAGCCACCAAGATTATTTTGGCGGGAATCTTGCCGATGCGCTGCCGCCGAACTATGATCACGGTCACTTCTTGCCGCCCGCTCCCGGAGTACCCGTTTTCTTCCCAAATGTCGTTGACAATGCTGACATTCTGATGGGGTTCCTCAACTATGGCGTGGTTGGCGCCCAACTTTTCCCAGCCGTGGATCTCTCTCTTTTCTCCAACAAGCTGCAATTCACGTTGAACGATGAGATCCTGAACCGGCAAACGCAGGTCACCTTCACCAAGCAGACGGTGCCTCTAGGTGTCAGCTCTGCCACAGTAGGAAGCCAGAGCCATTTCAGCTTCGGAAACCCGGTCTACAACCTTGAGTTTAGCTTGACCCCGGGGCTCAGCCCGCGCATCTTCGTGGACCTCGACGTTTGGTCGGATCACTGGGACTTTCCGATTTGGTTCCCTCAGCTGACGGTTGATTTTCCGCCCAATGGCATCGATTTCGGCTGTCACGCCGGTACAACATGTGTGCTCGATTTCCAGCCCGTGTATAACGCGAGCACTGGGCAGGATACAAACATAAAGAAGGAAGAAGACGTCGCCGACAAGACGCTGACAGACAGTGGGTGCCAGCGCGTGAACGGCCAGGAAGGAAACTACCTGTGTCCCGTCAAAGGCATGCTTGGATTGTGTCAAGCCATGCTCAAGAATAACGCTGCATTGAGTTGCGCCCCATTGGTTCCAAATGTGGTTGACGAGATTCTTAAGCGCGGGCACTGTACCGGCAACAATGCGAACTATCTCTGTCCGAAAGACATGATGGGCCTATGCGGCGTCTATCTCAAGAATCAAGAGATTCTGTCCTGCACACAGGCAAAATGACTCGAATGGCGTGGCGGAAATCCCTTACCTTACTCTCAAGGGCCATGCAAGATTCTTGAGATACACGCCAATAGATCGAAGCAAGGAAGCGCTGGGAAGAAAATCAACTCCGCGCGTCACGAAATGGCTCGGCGAAGTTCCTGGGGGAAGCTGCTTGCAGTGCTCGTCCACGTCCCAGCGGCCCCCCCCGTCTCTCCAATGTTACGGATGACGGGCAAACCTGAAGTTATCCGAAGGCGGACACTGGATCGCATGGGTGGTTCTCGGCCAACGAGACGTGAAATTGTCCAGAAGTCCGCTTCGAGGAGATCGCCATTGATCTCCTCCAAGCCCGTTTCTAGACCTCCCGGATTACTTCCGCATTGCCGACAACACGTCCAGAATCGTCGCATCAGACGCCGACGAAGCCGACAACGCGCGAGGATTTCAGCCAAGCGGCTGCTCGCATCGTCAGGGAAGCAACAGAAAACAAGTAGGGCGCACTTATCTAGATTCTTTGGCAGTTTCATGGAACAATGCGCTCGCATAAAAGTATGAGTTGCCGCACGAACTTGGCATTCGTGAACGCGTGGCGAATGTTCTTCGGAGTCGACATGCATCGCAGCTTAACCCGATGGCTCGGCGGAAATTCCCACCCGCTTCATCGCGCCCCATTGCAGGTCACCCCGTAAATATTGCCATAAGCCTTGCAGCCGCCACACCATGGTCATCTGCCGGTAGGGGAAGTGTTCGAACAGACAGTAGATGAGCAAACGGGCAACCTCGCGCCAGTCTCCGTAGCGACGAACAGTCATTTCTTCCAGCAGAACCGAACCGATGGAAATCAGGGTAGCGAAGGCGTAGCCGAATAACAGGAATTGCAGAAAAAAAGCCTTGCTCAACACTCCCAGCACCGCTGCGAGGATGATCGTGGTGTATCCCACCAGCTCGATGACTGGGGCTAAGAGCTCAAATATCCACATATAGGGAAGAACCAACCAACCGACGCGACCATAGCGAGCGCGAAACAGCATGTCCCGGTTGGGCCAGAGTGTATCAATCAAACCTTTGTGCCAGCGCGCTCGCTGCCGGGCGAGCGACTTCAAGTCAGTCGGCACTTCGGTCCAGCAAGTTGGATCGGGAATGAAGTTTATGTGATAGGGGCGGTGTTCCTCGTGCTGGCGGCGATGCATCCGGATAACTAGATCGAGGTCTTCTCCAACCGCATGAGTGCGGAACCCTCCCACTTGTTTCACCAAGTCTCTCCGAAATATTCCGAAGGCGCCGGAAATGATGGGTAGCATGTTGAAGCACGCCCAGCCTTCACGTCCCACCAGAAAAGCACGCAGGTACTCGATGACCTGCATGACCTCGATCGGTCGGTTGGGAAGACGCACTTGCTCAATCTGATTGTCGACGACACGGGAGCCGTTTAAGACCCGCACAATGCCGCCTACCGCTATCACCCGGCCGGGATCAGAGAGTACTCCCACCATGATCCGGACAAGTGATTCCCTTTCCAGAATCGAGTCGGCGTCTACCACGCAAACGTAAGGGCTGGTGGCGGCGTTGATGCCGGCATTGATTGCATCCGCTTTGCAGCCTGCTCCTTTCTTATCGAGAACGAACAAGCGGGGTTCCAGCGGGCTACGATAGATCGCGCAAACCGGCGCGGTCGCAATATCCGCAATGTAGAGTATGCGGGCCGTCTGAAGACCATAAGCTTCCTGCAACCTCTCCACCGTCGCGTCGCTTGATCCATCATTCACCACAATCACCTCGAGGCTTGGATAGTCGAGCCCGAGCAGGGCTCCCACACTGCTCACGATGGATCGTTCTTCATTGTGTGCGGGAACGATGACAGTGATGGGCGGCGTAAACGGTGAAGCTTTAATGAGCTCGAATCTGAAACTACCGAGGCGATGATGATGTCGAACATTTCTTGAAATGGCAACTACCAAGAGACCCAGATAAATAATGTTAGAGAGCAAGTAGTAGATGAACAAAGTATCGTTCGATATGGTGAGGAAGCACACGGTTAGTGTGTCCCCGCTGCCGCCGCGGCAACTTTCCCGCTTAGTTCCACACTTTTTCTAGCTCCTTCTACGACCTCCCGCAGAGTAGTCTGCACAGAATACTCGCCGGATCCAGCCAACACGCCGATGATTTTCTCGATAGCGCCGGAGCGCTCGAGCTCGGAGATGAACGCCTGCAGCGCGTAGTCGTCATTGGTCGCGACTACATCTTCAAGAATCTGCTCCAGTTGCGGTTCCATGCGTGCCAGCGCCCATGCGGCACGTTGCCGTACATGGCGGTTCACATCACAGAGGGATCGCAGCAGGATCCTGATCTTGCCGACATTCTCGATTTGTCCAAGCGCCACCACCGCCCGCAGGCGCACAAACCACTCGGGATCGGTGGCCAAACTGTGGAGCGCGGGTAGAGTGTACGAGGTGTTGGTATTCCCCAGAGCTCTGGCAGCGGATGCACGTACTTCCGGTAAGGTATCTGCCGCCAGCACTAGCAGTTCCTCACCCAACTCAGGCGAGGCCAACTCGGCCAGGACGCGTGCCAACAGCTCCCGCATTGTTCCTTGGGTCTGCTCAAGATAGCTGACCAGTATTTCGGGGTGGCTGCGACAACAATTTGCCAGGGAGGTTTTTACGGAGCGTTCTGGAGCGTCGAGCTGGCCGTCCACGATCCGATCCAGAATTGGGATCGCAGCCTCCATTACGGCGGTACGCCCGAGCGCACGAACCGCGGCAATTCGGGTCTCTGCCCGCCGCGAATCTAACCCAGCCGCCAAGGCGGGGATGGCTTCCCTAGCCCGCGTCCGACCCAAGGCGAGTAGCGCAGTTGTCTGCTTCCAACTGCGCGCGGTTCGCGCTTCATAAATCAGCATGTCGAGCAATCCGCTCACACGAAGACAATCCAGCAACGGAGGCAGGCCGTCCGGAGCCGACATCTCAATGTTGTCGAGCAAAATGGATTCCACGATGTCGCAATCGAGCGGGTCGAAGCGCCAATCAGGGGGCGGGATCTTTCCCGAGACTATATCGTTCCATTGTGAGCGCAAGGCAACCGTCCGCTCATTTCTTCTGCGAAAATAACGCGCTCGATACCAGCGCCGCAGAACAATGAAGCCAACCAGCAGGAAAATTCCCAGCAGCGATCCCAGGATTGCCCGCAGCACCAGCCCCGCGGGTCCGGATTTTTCAATCGCGCTAAAAACGGATCCCATAACTCAGTCCCAGTGTGGTGTCGGTTTGCCCCTGGCTTCGTTCTTGGCGAGCTATGTAACCCTGGACGTCCTGCCGGTCGACGAACCGATAGCGCAGTCCACCGCCGTATGTGTGCGCGGAAAATTGCCCGATCTGGTCGATTTGAGAAAAGTTTTCGCTTCCCACCCCATAGAGGACGTTGCCGCTAATGCGGCGATACAAGGGAAATCCGAGCTTGGTCCAGCCCGATGGCTCCCAGGCGACAGGCGTTCCGACAAACCCACTGCGGGCGCCGGTGACGTCAAGCGACCAGGTCCACCCCTTGGGTAGGTAAACAATCTGAGTTGTTGACCAAGTTAGAACATGCGCACCTCGATACCAAAACCAATGTTGCTGGTAGGAACTCTCCAACCCTTGCACCCAGCGGTTGTCGAGCCGGAATCCGTGACCTAATTCGACAAACGCTTCACTCGTCGGCACCACGGCCTGATCGTTGGCTACCGCGGTGCCCACGCTGGCCCAGGTCTGAGCGGTAAGATGAAAGGCTCCGCTGGCTTGAAACTTGACCGCATCCTGACCAAATCTTTGGTAGGTGCTGACGCCGAAAACCGTCGACCATCGGCGGTTCCAACTGGAGCTTAGGCTGACACTCTGGGTCTGGGCGTTGCTCGTGTAATTGAAGAAGTCGATGTCGTCCCCCACTCGGAGTTCATGTTTGGTGTTTTCCAGGAGGCTCGCCCTTGCTTCTTTGTTTTCCGGATCGAACTGGAGGACCTGCTGATATTCCAACCGCGCTTCGCTTGTACGGCCCAACAGAGCCAGTACCCGCGCCTGCCGGCTCAGAATTTCAGGGTCAGAGGGCGAGCTTGTTCTTGCGTGGTTCAGAACTTGGAGAGCCTCGGCATACTTCTGCTGCCAGAGCAGGACGTCGGCGAGGCCGGTCAAAATATCTACGTCATTCGGGACTTTCTCAAGGACAAGTTTGTATTCGGCTTCCCCTTCGGACCAGTGGCCTTTCCATGCCAGCAACCGTCCACGCCAACCGTGCGCTTCAAGATCTTCTGGCGCGTTCGCCAGCCGTTGATCAACGATCGTGAGCGCAGCATCGAGGTGCTGAGCTTTAACCTCATCCTGAACTTGTTGTTGCCATTCGCTTCCAGTTTGCCCGGCGAAGGGCGATGCGGCCGCCACTAATAGCGCTCCGATAGCGCTCGCCCGAATCATGCTGCGCCGCAAATCAATTAGCTTTTTCTGGATCACTCTCACTGCAAAGCTCCGGCGGGGATGGGACTCGGCGGGAAACCAAATACGTTTGGGACAACCCAGTCCAGACGCAGGAATGCACCGTCGTCAGCCTCTTGGTGATTGTGACCTCAAGGGAGGTCTTACGGTAAGTTACTCAAGTCCAAAGGCTTACGTGCGCTCAAAAAAATGGACGGCCGAGAAAGCCGCGGTGCGGCTGGAATGCAGAGGAGGGATCCTCGACGGAATTTTCTCCGCGCGCTGGCTAACGATTGAGACTGAGATGGAACGAAATGGCTTGCCCTGCTTTCAGTTCCGGCAGAACCACATGATGGTTATCGGGAGATAGCGTGGCACCGTTTGAAACCGCCGATATCGGGTGCTGAAATTCAAACGTGAGGCCGCCGACGGATTCTTCTGTGCTCACTTGCAACACGACTTCGCTCGGCACGGAGGATGAAGTCACGCTCCACTTGAGACGATCGCGAGCGCGCCAGAACCTTGCAAAACTCAACATGTCCGATTTGCCAATGTCGTGCGGAAGCTGGCGAAGCAATTCCTGTTCGGCTGCGGCTTTTTGTGCAGACTCATTTGAGTGAACCAACAGCACGCTCACCGCTCCGTTTTCCGCATTCGCAAGGATCACTTCCAAAGCCTGCGGCACTCGTTTGGCGAAACCGGGAGATTCTTCGTCCTCAATCGTCACCGGGAATTCATAAATCCGGCTGTCCTCGTCGAAGCCGAGACCCCAAGGTAGGGCGTAGGGGAAGTTGCTGAGAACGTCGTCGGCGGTGAAAGATGAGTCGAATTGATAGCCGGAGCGTTCCAGGGCCTCGGGCAGCGAAACGGGAACCCGCAAATGTCCGGCCCGAAAGAATATCGTATCCTGACCTAGGATTTCTCCATCCAGCAATTCCTTGCTGACTCGTACTTCGCCGAAAACAGTGGCTCCTGAGGCCGTATCGAATCCGAGCCCGCGTGGACGATAGGTGGCGTATGTCTCCTGGCCTGACCCTAGTTCGAACTTGTTGAAACCGCGCGAGTGAATAACGGAATGGCTGCCTAGGCTCGATCCTCCCGCTTTTAGTTCGCGGAGAATCCCGAGGTTGGGCTCGAAAAAAAATGCTTTGCTGTTGGCGTCGTCCACATACTTCGTCTGAATAAAAAAGGTGCTGTTCGCCTGGTTTGCTTTTTCGATGCCTGCAAAGTCACGGCCGGGTGCGAAGGAGTTTTCCCAATCGACATCATGAGAGAGCAGCAATGCCGACCGCTGGCCCTGGGGGATTGTGGCCAACCGCACCCAGTCGTTCGCGTAGGCTTCGTACCAGGCCCTCAGAATCAACATCCACACATCCGCGCCCGGCTCGAACGCGTTCACATAATGACGCTCGGCCTCGAAATCTCGATTACTCTGACTGCGTAAAACAACGTCAACCAAACTCAGTCCGAGAAGATAAACCCCACCCTTGCCGACCGTGTTCGTGAGCAGGGCCGCACTGCCGTCGTCAAAGTGTGCCAGCACGACGGCGCCGCTGCCGGGAATATATCCATTCGTCCAAAAAATCTCGGGATAGCTCTCGCTTCCCAAGCGAGTCTCACGCTCCTCGGGCCGGTTGAGATACTTCATGACCGGATCCGTCCCGGCAAACGCTACGTGATAACGCTTGCGTGAAGGCTCAAATTCCCGGAAACCAAAAAGGTCCTTAAGGCTGCCCCAAAATACATTCTGAGCGAAGATATATCCGCCCTGTCTTACGAATGTCGTCAATTGTTCCGCTTGAGCCTGGTTGAATGTGTGCGAATCCACGCTCGGATAGAGAATGACGAGCCGATGTTTGAGGGCCTGTCCCAGGTTGCGAGTTATCAAGAACGGAATGCCCATTTCCTTCAGCGAGTGTACGAGTGCCAAAGGATTCTCGGGGCTCGTATCTGGACTGGTCCAGAGAACAGCTACCTGAAGGGGGAAGCGATCAGGAAACTCAGTGGTTGGGTCCGCCTGCTCGTGAGTGACGGGAAGCAGGGGTACTTCTTTCGTTTGCAAAGCGGAGTCAGTTCTGGAGATTGTTTTCCAAGATAGGACCGCCACGAAACCCAGTACTACTAGCGCCACTTTGAAAGATGGTTTCAAATCCCACCCCCCTTAGCCGAGCTTATCAGACCTCGCTGAATCCGCTATATTCGCTTGGTCTCGGGCGGATTCTGTGGAAGGTGCCGAGACTTGGCGATGGGGAGAAGCATCGGTCCCACGGGTGAAACTGACTTGGCTACGACTTTGTGTGCACAAACCAGAAGCACATAGATGGGGGTCAACTTCATGAGGATTTTTTCCAGCGACGGGTGCTTCCGCCAGTAAGGTCGTTGCTGGCGCAGACCAAATCTCTCATGAACTTGCAAGCCGCAGGTATTCAGCGACTGGATCAGGCGGGGCATGGTGTTGGCCTTGTAGTCTACGGGAAAGATGTCTTCGTCCGCCCGGGAATCCGATGCGTGGACAATGCGGCGACGCAATTTCTCTGGCAGCACCTTGGTAGCAACGGCATTCCCAAAAATTGCGTAGTTCAGCAGATTTGGGGTGATGGCGACAATTGCGCCTCCGGGACGGAGACAGCGGGCGCATTCGGCAAACGCATGACGGGGCCGAGCTAGGTGCTCCACGACCATGCGACAAGTGATCAGATCAAAGCTGTTGTCACCAAAAGGCAAGTCGTAAAGCGATCCCTGGACGAGTGACTTGATATTGCGGTGGGAAGTCACCGAAACATCCATGCCGACAATGGTTTTGCAATGGCTGGCAAGCCAGTCTTCAAGCGGCTCCATGTCGGCCTCAAGCAGCCGAGAACCGCAGCCAGCGTCAAGCCAAACTGTGTCAGCTGACAGGTGCTCGGAAATGAGGCTTGCGTATGCTTCTGACTTAGCGGCCCACTGTGCTCCGCTGAGCGGGATTTGGACTGCTTGGGCCTCGACCTTCATAAGACCACGAAGTAGTTATGGCTCAAGACCACTGTTTGTAGTAGAGCTTGCTGACGACGGCCTCGGGTATAAAGCTTCATTGTGATTTCCCCCGAAGAACGGCGACGAAGGCCGTCAATGCATTGGGGCCCCAATTGGCTACGCAAAAAGCCGGGACTGAAGTAATAAGGTTCCGAGCGAAGGGAAAGGAAGTAGACGCGCCCGAAAGTTCGGCGAGATTATGCCCGATGGCTGTAGCCGTGTCAAGGTGCACGAGATTGCTGTCGCAAAGTCGGATTTGGCGTTGCCTCAAAAGAGTAGGTGTTGATAAATCTCGATTGCACTCATTGACGCCAAAAAGGCGAACAGACGGCGCAAGCTTGTGCTAACGCCTGGTAGCATCAGTTGACAGGTCGGCCAGCTACGCGGCGTTTCCTGATGCCGCACGACGCCGTAGAATCTGTTCGTTGAGCTGCCAGAATCTCTGCACTTCAGCGTCGTTCAGCACTTCTCCACGAGCATGCGCGAGCAGCCATGAGCGGCACCGCTAGGCTGTCGGGAACGGTCAAGTGTGTCCGCGCGACAACGCGGGTAACGATGTCTTCCGCGTAATCGCGATACAGGGTGTGTAGCGTACTGCGCCAGCCTATTAGTTCGCCACGCATCAACTCAGTATTCGCCCCTGCGGGGTCTTTCTCGTGCTCAACATAGAAGGTCTTCAGAAGCAATTCGCCCTGTTCTACGAGGCGATTGATAGTCTCGGCGTTTTGCAGTGCTAGGTGCATGGCTGCCCTCCGCGGCGCGGATCGAGTGGATGCTAGTCGGTGGCACGAAGAGGCGGACGTAACTCCGCCGCCTCGCGCCCAACCAACTCAGAGCGTTTACGCGGTCACGAGTTCGTGCTGCTTGAGGGTCGAGGTGACAACGTCAAAGGTGTGAACCTGGGGCGTTCCCTCGATAAATCTCGCCAGCGTCTTCAACACTTGCGGATAGGTATTCGTGTTGTAGTTGTCGGCTTCTTTCTTGTTCTCCCACAGACTGATCGCGATCACATCGACTCCGCCGGGACCGGCGAACGTGATTTCGTCCTTAAAGCCATTCTGCTTACGCAGCAAAGGTAGGACGTCTTTTTCAAAGGCTCGCGTGTAATCGGACAGCATATTCGACTTCAGATGGAAAGAGACATTGCGTGCAAACATATAGGCAACCTCCTAAGGGTTGTAGTCGCTAAGAGGAGGGAACTTCAGATGGGCTGACTTAGTTTCAGGAAACCTGAAAGAGGAGAAGGGTGCTCACTCGGTTCAACTGGTGCACTTACGTGGCCTTCTCCCTCGACCGCAACTTATTGTTTCCAAAACAGATCTGATGCTGCGGAGCTTGGTTCGCAGTGTACCTTTGGCTGGAAGCGAGCCAAAACGGCAA
>Ga0181538_10005208_pt1 | contig 11769 bp, 10 predicted proteins | sample PEATcosm2014_Bin_40_FD_119773 | JGI IMG/M metagenome (GOLD analysis project Ga0181538, IMG submission 119773) | Peatland microbial communities from MTU Mesocosm Facility, Houghton, MI, USA - PEATcosm2014_Bin23_30_metaG | ecosystem: Environmental > Terrestrial > Soil > Wetlands > Peat | place...
GAAATTTTTCTCATTTTGCTGCGACATCTTTTCTCATTTTGAACTTTCGCCGACACTAGAATTGAATGATCTTGCCTGTGCGGCGAATGCGGTGATAATCCCCTTTTCAATGCGGAGATTGTATGTATGTAAGCGGCCTGCTTCAACGGCAAATTCCGGCAAAGGAGGAACGCGGCGGGCGAAGCACAGGTTGCCCACTCCGCACTGCAAGGTGATTCCCGCAATGGATTGTAACCGAAATGTCACACTTCATCCGCTCTAATATGCTAGATTACAAATCGTTATGCGAATCGGTTCGTGTAGCCGTCTCGGGATCAGGTCCGGCGCCGTCCCGAGGCGGGAGCAAGTCTGCCGGAATAGAAAGTAAAATTATGAGTGAATGCTGTGATACCCATTGCGATTGCCACCACCACCACCATGGCGGCTGCGAGACCCGGCCCTGCGAGCCGGCACCGTGCTGTTCGACAGAAAAGGAGTGTCCCATCGAATGCGCCGCCGAGATGTGGAAAGGTTCGTTTTTCCAAGCGATGCGCGAGGTCCAGGTGGACATGCTGAAAGTCAAAATCCGCGAGGCGCATGGCGAGATGATGGAGCAGGCCGCCCACGAACTGCTCGAAAGCATGAATGCGTTCTGGCAAGCCAAGATGGCGGAAGCGCATGCCTCTGAAGCCGCCTGTGGCTTCAAGGAGAAACTCTGCGAGATCATGTCAAAACATAAGAAGTGATTGTCGCGCCGGACATGCGGCGGATTTCCGGGCCAGACATGGAAGACGTGGAAGTTCGGAAGTCCGCCCGCCTCAAGCACCTCATGCATTCCGAGTCGCGGTCGTCTCCACACCGGCGACCAACCCGCCAATGGTGTGCGGGTGACGGAGCGGAGGATGCGGGAATTAACAGGGATTACGCGCATAAACAAATCCGGCTTTCCGAATTTTTTCTTTTCCATCCCATCCGTGCAATCTCCCGATTCGGAATCGGGATGGTAAGAATCTTCGTTCGTGCTCAAAAATCGTGCATTGACGGCGGCAAGAAAATAAATTAAATGTTGATTATGAAGACGAACATTGTCCCCATTGCCCGCATTATCGCAGCCGTCATTTCGCTGCTTACGGCGTGCTCCACATCTACCGGCGAAAAGCCCGCCAGCAGCACTGCTTCCGCCTCAAAGCTTGAGGCAGAACTCAGTTCCTTCGATTTGGAATCTCCCAAATTTGGCAACAAAAAGCAAATTCAACTCGATGTTGAAATCCGCAACGCAGGCGAAACAACGGTTCTCCTCCCAACTAAAGACATTGGACCGGCAACAGATTTGGACGGTAATTTCGCCATCGTCCACTTCACTCCGGACGTGTATCTCTCAACCGCGGATGGACTTCCGATTCCCAAGGCTAAATCGGAATTGGCGATAGTCGAACTGCGTCCTCACGAGGCGATCTTTTTGTCTGAAATATTTGAAAAACCCGCACCCTACGTGGTTATCGCGCAATATAGCATCTCGAAAGAATTCGCCGAACGCTACGGCACCTGGAGCGGCAAAATCGAAGCCGGATCAATCTCTCTCCGCACGAACAAGTAAAGAAGAAAGGGGCACCCATAGCTTGGGTCGTTTTTCAGCAAACATAGCACCAAACTATGGGTTGATGCCTGCCCTTGGACTTGGACCGCCAGGGTAATCATCAATTTATGATCTTCTTCGGCTCGATGGACTTTATCATCCTGCCAGCGTAACTCAAGCGAACCCCGTTGGTGCCACGCAGGGTCACGGCCCCATCTTCGAAGCCTTCCAAGACGTATTCATTCGTGATAATAATCTCCCAAGGTCCCTGAACTCTCAATTGCGCAAGGACAACTGTACCTGGCCGAATGTTCTTGTAGGGCTTAAGGCTAACTTCATCCTGCGAAGGTCCACACCCCCCAGTCCATAGCAGCGCAACTGCAGCAAGCACAAGAGCGAATTTCACTGCGCGGCGAGGACTTAGGTTATTCTCTGATTCAAGGCCAAAGGCAATCCGCATGGCGTCACCGCTCAAATTCAGACGTTGCGCCGGCGTCAATTTGTTCATGAGGGGACGGTAATTCTCCACGATTAGGGTGCCGCGCGTTTTCTTCTCCACGGGTTTCCTGATGGATTTCACAAGCTGTTTATTCCATTGGCGCGGACAAATGTCAATCTCAAGGCAGGGGTAAAGTGTAATAGTGGACCGGTAACGGTAGGGCGAGAGTCCGTCGAGCCGTGACTCGATTGCGGATTGCAGATTGCGGATTGACATCGAGTTACGGCTCGACGGAGTCTCGCCCTACCTTTCAAGATCGTCGCCTTGCACGCCTTCTACAAAGGGCCGATTTTGCGGAGGCGAAGGTGCGGTTCCTTGGCCGCGCAGGATTGCGCCAAATCCACCTCGAACTCGGCTACCCAATCGTTCATTTCTTCCGGGTCAATCAACATCTGCTGCACCCGCCAGCTTTTCTTGTCCTCCGTCGGCGTCACGTAGGTGTGGCGCTGGTTGCGCGCGTTTGGGTCCAGGCAGAGACGCTCATGTTCGGTGTGATAGCGCTCCAGCGCCTCGCTCAAGCGGGCGGCCGTCCACGGTTCGCCGCCGGGTTGCTCCGGCGAGGAAAGCGCGGCCAGCGCCTGCTCAAAATCGCCGATCACCAGCCCGCGCAAGAAGGTGAAAATGCGGTTGCGCACCAGCGCCGTGAATGCCTTGGTGTCGCGCGTGATGTCCTGCTCCGCCTCCTCCGCGCCGGGGGGGCGGATTTCTTTGGTTTCGGCGCGGTGAAAATTGGGGTCGCGCATTTTTTCCCATTCGTCCAGCAGGCTGGAATCCACCTGCTGGATCATCGTTCCAAGATAGATTTCCATTTCGCGCGCGGCGTCATTCTTCGCGGCGTCCGGGACCTCCTGGGTGAGGACTTTGTGAACGCGGGACAAATGGCGCAGGAGCAGGCCCTCGGCGCGCTGGAGTTGGTAGTCGCGGATGTAATCGGAAAAGGAGCGGAAGGACTCGAACATCTCGCGGGCGATGGATTTGGGCCGGATGTTTTCCTGGCCGACCCAGGGATGCCTGTCGGCGAAGGCGTTGAAGGTGGAATAAACAAATTCGCGGTTCGGCTTGGGGTATTCCAGTTTCTCCAATTCCTCGATCCGCTTGTCAAATTCAATTCCTTCCATCTTCATCTCCGCCATTTTTTGGTCCTTCACCCGGTCCAGTTGTTTGCGCAAGATGATCTCGGGGTCTTCGAGGATGGACTCGACCAGGGTGAGCAGCACCAGCGCGTAATCGGGCGCGAGCGGGTCCATTTGCGGAAGGGTCTCGTGCAGATAAAGCGAGAGCGCCTGGTCCATCGAAAAATCATCCTGCAACGCCACGTTCACGCGCAAGTAAGCGCCCTCGGCCGTTTTGGGAATTATTTCTATGATCTTGCGTTCCACCAGCGAACGGAACAATTGCCAGGCGCGTTTGCGGAGCGCGGTTTTCGACTTGGGCGTTTCGTGGCAATCGCGCAGCAGGCGTTGCAGTGCGCGGCAACCGTCGCTTTTGCGGCTGAGGACGTTGAGCAACATGCCGTGCGAAACCTGAAAACGCGACGCCAGCCGTTCGGGCTGGGCGTGAATCAACCGGAGATAAGTCTGCTTGTCCCAATTGACAAAGTTCTTTTCCGGCGGCTTGCGCTTGACAGTCTTCTTCCCTCCCCTGCCCTCTTTCTCCTCCAGCTTCAAGTTCTCGACGACATGCTCCGGCGCCTGCGCCACCACCCAGCCGCGGTCGTCAAATCCCTTGCGCCCCGCCCGCCCGGCGATCTGATGAAAGTCGCGCGCGCTGAGAATCCCGGTTTTCTGGCCGTCAAATTTGCACAAGCGAGTAAAGAGAACGGTGCGGATGGGCATGTTGATGCCGGCGCCCAGGGTGTCGGTCCCGCAGATAACTTTCAGCAGGCCGCGCTGCGTCAATTGCTCCACCAGCACGCGGTATTTGGGGAGAATCCCGGCGTGATGCAGCCCGATGCCGTGCTTGAGCCAGCGCCGGATGTCCGGGCCGTAAGGGCTGCTGAACTGGAATCCTTCCAGCGCGTTGCCCAGCGCGGCTTTTTCCTCGCGCGTGCAGACATTGATGCTGGTGAAATCCTGCGCGCTTTGCGCCGCCTCCAGTTGCGTGAAATGGACCACATAAACCGGGCTTTTGCCATCGCCCGCCAGCCGTTCCAAAGTTTGCGCCAGCGGAATTTCCGAGTAGGCATACTCCAGCGGCACGGGGCGATCCTGGGAGGCGACCGTCACCGTCGGACGCCCGTTCAGCTTGGTCAGCGCCTCCTCGAAAAACGCGGTGTCGCCCAGCGTGGCCGACATCAACAGGAACCGCGCCTGGGGCATAGTCAACAATGGAATTTGCCACGCCGCGCCCCGGTCGCGGTCGGCGTAGTAATGGAATTCGTCCATGACGATTTCGCGGACATTGGCCAGCGCGCCTTCGCGCAAGGCGATGTTAGCAAGAATTTCGGCGGTGCAGCAGAGGATCGGCGCGTCGCGGTTGACCGAGGCGTCGCCGGTGCTGAGGCCGGCGTTTTCCGGGCCGAATTCGCGGCAGAGGGCGAGCCATTTCTCGTTGACAAGGGCCTTGATGGGGCAGGTATAAACGGAGCGTTGTCCCTGGGCCAGAGCCTTGAACAGCGCCGCCGAGGCGACGAGGGATTTCCCCGAGCCGGTAGGCGTGTTCAAAATGACGTTCTTTTCCTCGAACAACTCCAGGACGGCGGTTTCCTGGGCGGGATACAATTGCAGGCGCCGGCCCTCGGCGTATTCGAGAAAGCGTCCCAGCAGCGCATCATTGCCGCAGCCCCCGTCGCGCGGGATCAGATCGTAAAGTGTGGCGGACACGGCGGACTGAATGCTAAAGGCCGTCCTCGTCGTTCCACCGCACAAATTTCAAGTATTGATCTTCAGTTTTCATTTTGTTGCGGCCTCAACCGGCCTTGTGCGGTGCGGGGGAGCCTTTGGCGGCGGGCGCGGGGGTGTTGCTCAGGGCGTAGGCGGCAACCGTTTTGGCGGCGTCTTCCAGGGCAACCCAATCGGTGTTGATGACGAAATGATAGAGCAACGGATCGTCAATGTCCTTGCCGAAGTATTCTTTGAAATAGCGGCGGCGACCGCCATCCTCGCGCCGGATGCGCTGGAGCGCCTCCTTTCTGTCAAGATGATCGAAGCTCCGATGATGGGCGATGCGCGCATCGAGCGAACCGACCAGCCGGAGGTGGAGCATGCCCGGCAGGCTCGCGGTAATGACATTGCCGCCGCGCCCGACGAGGATGGCGCTGCCCAACTGGGCCAGGTGCAAAATGGTCTCGGAGGCCCGGCGCACAAGTGTTTCCGTCGGGGGATGAAGGCTGAACAAACCTTCGATAATGTCGTTCAACTGGCCGACCTTGTCCTCCGGCATGAAGGACGCCAGACGGGCCGGGAGGTGATGGTCGCGCAGGACGGCTTCGACGAGGGAGCGGTCGAAAACGGTCCAGGGCCGCGCGCCCTGGGGAAGGCGGGACTGGAGGAGGGAGGCCAATTCGCCGGCGAAAACGCGGGCGCCGCAACCCGATTGCCGCGAAATGGTAATGCTGGTGACAAAGGCCGGTTCGCCGCCATGCGCCGGCGCGGGCGCATGGAATTGAGCGTTGATGAAAGCCAGACAGCGATCAAGATTGGATGTTGTTTTCATAAATCACTTTTCAGAAAACAAATGGGACAGTTCGTTCAACCGCTGTTCCTCAATCTGCCGGTCGCGGGAGTTGAAAATAGCTCCGAGCTTTGTGGTCTTGATTTGAACGCGGGTGCTCTTGGAGTCAATTCTCGTGACGAGAATTGTGGTGTAGGTGCCGCTGGCGGGGTCCTGTTCTCCTTCCGGAAGAAAAAACTCATAGGAATGCCCCGCCACGATCTCGCGTCCGCTGGGCTGGAAATTGGAAGTTGCATTGGGCGATAACGCCCACACTTTATTTGTGACAGTTTCGTAGCCGGCGGCCAGGATGCCCACCCTTCCCTTGCTTTCGGAATTTAAATGACACCCCGTCAGCGTTGCCAAAACGGCAAGCGCGGCGAGAGAAACCGGAATGAGGATTTTGCGTTTCATGGCTGCCTCTTCTTTGAAAGCAACTGGGACAACTCGTTCATCCGCTGTTTCTCAATGCTCCGGACCCGGGTGTCGAAATAAAGCCCGCTTCTTCCGGTCTTGATTTGAACGCGGGTGCTCTTGGCGTCAATTCTTGTGACGCGAATTGCGGTCATTGTGTTGACAATGGTCTCCAGGTGTGCTTCTTGCATGTAAAATTCATAGAACTGCCCCGGCACACGCTCATGGCCATCGAAAGGGATGGGGACCATAGGACCATTCTGGATCGGGAAAATATCCCCTAACCTCTCCGGCGCGTTCGTTGGCACCGTGTTTGTGACCCTCGAAGGGGAATAGGTGTCGGGATTTGGCGGCAACAACCACAATTTATTCGTGACAGTTTCGTAGGCGACATCAAAGACATGCGTCCGGCCTCCGGCTTCAAGATTAGTACGGCACGCCGTCAGCGTTGCCAAAACGACAAGCGCAGCGAGAAAACTCCGAATCCGGGTTGTTGTTGTCATGGCTGTCATCTTTCCAAATGCTATCCGATGATAATCCTGCGCTAAAACCACACGGAAGTCAACGCCAGACGGAAAGTCTGTCGGAAAGTCCCAAGACCACACCGATAATCGAAACCAGTTAGCTGCCCGGGAAATCGAGATTCTCCATCCTTGAGTGTTGGGGCAACTGGTCTCAGCGGAATTTCCAATTCCACTCACGAAATGTTCGTCACCATGGCCGCTTCGCCTCGGTTGGAAAGGGCCGCGGCTTCCGCGGCGGAGGCAGCAACGCCGGTTTGCGCGGGTTTTGGTTGCGGGCCAATGGCATTCAAATGTTGATCCATTGCCCGCAGGATGGATTGCGCCAAGCCGGCCGCCGCCGGTGGCCTGACTATGGAGTCGTGATCCCCTTCCTGCCAGTGAACACGGACTTGCCCGCGCGTCCAATGGTTCCATCCACTATCATCGAGTTTGTTGCGTTCCCACGGGTGGAGTGGATGGGGCTGGGCTTGATAGGCGTGGCGGTCGCGAAACAGATCCACCGCCACGCCGGATTTTGGCGGAGGACGGTATTTTTCCATGAGACCCAGCATGTGGTTTGAGATGGGAGAGGAATACGCGGGCAGATGGAGTTTCGCGAGGTTCCCTTGGACCAATTTACGCCGCCACCTTGACAGGCGCTGCGCCCGGTTCTTGTAATCCATGACGAATTCAAAAGTCCAGGCAGGCAAACTGCTGACAAAGTGCGCGAGGCGCGAGGTGAAATTCGTCGGAAACATGGGCGCGTCACTCCCAATCAGCGCAGTAAAGCAGGAAATCCCCTCCTTCTCCGCCAGTTGGCGCGCCACTTCAAAAGCGAGCAGATTTGCCCACGAGTAGCCCACCAACGCAGGAACGCCGTGGGGTTGGACTTTTCGAATGGAACGCACAACCTCCGCCGCCGCAGCCTCCATCGAAGCCGGCAATTGGGAAGGGTCTTCCAGCGCAAGAGATCGGATGCCGAAGACAGGCTGGTCGTTGCCAAAAGCTTCCGCCAAATAGAAATACTTGTCAATGTCACCGTTCACCAGATGCACGCAGAAGAGCGGGGGGCGGGTTCCGTGGGTGCGCAGCGCCAACACCGGCTGAAACTCGGTGCGCGACATCCGTGTTCGGACTGCGTGGCACAAACCTGAAAAGGTTGGCTGCATCATGAAGGTGGAGACTTCCAACCGCTGATTGGTGATCTCCTCCACACCCAGCATCAGTCTCACCATCAACAGCGAGTCGCCACCGAGAGCGCAAAACTTGGTGTCTCCGGGAGCATTGCCCGCCGCCGGAAGCAGCGAATGCCAGAGCCGCGACAAGGCGATTTCCAATCCGTCCGTGGGTGCCTCAACTTGTTGCAAGACGGTTGTTTTCGGATGGAAGTTCACCAATCCCGCCCGATCCACTTTTCCGCGGGGCGTCAGGGGAAGCTGTCCATGAAAAACAAACTGCGAAGGCAGCATGTAACCCGGCAACTGCGCGGCGAGATGCGAGTGCAATTCCGCGGAGAAATCCCCGTCCTCTGTAGCCAGGACGACATGGGCCACGATGCCGGTCGCAACGCCGTTGTCCAATCGCGGCAGGCAACAGGCTTGACGCACGGCCGGATGCGCCAGCAGCGTCGTTTCAATTTCTCCAAGCTCCACGCGGTTGCCGCGAATCTGCACCTGATCATCCCTGCGTCCGAGAAAATCCAGTTCGCCGTCCGCCAACCACCGCACCCAATCGCCCGTGCGATACATCCGGTCACCGGCCCGCCCGGTGAATGGGTCCGCGACAAAACGCTCCGCGGTCAAAGCGGGTTTTCCCAGATAGCCGCGCGCCACCTGTTCACCGCCCAGGCAGAGTTCGCCCGCCTCGTCATTGCGGACGAGTTGTTGGTTTTCGTCAAGCACATAGGCTGTAACATTCGCGATGGGGCGTCCGATGGCAGGCAGTTTCAAACTGCCATTTTGAGGCTTGACCACCGACCAAGTGCTGTACACCGTGTTTTCCGTCGGACCGTAACCGTTCAAGACGAGGAATGACAAATTTTGCGGGGGACGGACGCGAAGCCGGTCGCCGGCCGCCATCAGAAAGCGCAATGGCATTTGCGCCGGCCAGGCGCGGGAAAACAAGATCTCCGCCAAGCCGGTGGGCACAAATGCCCAGGTGATTCCTTTGGCAGCCAGCCAGGCAATCAAATCGTCTGGATTTTGGAACAGATCATCGGGTGGAACGAACAGGCTTCCACCGGCGCAAAGCGTGGGCCAAACGTCCGCCACCGAAGCGTCAAAGGCGACATTGGCAAACAGAGGGTTGCAATCCCGTCCGGTAATATCAAGTTGCTTCTGATAGGCGCAGACCAGGTTCGTCAGCGAATGATGTTCGATCTCCACCGCCTTGGGCTGGCCGGTCGAACCCGATGTGTAAATGATGTAAGCGCGGCGATTTGGGTCGGAAGAAAGGCCGGGCGCCTTGTGAACTTCCCGGTTGGCCTGGCTGGTGATTTGGGCCACCTGCAGGGGGGTGCCTTGCCATCCGGCCAGCCGCTTGATGCCTTCGGCATCAGTCAATAAGAACCGGCTTTCACTGTCTTGCAGCATGTACTGCAGCCTCTTGACCGGCGCGCCTGGATCCATTGGCAGATAAGCACCACCCGCTTTGAGAATGCCCAGCATGGCCACCACATATTCCCCCGACGCAGGAATCAGGATGGCTGCCGGCTCCTCCAAATGAAGCCCGCGCTGAATGAGATCATTGGCAACCAGATCGGACCTCGCGTCCAATTCGCCATAAGTCATGGTAGCTTCCGCTTCTTGAACCGCTGGCACATTAGGTTGCGCCTGGGCCTTGTCGCGAAAAAAGCCCGCCACCGATCGCTCGTACTGAAAAGGCATCTTCATTCAGCTAGCTTTGACCTTGACGCTTCCGAACGGATTCGGCGGCTCAAGCGGTCGTTATGTTCCCAAAAACTAGTGAGCCTCAGGCTTATCCGCCGCCTCAGACCCATGCGACTCGGGTACAAATTCTTGGCACAATAGAAGAACCCTCCAGATGAAGCGCAGCCACAATCTAACTGTAGGCGCAATTCTAAATGCCAAATGAATCTGGCATATCGTGGAGTTTGGGGAAAGGGGAAGAAACCCGCTATCCATTGCCGGGGTTTCCCTTACTCTCAGTTATGGGCGCGCCAAACCCAATTCCAACACCATGTCCTCGACTGTCAAGTTCCGGAGGCGCCGCGCGGCTTCGTCGGCGGCGGCGCCGTGCTGCCAGACGGCGAAGCGGATGGCGGTAAGCGGGTCTCGCTGACAGGCCGGTTGGGCCAGCAGGCCGGCCATATAGCCGCCCAGCAAATCGCCGCTCCCGCCCTGCGCCAAAAGCGGATTGCCGGAGCAGTTGATGAAAATCCCGCCGCCGGCGCGGCCCACCAGCGTGTGATTTCCTTTGAGCACGACATAACAACCGCCGAAGCGCCGCGATAATTGCCGCAACGCCGATACCCGGTCGGCCTGCACTTCTTTGGCCGTAATGCCCAGCAATCGGCCGGCCTCTCCCGGATGCGGCGTTATCACGCGCACCTTTCCCGCAGCCGCGCCGCCTGCATGCAGCCAATCCAGCGCGCCGGCGTCCACAATCATCGGACCGGGGAAGTTTTCCCAATGGGCGCGCAGTTCTTTCTTGAGCGATTGGGGAAGCTTGTCCGCCGCCAGGCCGGGGCCGAATAAAATGGCGGTGGAATTCTTTGGAAGGGGCCGGGCCGCCCGCCACGGCCGCACCATGGCCGCCTGGAGTTGCGACGCCACGGGGACATAAACCGATGCCTGCGGCTCAACCGTCACCAACCCCGGCTGCGCCCGCAACGCGCCGCGCGCGGCGAGCACCGCCGCGCCATGATAGCCCAGGCTGCCGGCAATGATGGCCAGATGGCCAAAGGTTCCCTTGTTGCTCTCCGCGGGACGGCGCGGCGGCCAGGCGTCGAAATCTTCCGGCAACGTCCAGTTCAGTTCGCTTGACAGAGGACACGGGATCAACCCGGTGTCCGTCGCGATCTCCAGGCGGCCCACCCATTCGGACGCAAGGAACAGGCCGCGTTTGGGCGTTCCGACCGTCAGGGTGACCTCCGCCCGGATGGCCGCCCCTTCCACCCGCCCGTTATCGGCGTTGAGACCGGAGGGCACATCCACGGACAATACCGGCAAGCCCGATTGATTGACGGTGTCAATAAGAGTTTTCCACGGGCCGTCCAGCGGACGGTTCAATCCAATGCCAAACAAGCCGTCCACGACCAGTTTGGGACGGGCGCGGCCCGGCGCCGGCGCCATCCGCCGGGAAAATTCCCCGCGCGCAATCCGGGGATCGGCCGCTTCCACCACCTCGACTTTGCGCTGCCGAAGCCCCGGGCGGGCGGCGCGCGCGTCGTCGCCGTTGTGGCCGCGTCCGGTCAGGATAAGGATGGTGTCGCCGGCCCGCGTGAGGGCCAGCGCGTGGCGGGCGAGGGCGCGCCCGACGTTCTTAATGACAGCGGCGGGAGAACGGCCCGCCGCCCAAGTGGCGTTCTCCCATTCGCGCATCTGGGCGACTGAAATGACCGGCAAAGGCATAAGCCAGATTAAGGTTTAAAGATTGGCGATTGAAGCCTAAAATGTGTCCATGTTGTCAAGCGATGAAATCCGGCGGGCGGTGCGGGCGGCGCTGGCGGAGGACCTCGGTTCCGGCGATGTCACCACACTGGCGACCGTGCCGGAGGAAACCCGGGTCTCCGCGCTGATGGTCGCGCGCGAGCCGCTGGTCGCGGCCGGTTTGGAGCTGGCCGAAGCCGCGTTTTTGGAATTGTGCCCGCAGGCCCGCATCCAGCGCGCCGCCCGGGACGGCGAGCGCGTGCCGGCGGGATTCGCGCTCTTAAAAATAATGGACGCCCCGGCGCGCGCCGTTCTCTCCGCGGAACGGGTGGCGCTGAATTTCGCGCAGCGGCTCTCCGGCATTGCCACGCTGACGGCGCAGTACGCGGACGCGGTTTCCACAACCGGCGCGCGCATTCTGGACACGCGCAAGACCACGCCGGGCTTGCGGCGGCTGGAGAAGCACGCGGTGGTTTGCGGCGACGGCATGAACCACCGCTTCGGCCTTTTCGACGGCATTTTGATCAAGGACAATCA
>Ga0181538_10005212_pt1 | contig 11767 bp, 9 predicted proteins | sample PEATcosm2014_Bin_40_FD_119773 | JGI IMG/M metagenome (GOLD analysis project Ga0181538, IMG submission 119773) | Peatland microbial communities from MTU Mesocosm Facility, Houghton, MI, USA - PEATcosm2014_Bin23_30_metaG | ecosystem: Environmental > Terrestrial > Soil > Wetlands > Peat | place...
CAGGGAGGTGTGAACTTATGAAAAAGTATCTACTGACAATTCTGTCGCTGGCGGTTTTCTGCGGTACGACACTGCTGGTTGGGTTCGGTGCGCAGAACGACAATACTCCGAGTCCCAAGCAGGACGTGAAGGATGCCGCAAAATCATCCGGACGCGCCGCGAAGAAGAGTGGGGCTGACGTTAAGAAGACCGTCAAGAAAGGCGTCAATAAGTCCGCAAAGAAAGTGAAGAAAGGCGCTCAAAAAGTTCAGGACAAGACCGACACCCGCCAGTAGCAGGTTGCTGAAGCAGCCCGATGGGATGTCATCCTGAGCGCAGCGAAGGATCTGCAGTTGTTTGTTTTCAACGCGATACTGCAGATGCTTCGCTGCGCTCAGGGCAGGCTCTAAAGGTCGGCGCTACGAGTTGAGTTAGGAAACTAGGTGCTGTCCTAATCTGGTCGTAGCGCCGCCATCTTGGCGGCTCCAATGCCGGCTGGAAGCCGGCGTTACGCGCCAAATTAGGACACTACCGGAAACCACCGCGATTTGACAGCGCGCGCTGGAGAATAGTAACATTTTGTCCGTGCCGTTCGTGGGTCCGTTCGACGCCTCTCCGGGCTGTCAACGCCCTGCCGGACCACTTGGGCATAGCAAGGGCGACCAGCAAGTCGGCCTTTGGCGCGTGAACCCATGTGCAGTGCCCGCAGAGGAAACCGAACGATTGACTTCTCTTCGCAACTACCAGACCATTGGCTCGAAACAACCATCTTAGCCGGAATGAGTGAAGGGTTTGCGCTGCTCGATCGCGAATGGCGATTGACCTACGCAAACCCCATCCTGGCCCGAATGGCCGGCAAGGAGATTTCCGAGTTAGTGGGCAAAAACGTTTGGGAGTTGTTCCCTGACCTGGTTGGGAGCCACTTATTTGTCGAGCTCCATCGCGCCCTCGAGCAACAAACCCCTTCCAGTTTCGAATTCTACTATCCTCCTTTTAACCGCTGGACTGAGCAGCGGGTCTACCCCCACGAAGGCGGGCTCGCAATCTTCGTGGCCGATATTACAGAACGTAAGCAGGTGGGGGACCTTCTCCGGTCGCAGGTACAGAGTCCTCAACCAGGTGTCGAAGAACCGGGCGTGAGCGGAACGCCGAACGAACATTCCCGGATTCTCGAGCTGGCTCATGATGCGATCATTGTTCGTGACCTCGACAGCGTGATTACCTATTGGAATCGAGGCGCAGAGCTCACCTATGGATGGACCAGGGAAGAAGCGGCCGGGAAGATCACTCATTCGCTTCTACAGACGATCTTTCCCGAGCCCTTCGAAGCAGTAGAGCGCAAGTTGAAGCGAGGCTGGTGGGAGGGGGAACTGGTCCATACGCGCCGCGATGGCGCGCGGATCATTGTGGACAGCCGCCAGGTGGTGCAGTCGAACGAGCGCGGAGAACCACAGGCTATCCTGGAAATCAATCGCGATATCTCGGATCGCAAAAAGGCCGAGGCGGCGCTCAAGGAGAGCGAGGACAGGTTTCGACTGGTGGTCGAAAGCGTCAAGGACTACGCCATTTTCATGCTGGACCCCAACGGCTACATCCTGACCTGGAATCAGGGGGCGGAGCGCATCAAGGGATACCGTCCCGAGGAGATTATTGGCAGGCATTTCTCGATCTTTTACGAGGAGAAGGACCGCGAGGCCGGCAAGCCGCAGCGGGGGCTAGCCCGGGCGGTCGAGGAAGGCCGTTACGAAGACGAGGGTTGGCGGTTGCGGAAGGATGGCTCACGATTCTGTGCCGACGTCGTGATCACGCCGCTTTATGACTCGGATGGCGAGTTGCGGGGATTCGCTAAAGTCACACGCGATATTACCGAGCGCCAACTAGCCCAGGAAGCCTTGCGGGAAAGCGAGGCCCGGCTGCGGGCGCTCGTTACCTCCATGGACGACGTGGCCTTTGAAATCGATGAGCACGGCATGTGCGTGGACGTGTGGACCTCCAATGAGAGCCTCTTGCCGAGACCGCGGCGGGAAATGATCGGCCGGCGCATTGGCTACTATTATAGCGAAAAGTGGGACCGCCACTTCTTCCGGACATTCAATCGAGTGCTGGCCGCGGGCCGGCCGGAGGCGGTCGAATACGAGTTGGATTTGCCGGAAGGGAAGCGCTGGTTCTCGGGGCGCATCAGCCCGATCAGCGCCGATGGCCGCAACTACCGGAGCGTTTGCCTCCTGGTTCGCGACGTGACGGAGAGCAAACGGGCGGAACTGAAGTTCCGTGGCCTGCTTGAGGCCGCGCCCGACGCAGTGGTCGTGGTCGATCGGGAAGGCAGGATGGTTCTGGTCAACGCCCAGGTGGAGAAATTATTCGGTTACCGGCGCGAGGAACTGATCGGCGAGAAGGTCGAGCGGCTGGTGCCGGCAAGGTTTCGAGGCCATCACGAACAGCACCGTTCCCTCTTCTTTGAGCACGCGAAGGTGCGGCCGATGGGGGCGGGCCTGGAACTCTACGCGTTGCGCAAAGACGGCACGGAGTTTCCAGTAGAGATCAGCTTGAGCCCGCTCGAGACCGAAGAGGGCACGCTGGTGTCCAGCGCGATTCGAGACATCACGGAGCGCAAGCTGGCGGAGCGCGATCTGGTGGAGCTTTCGGGACGCTTGCTTTCCGCGCAGGGCGAGGAGCGCCGGCGGCTTGGCCGGGAACTCCACGACAGCACGGCGCAGACTTTGTCGGCGCTCTCGCTCAATCTGGCTTTGCTCGACCAGGTGGCTAGGCCGTCTTTGGACGGGCGGGCGGCGCAGGCCATTAAGGAAAGCCTGGAGTTGGCCAGGCAAGCGTCCCGCGAATTGCGCACATTCTCCTTCCTGCTGCATCCGCCGGTGCTGGATGAGGGCGGACTGTCCCAGGCCTTACGATGGTACATTGAAGGGTTCACCCAGCGGACCTCGGTGGAGGTTGATTTCGAAGTCTCACCGCCGGAATTCGAGCGGCTCCCGCCCGACCTCGAGACAACCGTGCTGCGCATCGTGCAGGAGAGCCTCACCAATGTTTATCGCCACTCGGGAAGCAAAGTAGCCGGGGTGCGCGTGGTGAAAGGCATGCGGGCGATTACCCTGGAAGTCTGGGATGAAGGAAAAGGTCTCGCTCAGAGCGTGGATGGAAGCGAGGGCGCCGCATCACTGGGGGTTGGAATCTTAGGTATGCGGGAACGTGTTCAGCAACTGGGCGGCACCATGGAAGTCCGGTCGAACAACCCTGGCGCTCTTATTGAAGTGGTTCTGCCGCTTCAGCCTCAAGTAGAAAGCTCTTCGTAGCGCCGGGATTTGGGCCGGCACACGCGTTAGCTGAACTAAAAGGGGTATTTTACGCCGGGCGGCTGAGCCCCTTCGAGGCTTAAGACAGACACAGAAACCCGCGCCGGCGGCAGGCTTCACGCTCGGCCGAAAGCGAGTGTGTGGGTGCGCTTGTCGGTGGCGCAGCGAATAACGTGCTCGAGGTCATCGCCGGCAAACAGAGCAAGCATAAAATCAAATGCCCCGTGCTCCATCGCGTCGATGTACAGCCCCGGATCGAGGGCCCTCGCTACCACGACGATCTTTGAGGGAACGTGCATCTCGCGCCTGATCGCCAGCAATTCCCGCCAGGAGCCGTCGGGAAGCGTCGTGTCGGTGAAAACCACATCCGACGGGCTGTCGGTGGCTGTGAGCAGATTTCGCGCCTGCTGACAGGTGTGCGCGCGATGAGTCACGACCTTTAGTTCTTCTAGCGCCTGGCTCAGTGACTGAACCGGTTCCTCATCCATGTAAACAAGCAGCGCCTCAATTCTGTGTTCCATGAAATCATTTCCTTCCCTGCCGGCAAGGCGCGTTGCTCCCTCTGCTGCGGTTTCGCGTTGTGGGGTTAGCTTCCCGCTCCCTCTCGCGCCTCGCCTGCATAGGTTTTCCACGAAGGTTCAGTCTTGAACAACCCTGGGTAGGGGCATATCAGTTGAAGTCTGTAGCCGGACTGGGAATTCACTGTAGGACTGGTAGCGCCGACCTTCAGGTCGGCAGATGCCGGCCTAAAGGCCAGCGCTACGCCGAGATCAGGACACCACGCAGCACGCGCTGCAACAGCCTGGAAATCCTGTTAGACTGGATTTGAGGCGGTCCTACCGTATGGGCGACGACAAACGAATTCTGGTAGTGGATGACGACATACGTGTGCGCAACGCGTTGGATCGTCTCTTGTCGACGTGGGGATATAGTGTTGATCTCGCCAGTGACGGCAGCGAAGGCTGGGACAAGATCGCCTCCGGAGGGCCAGCCGTCGTCATTTCCGACTTGCGAATGCCGGGACTCGATGGCCTCGAGTTGCTCAAACGGGCCCGAGAAGCGAATTCTTCTGCCTATTTCATCGTGTTGACGGGTTTCGGCACCATTCGGGACGCCGTGGAGGCTACCAAGCTTGGCGCCTTCAACTTTCTGACCAAGCCTGTCAATCCCGAACGTCTGCAGATCGAGCTGAGAAACTGCTTTGACCGAAGCGAAAGCGATCGGCAGCTTGAGATTGCTCGACGCAAATTGCGCGACCTGGGCGTGCTCGGCAGACTCGAGGGGCGATCTCCGAAAATGCAAGAGGTCATGTCCATCATCAGTATGGCAGCGCCGTCGGCGGCCTCGGTCCTGATCTGCGGCGAGAGCGGGACAGGTAAGGAACTGGCGGCCCGGACCATTCATGAGCTCAGCCCGTATCGAAACAGCAGATTCGTTGCGGTGAATTGCGCCGCCATTCCTGAATCGTTCATCGAGAGCGAGCTCTTCGGGCACGAGAAGGGGGCCTTTACCGGCGCGCTCCAGCAGCGCCTGGGATGCTTCGAACTCGCTCAAGGCGGCACCTTGCTTCTGGACGAAATCGGCGACATGCCTGCTTTGGCCCAGGCCAAACTCCTGCGCGTCCTCGAGGATGGCAAGGTTCGGCGTCTGGGCGGCTCGGCGGAAGTTCGAGTTGCCGTGCGCGTACTAGCCGCCACGAACAAGGTGCCGGAAGACGCCGTCAAGAACGGACAACTCCGCAACGACCTTTTTTTCCGGCTCAACGTTGTCCGGATCACCATGCCTCCGTTGCGGGAGCGTTTAGAAGACCTCGAGACACTCTCTACGGCGCTGCTCGAGGACTTGAACCGAAAGCACGAGCGGGCAGTTCAGTGGATCGATCCCGAGGCCCTCAAGCTCATGCTTGGCTATTCGTGGCCCGGAAATATTCGAGAGCTTCGCAACACGCTCGAACGCTCGGTGCTCACCTGTTCCGGAAGCGTCATTACGCCTCGCGATCTCCCTCCGTTCTTGAAATGCGAGGGGGAGCGGACCGTCCACGACCGGTTTCGATTTGTTCCTGGTATTTCCGTCGCGGAGGTCGAGCGCCGTCATATCCTCGCAACCCTGGCCTCCACCAATCAAAACAAAACGAAGGCGGCGGCGGTGCTTGGCATCACCGTAAAAACTCTTCACAACAAGCTGAAGCAGTATGCCAAAAACCCGCACGATGATCTCGGCTGACCGGCCTGGCAGATCCTTCCGCAAGGGCGTGATTCCACCTTCTTCCCTGCGTTGTCGATCGCGGCAGCTTCCGCCTTCCGAAGTCCGGATTCGCGGTCATCATTCCCTCTAATGCGTAGTTGAATGGGTAAGCGCAGTTATTCGTCGGAAGTGGAAGGGCGGGGCTTCAGCCCCGCCGCAAATCTCGCGACGTAATTACGGGGCTTTAGCCCCTGAAGCGGCTTGGCTTCAGGGCCTAAAGGCCCTTCCAGCCGTGCACCCATAGACGGCGGGGCTGAAGCCCCGCCCTTCCGGGGCCCGCTTGAAATCGTGCTCATTGAACTAACCAAGCAATGGCTTCGCCCCACCTCGCTTGATAAACGGCGACTGACCCGGCCCGAAGTTCGGGGTCGCGCCGATTATGAGTTTTGTATACGCTTAGAGAAAAACTTCCACTGTTGCCCCAGCCCTTTCCCACCGCTGTTAGCGGGGATCCTCGCCTTCGGCAGCGACTATCTGCTTAAGGGCCAAACGGATGTTGACCCTGCGGCGTAGCCGGGCGATTTGGCAGATCAAATGCCTGTGTCTTGTGCACGGGCCGGGCAAAACTGTGAGCGTCGTTAAGAGCCGACGCCGGGCCGGCGGCTTCAAACGTTGGTGACAAACGGACTGCTGACGTGGGGACTCATCTCTGTCCGGGAGGCTAGGTATGTCTCATATTCCGTCCATGGATTGGCCGAATGCAATGCGGGCTGAAGCGGCTGATGCGCTGCCCGCAAGTACGGAGCCGCAGGCGTCTACTGCGGCATCGTCGGAAGATCTGGAAATTCGGCGAAGCAGGCTTTTTTATATTCGACGCTATGGACCGATAATGGGTATGTGCCTCTATGAACTTGACGCGAGTTTGCGTGCCTCCGGAGGCTCGGCGCGCCGGTAACCTGACCGCGAGACAAGCCGTCCATCAAGCGGTAGGGCATTTGCGACAAGTTAAGTGCCGGCGACTTCCCCAGGGTAAGTTCTTCACTGAATACCAGTCGGGGCTGGGCCGCCATCCGGCATCTTCAGAAAAAAAGCAGCGCTCTCACACCCATCCCTCATCTAAGCATACGTCAGTTCGTGAGTGTTCTCCTTGCGTCGGGTTGCGGGTCGGGAACGATCCGCGACGGAGGTCAGGTGGGGCGCGGGGACAGTGAAAATCTGCGACGGATAACGCCCCACCTGCTCTCCTCTTTAACGCTCAGGATGACACTTCCGAATTTTTTCACACCTTCTCACGCCGTGGGCTACTCCCTGTCGGCCCTCCGGGCCTGTATTAGCGGTGAGCGAGACCTTTATCGCTACCACTTGAGGCGTTAAGTTAACGCCTATGGGGTTCGCGGGTTGGCACATAAACGCGAACTATTGTACTAGCCGCTGCGGCGCAGAGATTGACCAAGACCAAGCCCAAATAAACCCGAATTCCGACGTTGCGAGGCTCTGTGGGAAGAAACCCCTCACCCGGCTCGCTACTCTCGCCACCCTCTCCCCACGGGAGAGGGCTGAACTCAATCATCGTTGACCGCCCTCTCCCTGGGGGAGAGGGTGGACCGCGGCCGGCGTCGTCATCAGCTGGTGCGGGACGGGTGAGGGGTTTCTTCCCAAGAATCCAAACACCCGTTCCGTTCCCGAGGTAATCGAGGCAGGCAATTCAGATCCAACGAGTTGGCCTGGAAGCGCCGAACTCAACTTCGGAATTCGGGATAAACGAACATCTGCCCAGCATCTCGATAGAGATCGTCGTGTGACCGATCCCCTCTGTCCGGTTGCAGCCTTAATCCGGAGTGTATAACATCATGCGAAGACCCGGGACCCACAGGGAGGGTGTATGAGATCGCCTTGGCTTGTGCTTTGTATGATGATTGGCTTGGCCTTTTCCGCCGCGGCGGCACAGAAGCCGGCTGCAAAGGCGGGCGCATCCGTTTACGTCATGCAAGAAGGGTTTGTCGATGCGCATGGAGTGCTGATTTACTATGCCGCGCTGGGGCAGGGACCACCGCTCCTGATCCTGCACGGAGGGCCCGGCGCCTCGCACGATTACTTTCTGCCCTATCTCTTGCCCTTGGCGCGGCGCAATCGCTTGATCTTCATTGACGAGCGAGGCTCCGGCAAGTCGGAGAAGCTGGAAGACCCGGCGGGCTACACCGTCGAAAACATGGTGGGGGATGCCGAAGCCGTGCGCCAGGGGCTAGGACTCGGCAAGATCGCCCTGCTGGGGCATTCCTGTGGCGGTGTGCTCGCCCAGGCTTACGCTCTGAAGTATGGGAACAACCTGACGCACTTAATCCTCTGCAGTACGTTCTCAAGCACCAGGGCGATGAACGAAGTGTTTCGCCGCATGGAGGCGAAGATGGCCCCGGAGCTGCGCGAGCGCATCCAGAGACTGGAGAGTAGCGGCTTGTTTGGCCAGGGCAAGGACTTTGAGAAGAACCGCTACCCGAATGATTACATGACGGCCGCCTGGGGAGAAGGCTATTTTCCCTATCTCTACCAGAATCGACCCGATCCTAACTACGATCCCATCGGCAACGGCAACATGGCCTGGGATGTCTACCGGGAAATGTGGGGCTCACATGGTGAGTTCATCATCGACGGAAACCTGACGTCGGTGGAGTACACCGACAGGCTCTCGACAATCCACATTCCCACCCTGATCACGGTTGGGGACCACGACGAATGCGATCCGTCTCTGGCGCGAGCCATGCAGCAGAAGATCGCCGGCTCGAAACTCGTCGTGCTACCGAAGAGCGGGCACATGACGTTTGTCGATCAGCCCGGCATGTTCAATCGCGCGGTTGACGAGTTTCTGCATCCCGGAAGCGCGAAACCGTAAGGCGAGCCGCCCGCGAGATAAACCTGACAGCGGCGCTTACCCACCAATCGCGATTCCGAGCGACTTCATTTTTCGATAGAGGTGGCTGCGCTCGAGACCCAGCGCTTCGGCGGCACGCGAAACGTTGCCCTGGCTTTCCTCGAGTTTGCGGAGGATGTAATCGCGCTCGTAGGCGGCGCGCGCTTCCTGCAACGACGAGAAACCCGTCGTAGGTGTTTTGCTGGAGCCGGACGCTGCGTGGTCGTGGGAAAGGGTAAGAGGAAGGTGGCGTCGCTCGATTCTCTCACCCGGCACCATGATGACCAGCCGTTCGACGAGGTTGCGCAATTCGCGCACGTTGCCCGGCCAGCGGTAAGTGAGGATCACTTCCTGGGCCGTATCGGAAAAGTGCTTGGGGCGACGGCCATAGGCGCGCGCGAAATCCGCCAGGAAGTAGTTGGCGAGAGCGGGAATATCCTCCGCGTGCTCGCGCAGCGGGGGGACGAAGAAGGGAATGACGTTGAGCCGGTAGAAGAGGTCTTCGCGGAAATTGCCTTTCTGGATCTCCTCCTGCAGATTTTTGTTGGTGGCGGCGATGACGCGCACATCCACGGTGAGATTATTCCCCGAGCCTACCGGTGTGAACCGCTGCTCCTCGATGACGCGCAGCACTTTGGATTGGGTGCGCAGGCTCATGTCGCCGACTTCATCCAAGAACAGAGTGCCGTCGTGAGCCTGCTCGAACTTGCCCACCTTGTCCTCGACAGCTCCGGTGAAAGAGCCTTTGATGTGTCCGAATAGCTCGCTCTCGATCAGTTCCTCGGGGATGGCGGCACAGTTGACCTCCACGAAGGGTTGCTGGGCGCGCAGGCTGAGGAGGTGCAAGGCGTGGGCCACCAATTCTTTGCCCGTCCCGCTTTCACCGAAAACCAGCACCCGGCCGTTGGTGGGAGCGGCCAGGGTGAGTTGCTGGCGCAGGGCCTTCATGGGAACGCTGTCGCCGATAATGCGGTACTTGCCCCGCAACTCCTCGCGCAACTGGCGATTCTGCGAGGTCAGCGTTAACTGCTCGACCGCGTGCTTGAGCGTCAGCAGAGTCTGTCGATGGAGAGAGGTTTCTCGATGAAATCAAAAGCTCCCAATTTCGTGGAGCGCACCGCCGTTTCAATCGTGCCGTGGCCGGATATCATGATCACGATGGGCGGAGCATCGAGAGCCTGGATCTTTTCGAGTGCCTGGATGCCATCCATGCCCGGCAGCCAGATGTCCAGCAGAATCAAATCGCAATTATGATGCGCAAGGAAATCGAGGCAAGCTTCGCCGCTCTCCACCGCCTCCACGATGTATCCTTCGTCTTCGAGCACGCCCGAAAGCGACTCGCGAATGCCCGGTTCGTCGTCCACAATCAGAACGGAATAGTGCGCCATTGACCTTTGAATTATAGAGAATTGTACTGCCTACTGCCCACTGCCTACTGCCTACTGCTTACTGCCTTCCTGTTCTTGCATGGCCGGGGTGCGCTCGACGGGAAGCTCGATGATGAATTTGGTCCCCGTGGGTTGGTTCTCTTCCACTCGAATGATTCCCTTTTGTTCGCTGACGATTCGGCTGACGATGGCCAAGCCCAGTCCTGTGCCGCGATGCTTGGTGGAGAAATACGGCAGGAAAAGTTTTTCTTTATCCACCGGGGCGATGCCCGGGCCGCTGTCCGCCACGGTGATTTCCACCACGTCGTGCTCAGGGTCGAGCGCGGTCCGAATCCAGATTTCTTTTTGCAGGGCGTGCTCGAGAGCCTCGGCGGCATTGTCAATCAAGTTGGCCACGGCGCGTTTCAACTGTTCAGGATCGACGAGGGCGAGGGGCAGACCCGGCGACAAGTCCCGATGAATTTCGATGCCGCGCAGGCGTCCGGCGAAAATCTTGAGCGCGTTCTCGACGATCTCGTTCAGGCTGGAAGGAAGCGGCTTGGACGCCGGGAAGCGCGCAAAGGCCGCGAATTCATCCACGAGCGATTTGAGCGAAGCCACTTCGCGCCCGACTAAAGCAGCGCTGTCTGAAACCACTCGCAGCAAGTCCGGAGGAAGGGCGCCTGCGCGCTCGATCAGTCGCGTTATGCGTTCAGTCGAAAGTTGAATGGGGGTGAGCGGGTTCTTGATTTCGTGGGCGACGCGTTGCGCGACTTCCTGCCACGCCGCAGCCTTTTGGGCCTGCACCAGTTCCGACAAATCCTCCAGAACCAGCACCGAGCCGATCTTGCCGTGGCGAGTCCGTACGGAAGACACGGTCAGGGAAGTAAAGGCCCGGCGGCCGCCCAAATCGAGCTCCATCTGGCGCGAAGCCACTCCTTGGCGGGTCGCACGGCGGAAAAGCCGGGCCACGTCGCGCACATCGTCAGGCGCGAAAAGGTCGGACAGGGTGTGCGGCGCTCCCAACTCCTCGCGGCCGAACAGGCGCTTAGCCATCGTGTTCACACTGGTTATTTGGCCTTGCGGGTCGAAGGAGATGACTCCGGTCGGGATGTTCTCGAGGATGGCCTCGATGGTGTTGCCGCGCTCCTCGAGTTGGCGGTTGACGCTCTGGAGTTCTTTGGCGGCCTGCTCGATGGCCAGCCGATTCTCCTGAAGCTGGCGAGTCATGGAATTAAACGATTGGATGAGGATTCCAAGCTCGTCGTCCGCGCGGGCTGAGACTTGATACCCCAGATTGCCTTTCGCCACCTCCTGCGTAGCCTCGGCAAGTGCCTGGATGGGAACCGTCACCTGTTTGGCGAGGAACAGCGCGAACCAGGTAGCGATGAACAGAATGACCAGGGTGATCAGACAAAGGAAAGTGAGATAAGTTCGTTTGAGGGCTCGCCGCTCGCCGGTAAGTTGGGCGTATTTCTGGGCCTCGCGCTGAATCTCCTGCGAGAGGGCCATCAATTTCAGCGGAAGACGGGTGACAGCAACCGCGGTCCCTACAACCGCTCCGGCAGGATCGTGAAGCGGCTGCACGCTGACGAACATTTCGAAACCCCCGGACCGCCAGTTGTCCGAAAGTCCTCCCGGCGGAATCCGGCCCTGGGGCAATTGGGGGTACATGCGAACAACTTCAGACGGGTCGGGATACGGGTCGCCGGCCTCGGCGAGGAGCCGGCCTTGGCGATCAAAGCACATGGCGGACTCGAGGTTGAGGTCCACGACTTCGTGCTCCAGTGCGCCCAGAACGCCTTCCTGGTCGGAAGCGGCCGTGGCATGGAGGAGGGCTTCACTCCCGGCCAGGTGCTGGGCGATCTGCGATGAGCGGCTTTCTGTGTGGGATTGCAGTTGCCGGACGATTTCGCCGGAGTCGGCGCGGATCAGGTCAAGAGGAATGCTGAACCAGCGATCGATAGTCCGGTTGAGCAGACCGTAGGCGAAGGCAAATAGGAAACAGACCGGCACCAGCGAGA
>Ga0181538_10005215_pt1 | contig 11757 bp, 12 predicted proteins | sample PEATcosm2014_Bin_40_FD_119773 | JGI IMG/M metagenome (GOLD analysis project Ga0181538, IMG submission 119773) | Peatland microbial communities from MTU Mesocosm Facility, Houghton, MI, USA - PEATcosm2014_Bin23_30_metaG | ecosystem: Environmental > Terrestrial > Soil > Wetlands > Peat | place...
CCGCTGCGAATGCTTCGATTGGCCGCCCTTACGGATCGGTTGCCGCCGGGCTTTGTGATGACCTGAAGTCGCGCGCATCCCTGGGAGAGAAGCACTTTTGCGGCGATGACTCGCACTTTTCCGGTTGGCTTTCACAAGGCCGGATTTCGAAGCATGAATCAAAACATGGGTGCAATGTGACTGCAAGGCTTCGTTCAACCATTGAGGTCTGGATCCTTTGACCTGACCTGCATACCGGTATGTATTGCTGGCTACCGAATAATTAATGGGGCGATCACCCCATTAACAGGAGCATTGGGCTATTTTATGCTCGCACCCGAACTACGCTAGCATGAACCCATCTGTGCTCCCTTTAACCGAGCCTGCGGCCAGTGCCGATGAGAACGGAGGTGCATCGGTTTCTGATTTGCGGCAAGATTCGAAGATAGATCGCTCGGGCAGTTGGAGCAGCGATGACCCGGCGGGCGACAACGGCGAAAGCGCGGTTGCGCCACCGAACGTGGTAATAGCCTATGACGGCATTCCAGCCGGCCAACGCGCACTCAGCATGCTGAACCGGCTGTTGGGTCAGGAAATCCAAACGGTGAATCTTTATCGGTCCTTATGGCGGCTTGATCTCATCAATGATCCGGAATGCTGCGAGCAGATCATCGCAGATACCACCGCCGCGGACCTACTCATCCTATCAGCCGGCGAACCCGAAGCACATCCTACAGCAATCGAAGATTGGGTGTCGCTCTTTTCATCCCAGCGCCGCGGTGTCAGCACCGCCATATTATACCTCCTTGGCCGCCCGGATAATTGGAGCTATTCATTCCAGGAACGCGTCATCGCACGCACCGATACTTGGCCAACTATGCCCACGGAGTGATTAGAATAGCTCACCTGCGGGTTTGAATACACTGCCTGGGGAGTGGGCTTCAAACCTCATGCGTGAGCCAATCGAGCCCCGTGGCGAACTGGACGAAACCGAGGAAGGTGACGCCCAGCACGTCCGCTTTGTGGGGTGGGGTTTCGCCCCATGGTGGACTGGCCCGCAATCGGGCAGATTGTAGTGGTTAGGTTTGGTGTTGGTTGGGTGAAAAGTAGACAGGCATCCTGGCCCGTCGTGAAGACCTTCAGTCTCACGTCCCCGCAGATGATCGAACCCGTGTGGCTGCGGGGCGGGCCAGGACGCCCACCATGAGGCGTGTGACGTGATTCCGGTTTTTCGGCCCGCTCCGGGAGTAGTGCAACACCCCTTCAGTTAGAGGAGCCCCGCCTCGCGGAAGCTGTAGATCCCCTTGTGCACGGGGTCCATCTTTGCGTCGCCGACGATGACGTGGTCCAGCAACGGGATGTCGAGCGTCAGAGACGCCGCCTTCAGCTGACGTGTCAGTTGGATGTCTGCGGCACTGGGACTGGGGTCGCCGCTAGGGTGCCAATGGGTCGCCACTATGGATGCCGCGTTGGCCAGGATCGCGGCGCGGAACACTTCCCTGGGGTGGGCCAAGGCACAGGTCAGGGTTCCCACCGTGACCAGGTGCTTGGCAATGGGGCGGTTGCGGCGGTCGAGCATGACGATCACGAAGGATTCGACCACGGGGTTTTCCTCGAAGGTCGCGGCTACGTACTCCGCGACCCCTTTTGGATTGTTGAGCTGGATGTCTTCGCCGAGGGAAACGAGGTTGTAAACGATCTTGGCTTCGTAGACTCGCATGTGAAAAGCCTTGCGAGTCCAACCCGTGCAACGGTCCCCGTTGTTTATCGGATCCTGCCCGCTTGGCGATTTCCGCCACAGCGAGGAAAGTCAAGCGGTGCACGAGTGCCGAGGACGGGCGCAGCCCAACGAGGGGGAATCTGCCCTGCTGCTAACGCTTCAGCCGGGAGCTTATACCGCGCAAATCACCTCGGCTAAGGGCAACTCAGGCATAGCCTTGTTCGAGGCTTACACCGATTAGTCGGCATACGCTGCGCTGCCGGACAGCCATTCTGGACATAAACGCATCCATCGTGTCGTCACCGTCGCGGCGCAGGATGCCAGGGCCAGTCGGCCCGTTCGCGGCCCCAAACGCTGAAAGTGATCGTCCCGCGGATTCCAAACAGATCCATCGGGTTATTAGCTTCGCACAGGCCCGAAGAACGGGCCTTCAGTCTGCTTTTATCGTGGGAGTGCAGCCTCTACAGGGGTGACTCATTCCGCCGATCATAACTACACGATCTCAACATTAGTGTTGATTACATGTATTAATGAATTAGCATTCAATTCATGTGGTCCGACCGTCAGGCCATCGAGCTATTTCATCTCATCTTCGTCGCCAATCTTGGGCGCCGCGTGGACAAGGCGTTCTTCGTGATCAAGGGGGGCAGCAACCTCCGTTTCTTCTGCCGAAGCATTCGCTATTCGGAGGACATTGATTTCGACGTTCGTACAATGGCGAAAGCGACGTTGGAGAACAATGTGGCCACAATCCTAAAATCAGCCGCCTTTGCGCAAGCTCTCCGAACAAAGCAGATCGAGGTTGAGCATGTCACCTCGGCCAAGCAGACAGACACGACCCAGCGTTGGAAATTTGGCATTCGCCTAGCAGGGGGACCCGCGATGCCTACCAAGGTGGAGTTCTCCCGCCGACACAGCCTTGACGACGACCAACTGCTGGAACCCGTGGATGCGGAACTGGTGCGCACCTACGAGCTTTATCCGATACTGGCGCAGCACTATTCGCGCGAAGCGGCTTTCCGCCAAAAGATCGGAGCTCTCAGTGGCCGGACGGTCACACAGGCTCGCGATATCTTCGACCTCAAACAGTTGCTCGACGGCGGCGCCGGACGGGAAAAGCTGTCGGCGGACACCGCAGCGAAAATCCCTCGGGCAATTGAAAACGCGATGACCGTCGGCTTCGACGAATTCTCCGGTCAGGTCCGCGCCTACCTAATGGCCGACTACCAGGAATACTACGGATCGCGTAAGGTGTGGGAGACATTGCAGCACGAGGTCGTCAACGCCCTAGAGCGACTCCAGTCATGAACCAGTCTGAAGCCTTGCAAAAAATCCAAAGGCTCGGCGTGCCTGCGTTCGAGACACGGGACATTTCGGCACTGCTGCGTGTAAGCCCGGCAAATGCATCGGCCCTGCTTTCGCGGCTCGCCGCACGCGGTTTCGTGCGCCGATTGACGCGCGGCCGGTGGTTCGCCGGGACGCAGCAGAACCGCGAACAGCTTGCCGAGCAGGTGGGCGCGCCTTCGCCCACTTACGTCTCCCTGCAATCGGCGCTTTTCCGACACGGCTTGATCGAACAGGTGCCGGAAGTGCTCTATGCCGTCACACTCGGGCGAGCCCGTCGGGTTCGAACACCGCTGGGCACTGTGTCATTGCACCGAATGCCGCCCGAATTGTACGGCGGATATGAGACTTCCGATGGTGGAACGAGAATTGCGACGGCCGAGAAGGCGCTCTTCGATCTTCTCTACCTTAGCCCCACCCGATCGAGGCTGTTCGCCAGCCTGCCGGAGATGGAGCTCCCCCGCTCGTTTCGCTGGGCCGAAGTCTCCAGATGGACGAACAAAATTGTCGGAAAGAGCCGCCGCGCGTTCGTCAAACGAAAGGTGGCGTCTTTGAGAGCGGCGTGCGCGGTGTGATTTCAATCTAAGACTGTTAATCACTTGGTCGCTGGTTCGACCCCAGCCCGGGCAGCCATTGAAAGGCAATGGATTAAGAAATATCGCCCGATTAATAAGAATCAGGTGTCCCCCCTTTCTTGTTCTCTATTCTTCGTCCAACTGTCCTTGTTCGCCTGATACCTGCCTGTTCTCAGGCGCGGAACACGGGAACGAGCGGAAGACAGGATCCTTGGTATTATCAGTGGAATTGGATGGCCGGAGTGCCGGTTACATCAGATGACCGCGGATTCACCGTAATATGTCGGGTTTCGAGGCGTACGCGCTACAATTCATGGATGAAATATATCAAGGGCTCACTGAAAAAAGCCGCAATTAGACCTTCAATCATTGGCGTAAGCCATGAACTGATTTCCGAGCGTGCCTATACCCTCTGGCTGCATCAGGGTCGCCCCGAAAACCGGGAGGTCGAGAACTGGCTGCAGGCCGAAGCACAAGTCTTAGCAGCAAGAGACTCCAAATAGCACGTTGGTTTGAGCGGCTTGTTCTCAATGGCCGTCGCAATTGCTGGCAAGCTCCCGTTACAGCGGGCGCTGGGTTGCGCCCCGCCACCCCTGGTACTCCTGGGGCGAGTTCTCGCGTTCTGCGGTCCGGTGCCGTGAATTGCGGACTACACTTCCCCGCGGTTGCGGATTATAACTCTCCTTAGGGCGAGGGAGAAAAGGGCCGCGACCGGTTCGCGTGCCAGGAAGGCTTGGGCCCCACAAGGAGCCCATGATCACCGAACACCGATACCGGAGACTGATGAACGAGTATCAGAAGAGCGGCCAATCAGGCTTGGCGGTGCTGAAGGCGTCGATGGACAGGAAGACGGCGGCGCATTACCTGGCGACGGGGCATGGGCCGGAGGTGCGCGGAGCGATGGTGGCGGACGCGGGCGGATCCGCTGATGCCAACATGGCCGGAGGCGGAGGCGTGGCTTCGTCGGGCGCCGGCACGGCCAGGAATGGGGCTTTCAACCCATTTGCCGCATGCGCACCCCGGGTATAATGGACCGTGCGCCCAGCCCCCCTTGCGGGCGCAAGCTGAATCAGTAATCCCGCAGAAAGTCTCGTCTATGAAAACCGACACGTTCCCGTCCAAACACCGCACCCCGATCGCGCTCCTCTGCGCCATCCTCGGCGGATCTCTTGGGTTGCTCGCAACCCGCACCAGCGGCCAGTCCACTGAACCACCCCCCACACCCCCGACCGGGGATGTGGTAGCTGCCCCCGAAGCCGCTGTCCCAGCCCCCGAGGACAACTACGCCTACTTCCACGACCAACTCTCCCCCTACGGGCAGTGGGTGGACGTCCAGGGATACGGGCCCTGCTGGTATCCGAACCAGGCCATCGCCGAGAACTCCGACTGGCGCCCGTACTACGACATGGGCCACTGGGTAAACACCGAAAACGGACTGTTCTGGGTCTCCGACTACCCCTGGGGCGAGATTCCCTTCCACTACGGCCGCTGGGTCAAGACCGCGGAATACCCCTGGCTGTGGGTGCCGGACTACACCTGGGGACCCGCCTGGGTATTCTGGCGGCATGACGTGACTGGCGGCATGGTCGGCTGGGCACCCCTGCCCTTCGGGGCCGTCTGGGTCAACGGCGGCTTCGAGTTTCAGGGCCGCCGGATCACCGACCTCAACTTCGACTTCGGCCTGGGCGAGAACGCCTTCGTATTTGTCAGCCACGACCACTTCATGGACGCCCGGTTTGTCCGGACGCCAGGGCATACCGCAGACTTTGAGGTGGCGCGCGACAAGGCCCATACCGCCTACGGTCGAAGCGTCCCCAGAAACGACTTCGGCAAGGATGCGAACGGGCGCATCGTCAACGGTGGAGCGGTCCGCGGACGCGTCGAGCAGGCGACGGGACGCAAGGTCGAAACGAAAAACTTCGAGGAACGGCGCCCAGCCGTTGTGAGCGCAAGGGCAGAGCCAGCCGCCCGCGCGGGGGAACCCGCCCGGGTCGCCAGCCCAGTCATACGGCAAGCGCCGGCAGCCGGCAAGGTGTTCCGCCCGGCCGCAGTCGCCCGTCCGGCCGCGCCAGCCCAGCAGGCCGCCAAGCCCGAGGAACGGAATAAGAGGGAGTAGCCCTCCGCCAGGCCGCCTCGACAGCCAACCGCAGGCCACCAGCGCCTGCGATCTTCGCCGCTTCTGAACTTTGGACGCACGCTAGGCGGCACTGGCTGCCGCCCAAGCGCCATCCTCGACGTCCGCCCGACTCGAAGCCGTCCCAAAACAGTCGCCAAACACGCCCCAGAAGCCAGCGTCCATCTATGCTGGAGGGGACACGGAACCAACGGGTTTGTCCGTCACCAAGCCGCACCGGCGCCGGAGCCGGGGCGGTGACAGCCTGGGCCTGAAAACAGGCCGCGCTGCGCACCTACGGCTGGCGCGGCGGCTGCCCCGCTGCCGGCGTGACAGCCATAAGCGTCGGATCTGGTGAGTGGTTCGACATTTCGCTTTCTAGCAAATCCCCTCCGCCCAAGGCGGGCCATCCTGGGGGCGGGCCGAACTCACTTGGTTTCGCTCGGGAAGGCCAGTCTTCTGTTCAGGTCCGCCTGATAATCCCCTGCCAGCAAGCCCCGGGCTTTGGTCTGGTCAGGGTCCGGTGGTCTCTCTAGCGTCGGCACGGAGCCACGCTCGATGCCAGACAGCCTCCCAGCCGGGCCCAAAGGGGCGGTCTTCCTCAGCTATGCCTCGCAGGATGCCGAGGCGGCGAAGCGTATCTGCGAGGCACTGCGCAAGGCCGGAATCGAGGTCTGGTTCGACCAGAGCCAGCTCCGGGGCGGAGATGCGTGGGACCAGAGCATCCGCAGACAGATCAAGGAGTGCGCGCTGTTCATGCCGGTAGTCTCACAGCACACGCAGGAGCGGCTTGAGGGCTATTTCCGGCGCGAGTGGAACCTCGCCACGCAACGGCTTCTAGACATGGCGCACGACGCCGCCTTCGTGGTGCCGGTGGTGATCGACGGGACGCGTGACGCCGAGGCGCGGGTGCCTGACGAGTTCTTGCGTTTTCAATGGACGCGGCTTCCAGAAGGCGAGACACCCGCGGTTTTTGGCGAGCGTGTGAAGAAGCTGTTGAGTGGATCAGGTGCGGAACAAGGGCGCGCCAGCCCTGCAGCCAGCGGCTCCGCCTCGGCCCCGCACCCAGCCAAGACCTCACGCCCATGGGTCATTCCGTCCGTGATCGGCTTGGTCGCCATCCTTCTGATCGTTTTCATGCTGAGGCCGCGGCGTTCTCCAAAGGAGGTGGCTGATCTTGTCGCTATGGCGCAAAGATTCTCCGAGCCTAGTCCCGCACCTGTATCCGAGGCCCGGCAGCTCATGCAACGCGCCGGAGCCATATGGGAGAACAAGATCGACAAGACCAGTGACATGTTGGAGGCAGCTGAAGAACTCTATACCCGTGCGCTCGCGCTTGATCCCTCAGACGCTGAGATTTGGGCGGCAGCCGCCCGGCTCGACACCGCAATGGTTTCCTACGCCTACGACCAATCAAACGAGCGGCGGCAAAAAGCGCAGAAGGAAGCTGCTCGTGCAGCGGCGTTGGCACCCGGTTCGTTTGCAACCCGCCACGCCCAGGCCTGCGTCCTTTCGCAAGTCGGCGGAACTCCCGCCATGCTCGCCGAGGCCGAGAACATGTATCGCAAGTTGTTGCTCGAAAAGCCAAGCGACCACTTGTTGATCGCGGAGTTCGGCGTCGTTCTAACCGCCGAGCACAAGAACGACGAGGCTGCCGCTCTGTTAGAGAAAAGCGGCCGCACCCTGAACGACATGGGCTTCATTCAGGAGGCAGGCTGGAACTTTGAGGAGGCCGGCAAATTCGGCGAAGCCAGAAGGATCGCGGACTACATGCTTTCACAACAACGCACATGGGGTGCCTTGGCCCTTAAGAGCTACGTGGAGGGATGGGGCTTCGAGGACCTGACGGCTGCGCAAGCGGCTATCAGCCAATTCACCCCGGAGGAACTATTGTTGGATGGCCCGGCATATGGTGCCGTCGTAATTGCCCTGTTCCGTCGCGAACCCGATGAGGCCATCCGCCTGCTGAATGAATTTCCCCGAGAGAATTTCTCCACCCACGAATACTCGGGACCCAAACGGGCGTTTTCTGGTGTGGCGCACCAATTAGCTGGTCGCCCGGAAGCGGCCCAGGCGGAATGGCGGGTCGCGTTGCAACAGGTGCAGGACCTGTTGAAGGCAAAAGCAAACGATCCGAACTTCATTGCCATTGAGGCGTACCTGCTGGCCTGCCTCGGCGAAGCCGAGGAGGCAGGGCGCGTTCTGAAGCTCTACGAGAGTCTCTCTAGGCTCGGTCCCAATTCCCCGTTCAACTTTGCGCAGGCGACAATTCTATTACGGCTGGGCCGAAAGGAGGAGGTACTGGCAAGGCTTTCAACAGCACTGAAAACAAAAGATTTTCCTTGGCTGCACCCCTACGTTCGCTTCGCTCCTGATTTTGATCCGCTTCGAGGCGACCCTCGGTTCGAGAAGCTGCTCCGCGACACGCTGCCGCCGGGCGCGAAGCCGTTCGACGAGCCCGTCGGCAAGGCCGCATCTGCGCCGGAGTCGGGTCGGTAGCCCCCGGCTTTGGTCTGGCCAGCGCCCTGCTACCTCGCCAGCGTCGGTTTAGAGCTACGCTGCATGCCGGACAGCTTCCCGGCCAATCCGATAAGCTTTCCTGCCAGCAAGTTGTGTGGTGCAAGGACTACTAAGGCGAATGATGAAGTGCCTCTCCCCCTCCGTTAGGCTGCGGCTCTCTCTGCTCGTAACTTTGGCCTTGGGCACCGCCCTTTCCCCCGGATGCGGGCGCAAAACGCGGGTCGAATCCGGTTCGCGAGACGGTGTCTTGCATATCGCCATTCGGGGGGAGCCCCCCGATCTCGACCCCGATACCAATATCGACTGGGACACAAGCCATGTGCTGAACGCGCTGTTTGAAGGCTTAGTGAGGTTGTCGAACGACGGCCACGCCGTGCTGCCGGGCGCGGCGGACCGATGGGAGGTGTCCGCTGACGGCCTGATCTACACCTTCCATATCCGGCCTGACGCCCGCTGGTCGAACGGAGCCGCGCTGACATCCGATGATTTTGTGTTCTCGTTCCGACGCGCCTTCGACCCCATGCTTGCCTGCGAGGAGTCGAGCTTTGGTTTCGCGATCGCGGGTGCGGAAGCCTACGCGGAAGGCCGGGCGAAAGACCCTTCGACGCTGGGGTTGGATGCACCCGATGCGCATACGTTCGTCATACGGCTCGCGACCCCGGCGCCGTATTTTCTCAGCTTGCTTGGCACCGGTACCCTTTTCCTGCCGGTGAATCGCGCCTCCCTGGAGCGCTTCGGCGGCGTCCACCAGCGCGGCGCAGCATGGACCCGCGAAGGGAACCTTGTTTGCAACGGCCCGTTCGTCCTTACCCGATGGGCGCAAAACCAGGTCATCGAGGTCCGGCGGAATCCCCTGTACTGGGACGCCGCCAACGTGAGGCTCGCCGGAGTCAATTTCTACCCGGCCGAGGATTTCTCAGCCCAGGAACGGGGATACAGGGCCGGCGAGTTCCACGTCACGACCGCCTTTCCCATCTACAAGGCATCGGCCTACGAGACGGAGAAACCGAGCGTCCTGCACATGTCCCCAATCCTTCGCACGGAGTTTCTGACGTTCAACGTCGCGATCACCCCCTTCACGGATGCAAGGGTCCGGCAGGCGCTTTCGCTGGCGGTGGACCGCGACCGGCTCGCCTCGGCGGTGTACCACTCTTTCGCGGAACCGGCCCACGCCCTTGTGCGTCCTGGGACGGGAGGCTACACGCCGCCCGCCTCACCCTCGTGCCGGTTTGATCCCGATGCGGCGCGCCGACTGCTTGCAGAGGCGGGTTATCCGGGCGGACACGGTTTCCCGGTCGTTGAGCTCATGCTGGTCGGCAACGATTCCCACACAATCAGCACGGGCGAGGTGCTCCAGGCAACGTGGCAAAGCGTCCTCGGCATAGGGACCAGCCTATTGCCGACCGAGGCGAAGGTGTACTTCGATGCCGAGCGGACCAAGCACTACCATGTGATACTCGATATTTGGATCAGTCCTTGGGACGATCCATCCTCCACTTTCCAAATAGCCCAGTCGGGCAATCCCAACAACGACTCGGGTTGGTCGGACTCGGGCTTCGACCGCGCATACCACAATGCTGAGATTGCCCTCGACCCCAAGGCGCGCGCCCGGGCGTTCGACGTGCAGGAGGCCCGCCTCGCCGCCGGGGTGCCGTACGCGCCAATCTTCTTTACGAACCAGCCGCAACTCGTCCACCCGGCGGTGCGCGGTTAGCGCGATAATTCGCTCAATTATATCGAATGGAAGGAACTCTCGCTCGCACCGTGAACAATGCTAGTCGCTGGAGTTACCGCCGCCAAAGCCGCATCTGCGCCGGGGCCGGGTCGATGAGAGCTTTTTCGCTTGCAGTGTGAAGGAGACCAGCAGCTGAGGGTTGCCGGTGCCGAGCCTGCCTCCGGGCAGCGCCTCGGTGGGGCTGCTTTCTTTCGCCGTTCTCTCCCGAGCCATTAGCGGATTTCGACGGCCCGGTTGTCATAGTCTTGGGGCCAGTGCCAAGTATTGCCCATGATACAGAAGCCCTGTTGTGACTTAGCAGCAGCGGCGGACACGAGCGCACGAACCAACCTTACCATGAACCTCAGAAAGATCCTGATCTTGCTCGTCCTGTTGTTCGCCAAGTGTGTCACGCCTAGCTTCGGCCAGACCTTTTGGAGCAACTACAGCCCGTCCGGGGTCACCGACGATATATGGTGCGTAACCTATGCTAATGGCACTTTTGCAGCCGTAACTTCTCAGGGGAACCTCTTGACCTCGGCCGACGGGCTCAACTGGAGCAGGCAATCCCTTGATCCGGGCGTATGGCTCGTTTCAATCGCCTACGGAAACGGCACCTGGGTGGTTGTCGGCGACAAGGGCACGATCCTCGTCTCGTCGGACCTCAAGACGTGGGTGAACGCCAGGTCCGCCACCTCGAGCAAGCTGAATGGCGTCGCCTACAATGGGAGCCTTTTCCTAGCCGTAGGGGACAACGCCACGGTCGTCACCTCGCCCGACGCGATCAATTGGACGCTTCAGGTCGTCCCGGCCTCCTTGAACATAACAGGATTCCTGCACGGCATAACGCTCGTCCCAGACGTCCCGCATTTTACAGCCACAGATTTCTTGGTCTGCGGGGCGCAAGCGACGGGGGCCGTTGATGTCGGGGTGCTGCTAGAAGTGTTATACGATGGCAGTGCCATCACCACCGCGAATCTGACGTTCGCCAACAATCAGCCGCTCGATGCGAATGGAAACCTGGAGGCGGTCGTCTTTTCGGGCACTTCCGACAAGGCGGTGGCCGTCGGTTGGAATGGAGCGATCATCTTTGATACGATTGACCCCAAATTTGTCCCTTATGTCTTTTTCAACAACTGGGAATACGCATCCACCGCTCTGCCAAACGTCATCTTTAGGGGGCTAGCCGCTGGGAACGGGTATTTTGTCGCCGCCGGAGAACAAGGAACGATCTTCACCTCAACGAATGGCAATTCTTGGACGCAGCGCTTAACCGGTGACAGCCCTTCCACGGTCAGCACGGCAACGCTTCTGAGCGCCGCCTATTCGGAGCCGCTGCAGCGTTTCGTTGTTACCGGCACCGGCGGGACGATCCTCGTTTCCAATCCGCCGCCCACCGTGTTTGGAAACGTGTCAACCCGTGGTTACGTCAGCAGCACACAGACGTTTATCGGTGGCTTCGTGATCGAGGGCACCGCACCACGAACGGTCTTGATCCGGGGCGACGGTCCGGTGCTCGGCTCCTTCGGCGTGTCAAACCCCCTGCCCGATCCGGTGCTGACGGTCTACAACAGCAGCGGGGCCGTGATCGCAACGAACACCGGCTGGACGACCAATACGAGCCCCACGGCCATCTCCACGGCGGCACTTGAGGTGGGAGCCTTTGCCCTGCCGAATCCTAGCCCGGACTCGGCGCTGCTGCTGACGCTCCAGCCCGGAGCCTACACGGCGCAGATCACCTCGGCGAAGAACAATTCGGGCATAGGCTTGTTCGAGGCGTACACCGACTAGC
>Ga0181538_10005225_pt1 | contig 11745 bp, 10 predicted proteins | sample PEATcosm2014_Bin_40_FD_119773 | JGI IMG/M metagenome (GOLD analysis project Ga0181538, IMG submission 119773) | Peatland microbial communities from MTU Mesocosm Facility, Houghton, MI, USA - PEATcosm2014_Bin23_30_metaG | ecosystem: Environmental > Terrestrial > Soil > Wetlands > Peat | place...
CACGAAGGATGTTGGCGAAGGCCACTCCCCACAACAGGGCGGGCAGCAGGCTGCCCCAGAAGATCGCGTGGTCCCAGGCGACGCGCCAGGCGGGAAAGGCCCGCTTCGCGCGGAACTCGAAGGCCACGCCCCGGAAGATGAGGGCCGCCAGGATCAGAAACAACGGGAGATAGAAGCCGCTGAAGAGCGTCGCGTACCAGTTCGGGAAGGCGGCGAAGGTGGCACCACCGGCCACGAGCAGCCAGACCTCGTTGCCGTCCCAGACCGGGCCGATCGTGTTGATCAGCACCCTGCGGTCGAGGTCGTCCCGGGCCACGACCCCGAGCATGATGCCGACGCCGAAGTCGAACCCTTCCAGCACGAAGTAGCCCGACCACAAGATGGCGATGACGATGAACCAGAAAACCTCGAAGCCGGTGTGGGCCGAATGGACGCCGGCGAGGATGAAGGTCACTGCTCCTCCCTGCCTCAGTAGACGAGCGCCGGCACCCGGTCGTCACCGGGCTCGGGCTCAGATTCGTCGTCGTGTTCTTCGCTCGTCCCCTCGCCGCGGGCATACCGGGCCATGAGCCCGAAGTCGACCGCGGCCAGCAGGCTGTAGATGGCCGTGAAACCGACCAACGTCGTCACGACATAGCCGGTGCCGATGTGCGACACGGCCTGGGAGGTCTTGAGCAGCCCGTAGACGACCCAAGGTTGGCGCCCCATCTCGGTGAAGATCCAACCCGTCGTGTTGGCGACGAAGGGGAGCGCTATCGCGAAGACCGCGATCCTCAAGAACCAGGCCGACTGCTCCAGGCGCCGTCGGCGCATGAGCCACAGGCCCGCGGCCAGCAAGACGAGCATGAGGATCCCACAGCCCACCATTATCCGGAAGGTCCAGTAGGTGACCCACAAGATGGGCTTGTAGTTGCCCGGTCCGTATTTGGCGGCTTCCCGGGCCTGGATCTGGTTGAGGCCCTGCACCGCACCGTCCCAGTTGTTGTCGGCCAGCACAGAGAGCATGTGGGGGAGCCGGATCTGGAAGATCGGGTTGCCCGAGAGATCCCCGATCGTGAGCAGAGAGAAGCTCGCCCCGTTCTGGGTGTTGTAGATGGCCTCGGCGGCGGCCATCTTCATGGGCTGCTGACGCTCCATGATCCTTGCCTGGTTGTCGCCGAAGAACATCGTGGCGACAATGGCGACCACCCCTACAACGAGGGCCAGTTTGGCCGAGGTGGCGAAGACCGGCCGGGGTGCATGACCGGCGCGCCGGTCCTTCAACAGGTGCCAGCCGCTCACGCCCAAGATGAGCATCGTCGAGGTCACGAGCGCCGAGAACAGGACGTGCAGGAACGAGCCGATCAGGGTGCTGTTGGTCATTACCGCCCAGAAGTTGGTCATCACGGCACGGTTGCCGACGACCTTGTAGCCGACCGGGTGCTGCATCCAGGCGTTCGCCGCCAGGATGAACAGGGCGGACAGCATGGTCCCGACGCTGACGAGCCAGATGGACGCCAAATGGACCCGCGCCGAGACCCGGCCCTTGCCGAAGATCCAGACCCCGAGGAATGTCGACTCCAAGAAGAAGGCCAGCAACGCCTCGACGGCAAGCGGGGCGCCGAAGACACTGCCCACATAGCGTGAATAGAGCGACCAGTTCATGCCGAACTGGAACTCCTGCACGATGCCTGTCACCACGCCGATGGCGAAGTTGATCAGGAACAGGCGCCGCCAAAAGCGCGTGATGCGATCCCACTTGTCGTGTCTCTCCGCGTCTTCACGGGTCCGATAAGCCGCCGTCTGCATGATCGCAAGGAGCAGCGCGAGGCCGATCGTGAGCGGGACGAACATGAAGTGGAAGACAGTCGTGATCCCGAACTGCCAGCGCGATAGATCAAGCGTCATTGCCATGATGAAAGCCGTCGCGCCCGTCGCGCGTTAGGGCCGAAGGTCCCGTTGCCGTCGTCGTCCGGCGCCACTCTCGCCCGGCCAAGGCCGAGCTCCGGCGGTGCCGCGGGCCGGCTTGGGGCCGGCGGCGGACCGAGGTTGGCGGCCGCGGGCCCGGACCGCTCTTGTGACCTGGGCACGCATCCCGTAGCCTGGTGCCACAAGCCCGCCTAGTCCTGGAGCACTTGTATGCCTGAAAGCAGGTTCTCCTTCATCGGTCGTGACATGGCCGTCGACCTCGGCACCGCCAACACGCTCGTCTACGTCCGTGGGCGCGGGATCGTCCTCAACGAGCCGTCTGTCGTCGCGATCAACGTCAAGGACGGCCACCCGCTTGCCGTCGGCGTCGAGGCCAAGCGGATGATCGGCCGGACGCCGAGCAACATCCAGGCGATCCGGCCCCTCAAGGACGGCGTGATCGCCGACTTCGAGATCTGCGAGATGATGCTGCGCTACTTCATCCGCCGGGTCCACCCCCATCGTTTCTCAAAACCGCGCATGGTCATCTGCGTGCCCTCGGGCATCACCGGGGTCGAAAAGCGCGCTGTGCAGGAGGCCGCCGAGTACGCCGGTGCCCGCAAGGCCTACATCATCGAGGAGCCCATGGCGGCCGCCATCGGTGCAGGCCTCCCCATCCACGAGCCGACCGGCAACATGGTCGTCGACATCGGCGGCGGCACGACAGAGGTCGCGGTGATATCGCTCGGCGGCATCGTCGTCAGCCAGTCAATCCGGATCGGCGGGGACGAGCTCGACGAGGCGATCATCTCGTTCGTGAAGAAGGAGTACAGCCTCGCTCTCGGTGAGCGGACGGCAGAGGAGATCAAGATCGCGCTCGGCTCGGCCTATGAACTCGAAGAAGAGCTCCATGCCGAGATCCGTGGTCGCGACCTCGTGACCGGCCTTCCGAAGACCGTCGTCACGACAACCGAGGAGATCCGTAAAGCCATCGAAGAGCCTGTCTCGGCGATCGTCGACGCGGTCAAGGTCACCTTGGACCGCACTCCGCCCGAGCTGGCGGCGGACATCATGGAACAAGGCATCGTGCTCACGGGCGGCGGCGCGCTCTTGCACGGGCTCGACAGCAGGCTCCAGGCGGAGACGCACATGCCGATCGTCGTGGCTCCGGACCCCCTCAACTGCGTTGCGCTCGGCAGCGGCATGTGCCTCGAGGAGTTCGAGGCCCTGAAGCAGGTCCTCATCTCCTCGACCAACCGCTGACCTCCGGGGTCGCGGTGGCCGCCTCTCGCCGCAACACCAGCCAGCGCCTCACGCTGGCCATCCTGCTTCTCGCCTCGATCACGGTGATAACGGTCGCCTACAAGGGCGAGGCACAACGCGCCATCGGCTCGGTCCGAAACGCTGCGGCGGACGTGGTCGCCCCCCTCCAGCGCGGCGTCGCGGCCGTCCTGCACCCGATCGGCAACCTCTTTGCCGGCATGGCGGGCTACGGCGGCGTTCTCGGCGAGAACCAGCGGCTGCAACTCGAGGTGGGCCATCTCCGTCGCCAGCTGATCGAAGCCGCACAGTCTCAAAGCCAGCTCGACCAGTTGCGCTCGGAGCAGAACCTTCCTTTCGCGGATGGGATCCCTGAGGTGTTGGGTGAGGTGATCTCCTCTCCCGCGTCCAATTTCGACCTCACGATCGAGGTCGACCGCGGCACCTCGGACGGGGTCGGCGTGGGGATGCCCGTCGTGTCCGGTGTCGGGCTGGTCGGCTCGGTGATCTCGGCCGGGCAGCACACGGCGATCGTCCAAGTGTTGACCGATCCCAGATCTGAGGTCGGGGTCCGCTTCGGGACCGGGAACGTGGCCGTCGCCGTCGGCCAGGGCGAGGGCGATCCTCTGCAACTGCAGGACGTGTCCGAGACGAGCGTCACGAGCCGCGGCGCGGCCGTCGTCACGAGCGGCCTCGACCTTGCCGCCTACCCATCGGGCATCCCGGTGGGTACCGTGGCGTCGGTGCATCACACGGGTGGGTCGCTCACGTCCCAGGTCCTCGTGACACCGCTCGTCAACCTCCTGGTCCTCCAGTACGTGGCCGTGCTGCAGTGGTTTCCGCCGGCTTGACAAGGCCTCGATGTGAGCTCGCGGCAAAGCCGGCGAGGCGAGGCGAGGCGGCTTCGTCGTGAGTATTCGGACTTGGGGCCGGCTCGTGGTCATCACCCTGGCGGTGGTGTTCGTCCAGGTATGCGTCCTGAACCAGATCGTGATCGGGGGCGCCCATCCTGACGCCTTCCTGCTGCTGGCAATCTCGGCCGGCCTCGTGGCCGGCCCGCAACGCGGGGCCGTGATGGGTTTCGCGCTGGGGCTCGTCGCCGATGCGTTCGTGCCGACCCCCTACGGCTTGTCCTCGCTCTGTTACGTGCTTGTGGCCTTCGCCGTGGGTCTGGCCGCGGGGACGGTGACCACGCGGCCGACCTTCGGTTTGCAGGCCGCGACGGCGCTGCTCGGCGGGGTGGGCGGGACATTGCTCTTCGCCGGGCTCGGGACTCTCATCGGTCAGCCGAGCGTGCCTCACCACCAGCTCGTGGTCATCGTGATGGTCGTTGCGGCCGGCTGTGTGCTGTTCGCCAATCCCGCGTACCGCCTCATCGAGTGGACCCTCGCCGTCGCCCCCGGGGCTTACCGTGACGCGGGTGCGTTCGCGAGCGGGAGTGCCAGGTGAGCGCCTCGGGCGAAGGTCCCGAGCCGCCGGAGCGGTCCCACCCTCCCCGCCAACCCCGAGACCAGCGCCCTTCGCGCGACCCGCGTGATCCGGCCCGCACCCGCCTGCCCAAGCCGGTTCAAGCCCCGTACTTCCCAGCCGACGAAGAAGGCGAGCGGCACAGAACCAGGATCGTGAGCTCGAGCCCGCTGAAGCGCCTCGAGGAGGAGGAACGCGAGCAGCAGCGCCGACAGGAGAGCGCTCGCTTCGGTCTTCGGCTCACGGTCATGGGCCTTGTCGTGCTGGTGGCCTTCTCGGCCGTGTTGGTCCGGCTCTGGTCCCTCCAAGTCCTTCACAGCTCCCACTACCGCAACGCCGCTCTCGTCTTCGAACAACAGACGGTCCCGATCACCCCGGCGCGCGGCCTGATCATCGCTCGCGGAGGACAGGTTCTCGTGGGCGACCAGGTGCTCCCGGTCGTAACGCTCAGCCGCTCGGCGGCGACCCCGGCGGTCATCGGGCGCTTGGCGGCACTGCTCGACCAGAGCGTCGCAGATGTCAACACTTCCCTCGCGAACCCGCAGGCGAGCCCCTACCAACCGGTGCCGATAGCGATCGGGGTACCCCAGTCGACCATCGTCTACCTGTCCGAGCACAAGGCCATGTTCCCCGGGGTCTCGGTCAACTTCACGGCCGAACGGACCTACCCCCGGGGCGACACCGCGGCGCAAGTCCTCGGTTACACGGGCGATATCGACGCGGCCGAGCTCCACACACTGGCGAAGTACGGCTACAACTCCAACGATGTCGTCGGCCAATCCGGTGTCGAGGCGACCGACGAGCTGTGGCTACGGGGCCGGCCCGGATCGGAGGTCATCAAGGTCGACGCCTCCGGCAACCCCGTCGGGACGGTGAAGACTGTGCCCCCGGCTAGCGGTGACGACGTCGTGCTCAACATCGACCTCAATCTGCAGCAGGAGGTCGAGCAGGCTCTGACCAACCAGATCCGCAAGCTGCAGGCGAGTGGCCTGCCGGCCGACTCCGGCGCGGCAGTCGTGCTCGACCCCGAGAGCGGAGCCGTCTTCGCCATGGCGTCGGTCCCCTCCTACAAGCCGTCATGGTGGGTGGGCGGCATCTCCGACCAGCACTATCAGCTCTTGACGAGCCAGGCCGATCACGAGCCTCTGCTCAACCGAGCGATCCAGGGCCTTTGGGCTCCCGGTTCCACCTTCAAGCTCGCGACGGCGACCGCGGCCCTGAACGACGGCCTTCTCGCCAGCCTCGGGGGTTATATCGACGACCGGGGTTACTACCAGATCGGCCCGCCCTGCAGCGGACAATGCCTCTACCACAACAACCTGAACGAGAGGGGCCAGGGGCCGATCAACGTGACGACGGCCCTCACGGTCTCCGACGACGTGTTCTTCTACACCCTCGGGGCCGACTACTGGTACGACTCGGGCACCTACGGTAAGACGCCCATCCAGGACGTCGCCGAGCAGTACGGCTTCGGGCGCCTCACCGGGATCGACCTCCCGAACGAGTACTCCGGCCAGGTCGACAGCCCGCGGCTGCGCCAGGTCCAGCACTCCGAGGCACCCCAGGCCTTCCCCAGCACCTATTACGGCATCGCCGACAACATCGAGATGGCCTTCGGGCAGGGCGAGACCCTGGTCACCCCGCTGCAGGAGGCTGTCGCCTACGGGACGTTCGCGACCGGCGGCACCCGATACGCCCCGCAGGTCGTCAACGCGATCGTCTCGCCGACCGGCAAGGTTCTGAGACAGTTCAAGCCGCGCGTCACGGGGCACGTCGAGTTGCCACCGATCACCTATCAACAGCTCTTGAGCGGCCTCGAGGGCGCCATCTACTCCTCGAACGGCACTGCCTACGCCACGTTCCAGGGCTACAACGGGATGCCGCTGGCGGGCAAGACCGGCACGGCCACGGAGAGCTCGAATACCAACGTGCAGCCGACCGCGTGGTTCGTCGCCTTCGGACCGACCGCCGCCCCGCGTTATGTGGTCGCCGTGGTGATCGACCAGGCGGGCTACGGCGCGGCCGCGGCAGCACCTGTGGCGCGTGACATCTTCACCTACCTGACCAACCACCCCGTCGGTTTTTCGGACCTGCGCCCCCCGGCGAACGTTCCCTGATCGCCAGGCGGGCACGTCCCCCGCTCTCGCCTTGGTGCAGCCGTCGGTCGGGTTCGGCGGAGGTTTCTGAAGCATGTCAACTCGCCGGCTGGCGCAGGGCGGCGCAGGGGCTCGACTAAACTGTCGGCCAGGATGACGACGTCAAGGGCCTTCACACAATCGAGCTCGGTCGCTCGAGCCATTTCGATTGCTGCCGCGGCCGCAGCCTGCTACGTCATTTTCGCTGTCACCGACCGTAACGTCTCCCAAATTTTCGCGGGGCCCCGCGAACGAGACGACAAAGAACGTGCTTTCGCATTCAGTCTCGGCCCTCTGTCCGAGTGCACCGGAGAGGCGACTCACCGCGGTGCTGCTCGAGGAAGGCCGCCCGCGCCGCTTGCTGGCGCGACCTTTAGAAGGGATCTCCCCGATGTTGGATCCGACGACCGGCCGCCCGGCGTCTGTACCGGACGCGCCCAAACGCGCCGCCGGTGCGCCCGAGGTGGCGAGCGGCGCGCGCAACGAAGAGCCGCCCGCCCCGCTTGCCAGCGGCACAAGCGCCACAGCGGTGCCCCAAAGGCCGAAGATCGGCGATACGAGGCCCGCCCCGCCGTTCTCTAAGCAGGCCGAGCCGGTTGCGACGCCCGCAGGTGACGGGCGCAGGGCACCGTCGGGCCAACAGGGCGAATTGTCGCGCGGCGAGAACGGTGATGGCACCGCCGCCGCAACTGCACCGGGGGGCGGCCCGCCCCGACGACGACGCGGCGGGCGGGGGCGGTCACGCCGTGGCAGCAGCAGCGCCGGTTCTTCGGCGGCATCCACCGAGGCGAACGGGGCCGGCTCCGACGGCTCCGGGGCTGACGTCGGCGCAGGTTCCAACCGCACGAGCGCTCCACGTGCACCGAGGAACAAAGGCGCCGGCAACACCCAGTCGCGGCGGGCGCCCGCGCACGCGGGGGCTTTGGCCGGGTCCGATCCGGGTCCGGTGAGGCTGGCGCGGGACCGGCGGGGCCGGCCGGTCGGCCGCTACCTCATGTGTGTGCACGTCGAGCAGGAGGCGACGCACATCGCCGTGCTCGAAGGCCGGGCTCTCATCGAGCACTTCGTGGCGCGTCCGCAGGACGACGCGAACCAGATTGTCGGCAACATCTACCGCGGGCGTGTGAAGAACGTGCTCCCGGGCATGGAAGCCGCCTTCGTCGACATCGGGACCCCCAAGAACGCCGTCCTTTACTGGGGTGATGTCTCCTACGACCGCGACGACGTCGAGAGACAGGCCGGTGCCGACCGTATCGAGCACCTGCTCCGGCCGGGCCAGACGATCGTCTGCCAGGTGACGAAGAACCCGATCGGGTTGAAGGGGGCTCGGCTGACCCAGGAGGTGTCGATCCCCGGCCGCTTCGTCGTGCTGGTGCCCGAGTCGGCGACCTACGGGATCTCACGCCGGCTCGACGACAATGAGCGCCGCAGGCTGCGAAGGATCCTCGACGACGTCCGCCCGGACGGCCATGGCCTCATCGTGCGCACGGCCGCGGCCGGGACAAGCGCCGAGGACCTGCGCCGCGACGTCGAGATGCTCGTCGGCCGCTGGCGGGAGATCGACGAGCGCACGCGCAAGCTGCCGGCGCCGGCACTTTTGTACTCCGAGCCGCACATGGCGGTGCGGATCATCCGCGAGGAGCTGACCGACGAGCACCGGTCGGTCCTCATCGACGATCCCGAGCTGTTCGTGATCGTGCGGGACTACGTCTCGCAGTTCAACCCCGAGCTCGCCGAGCGCGTCGAGCTTTACGACCTCTCGAACGAACCGCTGCCGCTGTTCGAGCGGCACCACGTCCACGAGCAGCTGCACAAGGCGCTCGACCGCAAGGTCTGGCTGCCCTCGGGAGGGTCGCTCATCATCGAGCGGACCGAGGCGCTCACGGTCATTGACGTCAACACCGGCAAGAACGTCGGCTCCTCGAGCCTCGAGGAGACCGTCTTCGAGAACAACCTCGAGGCGGCCGAGGAGATCGCCCGCCAGCTGCGTCTGCGGGACATCGGGGGGATCATCGTCATCGATTTCGTCGACATGGAGATCAAGGCGAACCGCACCTCGGTGCTGGCCGCGTTCAAGGCGGCGCTCGCACGTGACAAGACACCGACGCAGGTCTATGAGATCTCGGAGCTGGGCCTCGTGGAGATGACGCGCAAGCGCGTGGGGGAAGGCCTGGTCGAGGCCCTCTCGGAGACGTGCCCGACCTGTGCCGGTCGGGGGATCATCTTCCCCGATCAGGACTTGTGATTCCCTGCGCTATCGTTGCCGCCATATGTACGCGGTAATTGACGCAGGTGGCAAGCAGGCACGTGTCCAGGTCGGCGAACAGCTCGACGTCGAGCTCTTGAGCGCCGGGCCGGGCGACGAGGTGAGCTTCGTGCCCAAGCTGGTTGTCGACGGCGACCACATCGTGACCGAGCGCGACCCGTTGGAGGCCTCGAGCGTCAAGGGCCGCGTGATCGGCCTGGCGAAGGGACCGAAGATCGTCGGGTTCACCTACAAGGCCAAGGCACGAGGCCGGCGCCGCTACGGGCACCGTCAGTGGTACACGACCGTCGAGATCACTGCGATCGACTTCCCGGGGGCGGGGAGGGACAGCGCCGCGCCGCAGGTGGCGGCGGACTTCGAGGACGAGCCCACCGCGGTCGTCGAGGACTGAAGGAGCAGTTTCATGTCAAAGACCAAAGGCGGGGGTTCTACCCGTAACGGCCGTGACTCGAACGCCCAGCGCCTCGGCGTGAAGGTCTTCGACGGCACGGCGATCAGTGCCGGCACGATCGTCGTGCGCCAGCGCGGCACGCACTTCCATCCCGGCCACAACGTCGGGCGCGGCCGCGACGACACGCTGTTCGCCCTTGCGGACGGCAAGGTGAAGTTCGGCTCGCGCCACGGGCGCCGGCTCGTGGACGTCGTGCCGGTCGAGGACTGACGCCCGACGGCAGATGGTCGGCATTCCCGGCAAGGGGTCGTTGCTCGTCGCATCGCCGACTCTTGTCGACCCCAACTTCTTTCGCAGCGTCATCTTTCTTCTCGCCCACGACGATGACGAAGGGACTCTCGGCGTCGTGCTCAACCGGCCGAGCCCCATCCCCGTCGCGGAGGTCGTCCCGGAATGGGGAGGTCTCGCGGCCGCACCGCCGGTCCTTTTCATCGGTGGCCCGGTCCAGCCGAGCGCGGCTATCTGCATCGGGCTCACCGAGCTGCCCGAGGTTGCCGCCGCGGCCGGCTTCGCCCCGCTCCTCGGTCGTCTCGGCACCGTCGACCTGCACGAGGACCCCACCAGTGTCCCGGTGCGCTTTTCTGAGATCCGCGTGTTCACGGGTTACGCGGGCTGGGGGCCCGGACAGCTCGCCAGCGAGATCGGCTCGGGATCGTGGCAGGTGCTCGTGGGCTACGACCAGGATGTTCTTTCGGACGATCCCGAGAAACTCTGGTCCCGGGTTCTCCGCCGTCAGGGCGGGTGGCTCGCCGTGCTCTCCTTGTACCCGGCCGACCTGGCGTCGAACTGAATCCCCGGTGCGGCTGCCGGTGGTGCCGCTCCGCCTGCCTGTCCGACGGCCGTCAGCCCCGCGGGGGCCTTGTGAGCCGAGGGGCTGAGCGTGGCATCGGATTTCGTCGACGAGTCCCAGATCCACGTGAAGGGTGGCAACGGGGGTGCCGGTGCAGTCTCATTCCGCCGGGAGGCGCACGTCTCCAAGGGCGGCCCCGACGGGGGTGACGGTGGCCGGGGCGGCAGCGTCTACCTCGAGGCCACGACGAACCTGGCCTCGCTGTTGTCCTTCGTCGACCATCCCCACCGGCGCGCCGGAGACGGGGGCCACGGGGGAAGCAAGAAAAGGCACGGCCGCAACGGCGGGGACCTCGTCGTGCCCGTTCCCGTCGGCACGATCGTGCGCCACCCGAACGGCGACGTGCTGGCGGACCTCACCTCCAGCGGGGACCGTTACCTGGCCGCCGCCGGCGGGCGGGGTGGGCGGGGCAATGCCCGTTTCCTGACCAATCGCCTGCGCGCCCCCGCCTTCGCCGAGCAGGCGGAGCTCGGAGAGGAGCACTGGCTGAACCTCGAGCTCGAGCTGATGGCCGATGTCGCCGTCGTCGGGTTCCCCAATGCCGGAAAGTCGACGTTGGTCTCGCGGATCTCCGCCGCGCGGCCGAAGATCGCCGACTACCCCTTCACGACCCTCGAGCCCCACCTCGGCGTCGTGCGCTTCGGGGGAACGAGCCGCCAGGACGAAGATGCCGTCGAGTTCGTGGTCGCGGACATCCCCGGCCTCATCGAGGGCGCTTCGGAGGGGCGCGGCCTCGGGCACAAGTTTCTTCGCCATGTGGAACGGGCGCGGGTGCTGGTGGTCCTCGCCGACCTCGGGGAGGACGAGGGTCGGGCCCCTTCCGAGCAGGTCCGCATCCTTCTCGACGAGCTCCGCCGGTACCGTCCCGAGCTCATGGAGCGTCCGCGGATCATCGTCGGCTCGAGGGCCGACCGCCGCCCGGCGCGGACCGGTGACGGGCCCGGCGACTCGCCTGAGCCCGCAGGCGGTGACCGGGCCGATGCAGTGACCGAGCTCCAGATCTCAGCTGTGACCGGCGCCGGGCTGCCACGGCTGCTGGGCCGGCTCGCCGTCCTGGTCGCCGAGGCCCGTACCGCGACGCCGCTGCCTCGTCACGCGATCGTGGTCCACCGTCCCGAACCGGAGGGCGTCACGGTGAACCGGGTGGGAGCGGTCTTCGTCGTCGCGGGAAGGGAGGCGGCGCGGGCGGTGGCCGTCTCCGATCTCACCGACCCGGACGCGCTCGAGCACATCCACCGGCGCCTGAAGCGCATCGGCGTCGACCGTGCCCTCGCGCGGGCCGGTGCGCACGACGGGGACACGGTTGAAATCGGTGAGCTCAGCTTCACCTACGAGTCGGAGCGCTGAGCGCAGTGATCGTGGTTGCGAAGATAGGTACGAGCTCGGTCACCGCGAGTGACGGTTCGGTCGACACGGCCGCGGTCTTCAA
>Ga0181538_10005227_pt1 | contig 11743 bp, 7 predicted proteins | sample PEATcosm2014_Bin_40_FD_119773 | JGI IMG/M metagenome (GOLD analysis project Ga0181538, IMG submission 119773) | Peatland microbial communities from MTU Mesocosm Facility, Houghton, MI, USA - PEATcosm2014_Bin23_30_metaG | ecosystem: Environmental > Terrestrial > Soil > Wetlands > Peat | place...
TCGCTCTCGGTGCGGCTGAAGGCGGAACGCGAAGAGCGTACCGAAACTCTCAAGAACATCGCCCGTGAATTGAAGACGGCGAGCGATGCCCTGAGCAAGAAGATCCTCGAGCTGGACAACCGCACGGCGGAAGAGCACAGCGGGCTGCGCCAGGAGCTGATGCAGGAATCGCGCAAGCTGCTGGAGGAGATCCGCCACAAGAGCGACAGCCTGAGCGCGCTGGTGGAGCGGCGAGCCGAAGAGCTGCGCGGCCAGAAGGTGGACCGGGCGGCGCTGGCGGCGCTGCTCACCGAGGTGGCGCTCGAACTCAGCGAGGACGGCGCCGCCGCCGGCAAACCGGTGAAGCCGGCCAAGGCCGTGGGACAGTAGCGCGCGGGAGCGAGCATGAGCACGGGGCCCTCAGCGCGCGAGCCGTCGTCCGATCAGGGGGCCAACGGAGACCCTGCCGGATACGCGCGCTTGCGCGAGCTGCTCGTCGGGCCCGAACAGGCGCGCCTGGAAGAGCTGCAACGGCGGCTGGACGACCGCCAGCTCCGCACCGAAGACCTCAGCCAGGTGATCGCGGAGGCGATCGCGCTGCGCCTGCGGCGCGACCACGCCCTTCAACTGGCGCTGAATCCGCTGGTGGAAGACGCGGTGCGCATCTCCGTCGCCCGCGATCCCAGCATCCTGGCCAACACCCTGTTTCCCATCATCGGCGCCGCGGTGCGCAAATCCGTGGCCCACGCCTTGCGCGGGCTGGTCGAATCCATCAACCAGACCCTGGAACGCAGCTTCTCCCTGGAGTCATTGAAGTGGCGCATCGAGGCGCTGCGGACCGGAAAATCGTTCGGCGCCATCGTTCTCACCCACAGCCTGCGCTATCGCGTCGAGCAGGTGTTTCTCATCCATCGGGAGACCGGGTTGCTGCTGCAGCACGCGGCCCGCGCCGACCAGATCGTGCAGGATTCTGACCTGGTGTCAGGCATGCTCACCGCCATCCAGGATTTCGTGCGCGATTCGTTTACCGGCGCCGGCGGACAGGAAGTGGAAACCATCGAGCTGGGCGAGTTCAACCTGTGGGTGCAACATGGGCCGGCAGCGACCCTGGCCGCGGTGGTCAGCGGAACCCCGCCACCCGAGCTCCGCACCTTGCTGGAGCGGACGCTGGAGCAGATTCACAGCGACTTCGCGATGGCGCTAAGCACGTTCAAGGGCGATACGGCGCCGTTCGCCGAAGCCCAACCGCTGCTGCAGGGCTGCCTGTTGGGACGAGGCGCGCAGACGGCAAAGCGCAAGAGCCGAGGTTTCTTTATCGTCGCTGCCGTCGTCGTTATCGCGTTGATCGCCGCTGGACTATTCCTGGTGGTTCGGCACCAGAGCCGGTGGGACAAGCTGCTGCTGAGGCTGCGCTCCGAACCCGGGATCGTGCTGACTAGCGCGGAAGAATCCTGGGGCAGTTACCGGCTAACGGGCTTGCGGGATCCGCTCTCCGCCGATCCAGAAGCGCTGATCCGCGCTTCTGGCGTCAACCCGGCGAGGGTCACGGCGCACTGGGAGCCCTACGTCTCGCTGCATGCGAAGTTTCGGGCGGAGCGGCAATTCCGCTCCGAAAAGGACGCGCTGGAACAGCAGGTGCTGCGGTTCCCGCTGAACTCGGCGCAGCTTGGCGGCGAGCAACTGATCCGCCTGGATGACGTCGAGGCGCACTTGGTGAACCTGCAGGAGCACGCGGCCTCGACCGGGCAGAAATTCCTTCTTGAAGTCCGCGGGCACACTGACCCCTCCGGCAACGAAGACAAGAACGCATCGCTCAGCGAGGCGCGCGCCGACGCCGTGGTGAAGGCGTTGATCGACCGCGGGATCAGCCGCGAAATGCTGCGCATCGTGGCGATGGGCTCGCGCGAACCGGTGCGCCGTGACGCGGCCGCGTACCTGACCGACCTGAACCGGCGCGTGAGCTTCCGCGTGGTCGTCGAGGCTGAGGGCGCGCGGTGATCAACAAGAAGATCTGCATGGTGGGTGCGTTTGGCGTGGGCAAAACCAGCCTGGTCGCCCGCTACGTGCGCAGCATCTTCTCGGACAAATACCAGACCACCGTGGGCGTGAAGATCGACAAGAAGGTGGTCCAGAGCTGCGGCGCGGAGGTGACGCTGGTCCTCTGGGACTTGGCGGGTGAAGACGCGCTGACCACGGTCAAGCCTGCGCAACTTAAGGGCGCCTCGGGATACATCCTGGTGGTGGACGGACTGCGCCGGCAGACGCTGGAGGTCGCGATCGACCTTCAGCGGCGCGTGACCGAGGCGGTCGGCAAGGTGCCGTTCGTCTGCGTGCTCAACAAGACCGATGTGCGCGAAACGTGGGAGGTCAAACCGGCGGACCTCGAGCCGCTCGCGGCGCAACGCTGGGCGCTGATCGAGACCAGCGCCAAGACGGGCGCGGGCGTCGGGGAACTGTTCCAGACCCTCACTGACGCGATGATGCAGGAACACAATGCCACCGATTCCACAACCGGGGCCGTCGCAGGCTAGCCGCGGCACTGCTGAAACCGCCGCCGCGGTGCTGGCGGCGATGCAGTTCGCCGTCTTCGAGCCGATGCCGAACGGCAAGTTCCGTCTTTTCTCCGCGCCACCGGAGTGGTTGCAGGAACTTATGCCAGACATCGCAGAAGCCGGCGAGTGCGACCTGGCAGACCGTTTCCCTCTGCTGGAAGCCTTTCTTCCCGAGGCCGAGGAAGCATGGCAGAAGGGCGCGGAGCGGGTCTCGTCGGAGCTGTGGACCGAGACGCGGCCCCAGGGCGGTGACATCCACCTCCAGGCGTGGGCTGTGCGCGCGGGTGGACGGCCGATCCTGGCCATCGAGGTAGCGGACGTTCTTTACCGGGAGCGGCAACTCACGCTGCAATACGCGCACGAGACGGCGCTGCAATTCGAGACCATCCAGCGGCTGAACCTGCAGGTCCAGCGCGCAGCCCAGGCCAAGAGCGAATTCCTGGCCATGATGAGCCACGAAATTCGTACGCCGATGAACGCCATCCTGGGCATGGCCGACCTGCTGGCGGAAACGCCGCTGAGCAGTGAACAGCAGCGTTACGTGGCCATCTTCCAGCGCGCGGCCGCCAGCCTGCTCGACCTGCTCAATGACATCCTCGACCTGTCGAAGATCGAGGCCGGCGAACTGAAATTGGAAGCCGTGGCTTTCGAGCTGCGGGACGTGGTGGCGCGCGCGGCCGAACTGGTCGGCATCCGCGCCGCGGAAAAAGGACTGGCGATCGAATCGGAAATTGCGCCGGACGTTCCGCCGTGGCTCTCCGGCGACCCGGTACGGCTCCGCCAGGTGCTGATCAACCTGCTGGGCAATGCGCTGAAATTCACCGAGACGGGAAAGCTTACCGTGCGCATCGCGCGCGATCCGGAAGGAAGCGATCCGGCTGCCCTGCGAGTCGGAGTTTCGGACACAGGCATCGGTATTCCGCAGGACAAACTGGAAACCATCTTCGAGAGTTTCTCGCAGGCCGATTCCTCCACCACGCGAAAGTACGGGGGAACGGGACTGGGGCTCTCGATCAGCAAGAAGCTGGTGGAGGCGATGGGCGGGCGCATCTGGGTGGAGAGCACGGTCGGCAGTGGCAGCACGTTTTACTTCACGGCGAAGCTGGGCGTTGCGGAAGCGCGGCCGGAGGTGGCGGCGGAACCGATGGCTGCTGCTGGCGGCGTGCGCGCGCCGCTGCGCATCCTGGTCGCCGACGATTCCGAGGACAACCGGTTCGTGATTCGCGCCTACCTGAAAGGCACGCCGTACGTCCTCGACTTCGCCGAGGACGGCGCGATCGCGCTGGAGAAGCTCAAGACGCGTGCCTACGATCTTGCGCTGGTTGACGTGCACATGCCGGCAATGGACGGCTATACCGTGGTCCGCGAGTTCCGTGATTTCGAGAGCGCGCACGGCCGCCCCGCGTTGCCGGTGCTGGCGCTCACCGCGGACGCATTCAAGGAAGCGATCGAGAAGAGTTTGGCCGCCGGCTTCAACCGGCACCTGGCGAAGCCGATCCGCAAGGCGGCGCTGTTGCAGGCGATTGAAGGCCACGCGCAGGCGGGGCCGGAGCCGGCGCCGGCGGGAGAACATGAAGTCGTCGTGGACGAGGAACTCTCGGCCATCGTGCCCAGGTTCCTGAGCAACGTCCGGAAAAATCCGGCGGCGATTGCGGCGGCGCTGGCGCGCGGCGATTACGATACGGTCCGCTCCCTTGGACACAACATGAAAGGCACCGGCGCCTCGTTCGGGTTGCCGCAGATCAGTGCCCTGGGAGACCGGCTAGAGCGCGCGGCCAAGGAGCAGAGCGCCGACTCGGTGCTCGCGGCCAACAGTGAGTTGGCGCAGTTTCTCGACCGGGTCGAGGTCCGGTACCGGTAAGGCAAATCACATGCGAGTGCGTTTCTGGGGAACCCGAGGATCCATCGCCACACCCGGCCCGAGCACGCTGCGCTTCGGCGGCAATACATCGTGCGTCGAGGCGGTCACCAACTCGGGCGCGCGCTTCATTCTCGATTGCGGCACCGGCGCGCGGCTGTTGGGGCTTGACCTCATGGCCCGCGCGCCCAAGCCCATACGGGCCCGGCTGCTGCTCGGACACACGCATTGGGACCACATCCAGGGCTTCCCGTTCTTCGTGCCGCTGTTCGTGCCGGGGAACGAGTTCACCATCTGCGCACCCGCCGGTGTCGGACAAAGCCTGGCGGAGGTTCTCGCCGGGCAGATGGAATTCACCTATTTCCCGGTCGCGCTGGACCAGTTGCCGGCGAAGATCGAATACAAAGAGCTGTCCGAGGGCACCTACGAATTCGACGGGGTGCGGGTGATCACGCAGTTCTTGAATCATCCGGCGACCAGCGTCGCGTACCGCATTGAAGCCGACGGCGTGGTGGTGGTGTATGCGTGCGATCACGAGCCGTTCGCTTCGCCGCTGTGGCGCGAGGGCGCGAGGCCCGGCTACATCGAGTCCATCCTGCACGAGGGAGACCGGCGCCACGCGCTGTTCATCAAGCACGCCGACCTGCTCATCCATGACGCGCAGTACACGCCGGAAGAGTATCCCAGCAAGAAGAACTGGGGACACAGCACCTATCAGTACGCGGTGGAACTGGCGGCCTCGGCGGATGTCCGGCGGCTGGCGCTAACCCACCATGACCCAGGTCACGACGACGCCTTCCTGGAGAAGATCGAGCAGAGCGCCCGCGGGCTGGCGCGGACCCGCAATCTGGCCCTGCACGTGTTCTGCGCCTACGAGGGTTGCGAGATAGAGGTCGAGGCTCCGGAATCCGACCGGCTGCGTACCGTCGAGGTCGGAGATGCGGCGCTGGTTTCCCCCGATCGGCTGCGCGTGCTGGTGATCGACGATGATCCCAACCTCCGCCTGCTGGTTCAGTCGGCACTCGGTCCCAGCGGGTACACGGTTACGGAAGCCGAGGATGGAGAGCAGGGCCTGGTGAAAGCTCGCGCGGAGCGTCCCGACCTGATCCTGCTGGACGTCAACATGCCGAAGATGGAGGGCTTCGCCGTGCTGGAGAAACTGCGCGCTGGCGCCGACACGCGGGAGATTCCTGTGTTGATGCTGACCGTGCGCGACAGCGAGGCCAGCATACGCACCGGCTTCGATGCCGGAGCCACGGATTACCTGGCCAAGCCGTTCACCATCCCGCAGTTGACGGCCCGGGTGCGCGCCTGCGTCAGCCGCTCGGACGCGCGCCGGGGGCAGAGCGCGGGCTAGGGCGTCTAGGCCACCACCGGCAGCCCGAAATACGCCGGATAGCGCCGCGCGTACCGCTTCTTCGCCCGATAGGAACGCGCCAGCTCCATATAGATTCCGAGATCGCGGTCGAGGTCGGACTGGGTGCCGTCGAAATAGAAGTTGCGGATGGGGATACCGCCGTAATCCTTGCTCAGCTTGGGATACACCGATTCGCTCACGATGCCGTTCATGCAGGTGAAGGGGCTGATGTCGATGATGCCGTCGGCTCCGTGCTGGGCCAGGTACACGGCCTTGCCGGCGCTGAGAACCATCTCGCCTTCCACGCCCGTGTGCGGCAAATAGGGCGCGCCCAGTTCCAGGAGTTGCTCGATCTCCGGCTCTTCGTAGCCGAACCAGTCCTCGCGGAAGGGCGCCCGCAGAGCGTGCTCATCGCTGTGCTGCACATGCTCGCGGAGCTTGGCTTTCACCATCTCCAGCGACCACCCTTGGCCGCACAACCGGAGCTTGCGGCGGACTTCCTGGTTGCTGTAGCCGATCCACTCGGCGATGTCGCTCAGCCAGGCCTCAGCGCCGTAGCCTTCCAGCTTGCGCACCAGGTCTTCATTGCTGAAGGTGTTCAGGCGGCAGAAGATCTCGCCCACCACGCCGATCAGCGGCGTCTCGGGATCGTAGTGTGCGGGCACGCGCCGGAAGCGCTCGCGTGCGCGCCGCATCGAGTCCACCAGCGCGCGCAGTTGGCAGTCGGGCGCGGCGCAACTGGTCTCGATCGTCTGGCACAGATCGCGGAGGCTTTCCTGGAAGACCTGGTCGGCGGCGCCACTCGCGTCTTCGTAAGGACGGGTTTCGAGCAGCGCCTTGTGCAGCAAGTCGCCGCAGAGCAGCGCCCGCCACCCCGCCCGCATGAACGGTGTGGCGATGTCGCCGAGGTCGGCATAGCCGTTCTGGCTGCTGGGGGAAAGGATCTGCACTTCGCCCTGCCCCACTTCCGAAAGCAGCCTCTTCAGATAGGGCGCGTACTGGCCGAAGCGGCAGGGACCATCGGCGGCGGCCATGAAGAATACCGTGCGCCGGGGATCGAATCCCGGCTGTTCCATGATGCGCAGGAAGTCCCCGACCGTGACCTTGGCGGGATAGCACTCATCGCCGGCGGTGAATTTGCCGCCGAGTTCGCGGGTGCGCGCGTCCGAGGGCGGGGTGGGATGGGCTTCCACGCCCAGCCAGCGGAACACTGCCGCGAAGGCTTCCGGATGCCCCTCGGACATGGCCGGCACGTAAACCACTTTTCCGTACAGCGGGTTGTCGGCGCCGACTTTGCGGCTTACGTGCTGGTGGCGGAGGGCGCTCATCGCAGGAATCCTTTGCTGTCGAGGTAGGCTTCGCAGCGGGTGATGAAGCCGGCGTCGTTGGCGTGGCCGTCGAACTGGAGCACCAGCCCGGGCTTGCGGCCGGCCTCGTTCATGAACGACTTGATGTAGGAGTCCGGTCCGCACTTGAAGTTGGAGATGTAGACCACGTGCAGGTTGGGATAGCGCCGCGTCATGCGCGCCGCCGCCAGAATCCGCCGCCCCGAGTTCCAGTACATGTTGGGATTCACATCCAGGATTTCCTCGTCGTCGAGCGGGAGGAAATCCATGGGCAGCACGTTGGCGCCGTAGAGCGCGCGCAGCTTGCGCGGGATGTCGCAATTGGTGCCGCGGTCGTACATGTTGTAGGAGCGTCCCACCAGCACCAGCGCCGGCTCGCCGCTTTTTTCCAGGCGCGCCAGCGCCGTGCGGCCGGTTTCAAGCAGCGCCTCGGTGAACGCTCCCTGGGCCGCATAAGCCGCCAGCACCGCGCGGTTGCTGGCGCGACGCGAGACGTTCAGCATCTCTTTGGCGAACGCCGCCAACTCCTGTTCCACCTTCTTGCGCCCCAGGCGGAAATGCACCGTGGGAGCGAGGATGCGGTCGCGCATCGGCTCCAGTTGCGGCACGGCGCGGATCACGAATGGCAGGGTCTGGTTCCACGGGCAGAGGTGCGACGCGGAAGTCCACGCCGGCGCCTCGTAGTCCATCATGTTGGGGAGCAGGATGTAATCCACTCCCTGGCGCGCCAGCTCCTGCACGTGTCCGTGGGCGACGATGATGGGGAAGCACGGCTGCGCGATGGCCAGCTCGTCGCCGGCGGCGGCGATCTTGCCGTCAGTGCGCGGCGAAACCACCACCTCGAATCCCAGCTCCTGGAAGTAGGCGCACCAGAAGGGGAAGCGGTCGTAGAAGTACATGGTGCGGGGCACGCCGATCTTCTTGCCGCGTCCGGCCGGGGGCTTTAAGACTTCTTCGAGCAGCTTCTCCCGGTACTCGATCAGGTCTTCGATCACCGGCTGGCGGTCGGTGCGGGCGCGCTTGCGGAATTTGTCCGAGCACTTGTCGCCCCAATAGCTGCGCTGGCCCTCGATGACGAACTCCTTCATGTCGCAGTAATTGGAGCAAGCGTGGCAGACGAACTCGCGGGTCTGGTAATCGACCAGGTCCAAATCGTAGCCGCGGAACCTGCTGGGCTGGCCGGAAGCCTGCATAAGGTCGCGCGCGATCAACGCCATGCCGATGGCGCCGATCACGCCGTTGTGCGGCGGGACGATGATGCGCTTGCCCAGGATATGCGAGAATGCCGCCGCCACCGCATCGTTGTACGCCGTGCCGCCCTGGAAGTAGATCACGTTGCCGATCCGGCGGCCCCGCACCACCCGGTTCAAATAGTTCAGCGCTACCGAGTACGCCAGGCCGGCGCACAGGTCGCCCACTTCCGCGCCCTTCAGCATCAGCCCGGTGACGTCGCGCTCCATGAACACCGTGCAGCGCTCGCCCAGCCGCGCCGGGCTGCGCGACTCCATCGCCAGCCGCGCGAACTCACCTTTGATCTGTACCCCCAGCTTTTCCGCTTGCTCTTCCAGGAAGGAGCCGGTGCCGGCGGCGCAGGCTTCATTCATGGTGAAGTCCACCACCACGCCGCGGTCGATGCTGATGAATTTGGAGTCCTGTCCGCCGATCTCGAAGATGGTGTCCACCGGCTCCATGTCCAGCCGCCGGCAGACGTGCATGGAACCAGTCTTGTGAGCGGTAATCTCGTCGTTGACAGTGTCGGCGCCCACCAATTCGCCGATCAGTTCGCGCCCAGAGCCGGTGGTACCGACGCCGCGAATGCGAAGCTGCGGTCCCAGCACGGCTTGGATCTCCGCCAGTCCCTGATTTACCACTTCTATGGGACGGCCCTGAGTACGCAGGTAGATCTCGTGCAGCACGTTGCCGGCCGCATCGATGGCGACCAGGTTAGTGCTCACCGAGCCGATGTCAATCCCGAGATAGGCGTCGACGATTTCGCCGGGGGCGAGCTGGCGAGTGTCGTCCACGCGATCGCGCAGCAGCACCACCTGTTGCATCGAGAGCGGATCGGCGTCGGCGAAGCTGCGCTTGGCTGCGGCATGCCGCTGGAGCTGATGGATGCGCTTGAAGGAGCGCTTGCGCGTCTCCTCGGCTTCGAACAGCGCCGCGCCCACGGCGCCCATCCAGGCGTGCAACTCGGGCACCAGAAACTGGGATTCCTCCAGCTTGAAAACTTCGCGCAGCGCGTTGCGCACGCCCTGGTTCAGCGCCACCGCGCCGATGAAAGCCACCGGCGGCGCCACCTCGCGCCCCTTGACGATGCTGGACCTGAAATTGCGCGCCACCGCGTCGCATAGCCCGCGCAGGATCTGCTCCGTGGTATAGCCCTTCTGCTGGGCATGGATCATGTCGCTCTTGGCGAACACCGAGCAGCGTCCCGCGATCCGCGCCGCGCAACTGGCCGAGGCAGCCGCCGCGCCGACTTCATCGACCGAATACAACAGGCGCGAAGCTTGCTGGTCGATGAACGAGCCCGTCCCCGCGGCGCAGTCTCCACTCGCCGAGTAGTCCACGATCCCCAGGTACTTCGATTCTTCCCCCGGCTCCAGGCGCAGGTACTTGGAAGCCTCGCCGCCCATTTCGAAGACCGTCCGCACCTCGGGATAGAACACGCGTACTCCCTTGGCCAGCGCGCGAAACTCGTTCTCGAAATAAATGCCGAGAATCCTGGCGATGAGCTGGCTGCCGGAGCCGGTCACGCGGATGCCTTCCACCTCCTGCTCCGGAACGCACTCGTAGAACTCTTTGAGCAGGTCGAAGGTGGACTGGATGGGACTGCCCTGGATGCGGCGATATCGCGAGAGCACCAGCGGACGTTCCGCCCACGCGCTGGCGGCAGGAAAGCGCCCGGCGAAGAAGCTGTCGGGCTTCTCCTCGGCCAGCGATTGGAATAGCGCGGCGTCACCCGGGGCGCCGAGGGCCGCCAGCTTCAGGCTGACCGCCCCGATGTCCAAGCCAATATTAACGCTCATGTGTCAGGTCGCGCAGACGTCCGCGCCACAGGTTGGGGGGAGCGCCGCCTGCCGGTTGCATTCGGTTCGAGGGCCTTGGAAGACGGCAGCAGAGTAGCGGGTGGGGAGCGCCTCTGGATGTGATAGATGTCACACACTCGCGGTCAGCGCTCACACGGAGGCTCATCATCGTATGGGCTAAAACGCAAGGCCGAAGGGCAGAGGACGCCGGGAAAAGAGCAGCGATTCAGCGCTGGGCGTAGTAGCCGGTACGCGTGCGAGCCGTGATCCCCGGCTTGCCGACCGTGATCCCGAGGGCGTGATATTCATTCGCCTGGTCCGCCCGAGCCGCGTCGAACGAGAGGACGTAAAAAGCATCGGCATCGGCGACAGAATGTGCGATGGCGGATGTGAGGTCATTGGACGAGGTAAAGACGCGCCCGCCACTCTGAATTGCGAGAACCTGCAAGCCCAGGTTGCCCGGCAGCGCCCGCGAAGGTGAGGTCACACCCTTCAAGAAATTCTCGTAGTACGAATTCCGTATTGTGCCGGCATTCCGCAGACCGCCCGGGTCAATGCTATAGAGAGTGATGCGGGCTTGCCTGAGCGCGGTGGATACCGCCGCGATCGAGTCGAAGAGTTGCTGCGAGTCTTTAGAGCTCAGGAGAGGGTTGGTTTGCGAGAGCATCGGCCATCCTCGGCTCAACCAGATCATCAGTTTTCTGCCGGGTCGTGCTTGCTCGTAGGCCACGATTGAGGCAAGGCCATTGAGCGAGATTTCAATACGCTCCGTCGCGCCCCAGTGGCCGCCGTTCGTTAGATACTTGGAGCGCAGGCCGGCCTCGTATTGATCGTAGGACGCCGCCAAGGCATTTCCATCGCGCGAGGAACCGTTCTGGACCTTCACTCCAGCTTCAGAAAAGATGACAAACGACACTGGCCAAGCGAGCTGGCCGCCATTCTGCAGCAGAAACTTCCTGACCTCGTCTCGCTCGTAAGAGTTGGAGAAGAAGGAAGAGTTGACGGCGTCGACGACCAGAACGATTTCAACGGGCGGGTCGGTAGCCGTGGCGGCTCCGCCATCCACGGCACTAAAGGAAAGGATGTTTTGCGGCTGTTTATCGTCCAGAAGCGTGAAGTCTTGCTTCTGCAGCCCGCGAACGGGTGCGCCAGATCTGTCCGTTACCTGCACATCGAGGGTGATTTGTCGGCCCGTACCCGGTTGTCGTGGGGGAGCGTTTTGTCCCGATACGGCAAAGGGTGAGCCGGTCTTGTCGCGGCGATTGGCAAGCATTTCAGCCGCTTTTGCCTGCAAAGCGGGATTGGAATGCCCCCGTGCCATCTGTTCGAGTAATTCTTGCGCCTGTTTCGACTGACCCTGGGCCAGAATAAACAATGCGCGTTCCTTGAATTGTTCGGGGGAATCGCCAGTCAGAATCTGTTGAATCGCAGACAGCGCGCGCAGTTCGTCTTGCTTCATCAGAGAGTTCAGGGCCAGCAGCTTCAGGTCTTCATCCTGCTCGGCTTGGGGCTGGATGGGCTGGCCACTTTTGGCGCGAATTTCAATCTCAAGCGCGCCACACTCGTCCATCCAGCGGCTCTTCGGATGGTCACGGCGTAGTTCAGCGCAGGTGTTGAGAGCA
>Ga0181538_10005229_pt1 | contig 11742 bp, 12 predicted proteins | sample PEATcosm2014_Bin_40_FD_119773 | JGI IMG/M metagenome (GOLD analysis project Ga0181538, IMG submission 119773) | Peatland microbial communities from MTU Mesocosm Facility, Houghton, MI, USA - PEATcosm2014_Bin23_30_metaG | ecosystem: Environmental > Terrestrial > Soil > Wetlands > Peat | place...
AGCGCGACTTTCTATTGTCAAGAAACTCGGCTAGGTTTGCCGCTGAGCTGCCGCAACGAGAAGTGCCGAATCTCCGTTGTGAACGGGCAGCGTTTATGCCATCGGCGGGCATCATCCTGACCTATTAATTTCTGGTCGATCCCAATCCTAACAACAGTACGGGTTCGTCGCGCCTCGGCTTCTTACCAAGGCGGGCGCGAGGGACTGACGGGAGGAAAAGATGAAAATACATTCGCTAATCGTAGCGTCGGCGCTTGCCATGGGGTTGGCGACGCCGGCAATGGCACAATCGAGCACGATGCATCGATACATTACTTTTTTCAGATACTCGGACACCGCCGTAAAGGCGATGACCGAGAACCCGCAGGACCGCTCAGCGCAGGTAGCGAAACTCTACGAGTCGTTCGGCGGCAAAATGGAGAGCGCCTACTGGTTCCCAACCGGAAGCGAATACGACGGACTGATCATCGGCCAATTTCCCGACGATATGACGGCGGAAGCCGTCAGTCTAATGGTCAGGTCCACGGGCAATCTTGCTTCAGTCCATGGCAGTCCACTGATAACAGCGGACGAGTTCAAAACGGCGATGGAGAAGGCCAAGAGCGTAAAATCAAGCTACACCCCGCCCACAACTACTAAGCAATGACGGCGCGCAAGCCGAAGGGCGCCGCTTACGCTGCCTGAGCGTGTTGGTAGGCCGCCGTGTGAGGCGGCCTACTTATGCCGAATTCACGTCACGGATTTTGGAATTTTGGGCGTCGGATTTTGGAGGAATAGATCACGGATATTGGATGCAGAACGGGTCACGGATTTTGGGAGCGCAGGCGGGGTTTGGGGGCACTGTTGAGCCGTGGGGGTCGCGTCTGTTGGTGGGCTGGAGGTGGCGGGTGTTGTGTTGGCTGTAGATGAGCTTTGCTGGGCGTTGGCGGGTCCGTGTCTTTTTGGACAATTCTACTCTTGATTTCATCGCGGATTGCGCGGAAAATGAGGCTGGTATCTTCAAGGGGGGCGGAAATGAGATCGCTTTCAATCGTAGTTGCGTTAGGTTTCTTGATTGTTCTCGGACAAACATCCGCGCATGCGTGTGGATGCCGGTACGGTCAGTTATATGGCCTATGTGGATACGTTTACTGTCTAGATGGATGGAATAATTACTGCGACGCTTCCGGCTGGCATTCACAAGGAACGCGGTGCGGCAATTTGGTGACACTTCAAAAGCTTAGAAAGATGAGTCCTCCGGACAAACATATGTAGTGGACTTTCTGCTCCTCGATTCCGTCGCCCACAAACCCGAGGGTGAGATAGACCAGCTTGGCCGCTGGTCCTGCACTATTGAGCGGTAGAGGTTGCGGTATCGGCGGTGCTTCCCTGCTCTGATTGAGGTGTGGAGGTTGAGGTGAGGCCGGATTGGTCGGTGGCAACGTAGTCGATGGTGTCGGTTGCGACGTCTGTTGAGTCTATGATGATGTTGGTGGTGAGGACTAAAGTATGTCAATTGGCAAATGGGAAGCGACGAATATCAAGTGCGCCAACCCAATCCTTTCGGAAAGCATCGGGCGGTTCACCCATAAAGCAAATTCCCGCCGCTGTGCCGTCCGCAGCGTCTATCATCGGTCCTCCCGAAAGGCCGGTCATTGCTGACTCCAGAATTTTAAATCCGGGTCTGTCGGAAATATTGATGTCGTTCGCCTGGACGGTAAAGATAAATGGTCGCACATTATGTGAATGGAGTATTTGAGCAGATTGAGAAATATCAATATTGAATGGTTCCAATGCGCTTCGGTCTTGGTTCCACCGAACACCGAATGGCGCGGCATTGGCCACGTGCCCTAATAAAATGCATTCCGTGATTCGATTACTCTCTGTTGAGGAAACTTCGTATCGCTTCGACGCGCTATAGTTCTTGATGACGTATGTATCATAGCCGGGAAATGCTTCGATGTCTTTCCAAAATATTTCCGTTGCATAGTGATCTTCGCAGACAAATACTCTGCAGAATGCATCTCCGGGATTAGGCAGGAAGAGACGCTCGTTAACATCGTGCGACGTTGTGAGCGTGACGCCAGAAGAGATACTAAAGCAGGAGCCACCAACTCCGCCGCGTGCAGCTAGCTTACCCTCAGAGTCTACGATCCATGAAATTTTGATGATAGCGCACGGTAGGGTTGGGGCTTGCAGTGCGCGTGCAGTGGGCGACCCAATTGTCGCCGATGCTGCAGCGCTGCCGACAAGGGTGATTACTTCGCGCCCGGGATCTCAAATGCCATTTGGTCGTCCGGGGTAGGGTCGTGCGCAATAGTATGTCGGGGAGGATAGCACGATGCGGCTTGGAGTTGCGTGAGTGGATTCTCCGGTCTTGCGGGTCACGGATTTTGGGCGGCTAAGTCACGGATATTGGACGCGCAGGACGTCACGGATTTTGGAAGGTCGGCGGGGGCTTTGCGGCTGTGTTGGGCGGTGGAGGAGGGGTCTGTCGTTACGGTTGAGGGTGGGTCCGTTGTTGCGGTTGAGGTTGCGTCTGTTGGCGGGATGGAGGGGCGGGTGGCGCGGATGCCGTTGCGGACATGGCGCTTGTCGCGAGCGCGATGAAGCGGCTAGACTCCTTTGATGTGGGGGCGGTTGAATTGAAAAAGAGGAGATGGAAATGCAGGGAAAGGCGAAGCCGTTGGATGGGCGCCGACATCAGGAACCCTTGCGCAAGTCTCGCGGAAAGCGGGCGCGAGCATCACTCGCCGCTCGCGCCATTGACGACGTGCTTGATAACGGAACGCGTAAGGACGTCCAGCGGCTCCTTGCTCTTCCCGGCGGTGCGCAAGCGTTCCTCAAGGGATTCGCGCGCAAGCTTCAGCGATTCGAGGAAAGGCAAAAGCGCATTCGACACGCTCTTAGGCGTATCAAACTGGAGCTTGCATGACCGACGCGGGGTGGATGCGGAAGGGATGCGGACTTGACTTTTAAGGAATGTGTGGCGTGGCGAGATTGCTGATTTTGCGGAGGAACAGTTTATGCCAGAACCGGATAAAGCTGCAATCGCTGAAATACTTAAACCCATATTGCAGTTGTGGACGAGCCGAGACCAAAGGAAGGCGGCTCGGGAAGCGGGCAAGCTGCGTTTTTGGAAAGACGGAATGCTGAAAGAGTTGAATGAGTACGCAAAAGGAAAGGCAACGGCCGAGTCATTCAGGAAGTTAAGGGCGAAACTGAGTAGTACCGATGAGGAGGTTACTGCCGCGCTCGTCGTGTTGAAAAAGATAAGAAACAGATTGGGTGGCGGACCCGTGGCGCGAGCAATAGATGACGTGTTGAACGAGGAGAGCTTCGGGAAAGGATGTATCAGGCGAGCGATTGAGATTTTCGTCGAAGAGGATATGAGAAAATCGGAACGGAAGGATATGGCCACTCAAATTTGCCTGCAAATTGAAGCCTTGAACGCAGCTTTAGACCGGCTGCACCGATTGGTCTACGAATAATTCTTCGAATAGTGGCGCGATGGCTCGCTCGGTCATTGAGAGGTCGTGATCGCGTCGGTTGTTGTTGCGGCGGTGCTTGAGGCGGCAGCGGTTGGGACGATAGACGCGGAGGGGTCAGGGAACTGGCCCTTGGGAGCTGCGACAACATGGGCGCGAATGTCTCCGGTCGGCACGAGAGGCTAAGAGCAAGGAAGAACGCCTGATGTATCTCAATCTGGCTCAAATGTGGCTGGAGCGCGCATCACGTCAGGATGCTGAAGCTTCCTCTGCTCGTTTACCGCCAGCCCCGCGTCTGAAAGGGTCTTCTGCCGACTAATAGTCGGGGCAGCGACACGCCGACGCGATGAAATTCACGTCACGGATTTTGGAGGGCGGCGGGTGGTTCGGCCGCTGTGGTGAGCGGTCCGCGGGGCGTGTGTAGTCGGCGGTGGTGTTGTAGGTCTGCGGGGTGGCTGTTGTTGATGCACAGGGGCCGGACGCGGCGTCACTAGCGCTTCCCTACCCCGCGGCCGGCGGGAAGGTGCGTGGCCGATGTGGCACACTGTGGCAACTGAAATGCGAGTATGCCGAGCTGCAAGAATTGCGAGCACAGCGGGAAGGATCACAATTGGATATCGGCGCCGTGTTCGCGTTGCGGAGGTCGGAATCCTGGCTGCCCGTTTTGTTTTGAGAAATACCAGCAGCGCAGGAAGCGCGGTCAATGCCGGTATCCCGGTTGTCGCTGCGGGAAGTACGTGCCGCTCAGCGATCAGCCGCGGCCGGTCAATAAATTCGCGGGACGGCTACTGTATCGGAAGGTGCGGTGAGGATGTGCGGGTGGTGGGCGTAGTATCTGTTAGGCGCGAAGGCGGACACTCGAACAGGCTAGCTGATATAACAGTATTGTACGATACTAAGCCTATACGAACGGATGGATGTGCAGTGGCCAAAGGACCGAAGCGTGGAAGCCTAAGAGACCTGAGCGGCAGTCCGGTTGAAATTGACGATTGGCCCGAAGTGTTTGACGAGGTTCATCACACGTCCGACCGAACGGCTGCTATAGTTCTCGCCTCTTGGGTAGAGCGGTCTCTTGAACGATCAATTATCAAGGCGCTTCCCAAACATGACCATAAGACCGCAAGTAAATTGCTGGAGCGGGATGGGGCGCTAAACTCTTTCTACTCTAAGATTTATCTGGGCTTTGCGCTTGGTCTATACGACGAGACTGTCGTTGAGAATTTGGATGTCATACGCAAGATTAGGAATGCGTTTGCCCATGCCGCGATTGCAATTCACTTCGAGACTCAGCAGATCATTGACGAAGTTAAGAAGCTGCGCGTGACCACCCGACCGACGCCGGAGGCGCTGATGAAGTTTTCCGAGTACAGACGTAAGTTCGAGTTGGCATGCCTGCGGTTTGTAACGCGGGATTAATGAGAGGCGAGGAGTTCAGGCACGATCTGCTCAATAGCCGCCTCCGGCAGCAATCCCCCCGCGGGTTATTGGGCGGCGGTTGTGGACGCGGTGTCCTGAGCGGTGGGGTGGCGGTCGCAGCGGGTTTGCACTGTGTGCGAACTTCGGCTTGCACTTCGCAAAGAGCGTGATTTATAGTTGTGTCTTTCGCCCCGCATTTTTGGAATTCAGGGGTAGAGTGGGGTTTGGGGGAGGTTGAAATGATTTCGCGCGCGCTGAAGTGCGTCGCCCTAGCGATCGCGACCGTTTTGTTACCCTGTGGAGGTATATCGAGTGCTGTCGCGCAAACGTCCGTCAGTATGAATGTCGACTATTGTGAACAAGTACACGCGGGATTTGAAGTGCCGGGTGTAAATCCTGGTTCTGACTTTGGAATTATGGTGACCGTCGACGTTGCTGATTTTCATGCATTGCGCTCGGTCGGCGCGCTTAATGATTTGCTTTCGCATGTGATTCAAAGCGCGGTGGCGACCTGTAGGGATCGAGGGCGCGCGCGAGCAAACTTCATACTTGTGACAATTGTTGCACTGACGCCGAACGGATTTAATGTTCCCAAATATGCGGTGATACATGCTGGAAAATTACTGAGCGCTCCAAACTGGACCATCGACACCAATCGAGTGGCGGAATGGGAGACCTTCGAGAGACAGCAGAATGAAAAGCAACAACGTGAAGCTGATGCAGCTCAAAAGCAGGCGCAAGAATTAGCGGATGCAAGAGCAACGAGTCAAAAACTACAAAGTGATTTCAAGGCACAAACAGCGCTGGAAGCTTGGGTGAATCTGCAAGTACTGAAGGCTAATCCGTTTCCTTATCAGGGCAAGGTTGTTGGCTTTATGACGACGTTTCAGCAGATGGTTGGAAGTGGTGTGGCGATGTTTGGCGGAAATATGGACGTAGTCGCGAGCGGCGTGCCGAATACGCAATTTACTCAGCCTGGGGCGGCGACGATTCTGGCGGTGCAAGTTAACGGCGTTAAGCAGGTCAAAATTTTGGGAACGGATATGAACGCGGTGGACGGTACGTACAGGGGTGCTTACGTCTGCAAAACACAAAACTGCGCGGAGTTCATTGGTCCGCACTGATACGGGGGCCTTTTCACCCGACAGGAAGGCGTGATTGCACGCGGAGGCGGAGCCCAAGCACCGGAACCAAGAATATTTCGGCGGAATAGCTCACGGCGTTCCGCCGGCTTGTATAAGTTGAGCTTGCTGGCCTGCCACCACAGTCGTGACGGTACTTCCGCCTGAGCTCGTGCCGCTGCACTGTTGCGCCGCAGCCCCGGAAAAATCCGCCAAAACGTTGAGGTTCAGAATGCACGGATTGATCTGGTTGAGGATAATCCAGATGCCTATCAAAAGCAGGAGCCCAACGACTGAGTCGGTGATTACCTCTTTGGCGTGCTGCTTCGAACCCCACATATCGGCCGCACCCATGTAAAGCCAGCCGGCGTATGCGAGGCGAAGCACGGCGAGGATGGCGCCAGCAGCGAGCGCCATTTTGAATGCGCCGTTGAGGAATCCGGCTAGGCAACTCGATCCGCTGCAGTTCACGTTGTTGAAAAACCCGGAAAGGCTTGATCCGAGATTTTGCGGTGTAGTGAGTGGCTGAAAACTTACTACGGTGCCCTGAAATAGAAGTGTGGTAGCGCTAAATGAGTTGAAGATCTTTTGCTTGGCGACAAGAAGCGTAATGCTGCGAGGATTTCGGTTCACACAGCCATTATCGCACGGCGCGACGCAATTTAGGCCGACGTCCGTGGATTGCCCGGAGTGGGCGAGTCCGACGATTTGGGCTAACCGTAAGACGGCGAGTGTTGCGCCGGCGGCTTGCCCGCGCTTGTTTGACGGGTTACGGAATTTATTGACCGGGTTTGGCGCGTTGCAACGCCAATAGCAACCCGGATTGCGCTCCAGGCGGCTCTAAAATCCGAAGGGACGCTGCCGCTCGATCACGGCGCGGTCGCGGCCGAACCGCTGGCGGCTCTGCTCGCGGATGAGATCGGCCGTGCCGAGCGGGCCGTACAGCTTGTCGTCCACCGTGATCCGGTCTCGTCCGATCCCGCGGCGAAGCCAGGCGGTAAACGGCTCCTGGTCGGCGAGCGCGCCAGCATCCATGGGACGAAATTCCGGGGCGAGCAATTCGGCGTCGCGGCTGCCAACGCGAAATGCAATCAGCGTTCCGGCGTTTCCTATCACCGCGGTTCGCACTGCCCTGCGAGAGCTGGTCCGTGTATTGATTTGCCAGTGCGACAGCGCGAGCACTTTTAATGGGCTAGAAAAATATCAGGCCCCGCTTCAGGGGCTCGTCGTTTTCCCTGAGAAGTTTGCCGATCTCCATGACGGAAGGGCGCCGTCGACCTTCCCGCCGATCCAGGTTTAGATTGACTGCTCGGAGACGCCGTGGTCCTTGGCGGCCGGCGAAACGGTGACTCCTTCGTTCTTGACGCGGTTGATAATCTACTCCTTCACTTCCGAAGCGATGCGATGAGTTTTCACACGTTGTCGTATGCTAGCGAATGATTGGTCGCTAGAAAATGGCTCTGAAAGTTGGGGTACCTACCACATGCGTTTCTCGCATGCTGGGCAACATTTCATTCGGGCCGACAATTTGACTTTGGTATTCGAGTCAGCTTGTCTGATTAGAAGACGATCATTAGGCCCTCTTCGACATAAATGTAGGCAACGGCCTAATGCCGGATAGCTCGGCGACAAAGCTCACTAAGCTCGCGGTGCTTTGCTGCGAGACACTTGGAAATTTTTGGAACATCGGGGATAAAATCGGAACAAAGGTTTATGGCATCAGACGCGCAAGCTTGGCTGGCTGTGTACGGCGGAACGCTTGGCGGAGGCTGTGGAGTTTCTGTTCGACCCGAGGGGTCGCAGTTATCGAGCAGAAACCTACAGCCCTCGGCTTGAGCGGATACGCGCTGTGGAAGGTACAGGCAGGCTGCGGTTGATAGCAAAAGAGCCAAGACGAAATGTTTCATCGAAAGTCGCCTCGTGAGAACGCTGAGACCCGTTTTGAGTCTTGAGCCCCGCACTCCACTAACCCGCAAGCTACTTTAACCGTCGATCGCATTCGGACCAATACTGAGGCCAGGTGAGGCTCATTGTTCCTGCTGCCTTCGCTTGTTTATATTCGATACCACATTGTCGTTCGCGTGCCATATGTGCTGCCCTGCCAGCTGCGACGTCGCCGGGTGGACCACCTGGTGGGACGGGTGATCTAGGCCCGGTGGTCGGACCGCAGTTGTCGAGCAGAAACCTGCAGCCTTGTGTTTGAGCAGGCGCGAACTGCGGAAACCATAGGCTCGCTGCGATTATTATCGAGAAAACCGTGACCCAATATTTCACCGGTACAATCACCTCATCCAAACTGCCTGCGTTGTTGAATCGCGCAGAATCTCAACCCTACTTTCAGCAACCTTTTGGAAAGAGTAACAGTATTCACTAGCCCCCTTCCAAGCCATACAGATATCATTGCCCAACATGCGCCAAGTGCCTTGACCGCTGTGGCCACCCGAAATTGGTTCTCTAGTCATTGTGCCATTAGGACTGAAAATCATGCGAAATTTGAGCGCTCCATACCCGGCGCGAGACGACTCGGTGGATAAGACTGCGACAAATGGAACCCCATTAAGAAACTCAGCTAGGTCGGGGTTGGTTTGCGTCCCGCAATTGTCTAGCAAGAATCTGCATCCTTGCTGCTGTGCTAGCGCGAAGTTGCCAGGGGCAAGACCGAGCGCCACGAAGAGAACTGTGGGGATGGTCGCGAGTCGCACGGATTGCCTCTTGGAGGATTGGCTAAACAGCGTGACAGGTGACAATTAGAATCCGACGTACTCCAGGCCAGCGCGGACGGCGTCGTCCAACGATTTGTTATCAACGTATGCAACACGAAAACCGGCCTCGGCCGCGTCGAGCCGCTCTTGCGAGTTGCCATGGGTTCGCATGGGGCCTGGCACGCCCAGTCGTTCAAAGAGCGCGCCAGCTGATCGGAATTGTATGGCTGGATTCGCCCGCTTGCGGGCACCGAGAAAATATCCGGAAAGGAAGTCAGCATTTATTTCGGATTTAAGGGGAACGCCGGTGCGTATGTTGCTGAGATATCCACGGTCGGATTGAACAACATGGCCGAATTCATGAGCGGCGATAGCCATGATGGTCATGCCACTCGAATCATATTGGTAGAATTCTCTTTGAAAAAGATCCCATCCAAACGCAACGGTGCCTTTAGTACCGGGGATGTCGGTGTTTTCCGAGGTTGCAAAGGCGTTCATGACGTTTGTTTCAACCCCCCCGGAGCCTCTAAATTGAGTCGGATCGTAGAAGCCGAATGCCGGATTTACCTTGAAGAGGTCAGCTATTACGGAGAGTGCCCTGTCGAGGTCTCGGTCTAACGACGTATCACCCGTAGTGCGAAAGTGACGACTGCGCGCAATTAAGCTGTCGGTGATTCGGTATGTGGCCTGGCCTAACGATTGATATCGCTGATAACCGGCGTCGGTCAAAAGGCATCCATCAAAATATTGGGGAGCTGCCTCACTTGCGTTGGTCGAAACCAATCCAACGCATGCGCAGCCGCAAGCGAGCCCAAGGACCGCCCTTCGGGTTTGCGGTTGGTCTAGCGCGAGTGTGCGGCTATGTGCGATCACCGAGACCCCCCACTACCAGCGTCACAGAAAAAGTAAAATTACAGCGAACAGGTGTGCGACTCAAGGTTTAGTGGAAGAGCGTGGAAAATTGCTGGCTAAACCATTGAAGGACGCTGAGAATCGTATTTCCGGGATTGAAAATCGGCGGAGTAGATGCGCCTTGCGGCGGCGTCGGCGTTTCAGTCGGCTGACTGAAGGTCGAATTCGGATATGCGTATTGATAATTCTGGGCGCCCTCGGTGTATTGCAGCACTGTGCCGGGTGGCTGCAAGCGTGAATCGAGTGAGTTCGCAGGCAATTCGGGAGTAGGGTAGGTTGTCTCTGGCGGCGCAGACTCGCAGGTGCCGAGAAGCAAACTGCAACTCGATGAGTACGTCAAATTTTCCCATTGGCCGGCCGTTTCGTTGAAGACACTCCCAGTTGGAGAATTCTGAGAAGGCAAGATCGTCGTTGGATAATTGGCGGACTGGGGTTGATCGGGAGGGGTTTCCCACTGGCCAGTGGTCTCATTGAAAATAGGGTTATTGTTGTACGGTGGTTGATTGCTCGGAAGTTGAGGGCCAAGGTCGGTTGGAGAAACTGGCGAGAGTGAGCTGATGGAGGACTGTCCGGGATCGGATGGAATATTTCCCGTCGGCTGAGCAATCTGAGCCGGTGTCGGTTGTTGCAAAGGGCCTGCCCCGGGGAGCGTCGTCGCCTCGCATTTATCGGTGGCGACGCATAAGCCCAGAACTGGCCCTACCGGTGTTTGTGCCTGACAGGTGCATAGGTGCATATTGGCACTCTGACTAACCTTCGTGCATGCGCCGTTTTCGATTACTTCTCCGCAACCACACTCGGTGATAACGGGATTGCACTGAGCGTCTGCAGCCTCCGAATCGGAAGGGTCGCCGACGGCAGCCAAAAACGTTTGTGAGGAAAGTCGCGGACCAAGTTCGAGTCCAAGAATGATTGCGCTGAAAATGACTATCAAAGTAACAGCGGCAATGACCGTTAGACCGTGCTGTTCTGGAGCACTCGTCATACAGGTGCGTACAAATAGTCTAACACTGCGTGGAAGAAGCCCGGAGGGGTTTGCCGGCAGTTTGTGGGAAATGGGCTATTGACGTAGCCCAAAAACAGCGCGGGGCCGGCCGAACCGCTGCCTGCTCTGCTCGCGGATCGCTCCGGCCGTCCCGAGCGGCTCGTACAGGTGGGGCTCTGCGAAAATGCGATCTCGGCCGATACCGCGGCGAAGCCAGGCGGTGAACGGCTCCTGGTCGGCGAGCGCGCCGGCATCCATGGGACGAAACTCGGGGGCGAGCAATTCGGCGTCGCGGCTCCCGACGCGAAATGCGATTAGCGTTCCGGCGTTTCCTATCACTGCCGTTCGCACCGTATGTGAGAGCTGGTCCGTGTATTGATTTGCCAGCGCGAAGTGCACGGCGAATTTTCTCGCCTCTGAAAGCAATGACGCGAAGGCATCCGAGCTGAACGTCTGAAATTCATCGACGTGGACAAAAAACGGGACGCGCTCTTGCGGTGGAAGCGCGCCGCGTTCCATCGCGATTAACTGCAAGTGCGAGACGAGAAGCGAGCCCAGAAGGTTCGCCGCCTGCTCCCCTATCGCCCCCTTGGCTAGGTTCGCGATCAAGATGCGGCGGTTCTGCATGGTGAACGAGAGGTCGAAGCGCGGAGCGACCTGGCCGAGGATGAGCCGCAGGTGGGGCGAGGCGGCGATCTGCCCGACCTTGTTCAAAACCGGCGCGATCGCGTCGGAGCGCAGCGATTTCGTGTAGCTCGGAAACTCCTCCTGCCAGAAGCGCAGCGTCTCGGGATCGGTCACGTGTGCGACGACGCGGTCGCGGAAGCGGTCGTCGGTGTAGAGGCGCGCAAGATCGATCAAGGTTGCGTGCTCGCGGGAGATGAGTGCGGCGACGCCGTGATAGAGAAAGTGTTCGAGGCGAGGTCCCCAGCTGTCGGACCAGAGGTGCTTGAACGCGGCGACGATGCCGGAAGCTGCGAGCGCGCGGCGCTCGGGTGCGATCCTGGTCGCAGGATTGAAGCCGACGGGGTACTCCGGCTCGCCGGCGTCGAGGTAGCACACGTCGTTTATGCGGGAGGCGGGAATAGCGTCGAGAATGTCCTCGGCGAGGTCGCCGTGCGGATCGATGACGGCGACTC
>Ga0181538_10005231_pt1 | contig 11739 bp, 13 predicted proteins | sample PEATcosm2014_Bin_40_FD_119773 | JGI IMG/M metagenome (GOLD analysis project Ga0181538, IMG submission 119773) | Peatland microbial communities from MTU Mesocosm Facility, Houghton, MI, USA - PEATcosm2014_Bin23_30_metaG | ecosystem: Environmental > Terrestrial > Soil > Wetlands > Peat | place...
TCCCGCTTCCTTCAACTCCTCCATCGCGCGCACCAAATTGGTAACTTTGGCGATGGGCAGATGCGCAATCGCTCCCGCCGAAGCGCGCGCCACTGTGTCCGTCAGCCCCGCCGCGCGCCGCTCTGGAATTACCACGCCGTGCGCTCCCGCGGCGAGCGCCGTGCGAATCACTGCGCCAAGATTGTGCGGGTCTTCCACGCCATCGAGCAGCACAATCAGCCCGGCCTGATTCTTAACGCTGTTGGCTTGTGCCAGAATATCTTCCAACGTGGACGCCGGCCGCGCGGCCACCATCGCCACTACTCCCTGATGGTCACGGGTATTGGCCAGCCGGTCGAGTTGTCCGCGGTCTTCAAAGCGCACCGGTATGTCGCGTGCGCGCGCCAGTTGCACAATCTCTTCGATACGCGAATCCTGCCGTCCCTTGGCAATGACAATGCGGTCGAACGCGCTCCCCGCTTCCAGCGCTTCGCGCACCGCGTGAATTCCTGTAAATCGGTCCATGGAAATTAAGTTTACAGTTTTCAGTCAACAGTTCACAGTGACGGACGCGATTTATCACACAATCGAACAGACGAAAAAAGCTAAATCAGGTTGCTCCATTTGTCTCTATTGCGTCGTAGAATGCGCCGCTCTTTGTCCCGCAATGGGCTCGACTTTCGTTCTTTTGGGCTCCCGTCAATCTTCACCCAAACCTTGCCTGGCTTCTTAGGTTTGCCATCTCGTCTTGGGTGCCTGTAACCACGATCTATATTGATCTGGGCGGCCCGCTCAGCTTCCTTCACCCGCAGGACTACACAACAATAATCATGAGGTGAACGTACCGCGACAAGAATGACGTAGTCTGCGCTGTAGAAGCTGAAACGCCGGTTAAACATCGGTTTTTTGCGGTTTTTTATAATTTCATCAGTACAGTATCCATACTGAACCCACCAATACCTGTCTTTTTCAGTGTTCGTTGCTCCCTTGACCTGTATCTGCAAGACCTTTTCATGTCTAACCGCGAGCAAATCTGCATTTGCAGATGTCCCGTCACTATTCAGATCACTGACTCGGAAACCCAATGATTCTAATTCGTTTGAGACTATGCGTTCGGCTATCCGGCCAACATTATTTTTATTTATCAGGTTCATATGCATCCTCCGCCTCAGTCTTGCTTCCCATGTCGCTAGCGTGGCATACAATCAAAGCGAGAATCCACCTAAGTCCGCCGTCTGAACAGCACCCAACGACCAAACGCCCCTTCACTCCAGCGCCGCACAAAACTCCAGCATCCGCGTACTCACGCTCTTAATCGGCACGGCAAACGGCAGTGCCGCCGCTTCGTCCACCAGCAAGATCACGCGGTCGAGCTCGCCTTCTCCAGCCCGCCCTGCCAGCGCCAGCCGGATCGGATGAAACAGATCGCGACCACGCACCTCGAGCGTCTCCTTTAAATGTGTCACCACTTCCTTGAAGCGGTCCGAAGTGAACGGCCCGCCATCGAGCAGCAGCAGCGCAAGATGCCGCACCACATCGCGCGCGGCGTAACGGCTGAGAACCGCATGAGCTTCCGTGGAACGCATCACTTCCGCAGCGTCATACGCGAACACAAGCCGCAACAGATGTGCGAGCCCGATGCGATCCTCCGCGAAATGGCCAAGCAACGTCGCGGCGTGCTCGCAAAACACAAGGTGCTCGAGCGATGGCTCGGCCTGCAGCCACTGGTTTTCACGAAGCAGCGCAAGAACATCTTCGGCATGAAACGGATTCTCGCGCACCGGATGCGGCTGAATGTGCTCAGGCGTTGGCATGAAGGAATTCTAGCGCAGCTTTAGAATGCAAGGACTTGCTTCTGACATTCGGGACGAATCGAGAATCAAGGGGCTGACAGCGTCGCGATGACGTGGGCAGCAATCGCTTCGCCGCGGCCCACTGCATCAACACCTTCGTTGGTCTTGGCTTTCAGATGGATTTTTTCGACGGGAACCCGCAGCGCTTCGGCCAATGCCTCGCGCATCTTTGGAAAATGCGGGCCAAGCTTGGGGCGCTCCAGAATCACCACCGCATCCACATACTCGATCGCGAAATGCTTTTCATCCAGAAGTTTCCGCGCGTGCTCCAGAAAGATCAGGCTGTTCGCGCCCTTCCAGTTCGGGTCGCTGTCCGGAAAGTGCGTCCCGATATCGCCCAGCCCCGCGGCTCCAAGCAGCGCGTCGCACAACGCGTGCGCCACCACGTCGCCGTCCGAATGTCCCACCGGGCCTTTATCGAACGGCACTTCAATCCCGCCAACAATCAGCTTCCGCCCCTCGGCCAGCCGGTGCAGGTCATACCCAATGCCGCAGCGTACGCTCATGCTTTTTTCTGCTCGGCGTGAAGATAAAACCGCGCCAGGTCCATGTCCGCGGGCTTGGTAATCTTGATGTTGCGCTCGGAGCCTTGCACGACAATCACGTCGTGGCCCATGCGCTCCACCAACGCGGCTTCATCGGACGCATTCAGGCCATCCCCTTCGGCCAGCGCGAACGCTTCTTTCAACAGCCGCGTCTCGAAAACTTGCGGCGTCTGCGCCAGTACGATGCGTTCGCGCGGCACCGTTGCGGTAATCAGTGCCACATCCTGTGGCAGGCTGGCGCGTTTCACTTCCTTCACCGTGTCCATCGCGGGAAGGCCCAAAATCGCGGCTTTGCAGCGCCGCGCTTCTTCAATCACCCGCGTGATCAGCTCCACGGTCACGAACGGCCGCACAGCGTCGTGCACCACCACAAGTTCCGAATTGTCGCCCACCAGATTCAGCGCCTGCGCCACTGATCCCTGACGCGAATCGGCGCCCTTGATCACGCGCACCGGCTGCGTGAATTTTTCTTCGCGGATGCGCGCCTCCAGCCGCTCCACATTATCCGCGCGCGTGGCCACGATGATCTCCGAGATCAACGGGCACGCCGCGATGCGGCGCAAGCTGAGGATGACGATAGGCACGCCATCCAGTTCCAGAAATTGTTTCGGTGTCTCCGCGCCCATGCGCGTGCCGAGACCTGCAGCAGGAAGAATCGCAGTGATATGAGTCATAGGATGAAAGCAGTCCGGCTGAAGCGTTTTATCCCTGGCTTAAGCGCGGGTTGCGGAAAGTTGAGTGTACCTCAAGCAGGCACAGGAAGAAAAACCCTGGCGAACGAATTTCGACTCCATCAACAGATGGGTTCCCCAGAGTGGCTAAATCACTGAGTTTCGCTATCGGAATAACGCTTGCGGGCACCCGGCTCCAGTGTCTCCGTGGACTCCGGCCGCCGCGGCTCATTGCCGTTATCGGTTCCATTACCGTTGGCAGGCAACGCAGCGTCCGACCGTGAATTCGCCCCCGCCGCTTGGGCCATAGCGCGCACGCTGGATTGCTCGCCGCGCTCGTCCAGTCGCCCGAAAATCATTTTGCCCGCCGGGGTCTGGTGCACCGAGGTAACCATGATGTCCACGGTGCGATTGATCAGCCGCCGCGCTCCATCCACGACCACCATCGTGCCATCGTCCAGATACGCAACGCCCTGCGAGGATTCTTTCCCCTCGCGCAAAATCAGCACGCGCATGGATTCGCCCGGCAGCACCGCAGGCTTCATAGCGTTGGCCAGTTCATTCACGTTCAAAATGGCGATGCCCTGCACGCGCGCCACCTTGTTCAAATTGAAGTCGTTTGTGACGATCTTCGATCCCGTGCGCCGCGCCAGCTCAACCAACTTTTGATCCACGCCAATACTCGCCGGAATATCCTCTTCCAGAATCCGAATCTCCAGCCCGGGAAGCTTCTGCATCCGCTGGAGCACTTCCAGGCCGCGCCGCCCGCGCTGCCGCTTCAACGGATCGCCGGAATCGGCCACAAGTTGCAGTTCGTGCAATACAAACCGCGGCAGCCCCAGGGTGCCATCCAGAAAATGTGTTTCGCAAATGTCCGCGATCCGCCCGTCAATTAGCACGCTCGTGTCCAGCAACTTAAAGGCGGTTGCCTCCAAGGCCAGGGCTGAAGCGCGACGCGGCAGAACGAACCACTGCAATTCTTTCCCCTTGCGGAAGCCTATGACCAGCCCCAGGTAAGTGAGCGCAAACAGCGTGATGAATTCAAAGAAGGACTTGGCGGGTTCAGGCTCGGCGGTGCGCGAAATAACGAGGGTAACGAGGAGGGCAGCCAGGAGACCGCAGAGAGCGCCTGCGGCTCCTCCCACAAGCCCGCTAATCTCCGCGTGGCGCAGTCGCAGTTCCGCCAGCAGAATCACCATGGCAACAAAAAAGCCAAGTCCTGCGGCGGGAAGTCCGTGGAAGCCAAATGGGGAAATCGTGTAGCACAGGGTGACGCTCGCACCGAGCAGGACCAGGCGCACGGCCCAGGAATCCCACTCGCGGCCCAGGATTCCAGAGGAAGCGCGAGCCACAGCACGCGAGCCCTCTGCTCTCGCGCTCGGCTCAGCTATCCGGGACGGGGCGCCACCGTCATCCTTGATTCCGGAACCGTTCATGGGGCCTCCCTCTTCCATCGAACTTGAGTAACCCCGAACTGGGCGGCCACGGAGTGTAGTGTGGAAGAAAAGGGGCCAAGCCTTTCGGAACTCGTAATGCGGTGCCTTGTATACTCTTGTATCAAGGCATTCGTCAAGTGTTGTTTGCCGATAAGAGGAAAGGGTTTTGTACTCTCAGGAAAGGGCTCGTCCAGGTCCGTTTATTCCGCGCAAAATCGAGGAACCCGCTGGCTCACGCCGGAAAGCAAATCGGAAGTGACCGTGCCGATGCTTCGCGCGACCACGTTGGCCGGATACGCTTGTTTGCCTACTGTCCCGTACACAGTCGCGATTTCGCCTACCGCAACGTCGGGAATGTCCGTGACGTCCACCATGGTCACGTCCATCGAAATGATGCCCAGCATCGGCGCGCGCTGCCCCCGGATGATCACGCTCCCCTTGTTCCCCAGGGAGCGATGGATCCCGTCGCCGTACCCCGCCGCGAGTACGGCAATCCGCGAAGGCCGCTGCGCCGTCCAACTGGAACTGTAGCCCACGCTTTCGCCCGCGGCGATAGAACGCAGATTGATGATTCGCGTACGCAAGCTCATTACCGGCTCCAGCCGCAAAGCCGCTTCGAATTTCGTGCGCAATTCCGGAGGATCGAAACCCGGGTGATATCCGTAGAGGACTGCGCCGGGCCGCACCATGTCCGCCCAGGTTTCCGGCAGGGCCGCAAGGGCGGCGCTATTTGCAAGGTGCAGGATACCTGGATCGACACGCAGCGCGCGGAGCCGCTCGATGGCCGCGTGAAATCGATCCAATTGCTGTCGCGTCTGCGCGCCGGGGCCTAGATCGCAAAGCACTTCTGAAGAAGCGAAATGCGTGAAGGTGCCGCTGAGCGAAAGGTGCGGGCACTTTGCCAACTGACTTGCGAAACAATCCATGTCAGCCGGCCGCAAACCCAGGCGGTTCATGCCCGTATCGATTTTCAAGTGGATGGAAGCGTTTTTCTTGCGTAGCTTCGCGGCGGCCGCTTCAAAACTCAGCAACTGTTCGCACCGGTGAATCGCCGGCGTCAGCTTGTGCTCGAGCAGGATTTTTTCTTCGCCCGGCCAGAATCCGCCGAGCACCAGAATTGGCGTGCGCACACCGGCTTTTCGAATCTCCACGCCTTCGCCGGAGGACGCCACGCCGAACCAGTCCGCGCCATCCTGCTCCAGCGCCTTGGCCACCAGCGCTCCGCCATGGCCGTAGCCGTTGCCCTTCACGATGCACAGCACTTTCCGCGGCGTCTTGCGCTTTTCCGAGGGGGGATTTATGTATTCGCGAATCGCCTGAAGATTCCGGGCGAGGGCCGAGAGCGAAATTTCCGCCCAAACAGGGCGCCCGATAAATTCACCGGGATTTTTCTTCACGCGGGACATGAAAATCCTTGGAGCATCTAGTTTACGGCATCCACGCGCGCCTTCAAAAACTGTGCGTCACACTGCGCGAGAATGACAACAGGCAGAGGAGCACGCAGAATGCCAAGCGAATGCAGAAGGTCACTAGGGCCTTGGTTGTGTTCCGAAGAGGCGCAGCCTTGCGAAGACAATTGAATCTAAAAGGGTTGGATGTTCTGGCGCCGAACCGCCCCGGCATTTCTGGAAATTGGCTGTGGCAGCTAGGGACTTGGGTTCTGTGGCGAACGGGACGCGCTGTGTCTCCCCTTACATCTCATCCCCGCCGGTAAATTGCGAAAACGCGTCCGGGGCCGCTTCTTCAAAGCGGGTCAACCGGCTGCGGAAGACGAACTTCACCTTGTCCGTGGGGCCATTGCGCTGCTTGGCAATGAGGATATCCGCGAGGTCGCGCTCTTCCGGCGTTGCGTTCATGTTGAAGAAATTCGGGCGGTAGATAAACATCACTACGTCGGCGTCCTGCTCGATGGCTCCCGATTCGCGCAAGTCGGATAGCTGCGGGCCGCGCTCTTCGCGTTCCGGGGCGCGCGTCAACTGGCTGAGGACCAGAACTGGAATCTGCAACTCTTTCGCCAGTCCCTTCAGCCCGCGCGAAATGCTTGCCACTTCTTCCTGCCGGGAATTGAATCGCCCACGCGCGGTAATCAGTTGGAGGTAGTCCACGATGAGCAGCGAAAGCCCTTTGTCGCGCTTCAGCCGCCGCGCCTTCGCGCCAATTTCCAGAACGCTGATGGAGCCCGCGTCATCAATCCACAACGGCGCGGAAGAGATTTGCCCGAGGCCCTCCGTCATCCGCCGCCAATCTTCCCGGCTCAGGTGCCCGGAGCGGAATTTGTGCGCGTCCACCTGCGCTACGGACGCCACCAGGCGCTGCAACAGCGATTCCTTGGACATTTCCAGGCTGAACAGCGCTACCGGCAGCCCTCCGCGTATGGCGATGTTTTCCGCCATATTCAGCGCTAGCGCGGTTTTTCCCTGCGATGGCCGCGCCGCAAGAATAATCAGCTCCGAGGGCTGCAGGCCGGACAGCAGCTTGTCCAACTCTCCGTAACCCGTGGAGATACCCGTGACGCTTTTGCCTTCGCGGAATATCTTTTCCAGGCGCTCGAAATTGTCGCGAACGATATCCTTGATCGGTAGGAGGCCGGCTTTGACGCGGTCTTCCGCCAGAGCGAAGATGCTTGACTCCGCGTTATCCAGAATCGTGTCCGCGCCGTCTTCGCCATCAAACGCGTGCTGCTGAATATTGTGCGTGGCGTGGATCAGGTTGCGCAGCAGCGCTTTCTCTTTCACGATCCGCGCGTAATGGTCCACATTGGACACGCGCGGCACCCCATCCACCAACGAAGCCAGATACGGCGCGCCACCGGAAGATTCCAGCTCGCCGCGCCGGTGCAGCTCTTCCGTCAGTGTTACCAGGTCAATGGCATGCTGCGCCTCTCCCAGCGCGATCATTTGATTGAAGATGCTGCGGTGCTGCGGGATGAAGAAATCGTCGGGCTTCAGCGCTTCAATGGCGGCATTCAGGGCGTTGTTGTCCAGCAGGATGGCGCCGAGGATGGAGCGCTCCGCGTCCAGATTGCTGGGCATCGGCCGTTCAAGGGTGGAATCAGCGGGCATGGAGGGGGACAAAACTCCTTATTGTTTTTCGCTTTTCCTTCGCTATAGGTAGCACGATTCCCCGCGGAAGGCAAGTGCGGATTCATTTACCGGCTGAATGACCCCGTGCGCCGGACTTCTATCGTGACTATGCGCGGAACACCGCACTGCGTCAATCCAAGTGCCTGTGCATCGCGAAGGAAATCGTTGCAAATCTTTTTCGCGTCGTGCCGCGGTCGACCGGAATCTCATGGAGGGGTCCAGCACCGCTGGAATCCATCTCGGCAAGGTCCGTCGTGCTTGAACAATGGCTCAGTTTCCGGTTTCGGCGTAGATCGGGACATATGCGCCAATTTGGATATACTCGTATATATGCAATGCATTTCGCGCCGAAATTCTCTTCGTTTCTTATTTGTATCCACGTTCTTGCTCATTCTTGTAACTAGTTTCGGCTGCTTGCTTGCAGGTTGCGGAGGAAAGACGCGACTCACTTCTAAGCCACAAAATCCTTCTACGGCTCCCTTTTCTCTATCAATAGTCTCGGGAAGAAGAGACGGCATCACCATGTCCAAACGGAGAGCACGCGAGTTCTACGTTGTGCTGACGAACATATCTCAGGAACCCCAGCCTGTGTGGGAATATTGGAACAGTTGGGGATTCCAGGCAATCTCCTTTGAGCTGACCACTGCAGACGGGAAAAAGTTTGCTGTCACGACGAAGGACCGAACTTTCAGCTACAACTTTCCTTCTACTTTTGTCGTTGAGCCGAATGAGCATCAGGTCTTTGCCATTCGATTTGATGATTCATGGGCCGTGGAACCTGCTCTTCCGACGGTGGACGAAATGCCGATCACACTAAAAGCAATCTACTGTGTGAGTGCCAATCCCGATACTGCCAAGTTCCACGTATGGACAGGCCGTGCCGATTCGCACAGCTACAATTTCACTTTGTTTCAGTACTAAATGCCCGGAATTCCAGGGCAATTGTTTAGCTTCCGGCTAGCTGCCTAATCGCAAACAGAACTACTGCGAGTGCTTTAGGGCTGAAAATAAAAGGGGCACGAAAAATAGTGCCCCTGATAATCAATCGATGGCGTGAAGCAGCTTACGCTTCTTTTTCCACGTGCACTTTGATCTCGGCGGTGACATCCCGGAACACCTTGATGGTCACCGGAAATTCTCCCAGCGTCTTCAGCGGATCCTTCAACTGCACCTGGCGCTTATCAATCTCAAATCCCTGGGCCTTCAATCCATCTGCAATATCTCCCGTAGTGACCGAGCCGAACATCTGGTCGTTCTCTCCGGTCTTGCGGTTGAACTTCAGCGAAACGCCCGCGAGCAGTTCCGCCTGCTTCTTCGCCGCGTCCAGTTCCGTTGCGGTCTTTTTCGACAGCGCGCCGCGAATGCGCTCCAGCGCCTTCATGTTGCCCGGCGTGGCTTCGATGGCAATCTTGTGCGGCAAAAGAAAATTGCGCGCGTAGCCCGGCTTCACGGTAACCACGTCGCCGCGGTTTCCGAGCTTGTCAACATCTTCCTGAAGAATGATCTGCATGACGATCTCCTGATTCCTTCAAAAACGTTTTCAAAACATGGCCGGCTTGCTAGCCAGCCGGACTAGCGGCGCCCGCCTCAGAAGCCGGCCGCTACAAAATCGCGGCCGATCCCGGGAGAAAAACTTCAAGCCTTGGGCGCTTCGACTGCCTTCGGCGCTTCCACCACGCGCGGCGCTTGCGTGCCTGCCGCGCTTCCCGCGAACGGCAGCAACGCGATGTTGCGCGCGCGCTTGATGGCCACGCCCAGCCAGCGCTGGTGGCGCGAGCACACGCCCGTCATGCGCCGAGGCAGAATTTTTCCGCGCTCCTGCACGAACTGCGACAGGATGTCCGCGCGCTTGTAGTCGATGAAGTCCATCTTCTCAACGCAGAACTTGCACACTTTCTTCTTGCGGAAATACTGGCGTTTGCCGCGGCGCGGTCCACCGGGACCACCGCCCGGACCGCCCGGTCCTCCACCTTCGCGGCGCCCACCGCCTCCGCCACCACCTGGGCCACCTTCACGGCGCCCACCACCACCGCCATGCCCTCCACCGTGTCCGCCTTCGCGGGCTTCGCGTGGCGCGGACGGCGCAGCGGGGGACGCTGCGGGTGGCGCTGCTTGCGGTTGTTTCTGTTCCTCTGACATACCTTCCTACCTTTCCAAAATCGCTCCGGGCCTGGGCAGCGGAGCTCGAAACCAAACTCAAACCTTGTCGGCGGCAACCTGCAGCACGCACCGGCGGTAAATTTCTCGGACGGCTCTTAATCGCCGGAAGCGGGCTGCTCGACCGGCGGAGGCGCAGGCGGAGGAGCCTGGGCAGGTGCCGGAGGCGGCGTGCGTCGCGGGCGGCGCGCGGCGCGAATCTCGCGCTTGTGCGCCAGCTTCTTCTGGCGCTTCATATCTTCGTCGAGCCGCACGGTCTGGTACTTGATCACTGCGTCCAGCACGCCAAGCCGGCGCTCGAGTTCGTGCACCAGTTCGCCATGGTTCGTGCGCACTTGCTGGTACACGTAAATCCCTTCGCGATGCTTCATCACCTTGTAGGCCAGCTTGCGCGTGCCCCAATACTCGGTCTTCTCAATCTTCGCGCCCTTTTCGGCACAAGCGTGCTCAATCGTCGTGAGCACCTTCTTTATTTCCTCTTCCGGCGTCGCCGGCCGGACTATGAAGATCAGATCGTACAAACGCTCTTCCATGATGACCTCGTTTTCCTTCTTCTCTCATTCACCCGATCGCAAGATCGGTCACTTCTCTTCCGCCGGCGGCACCCGCCGGTTGAACTTGTTCATGGCGGCGGCGACGCCTTGCGTCAACAGCAACTCCACTGCATCGCCCGCTTCCGCCACCATCTCCGCGGCCACTTCCAGATCGGCCTTTTTCATCGGCCGCAGAACGTAAGCCGCCAGATCGCTTACCGGATGATCGGGGCCGCAACCCAGCCGCAGCCTCGCGAATTCCGGTGTTCCCACCACGCTCATCACGCTTTTCGCGCCGTTGTGCGTTCCCGCGCTGCCGCGTTCTCCGATGCGAATCATGCCCCATGGCAGATCGCGTTCGTCGAACAGCACCAGCAGATCCGCGGGCTCCAGCTCGTACTTCTCCAGCAGCTCGCGAACTGAGATGCCGCTGAGGTTCATGTACGTCTGCGGCTTGGCCAGGATCACTTCTTCCCCGGCCACCTTGCCGCGCCCTACCAGGGCCTTGCCTTCCGGCCGCTCCACGCGGATGGACGCGCGATTCGCAATTTCGTCTACCGCCAGGAAACCCAGGTTATGCGGCGTCCACTGATATTCCGGGCCAGGATTGCCAAGGCCAACAATGAGCCGCATGACGTTTCGCGCGAAGCCGGAGAAACAGCGTTACTTCTTCTTTTCCTGTTTCTCGACGGGCTTGGCGGCTTCCTCGCCTTCCTCGCCTTCCACTTCCTTCTTGCCCTTCTTGATGACTTCCGGCTCGGCCGGGGTCGCCGCAACCGCCGCCGCTTCCACGGGCTTCTCTTCCTCGACGCGCAGCGCCACCACGTGCGCCAGTACGGTGTTGGCGTCGGTCAGCAACTTGAGCTTGGCCTTGTCGATGGTCAGATCGCTGCCACGCACGCTCTGATTCAGCATCAGGCCGCTGACGTCCACCTTGAACTCCGTCGGGATGTCCGCCGGCAAGCATTCCACTTCCACTTCGCGTGTCACCACCTCGAAGACTCCGCCCTGCACCTTCACGCCGGAAGGCTCGCCGAACGTGTGCACGGGCACTTTCACCTTCATGCGCACATCCATCGCCACGCGCAGCAGATCCACGTGCAGCAGATTTCCGCTAACCGGATCCACCTGCCAATCCTTCACAATGGCGGGTTCCTGCTTGCCGGCAAAATTCACTTCAAATATCGTGTTGTGGCCGGATTCGGACCTCAGGATCGCCGTCAACTGTTTCGTGTTCACGGCCAGCGACAGGGGCCCTCCCTTGCCGCCACACAGCGTTGCGGGCACTTTCCCGGTTACTCGCAGGCGCTTCGCTTCGTTCTTGCCCCGTGTGTCCCGGGGCGCTCCTTCGACAATAATCTGAGCCATGGCTTCTTTCCCTTCCTGGAATCTCCTCCGGCATCAATCCCGCCGGATAAACTCAAATAAACAGCTCGCTGATGGACGTTTCTTCGTGAATCGAACGAATGCCGCGCGCGAGCA
>Ga0181538_10005234_pt1 | contig 11735 bp, 12 predicted proteins | sample PEATcosm2014_Bin_40_FD_119773 | JGI IMG/M metagenome (GOLD analysis project Ga0181538, IMG submission 119773) | Peatland microbial communities from MTU Mesocosm Facility, Houghton, MI, USA - PEATcosm2014_Bin23_30_metaG | ecosystem: Environmental > Terrestrial > Soil > Wetlands > Peat | place...
CCCAGGCCTGTTCCGCCAAAGCGGCGGGCGGTGGAGCCATCAGCTTGGGTGAAGGCCTCGAAGATGCCTGCCTGTTTCTCGACGGGGATGCCGATGCCGGTATCCTCCACGCTGAAGTGCAAACTGATTGAATTTTCCTTTGCAGCCTCCTGCTGGACCCTCAAGTTGACCTCTCCTCTCTCGGTAAATTTCAAGGAGTTGCCGAGCAGGTTGATCAAAATCTGGCGCAAGCGGCTGGGGTCACCCGCCAGGGGCTCGGGCACGTCAGGCTCGATCAGGCAGTTCAGTTCCAGGCCCTTCTGGTGGGCGCGCAGGGCCATCGTCTTCAGGGCTGGCTCGATGCTGCCACGCAGCCTGAATTCAATGGTTTCCAGTTCGAGCTTGCCGGCGTCAATCTTGGAGAAATCCAGGATATCGTTGATGATGGTGAGCAGAGACTCGGCGGAGGTCCTGACCATACCGGCATATTCGCGCTGTTCAGAGTCCAATTCCGTTCCCAGGAGCAGATCCGTCATTCCCAGGACGCCATTCATGGGAGTACGGATTTCGTGACTCATGTTCGCCAAAAACTCGCTCTTGATGCGGCTGGCAGCTTCGGCGGCTTCCTTGGCTTTTTGCGTCTCCGACTCCGCCTTCTTTCGCTCCGTGATGTCCTGATAGAGGCCATAGGTCCCTACATACCTCCCGTTAGTTATCAGGGGGACGCCGTGAAGCTCGACGTCCACGAGGGTCCCGTCTTTTCGACGGCGCTGCGTGACGCTCGACACGCTTTCACCCTCCGCCGAGCTCCGGCCGTAATTGTCTGCTTCGGTCTCCAACCCTGGGGGCGCAATGAAATTGTTCAGTGGAGCTCCCGCGACTTCTTCCTGCCGGTACTGGAAAAGGCGTTCGAACGCTGGGTTGCACATTCGCACACACTCATTCGAATCGACCACGACGATAGCCAGCGGGCTCTTCTGGATCAGCGCGTTCAGGAAGGCCGTGCGCTCCTCGAGGTTCTTCTCCGTCCGCTTGCGCTGACTGATGTCTTCCACCGTGCCTTCGTAGTAGAGGATTCTGCCGGATTCATCGCGGGTGGCCCGGGCGTTTTCCCGGACATGAACAAGCTCCCCATCACTCCGGAGCCACTCGGACTCCAATCCCACGACTTCTCCCTGCTTCTCCATCAGTTCTATGAAGTGGCTGCGTGCATATTGGGGCTCAAGCCCTTGGGTATTCAGATCGCGTGCCGCCAACTCATGCAAAGACGAACAGCCGAGCATCCTGACGAGAGCCGGATTCGCGGCCAGGATGTGTCCGTCAGACGTTGTACGATAAATCCCCACCGGTGCATTTTCAAATAAAGTCCGGTAGCGCTCCTCACTCTCCGTTACGGCTTTCTCCGCTCGCTTGCGGTCGGTGATGTCGTTCATCACTCCCAGGTGGCCGACAACCGTCCCTTGAGCGTCGAAGATCGGGGCCGTGGAGAGCAGGAAATCTATCCATGTGCCGTCCTTCCGCTGGCGGCGCAGCTCCACGTTGGAGAGCAGCGCACCCACCTTCGCTTGCGCCAGCATAGCCTTGTGACTCTCCCTACCCTCGTGCCTGACATAAGGAAGTGGGCCACCCAGAACTTCCTCGGCCTTCCACCCAAACATTCTTTCTGTGGCGGGACTATAGAGGAGGACCTTGTCGTCGTCATCCAGGACCGTTATGGCTATGGGGGAAGCCTGCACCACTGCTCTCACCATTTCATTGGCTTTTCGCAAGCTCTCGTCGGCCCGCTCGCGGTGCAGTGCTGTACCCAACGCTCTCGCCGCGGCGCGCAATGCCTCCACCTCTGCGCTCGACCACCGGCGCACGCTCAAACAATCGTCGAATCCGACGAAGCCCCACCACGCTTCGCCCACGAAAATCGGCACGGCGATAAGGGATTTAGTCCCTCGAGGTTCCATAAGGCGTCGGGCCAACTCCGGAAGATCGGCGATCACCCCCCGGCTCACTTTCCCTTGGCTGAGTTCCTCCCTCCAGGCTTCGAGGTGGCGGTCCTGCCAGGAGAAATTTTGCAGTTCAGGATTATTAATTTGCGACGAGATGTCTGGCGCCGCCCACTCGTACCGCTGGCTGGAGAGTGGTTCGCCCCCCGGACCGGCGTGATTTTCAAAAACGTAGGCCCGGCTCACAGTCATAGATTGGCCTAATCGCTCCAAAACCGACTGAATGCGCTCTTCCCAGTTGCCTCCCGTCAGGAGCTGTTCGGCGGCAAAACTGACGGCTCTCAAAATCGCATCACTCTTAGGGAGTGTCTCCTCCTCCCGCTTCCGATCGGTAATGTCGTCAAAGTGGGTGATGAAATGGGAGGGGGAGCCTTGCGCGTTCTTCACGACTGAGATCTTCAGTCGGGTCCAGATGGCCTTTCCGTTCCTGTGGAGGTAGCGCTTCTCAAGCTCCACGGATGAAACCAAGCCTCGCAAGAACTGCTGCAAGGACAATTTCGATCGTTCCAGGTCGTCAGGGTGGGTGATCTTCTGCCACGCTCCACCCAGCAACTCCTCCCTTGAGTACCCCAGCAATTGGCACAACGCCGCATTGACCTGCAGGACTCGGCCATCCAGCGCGGTCAGGCACATTCCGAACGGGGCCGCCTCGAAGGCGGTCCGGAGTTGTTCTTCACTCTCGCACCGGGCTTCCTCGGCGCACCTCCGTTCCGCCGCATCCTGCTTGATGGCAATAAACCTCGTGACGACTCCGGTCGCGTCTCGTACGGGAGTGATGGTCATCTCCTCTGGGTAGAGGGAGCCATCTTTGCGCCGGTTGACGAGTTCCCCTCGCCAGACGTTCCCGGCGGCGATGGTCTTCCATAAATCCCGGTAGTAGGCAAGGGCCTGATGGCCGGACTTGAGCATACGCGTGCTTTGCCCGATCGCCTCGTCGCTGCTGTAACCGGTCATCTTGGTAAAGGCAGGATTGACGTATTGAATCGTTCCCTCGTGATTCGTGATCATGACAGCATTCGAGGCCTGCTCAATGGCCGCCGACAAGCTCATTCTGCCGGCTTCCGCCCGAAGCTGCCAAACCGCATGCAATCCGGTTCGTGCCTGGAGTTCCCGGCGCCTACGGGCTGCTGCACAAAACCCCATGGCCGATGCAAAGCCGATCACCACCACCGTTGTTGCGTGAGATTGCCAGGGCGTTTGATGCGGGAAGGCCAAGGCCTTCGTAATCTCGTAGAGGATTGCCACAGCGGCAGCCAGCATGAACGTGTTGACCGGAGATTGGACGCCTTGAGAGGAAGGAGACCCCTTTGGTACGTCCCTTTGCGGATCGCCGACGTGATCACTGAACAGGGTATGAGCTCTCAAGTCCAAGGATACAGGAACTCCTGCGCTCGCTGCGGGCTTTCGGCGGGGCAATCAGATGAGCGCGAAGGATCTTCGGCGGCAGGAGGTTCTTGCTCTGGACCCAGCATCGGATTTCCATCGCGAACACCGCATCCCGTCTTGGGGATGACCCTCGATAGTCCCACAGAGGTATCATCGGCAGGTTAGGCTCGTCCTTAAGGTCTTTGAAAACTTGTATTTTCGTCTCCCTCACTCGCAACGACCAAAGTGGCGCCACGCATGCGTAGCGTTCGCCGCACGAGTGGGTTGATTCAAGTCGCCTACTTGGAAAATGGCTGCCGGCTGAGATAGGCCCCCAGTAACAGCGGACTGTTTGCCGACAGTATCCGCGCCCTGATTCCTTGCGATAAACCCCCTTCGCACCAACCACTCCTGACCGTAAGTCAGCGCTCAAGAAACATTGGGAATGATAAGTCGGCTTCCCGCCCCGTACCTACACCTGCGGTCGACAGCCGAGCGCTTCAGGGTGTCAGCGTGAGACAATCAGACTGAGCGAGCGGTCGAGCATGATTATGATAGCCAACATCGCGGTCAAGATCGCAGCCGCCTGCCTTGAGGTGCCTGAATGCGCCGCAGGTCTTGACTTTGATGTCGGGCTGGAGGCTGCGCTGAGGTTTCTTCGATGGCGTTATCCGTGAGCGAAAAACTAATGGTTCTCGCTCGTCAAAAACGTGCTGGGCAATTCCTTAAGTTTCAATCTCGGCGGCGGCCCCGGGAGCGATGGTTTTTCGCTCAGTCGATGCCAACAGCCCCCGGCGGGCTGCGTGCTCAAGCGGGTCCGCCAACTGCATCTCGGGGTGCTGGCCGTTCAAGGTGGAAACCCTGGCGTATAGTGCGGCTCTCATTGTCGTGTCGTTCCTCCTCTTGCCCGGCGCTGCCATCGAGGCGCTCCGCCGCCTTCAAGGTCCATGGGGGCAGGCGGCCTGTGCGCCGGGGGCACTATACATCGGGGCGGCCGGCCTTCCCGGGGGGGAAAGATCGGGCGGGAGGCAGGCAGGGCCACGGAAGCGATGGTGGGCGCTGGCGGCGGGGGACGGAAGGGGCAGGGCAGCCGGGGGAGGCACGGGCCTGCATCGCCGGGCGGGGGCGCTGGCTCCCCCCGGAGGGGGAGTGGGCTGAGGTGTATATTGCGGGTGGTGCGCCCTGCCTACACCGGCCCCGAGCTGAGCCAGTGGGTCCGCTGGGCATCCGAGGGCGGCAGGGTGCCGGTGATCGTGTGTACAGTGGCCAATGCTGCGCTCATCGCCTGCCTGACTACGAGGTGCTCTGGGCGGTGCTGGGAGAGGTGAGGAGGCGGCACCCCGAGCCGTGACGGGAATATGGCTCTCTACGCACGTTGTTGGCGGTTCACTGCCCAGACGGGGAACCACACCGGAGGTCCGGAATGACCACGACATGCAAAATCGTCCTTCCCGGCGAGAGGTTCAAGCTGGAGGAGATAAACGTGCCCGAGGAGCTGGCGTCCGCCCTGGCGGGGCAGGCAGTGATCGTCCAGGCCCGTCCTGAAGCCCCGGCCGGGACACTCCGCCTCGACGTAGAGGGCCTGCCAGACGGCCTGCCGTGCGTGGTCGGCGACGACGGCATCGCATGGAACGGCGACTGGCCCGCACGGGTCCTCTACACGGACGCCAGCGGCCGCACGTGGAGGCTGCCCCGGCACTGGCTCACGGAAGGCGTCTCGCCCGTGATTGAGGCAAGCCTCTACAAGGTCATGCAGGAGTCAGGCTGGCTCGAAAGCTGGTGCCCGCCGACGTTGTGGGACCTCTGGGACGTAAACATCGAAGATGCGCCGGCCGAAGACGGGCAGTGGGGCGCAGCCGCCATCGAAGTGAGCGTTGCGTCCGGCGAAGTCCCCAAGGTCCTCTGGAAAGGCCGTCCGGGAAGGCGTGGAGGATTCCCCACGACTGGCGGCGACGGCGCATCAGGCTGCCCGACTGCGAGGGACTGCCGAAAAATAACTTGCCCCAGGATATAGCGGAGGAATTCGGCGGTCGAATCGTGGCCGTGAACTGCCATCCCGGCTCGCTGTGCTGCCTGAGCGACGGATACAGGGTCCGTGATGGACGAGGCGGCAAGTGGCCCGTGAGAGCGGCCGATTGCGTGGTAGTCGGCTTCGGAGATGAGGCGGAACGATTCGCCTAGCCGTCCTCATCGCCAGGCCGCCGTCATTCCAAAGGCAAAAGCCAAGGGTTGGTTCACGAAAAAGGCAGGTACGTAACAACCAGAACCACGGCGGCGGTGCCTAGAGCTGGTACGGCCATGGCGCGGCGTCTGTATTTTTTCTGGAAGCGCAACGCCGCACCATCTACCTTCTGGTAGGTGGGCAGCGATGCTTCCTGACAGTGCTGGAGAATGCCATGAAGCGGCTCAGCAGCAGGCATGCCCTGCGAGTCGTCCATGTCGTCTTTGATCGGTTCTCGGCAGGGCAACGCGACCATGACCGGACTGGCAACCGGCGAAGTCGGGTTCTCTGGAACACTCACGGCGTATCCCGCCTGGTTGGCCGAATTGCGGGCGACATATGGTACCGACGGCCATCCCTTCTCGACTCGATACCGCATGGCGATCATAGCCTTCAGTGTCTCGAGCGCGGCGCTGCGATCATACTCCTTCTCAGATTCCGAAAGCTCCTCATAGGGCACCGGGGACGGATGCTAGTTCTTCGCGTCGTCGCGCCGCGGACCGAGACGCCAGCCATCGGCGAGGCGCTGGCGGGCCCAAGTGTCGTGCGCGTTCCTGGCCCGCAACTCGGTCAGCTCGAGTATGTCGCCCGAGAGTTTCACCCGTGATGTGTCGATGGGCTTCGGTTCGTAGTGCGGAGGATGCTCTGCCACGTGTTCTCCTTTGAGGGCAAGATCAGGGTTGGAGCCCGTTACGACGGACCGAAGGGTATGGGCGGGACTTCATCCAGGTGGAGATACATGCGGCACTCCTCGAGCGTCAGGTTGCGGGTGACGCGCGATCGGGCGAGCGACATGAGAAGTTCGAATTCCATGGCGTAGACCTGGACGATCCCGTCCGCGCCTGCCGAGGCGGGTCGCTTCCCATCGCAACTCCAGGCCACGCTCATAACAGAACCATCGTGGCCGCTGAGGTTGAGCAGTTCCAGCCCCGTCGCCGCCTCCCATACCTTGGCGCTCTTGTCCCCACCCCCAGTCGCGATTCTTTGCCCGTCTGGGCTCCAACCCACGCTCTGAACGTCACCATTGTGGCCCGAAAGACTGAGTCGAACCCGCGACTCCAGCAGCGCCCGATGAACGGCCTCCTCGGTTGCAGGAAGCGCCGTCCGGCGTACGTTCCGTTATTCACCGACTCCGGCCTTTGTTCGCAATTGGGCACTACAGATTACCCTGCCCGGCGTTTTCGACAGCTCATCGGCCAGTGGCTACGGAGAGTCAAGGCGCTGTGGCCGCAATGCCCTGTTAACATCACACCAGACGGTAACCGCCCGATAGTTAGGTCTTCGAGAGCTTGCCCTGCCATTACCTCTGTGGAAAAATGCTGATCTCAACCCCGGCCAAGGTGTGACTGTGTCTGTAGCAAACGCGAACGCGACATATTAGGTCAGCTTCGATTCGAATGGACATCCGCAATTCTCATCATGGGTTGTGCTTTCGTAGACACAGACTCGGCTACTCAAGAAAACCCAGCTCGCCAGGGTGCTGTCCTAATTTGGGCGCAGCGCCGCCATCTTGGCGGCTCCATTGCCGGCTGGAAGCCGGCGTTACGGGCCAAATTAGGACAGCACCCTCGCCAGCTGCGACTTGAGTTTCTCGCAAGTCTACGAATGGCGATCGACGGCGGTTCTATTTCACGGACCGTTACTCAACACAAGGGGATTTTCAGCAATAGGCGGCGTGGCCTACAGGTGAATACCAGGCTATTACACAGGATCTACTTATTGCGCGACTTCGAGTTTCAGCTCCGTCCCCCGATCGGGAAAGCGGATCCAAACTACGCCCGCGTCCTCATCCCAGGCCCATCCTTCGCCGCTTCCTTGTAGGGCCAGCGGCGACGCTTGTTTCGCAAGTTCCGCCCCCGCTGCGGTGACATGGCGAGGTTCGGTGGTTTGGCGATGGATTTTGATCTCCAGCGAGCGTTTGGGCGGGGTGTAAGAGCCTTCACGCGCAGAAATCTCCAATGCGATGTTTTGCGCTGTTTGGGTGGCCGTCACATGCAGGCGCAAATAGACTCCGTGCTGATAATCGAAACTGATCCCGTCGTCTTCGTAATAGGGGCGAGAAGACGTTCCATTCGGGTAGACATCGAAAGTTAACGGGTCGATAGGAGCTTGGCCTGTGTATTGTACTTCCTGTTGGCTGGGAATAATGGCCCCGCCGCGGACGAACAGCGGGATGCGTTCCGTCGGTGCGGCCGCCACGAATGTTGTGGGTCCTGTGTAACTGTGGTCGTCCCAGAAGTCAAACCAGACGCCGCGCGGCAGGTAAACTTGCCGGCTTATGTCATCATCTTTAGTCACTGGAGCGACAAGCAGATCGTCGCCGAAGAAGTACTCATCGTTTCTATCCACCGCCTCCCAGTCGTCAGGGTACTCGAGCATGAGGGGGCGCATAATGGGAACACCCGTCTCCGCTGCCTCCCAGAAAGCGGTGTAGATGTAAGGAAGAAGGTGATAGCGAAGCTTGATCGAGTTGCGATTGATTTCCTCCAGGCGGTTTCCGAATGCCCACGGTTCCAGGTTCCCGGGCCCGCCGGAGTGCGTCCAGCAGAAGGGCGTCAGGGTGCCTGACTGCAGCCAACGCGAGTAGAGTTCAGGACTGGGAACGGGCCAGATGCCCCCGATATCGGCGCCCGAAAACTGAAAGCCCGAGAGCCCCATGCCATTCAACATAGGCATGCTGAGGCGCAGATGGTCCCAGGTGCCCCAGTTGTCACCACTCCATTCCGCCGCGTAACGCTGCCCGCCGGCGTAAGTAGCGCGTGTAATGATCATGGGCCGCTCATTGGGATGGACGCGCAGCATACCCTGGCGCGTCGAAAGTGTCTCGAGCATGCCGTAGACGTTGTGGATCTCCGCATGCGTGCGCGGTCCGCGATCGGTCGAGTGCACGATGTCGAGATCCAGGGTTTTCGGCAGCCCCTGATCAACCAGCACCGTCGGCTCGTTCATATCAGTAAGGACTCCGGAAATCCCCTGCTCGAGCTGTTCCTTGAAGAGCGAGGCCCACCAATTGCGAACCTGCTCGGAAGCATAGTCGGGAAACGCGCTGGCCCCGGGCCACCCGCGGCCCGTGAAAACAGCGCCATCCCGCTTTTTCAAGAAATAACCGTTGGCGATGCCTTGTTGGTAGATGGGGAAGTCGGGATCAACCTTGACGTAGGGATCGACGATGGCGATGAAGTGGAATCCCTGGCGCGCGAGGTCCGTCATCATCCGCTGGGGATCGGGGAAGCGGGATTTGTTCCAAGTGAAGACCCGGAAGCCATCCATGTAGTCAATATCCAGGAAGAGGGCATCACAGGGGATACCTCGATGGCGAAAGTTCTCCGCGATGAAGCGGACCGTGCTCTCAGGGTAGTAACTGTAGCGGCTCTGAATATACCCTATCGCCCAGCGCGGCGGCAGCGGGGATCGGCCCACTAACTCCGTGAAACGCGAAACCACACGCTTCGGGGTGGGACCGGCGAAGAAATAGTAGTTCATTTCCCCGCCCTCGGCGCCAAACGAGTAAAGGTCGCGATCCTCCGTTCCCATGTCAAACGAGGAGCGGAAGGTGTTGTCAAAGAACAAGCCGTAGGCGCGCCCCGCTCGTAAGCCAATAAAGAAAGGTACCGATTGATAGAGAGGCTCAGAGGAGGCGTCGAATCCCGCGGGGTCCTGATTCCACATAACGTACGAGCGGCCGCGCTTATCGAGCGGAGTGCTCTTCTCGCCCAAGCCGTAATAGTGTTCGTCCTCCGGCATCCACTTCCAGCAACGCATGCGTGGGCCATCCCAGCTTATTCCTCGGGTGTCCGCGTCCTTCGAGATCAGCTTTCCCTCCCGGTCATAAAAGGCCAATCGGAAGGGAGAGAGGTGCGCACGCACTTCGAGTTCCGGGGTGCGAATGATGCGGGTTTCCCCGTCACCGGCAAATTCGACCGCAACTTTCCGCCAGTCCGTCTTAACTACGGCATAAGAGTGGTCCTCGGGCAAGCGGGTTCCACGGATTGTGCGGACGCGGACAATGTCGGGGGCCAACACCGTCACGACAACGGTGGCCTTTGCATTCCGAAAGACGATTTCACTTCCCCTGGGCTCCGACGCCGCCAGGTTGCCGATGCTTTCCCAGTCGGCAAGACCCAGATCTGCACAAAGCATCAGAACAAACAACAACACAAGGCGAAAAGGAATGCGATTCATATCGAGACTCCGAATAAACAGTACGTCACAACGCGCTACCCTCTGCAGAAAGGCTCCAAGCGTCCACCGCCTGGGGATCTTATGGCGATGTGTGGAATCGTACCCGCTGACGTGACGATTAAGTTGGAGCGAGGTGCGTTTAGGAGTGCCCCGCTCATGATTGGATAGGCTGTCTCAAACAACACATCTGGAGTGTCCTCGCCAAACCCCTCGAACTCCAGTACTCCGTTTTCGCTAAAATGGAAGTAGACCATAAAATCAGGCATCGGTGTCAGTGGACAGCCGTCCGCGTTTCCTACCTCATCCAGGCGCTCAATGGCTTCCCGTTTGCCAGCAGCGAACACAAATGAGCGGTCTCCGTTCGTCGAGGAGCACAGTCTCAGACGAGGGCGCCATCAGTACTCAGCGACCCAATTTCTTCACAGCGACTTCCTTGAAGAAGACGATGTCGTTATCGCTGTGGTTTTGAAGGCCTATGTATCCTTCATTCGGGCGTGAGCCGCGGTACGGCTCCCAATCCTCCTTTCTGGGGGGCACGGGCTGGCCCTCGGTGTAGTCAGTGACCTTTGCGCCGTTCACGGACACGATAGTCCTTGGGCCGTCGAGGGTAATTTCCATGGTGTTCCACTGGCCGGAACCCTTGCCGGGCCGAGCCAACAGTTTGGTCAGCGAGTAAAGGCAGCCGGTGGCATGGTAGTCATCGGCCCCGTTCATGATCTGCACCTCATAGCCGTAGTTGACGGGCATCCACGCCTCGCGCGGTTCGATTGGGATACGAATGAATACACCGGAGTTGTCGTCCTTTTCCCGCATTTTATAAACCACGCGAATGACCGCGTTTCCAAGCCGGGCCTGAGTGTAATACAGCAGTCCCATGCCCCCGTGGGTTTGGATCAGGCCGTTAGCCACCGTCATCTCACCAGGGCCGACATGCTTCCAGCCCGTCAGGTCCTTGCCGTTGAAAAGCTGCTGCCACTGTTGCGCGGGGAGTGCGAGCGGCAAGAGAAACGCCAAAAGCAGGAAGACCGTTGTACGTTTGTTCATAAGTACGCTCCTTAGGTGGATTCAGTAAAACGGCAGTTTCGCACGCATCGGAAAAAACGGACTCCCGCTTTTGCGGGAATGACGAGTTGGACTGTTGCCCCCAGGCCGCTCGCGCTGCAAGCGGCGCCTCTCGCAAATCGAGCGATCCCAACTGTCAACCATCCAGTCATCCGATCTCCCGAGCCCTAAACGGACCATCCCGGCCGGAACCGGGGCGTGACTAGCTCGTTGGCTGCGTCGTCATTGGTGAAGCGGGCGCTCGCGGAGTCCCATTCCAGCAATTCGCCGGTACGCTGGGCAATGGTGCCGAGCAGGACAACTTCCGTGAGCAGCCCTCCAAAATCGAAATTGCAGGCTGCCGGCTTGCCGCCTTTGGCGGCCTCGACGAATTCCTGGTAGTGGTTGGCAGTTCGCGGCAGCGTCTTGGGCGGGGGAGTAAAGGTCTTGTTTTTCGCGCGCACCACCATCATCGGACCACCGCTGAACTTGCTGAAGAGGACGCCTTTCTTCCCGTAAAAGAGAATACCGTCGGGAGGGTATTCTTTTCCCGCGAGCCAGGCTTCGGGCTTCGGCGGGTGCAATCCGCCGTCGTACCAAATCACCCGCACGGGCGGCAATTTGCCTCGCGCCGGGAAATCCCAGGCGACGATTGAGGACATCGGAAAGGTCTCGGGAAACTTCGCTTTTTTGGAGTACATCCAGGCAGCATCCGCGTCGGTGCCGAACGCGGGCAGCATGGTGAAATTCGAACAAGCCTGCACTCGAGTTGGCGGCACCAGTTGAAGAGCCCGCCAGATCACGTGGAAGGTGTGGCAGCCCATATCGCCGAGGCTGCCGGTGCCAAAGTCGTGCCAGCCGCGCCAGCGAAAGGGATGGTACTCAGGATGGTAAGGCCGATCCGGGGCGGGGCCAAGCCACAAGTCCCAATCGAGCGAAACCGGCGCCGG
>Ga0181538_10005235_pt1 | contig 11735 bp, 20 predicted proteins | sample PEATcosm2014_Bin_40_FD_119773 | JGI IMG/M metagenome (GOLD analysis project Ga0181538, IMG submission 119773) | Peatland microbial communities from MTU Mesocosm Facility, Houghton, MI, USA - PEATcosm2014_Bin23_30_metaG | ecosystem: Environmental > Terrestrial > Soil > Wetlands > Peat | place...
CTGTAGTGCGTCGATGCCGATCGGCGCGGAGCGGGCTTCGGTTTCGAGCGCATAAGGCGTGAGTCCGGCAGCAAAGGCGGGGGCGAGCAGGGCGAGAACGAACAGCGCGCAGGCGGGGTGGGGCGTCATCCGTTTACGATCATAGTACGCGGGCTTCGACCTGCCGATGCCAATTCTCGGGGGCTCATTGACTATCGAGGAGCATCCTGCGGTTGTCTTCGATGGAATCTTCATAAACTGACAGGCTTTGACGCCTCGCTGCCAGACGTGCTCGCCCAGATCAGGAAGAAACTGAGCTGGATCTCATCCAGTCCGGCTCATCCTCCGGTTCGGGGCCCTTCACTCCCCAGGGACAAGCGGCCACTACCAAGCCGTAGGATCAGCTTCCTCGCGCCGGTTTTCCGCCGGACCCCTTGAGCCGCTACTCCCCAACTTGATGGGCCACCGAGATCACCTGTTGCAAACGGTCCGAGCCGGTGTCGGCTTCCACCGTGCAGTCTGCGCCGAGGATGAACGGACGCGGTGTGTTCTTGACTACCTTACGGATTTCAGCTTCGACCTGCGCGGGCGTTCCCGTAGGAATGATGCCGTGACGATCCAAGCCCCCCATGAATGGCCGTTGAAACTGCCTGCAGGCTTTTGCGTGCTTATGGAGGGGGGCCCTCCATAAGCGCTAAGATAAGGATTGACTTGAGTACCAGCGGGAACGAGTGCGCCCTGATCGTGGACGCCCTACAGCCCGTGCGACATGGCCCAGCCTAAGGAGGCTGCCGTCCAGGCGCGGGGCAACGCCGTTCTCACGGCACGCAGGAGCCTTGGAACTTCCGGCGAAACTCGCGAATGGAAGTCCAATCCCTTCGCGCTCGCCTGGATGCGCATAAGCTGGACGATATCGTCGACAGTATCCGGGAGGTCGAAATTCAGATTCTCAAGGGTAATCTTGTGCGCCTCGATCTTGGAAAGGTCCAGAATGTCGTTGATGAGGCTCAACAGGGCGCGCCCGCTGTCCTGCGCCACAGTGGCGTATCGTCGCTGCTCCGGAGTGAGGTCGGTTTCCGCAAGCAGTTGAAGCATGCCATGAGTGCGTTCATCGGGGTGCGGATTTCGTGGCTCATATTGGCCAGGAAACGGCTCTTCGCCAGATTGGCCGCGTCCGCGCCTTCGCGGGCTTGAATCAGATCATGTTCGTAGCGTTTTCGTTCCGTGATTTCCTCCGCAATTCCGACGATTCGCACCAGCCGCCCGGCTTGGTTGCGAATGGGAAAACCCCGGTCCCGAATCCATTTCTCCTCCCCGTCCGGCGTTCGTATGCGATATTCGGAATCCGTCGTTTCCCCTTGTAGCAATCGTGCAAATACGGAACTTGCCCTCTCCCGGTCATCGGGGTGCGTCGCCTCCAGCCACGACCGCGGGTTCTGGTACAGGCTTTCCGAGCTGCGGCCCCAGACCTGTTCATGTATCGTAGGGGCAGTTTCAAATGCAGCGCCTTGCCCGACGGCTGCGTTATTTCAAGAAGCACACTATCGGCATAGACAACATCTGCGGCAGATGTTCCGTCTGTCGCAAAGACGGCACACGCACCAAAGACGTGGCCGGGAGCAGGGCCCTCAGTGGCCGATTGAAGCGCCGTGCCGACCACAAAGGCAGCCAGGAAGCCAGCGATGCGAAAGGACATTGCAGTCTCTTAATCCTAGTCCTGCGCGCTTTAGATCGCCCTCACGGTCGATAGACGGCGTTACCGGACTGAACTGGTCCGCAATGCCGTCTTGGCAAACCGCTTTGTTGAATGAAGTCCAGAAGGCCCACTTTCCTGGAAGTTGCAGGCGTTCCGGCTAGGTGGTCGTCGCGACGCCCCTAAATGACGCGGCCTTGTTGCTGCATTCTTGCCCAACGGTCGTTCTGCGGATCTTCGCCGATCTGCGCGGTCATCCTGTCGCGCCTATAACCGCGGTCTTACGGTTCGGGCACGACCACGACCCAGACCGTCCCCCTCCCTTCGCAGTTGGAACACCACCGACCATCCACGGCGGCGGTCCCGCCGCACGTCTCGCAGGCTGTGACGATCTTGAGCGTAGGATTCTGAGGCAGCTTCTTCAGATGCCTGACGACAATGGCCTTGTGGTAGGCGCACAGCCAACGTTTCGCGCTCTGCTCGACCGTGTAGCGCTCGGACGTGCTGACATGGGGGATCTTCTCCTTCCACCAATCCCCGAGGCACGCGTAACAGACGACTTCGATCGATTCGAAAAGAGCGCCATGATCAGCGCTGCGGTAGAATTTCCCACAGCGACTGCACTGCTTGATACCCAGGAGTTCCAGTCCCTGCTTGATATTCTCCAGGTCGGTTTGGATCCGCACCAATGGATCATTCATGCAACACCTCCTCAGGAGCTGATGGAAAGGCTCTTTCGCCCGTCGCGAAGTGACGTCTAGAGAAGTCGTGGAATCTGTCAAGACGGCGACTGTGCGGATGCGGCCTTTCGTTCCGACGTTACCATGTCTCGGCCCCTGCGGACGCGGGAGAAATCACGAACATGCTGAAGTCCGCGCAGCAGGTCTCGCAGCGCATGAACACGGCCGATGAGACCATCGTGGATGGCGGCTTTGCCGATTGGACCGCCGGTCTTCTCGCCAACCGCAAGGAGAGGCTGCTGATCTCGGGCATTGGCAGCGAGTTTGTCTGCAAAACCTGCCGCCCGGGTTCATCGTCCACACCGACTCCGGGAGGTTGACGCGCCATTCTGAAAGGGCCCAGCGCATGAAAGCTGAGTTGTGGACAAAACACGGCGTTTCCGGAAAGTGGCCCGACACTGGCCCGAAGTCGCCTGGGAGATGAGGCCGGGGCTCCCCCGCGGGCCCGCGCCGGGCGGCGGCCGCTTTCCAGACACCAATTTCCGTGATCTGCCGTTTCACGGAGCGATTCTTATCACGCGGCGGGAGCGGAACTTCCGTGGGGGCGAGTGAGCCCGGCGCCGCTGGTGATGTTCGTCATCGTATGGATAGTCCATCATTGGCTGCATCTCCCGCTCTGGATATCATTCGGTAACGTCGTGCTCGCAGTTGCTTGAGCCCGAGATGGAAATTCCTGGATAATAGCGTCCGAGGGAGCTTCTGAGATGCACATTCGTGTTTTGCCGTTGAGTTGCCTGCTGCTGTTCGCTCTGACCACCGCTTGCACACAGGCTCCGCCGCCCGCGCCGGACGTGCGCGATGCTAGCATCCAAGCGATCAAAGATACCGAAGCCGCGATAAGTAAGACTACCAGCACCGCCAAGGATTTTGAGAAGGCGATGAGCTTTTATGCCGACGACGCCTTCGTATTCGCCCCCGACGCGCCAGTGGTTACGGGCAGAGACGCCATCCGCGCGGCTATGAAGCCCGGGTTCGAAGACCCGAGCTTCGCACTTACGGGGCAGACGACGCAGGTCGAAGCCGACAAGTCGGGCGAGCTGGGCTATGCCCAAGGCGCTTTCAGCGTGACCGTGACGGACCCGAAGACCAAAAAGCCTGTCACCGACACAGGGAAGTACGTCACAGTTTACAGGAAACAGGCAGACGGGAGCTGGAAGGTCGTTGCCGACATCTGGAACAGCGACCCACGGCCTTCGGCTAAAAAGTAGCCAGCGTTTTGCGTGCCAGGGAGGGGGGCCCTCCGTGCGCGCGCGAGGGGCCCGCGAGAATTTCGCTCGCTTCAATGGGTACGTGAGCGCGTATTTAGAGAGCGCACGCGGTTTGCCGGCGCGACGCCGGCTGGCGCGCCGCGCTCTACATTCTGAGAAGCCGCACCTTCGGCCGCAACGATGCGCGGCTGTTGGCGCATGTGGACCTGGCGCACAGCAACCTGTGGCGACCGCATCTTCCTCGACGGCACGTGGTCGAACACCAAGCGGCTCATGCTCGAGGGCGTCCTCGCCTTTCAACGGCGACACGCCGGCAAGCCTGTACCGCGTGGCAGACCGGCTGGACGACGCCCAATTCGCGACGCTGCTGCATGCTCTGGACCAGTGCCGAATCGTGCGTACAAATTACGCAGAAGCGCTCACAGCACGCGGCTGTTCGGTGTGATGCACGTCGCAATCATGGCTGTTCTTATGGCACAGAAGTTCGTTCCATATTTTGGCGCATTCGCCCCGGGCAACTTCAGACGCTGCACAGGCCGTTGTGAGTTCTTCACCGTGCAGCCGTCGAAGTTTTACCGCTAGCTTGGATAAAAGCATAGCAGGTACGGCGGTCCGGCAGGGTCTCCGAAACGTGCTTTCCTGGACGGCAGTTCCTGCAGGGTTGATCACGATGCGTCCAACCGCACACTTGTGGGGTGCCGTCTCGGCGGGGTTTTCTCTGGTCGTTGGCTCGCCCGATTGAGCAATTGTGAACAGAAGCCAAGACGCTGACCTGATATCGTGATCATGCCAAAACTAACACAGCACAAGCGAACGGAGCGGCGCTGGAGCAATGGATCAGGTCGTGTACCGTCGCTTCGGGGCGAGGAAAGTGGTTTTGTCTGGCCTAACATGGGCGTGATTTCCCTGCTTTCCCCTACAAGTAGGGATCGGAGGCACGCCCATGGCTTGGCAGCGAATTGCGCCCTGCGGAGGGGGGCCTTCGCGCGCGCGCGAGAGGGCCCGCGAGAATTTCAGTCGCTTCAATGGGAACGTGAGCGCGTATTTAGGGAAGGTGGCGTTAACCCGATGCCTGAACCACAAACACGCACGACGAATTGCACCAGGGCAAGAGTGCGCCCTGATCGTGGACGCGTACAGCCCGTGCGACATGGCCCAGCCTGCGGAGGCTGCTGCCTGCTCGCGCGTCCGCTCTCATGCTCGGCGTAGCTGCCGAGATTGAGTTTCTGCGTCTCGCGGATGTGGCGGCAACAAGCGCGACGCATCGAGCGCTATTCGCAGCCGTGGCAAAACAGCAGACGGTGCGACAGAAAATCGTGAAGTTCCAGGATTCTCTGCGGCAAATCGCCAAATCACTTCCCCAAAACGCAGTCGAAGATCTGGACACGAACTTACTCGCGATCCATTCCGTATTGCGGATAGCTCGAAATGAAGCGGGGCACGCTTTGGCAACAACACTACAGCGAGAGCAAGTCTATGTCTACATGCAACTGTTCGTGCCGTTCGCGCGGCAATTAATGCGACTGCGCAGTGCGCTCTCCTGAACGAGTTGGTTTCTCTCGGTTGCGGAACCCAACCGCAAACACGGCTGACGAAATGTCGGCCTCCCCCTAAGAAGGCAGCGGTTGGCGTCGGTATATCGGGAACCTTCGGCCGGTTGACCTCTATCGCGCCAATATTCATTTTATGTTCCCCGATGGCCTTTCAGACTTTTGCAGCCTTCTTCAGTGCGACAGCGTTCATGCAATACCGCAATCCGCTGGGCTCGGGACCGTCCGGGAACACATGCCCAAGATGGGCATCGCACGTATTGCAGATCGTCTCCACGCGCTTCAGGAACGCTGGTCCGTCGAACCGGTACGCAATGACGTTCGCGGCGACGGGCTGGGTGAACGACGGCCATCCCGTGCCGGACTCGAATTTCTCGGAGGCGTCGAAGAGCACCGTGTCGCAGCAGAGGCAGGAATAGATCCCCGGCTCGAACAGACTGCACATTTCCGAACTAAACGGCCGCTCCGTGCCCGCCTTGCGCGTGACGTGATATTCTTCGTCGCTCAATTGCTGGCACCACTCGGCATCCGATTTGATGACCTTCCGGTCTGAGGCGGGGTTCCCGTTCTTGGCGAGATTGAGAATGTCGGGCCATTTGAGGAGCATTCCTCAATTGTCCGACAACGCGGGAGGGGGGTACCTGAACCCTCCGGTTCGAGCCAATCCCGAGTGGCGCCACCGGAAAAGTAGAAGTATCCACTCGCCTTCTCCAAGCGGGCGTCGATACCCGGCTTGGCCAGCTCATCATTGACGGATTTCAGGGTGACACGCACCGGCACAGTTACCGGACCATTATCTCGCGGACGGCCACATCCATCTGGCCAGGGCGTAAGCGAAAATGGTCAGCGCAAACGTCGCCAGCATTGGGTGGGCGGGCCACACGATACGCGACAGTCCGATCAGCCACGCCCCTGTGCCCACCACCGTTGCGAATATGGTCGCCTTCGCCACCAACTGCATACGTTCACAGGATATCCCAAATAAGACTCCGCTGTCCTATTTAGCAACGGATCACTGGCAATCCCGTCGGAAAGGGGAGATCTGGCAGAACGCGTATTTCGACCGGTTCGGTGCAGTTTACGATATGGCTGTTTCAAGCGAGCCGCGGCCCGTGGCGATCCCGTCCAGGGCGCATCGCTTGCTCTCCATCCGGACGTGGGAGTAACGGGAAAGCATGGCGCGCGAGACGTGACCGGCGATGCCCATGTTCACCGCATCGCCTGCGCCCGATGGACGGCGCGATACCGCCTACCTCGTAACATTCCGCCTAGTAGTATTCAACCCCGGTGGTTCGAGGCCGTGTTAAGCTTAGTGGCGCGACACGTGCAGCGGCAGCAGCGAGGACAGCATGGCAGACGAACAGAAACCCAAGGCGAAGAAGACTAAGAACCCCGAAGCCAAAAGCGACGCTCCGGCGAGTCCCGAAAAGGGCAGCGGCAAGGCGGCGGGCAAGGCCACTTCGCCGGCGGCAGCGGCGGAGGCCACCCCGCCTGCGGCGCCCAGGAAGTCGATGAAGCCGGCGAAGCTGCAAAAGAAGAACAATTCGCACTTGCCGCGCAAGCTGAAGAAGGCCCAGAAGAAAGCCGCCGCGGCCCAAACCCGCGTCTGAGATACACCTTACTTCAGAGCCAGCCCCCATCGTAATCAGCCTCGAAGAAGAACTGGTCGGCCTGGGTTTCGCCGTTAGCGAACGGCGCTCTCTACGCTTCTCGTCGGCCTCACGCTGGCGCCTGGCGATCCCGTCCAGGGCACCGCCGCTTCGCTTCCATTCGCTACGTTGGAGTAGCGCGAGAGCATGGCGCGCGACGCTCGTCGCCCGCGACCGGTTCCGCGGAACTTTTGACCGGGGCTCAGCGACTGCGGTGCCCTCTGTGTTCAACCGGCACTGAGATTGCCGTGCCGGTTCACGGTGGCCGGCCGATTGATCCCTCTGAGCGGATCGCCGGGCAGCCGTAGAGGACACGATGACGCTATCCCCGTTGAAGGTGCTTGCCCCGCGCCCCCTCGCGGTCCTCCAGGCTGGCTGCGTTTACATAAAATTAGTGAGCCCCCCACTATTCGGCCTGTAACCCGAACCGGGTATGGCGCGCCTATTCAGTTGCTCAGAGATCAGAAAGGCCGAGCGGCCTTGGGCCACCCAGTCATCGGGTGGGCCAAAACAAAGTCCTTACAGAAGAGAAGAAAGGTTCTACCGATGCGAGTTATCCGTGTGTTTTCAGTACTGTCTATCTTGGCGGCGACCTCCCTTATCGCCAATGCGCAAACCTTCAGCAAAGTGAATGCTCATATCCCCTACACCGTAATGGTCGGTTCCAAGCAGCTTCCCCCCGGCGACTACGAGATTCTGCCGGCGCCGGGTGCTGCCGAGGGGCTCTACGCAATCTACAGTGACGATCGCGCCACGTTTGTTGGGTTGCTGTCAGCTACGCCCACGTACGAGTCGCAGCCCGCCCGGAACACGGAACTCGTCCTCCACGCGAACGGGCAGGGCGAATATATGCTCGACCAGTTGCGGATTCAGGGCGGCACAGAGGGCTACGAGTTCGTCACGCCGAAGTCCGGCGCCTCGCACGAGCGGGAGGCGTCCTCGGTCGAAGTAAAGGCCGAAGCGACGCGGTGAATCAGGGGACCAAGTGTCGCTTGGCGTTTGAGGTGATCGAATCCGGTACGGCCGCGCGGGCGCACCTCCCCACCCCTCATAGAGCGCCCGCACTTCCTTCAGCTCAGGTGTATTTGCAAAGTCGCCAGGTCACGGATTTGCAGGCCATCCATGATCGGCTCTCCCCGCTCACAATTGATAGTCTGCGAGGGGTGAGGATGGAGACGGAGGGACGGTAGACACTGCTATCCGGCAATCAACTGGCCCAACTCTTCTTTTCGGAGGGCTTGGGCCTTTTTTCTCGGCTCATGCTGACTGGACACACGGGATTGACCTAACCCGAGACACCGTGACAGTCGCCCGCGTGCATATTCTCAAAATAGCTGCGTTTACAGCGTTGCCCCTGGTCCTCGTCACCTCGGCTCGGGCAGACAGCGTGAGCTATCGGACCGAAAGCTTTACAGGAGAATTCTTGTGCACTGGAACTGCATCTGGATTTCCTGTCGCGACCATTACGCAACCTGGGTACTGCGCGGACAACAACCCCTCCACCATTACGGCATCTAGTGTCGGTTGGGTCGCGAGCGCGTTCGACAACGGTGGCGGCGACGATAGTGGCAGCATCTCCGCCATAACGGGCGTCTTTGACCCGGCCGCTGTCATTTTGGGTGGAATCGGAAGTGGGTTCTTCAAAGTGGAATACACTGATTCGCTCAAGATAACCGCATTTGGTGGCTATTATGGCGAAGAGGTCAGTATAAGTGCCGGCGACCTCTCTTTGGATGAGCCTTGCACAGTCTCGAATAACCTTTGCGCACCTCGCAAACAGACACAATATGGAGCGCATGGATTCCTTTTACATTCGGCGGCTAGTAGTTCTACCATCTATGTCTGCTAGCTTGGTAGGGAGCTTTGAGGAAGGTCTCGGCGAGCCAGCGTCGGCCGCGGAATCGGTCACCGCGTTCGAGATCGTAGACAGCAATATGAAGCCCGTTACAGGCGCATATGCGATACAGCCAACGCCGGAATCCTCGCCACTCTGGTATCTAAGTGGAATAGTTCTCGCAGTACTGATAGCAGTCCGCCGAACATCTTCGCCATTGCGTCGCGTGTAGCATGAGGCGGGAACCGTAGCAGAGTAAGCTCCTTCAATCCAAGCAGGTTTGTGTGGGGGACCGGCGAATTTCAGAATGCGCCAACCGGAATTCGAAGTCAACGGGGGAGAGCCGTGTTGATTGCGTGCCGTGAGAACGGCGTTGTTTCCGTCCTGCGGCAGTCGGAAGTGAGGAACGCTGACATTGCTCGATTGCGTGTTTTTTACTTGTGTGGCCACCGCACTCGCTAAGTCGACACCCACTCCACGAACGTCCACGCCACACGACGACAAAAACGCACGCAAACGACCCGCAAAACGAGCGCAACGGCCGCAATCGCTCTTCCGACCAGCGAGCCGCGGCCCCCTAGCAACACCGCTCGATTGAATTCGCAACGGCAGGCATAATCGATTGAAAATACGTCGGTTGGTCGAACCTGCTGGCGCGAAAACCCCGGTTTTTGCGCCAGTCGTGCTCTCCCCAGCAACGTCGTCACCGCCGTTGCGACCGATTGCGGGTCCGATTTTTGGCACGCCCCCGAAAGTGACGAAGTTGTTCCCTGAAAACGACGTGATTTTCGCCGCGCCCATGTCGTCTCGCTGCACGGATCCCTTCCGGGTAGTTACACCAACTCCGGTCCCATACTCCCGTCGGCCGTCGCCGCGATTGCGTGAGTTCCGTATCTCGCGCTGAAGGCACTTCGCGAGCCGAGAGCGAGACGCGATGATCTGATCATGCATGAAATTTCGAAACAGCGTTCAACTCCGTGCAGCACAGGCGCGGCGCGCACATCGCCGTCGTAGGCGAAGGGCCGCGCATCACCGGCCGTCTCTTCAGCAATTCCATGACAACCGCTCTTGCGAGCGCGTGCCGTGAGAATGGCGTTGCGCCAGTCCGCACTCTGGGAGTTCTGCTTCGCGCGATGCTGAACATTCGTCGACGGCACGACCACGTCCGTCGAGGCGGATGCGGTCGAACCACAGGTTGCTGTGCGCCATGCCCACCTGCCCACAGCCGCGCATCGTTGCTGCCGAAGGTGGGGCTCCTCAGAATGTAGAGCGCGGCGCGAGGGCCAGCGGCGCGTAGCAAACCGCGCGCTCGATCCCGCTGCGCGCGGCCGGCGCCTGTCTCGCCCGGGAGCGAGGCGAGTTCCCGCGCCCGCGCCTGGACGCGCGGGCAGGCAGCAGCCTCCGCAGGCTGGGCCATGTCGCACGGGCTGTACGCGTCCACGATCAGGGCGCACTCGTTCACGCTGGCGCAATTCGTCTTGCGTGTGTGGTTCAGGCATCGGGTTAACTCGGCGTTCCCTATATACACGCTCACGTACCCATTGAAGCGAGCGAAATTCTCGCGGGCCCCTCGCGCGCGCACGGAGGGCCCCCCTCCCCAGGGCGCAATTGGCTGGTCCGGCGCTGCTGATACTTACTCTTAACGCTCGCGTGGGCCCGGCGCGCTTGTTCGCCCTGGGGCCCGGACGTGACGATCCGCCGAATCGCCGACCTGCTTGACGTGAATCGCGAGCCCGTTCGACTACGGACGTTTGCGCACGCTGCGGCGGACCCACGTGACGATTGGAGACGGCCGCGGGTGGATCACGACCGCCGCTGGACCGTATAGCCTTCTGTTGGGACTCTCCACTTAGCCGTTCTGCATCTCTGCATCGGCTTTCTGAGCGGAAGGCAGTACAGATCTACCGCTCCGTGCACCCATGCCGCGAAGTACCATTTCGCCGACTCTATTGGGCTGATTGTCAAAACCGGCGCAACATTTATCATGCGCTTATGCACGCAGCCACCCGGAGACCGCTTTGCACAGGTTTCCTTTAGAGGACGACCAAGGTCCTCACGGCCTTAAAAGAACGCTGCTGGAATTCACAGTATAAGGGAAAGAAGGGTGCGCCCAATGCCAACAAGGCTGCGCTATGAAAGCCAGTACCAAGGAAACCTACAACGGAGAGCCCCCGTGCAGCGCGAATACTCGAAGAAGACCATTATCATCGGGATGCTGCGCGCCAACCTCCGGTCCACGAATGTCCTTCGTAGGCGGTGGGAACCTTTTGAGCCGGGACGAGCGGGCTCAACCGACGGCCGGCTAGTTCTGCACCGTGAACAACATCGTCGGGCGAGATCGACGCAACGGCCACCGTCGAGGATCACGCGTGCAATGACTATTATTGGTGTTATAGTTGTGCAGTGCAATCGGCGTAGACAACGATCTCCATCAGACCTATAACTAAGATTAATGGTATTAGAAATGGCACCAGAGTTTCGCCTCCTTAAGGGTATGATCGCCCGTAGGCCGTTTACCTGCAGCTTCTCGACGTCCAAGCTGCTAGTGGCCCTAAATTGCCTAGCCTTATTCGCGGCCGTGGCGGATCCGCAAAGAACAGTCGAGAGTCCAGCCACGACACCACCCAATTGCACGCTCTCGGTGACTCCCACGTCCATTCCGACGATCCCGGCAAGCGGAGGCTCAACGGTCTTCACCGTCACTGCCACCCCAGCTGGATGCACGGGAGGAGCGTGGACGGCAACCGCTACCGGTTCGATTTCGGTTACGTTGACGCCCACTAGTGGGACAGCGGATGGTTCGGTAACCGCGGCTTTTTCTACGAATAACACCGCGAACGAACTTTCTGGCATCATCACTATCGCGGGGACACAAATTTCAGTGACTCAAGTCGGCGTTTTGCTCGGCAGTCTGACTCTGTCGCCGTCATCGCTCACCTTCGGGAGCCAGGTGGTGGGAACCAACAGCGCTACCCAGACCGTAGTCCTGGCCAACGGCACGGGTGCGGCGGTGACCATTAATGCCATCAACACCTGGCCGCCTGGAGCCACCAGCGGGGATTTCACGCAGAGCAACCCGTGC
>Ga0181538_10005238_pt1 | contig 11734 bp, 10 predicted proteins | sample PEATcosm2014_Bin_40_FD_119773 | JGI IMG/M metagenome (GOLD analysis project Ga0181538, IMG submission 119773) | Peatland microbial communities from MTU Mesocosm Facility, Houghton, MI, USA - PEATcosm2014_Bin23_30_metaG | ecosystem: Environmental > Terrestrial > Soil > Wetlands > Peat | place...
AGGTTCTTGGCAAGACTGGCCTTAATAAACTTCCGGCATCGAGATCGGTCGGATAGTGGACAAAAGGACATAGACATGGATCATAACGCAAAGGCTAGATTTATTCTCGCGCTGCATAAGCATTCGCTTCAGGCTTTTGATGCGGGAGGAATGACGACTGCCGGTGGCGGTGCTACAACGATAGCTAATAACACAGGAAACGCATGGCAGGGCATTGGTGGTCCGGCTGCGCCATATAATCCGGCGGGGTATGCTGTGAATGCGTTAGGTGCTCCGCTTCAAAATAGTGAAAATGAAATAGGCGGAATAGCTGGGGGCTTAGCTTCTGCTCTTACTACGCAAAATCAATACCAAGCTCAAGCTCCCAATATTTCATATGAGTTAGGTAATTACGGAAATGCTACGGCTGGACAAAACGCTTTAGCTGGAACACTCGCGAATGAATCCGCCGGTCAAGGACTAAATCCAGCTCAGTTGCAGTTACTTCAAAATCAACAAGGAATATCGCAACAACAAGCTGTGCAAAATGCACAAAACCGTGCAATTAACCCAGGACTTGCGGCTAGGACGTCGGCCCAGAATGCGGCTGCGACTGGAAGTAGTGCTGTTGGACAGGCTGGGGTTCAAAGTGCGCAACAGGCTTTGACTGCTCAACAGCAATTAGGGCAACTTTATAATAATCAAGTAACCGGCGCGGCTCAAGTTGGTAATACGATCAATACGGGACAACTAGGTGCTGAAGGAATTAACGCCCAAGTAGCTCAGAACAATGCCAATGCAGTTAATCAAACGGAAAGCGGCGTATTAGAAGGAGCGGGAACCGCATTAAACTCCCTCCTTTCTAAGGGCGGAATGGTTAAGAAAATGGCATCAGGTGGTGATGTCAATAGTTCAAACTCTACTCCATTTACCCAGACGCCACAAACAAATATGTCTGATGCTGCGCCTCAAGTAACAGGCGAGGTCCAGCTCGTAGCTAAAGGTGGTTCTGTTGGCAAGTTGCCAGAACACCTATCAAAGATGGCACAGATTTATCATGCGCATAAATATGCAACTGGGGGTCCAATTGGGGGTTCGATAAATACTCCTTATGCTCCGAGTTTCAGTAATGCTCAGGAATTGTCTGCATCTAATGGTTCAAACTCTTCTTCGGGCGGATCTTCTGGTTCATCTTCTTCGGGGATAATCAAAGGAATTGGCTCTTTGGCTGCCTTATTGTCCAAAGGAGGAGAAGCAGACAAGAATCGAAAAATGGCTTCTTCTTCTTTGATGACTAAGGGCGGTCCAGTTAAGACAAGTATACCTTCCCAAAAAGCGACAATTAAGGATGATTCATTGAAAAATGACAAAGTTCCCGCTCTTTTGTCTCAAGGGGAAATTGTGATACCGCGCCATATCACTCAGCATCCCGAAGCAGCGGCGAAAGCTGCGGCATTTGTTCAAGCCGTTTTAAACAAGCGTAGGATGGGGAAATCCGCGTGAAACCTCTAAAAATAAATCTATCTTCATTCAAAAAGATTGCTGGAGACAAAAATAGCTCTACTTTTCAGCATTCCGCTGGTCATAAAATTACCATAGCGCATCATGCCGTATCTGCTCTTCAAAGAAAACAAATGGAACAGATGCCAATGCATAAGATGGCAGAAGGCGGAGATACGAACTCTACTTCCGCAGAAGACACCCCAGATCAAATAGCGGCGGATGCAGGAAGCCTAAGTCCTAACGATGTTCCTCCAGCTGCCTATAGCGGTCCTGCTACGCCTTATTGGCAAAATGGAAGATCCATAGCGAGTACTCCAGAGGATCTTTCAGACACGACTCTTGATTATGAAAAAGGCCGCTCTCCCGCTGGCGCATCTGGATCTTGGGATGATTCTGATCGGTCTCCCGCAGCAACCGATCCCCTGGCATTACCAGGATCGGCGCAGACGCAGCAGGGGATGGGTCAACAACTAATCCCGATGCAAGCTCAGCAAGAAGCATTCCAAGAAGAACAAGCGGCCAATCTTGAAGAAGCCAAGGCACTTCAGGCGCAAGGCGAAACAGAAACTACCGCAAATGCAGCCGGATCGTCTTATCTTCTGAATGCTCTTCCGACTCAAGCTGATATTGTAAATGACAATAAAGCAAAGAACGATGCCTTGTTTAATGCTTATCAGCAGAAACAAATTGATCCAGATCATTATTGGAAAAGCCATTCAAAGATTGCGGCTGGGATTGGAATGCTTTTGTCCGGCGCTGGGAATAAGGGCCAAGGGCCAAATGGCGCATATCAAGCTATGCAAGAGGGCATTAATCGGGATATCGACGCCCAGAAAAATGCTCAGGTGCAAGCTCAGAATTTATGGACTATGAATCGCGCCGCGCTTGGAAGTGATATACAGGCCAATATTGCCACGCAAAATCAGATGATGACAGGACTGAAATATAAGATAGACCAGGCCGCGGCATCGGCAAAAGGCCCACTTGCCTGGGCTAAGGCTCATGCTGCAAATGCGAAACTAGATCAAGAAATGGCACTGAACAATGTTAAGCTTGGCCTATTGGCTAACACCTCAGACGATACAGATCCATCTACTCGTCTTGGCAACATGATTCGATTTGGTCTTATTCCTCAAGACGTAGCTCCAAAGATTGCTGAAGAAATTAAAAATCGTTCTGACATTGTGGATATTGCTCCCAAGATCAGAGAAGCATTTAACCAAGCTGCTTATGAAGTTCGACCAATGACAGCCGGAACACACACATCTTTGACTGCCTTTGTTCCTGGAATGGAATCGCCTGGACAAAAAAACTTCGAGGCTCTTATCAATACAACAGTCAAGGACAAGGAAGAAACAACACGACAAGCAGCATTCAAGAGTATTCAAGAGACTATGAAACCGCAGTTCGGTGATAATGATACAAATATCTCTCGTAAAGGTTCTACGGTGGAGAATTATCTTTATAGTCGCGCAGATGCGCCTCTTGCTAAGGCTTATGGAATTGATTTAGATAAATATCCTAAAACTCGTATGAAACAAGTAGCACCTCCCCCAACTGACGTTGGAGCCGCTACTCGAAATGGTGTGAGATATAATCGTCAGATCATAAATGGAAAAGTTTATATGGTGCCGGTTAAGTAATGGCAAATAATCAGACTCCAGACGATCAGGATGACATGAATGTTATTCCTTCTAGCGATTCGCAAATAGTGCCTCCCGGTGCTATTCCTGTTGAGCAGTTCCAGCCAGATGCAATAAATGACATCGTTTATCCACACCAACAATATCCGACTCAGGAAATCATAAACAGATATGGGGTTGGATTTGGCACTTTTGGTCAATCACAAGACCTTGCCAATAGAGCTGCTCAGGATATGGGGCTCGGAAATGTTCCGATTCATCTAAGCGAAGATCCATCGCTTATAGGATCTAGCTCCTACGGGGAATCGGTTCCCTTTGCTAATACAATCCATTTAAATCCAGAAGCAGAAAAAAATGGGGCATCAGAGGGTACAATTCCTCATGAGTTCGCACATATTGCCGATCAACAACAGGGGTATATGGGAACAGAAGTTTCTCCAGATAGTCCTGAATATGAAATGCATCACAAATATTACAAGGATTTTAATAAAGACTTCCCAGAACAAATCCATGCTCAGTCAATCATAGAACAGGGCGGAACTGTTCCTAAGTCTGTGATGCAGAAGTTTCCTTGGTTAATCCATGTTAAGCCATTGAGCTCAAACAAGCTTGCTAGTCCATGGAAAGAGCCTCCGGCATCTTATGCAGTTGGGGGTGGTGTGGTTCCTCCTGGTGCTATTCCTGAAGATCAGTTTAATCAAGCCCAACAGCCATCGGAGCAATTGCCTCCTGGGTCAATTCCGATTGAACAGTTTCAATCTGATGAGGACAAATATGGGACGCTTCTTGAGACCGCCAAGGCATATGCGGAGCAAGCTGCCTCTGGAGCAACACTAGGACTTTCTAAAGTCGCTGAGACTCATGGTATACCTGCTCTCGGTATACCTCCCATAACGACGCCGGAAGCTATCGCGGGGAGAGAAGCTGCTGCTCCGATAGGATCTTTTGTAAGTAATGTTGGCGGAGCAATGGCCGGTCTTTTGGGACCGGAAGAACTTCTGTCTCCGATCAAGGCCGCTCAACTTGCTGGAGAAGCCATTCCAGGAATGTTTGGAGCCACAAGCACTCTTGCAAGACTTGCTGGGTATGCCACAGAAGGCGCTGTTATCGGAGGGGTCAATCGAGCGACAGATGATTGGTCTCAGAATAAACCGCTTGATGCTCAAAAGATTGTAGCTTCCGCTGGTCTTGGATCTCTCTTGGGAGTCGCGGGCGGTGTCATTGGAGAAAAATTAAAGCCAAAAGCTACTGCAATTGCTGGAACATCAGAAGAAGCCACAAGGACAGGAACTCCTCCTCCTCCTCCGCCAACTGGCGCGGCGGTTATTCCGCCTTCTGATATTGCTGTTGATGCTCCACAAGAAATAGGAAGACCGCAACCAAAGTCATATCAAGAAGTGGTCGATAATGTAAAACGAGCACAAGCGGAAGGAAATGCTATTGATCTTCCTCAAAAGGCTATTTTCTTAGATGCAAGATCGCGAGTTCCAATGAAAGTACCATTTAATCAGTTACAGATTGATTCTTTAACTGGTCCAGAAAGTAGAAATATTTACAATGGGTTCAAAGAACTACCTGGAGAAGTAGGAGAGCTTTTAAATAACACCGAGGCTGCACAAAAAAATGAATTAATTGAAAAAATAGAAAATGCTATTACATCTATTTCTCCAACTCAAGCTATCACCGCAGATGCAATTCAGGGCGGTAAAATGGCCGTAGATGCATTTTCAAAGAATTATTCTGAAGAACAAGCCGCTCTTAGTCCTATTCTCAATAAGCTGAAAGGATTGCCGCTAGGACCGGGATCGGAAGGGAATATTATAAACAGAATGGTCCAAGCTGTCCCTGGCATTTCTGATATGCTTACAACAGATGCAAATGGACTTAAAGTTAAGCCTTATCTTACAAAAATGGGTATTGATGAGGCTACCTATAAAGCGGTCAAACAGGCTGTTGCATCTCTTAATGAGGGTGAAATAAATTTCAAAGACCTTTGGAATATTCGCAAAGGGCTGGATCAGAATATTGACATTACTCAAAAGGGTGCCGCTTCCGCTGAGATTGGCAGGCTTAAAAAAGCTCTCATGGATGCAATGCAAGATAGTTCTCCTACCGATGTAAGGGAAACTTTCAGAAGATATGCCATAAACGAACAAAATAGAGAAGTTATTGAAAAACAGTTTGGCGCTTCCGTTGGCAGTCCTGAGTTTAAGTCTATCTCCAAAGTAAAGCCGGAAGAAATTGGGGATAAGATATTTGCAAATAGTGCCACGGTTGATGCGGCTAAAAAAATTCTCACGAAAGAGCAATTTAACAATGTTTTGGCTAATTGGATCGCTGAAAATAAGGCCAAATATACAAAACTTGGGACATTTTCTTCCAATAATTTTGGTAATTTTCTTACAGCCAATAAAGACGCTCTCGGGGTTGCGTTTGCAGACAATCCAGCAGAGCTCCAAAGACTTAATGATGCTACAAATCTGATGAGAATTTTGCCCGATGCTCCTCGTGGTAATCCTTCCGGGACGGCTAACATGCTTCTGAGGGGTCTGAAGAATGCAAAATTACATAATATTACGTGGCCAGGATTGTTAGCTACTGTTCCTCAATATGCTGTAAATAAATTTGAAAAAGCCGTGGTCATGAATAGCTTAAACAAAGCTCTTGCTGGTCAAGCCGCAAAGAACTCTGCGCAATCTGTTCTTAAAAACCGAGCCGCTGGAGTTACAAAAAACTTAGATAAAGCCATTAAATCAATGTTCTTTGGAACCTCGGGAGAGGCGAGAAAGGAGCAGTAATGGATAATCAAGAATATGATGATAAATCATCTCAGATTATGCAACTAGCCCAACTCCCGCCAGACAAGCTTATAGATTATTTGTCCATGCTAAGAAAAGGAGTTGAAACGACTGCTCCTAATCTTACGCCTCATATTCAATCTGCTACGGTAAATGCGATCAATTTTCTAAACAATAAGCTTCCGAATTCTGGCAATGAGCTGGTTCAGGATCAGAAAATAGAGCCATCAAGTACAGATAAACGGGCCTGGTTAGACCTTCATCATACTGTAAGCAATCCTCTCACTGTCCTTGATAAGATCAACGATGGAACTCTTAATCATAACCACATTCAGGCTCTTCAAGCCATTTATCCCGATCTGCATCAAGAAATGAATCAGAAGATAGCCGAGCACTTGGGGCGAGCTGGACTAAAGAATGAGCAGATTCCTTATAAGAAAAGAGTTTCAATGGGCTTGCTTATGGGTCAGCCTGTTGATTCCACGATGACCTTGCCAAATATGAATGCAATTATCATGGCTAATGCACCCAAGAATCAAGCACAACCCGCTGGAAAACCAAAGAAAGTATCAAAGTCAACATCGGACACGATGGAGAAAACGAGTAATCTTTATGCACTTCCTGATCAAGCTAGAGCCGCGGAAAGATTGAATGGTTAAACCGGACGTAAAGACATTATGGAGAAATTATGAGTTCATATAGAGCATTAGGACCAAAACCGGATGTAATTAGCGCGTCTGGAGCAATGACAGGTACTTCTACAATTACTGGCGAGGCATATGACGTAGGAAGTCTAGAAGGATTTGCATTTCAGCCAGTGTGGACAGGAACTCCTACGGGCACATTTACGATCTTAGCCTCTCTCGATGGTGTTAATTTTGACAGCATCGGTGCTTCGATCCCACAGAATCCGGCCGGATCTGCTGGAAACACATATATTCCCATTTATGCGTCATGCGCTAAATATTTGAAGCTGAGTTATACGAATGCTAGCGGAACAGGAACATTGACATGCACTGTATTTGGAAAGACGAGGGGATGAAATGATAAAACTCCTTGTAGCCTTCACGCTCTTATTTTCACAGATAGCATTAGGTCAATCAGCCGGCGGATATTATCCATTTGGGTTCATCACATGGAGAGCTCCAGTTATTGACGTAGCAGCACTTCCCTCATCTGGTAATGAGCTCGGTGATGCTAGAGTTTCTGAAGACAGTTTCGATATTTATATTTGGAATGGGTCTTCATGGCAGGCCGTTGGTGCTGGTGGAACTGTCACATCAGTTACTGCATCCTCTCCTCTTGCAAGCTCTGGTGGAACGACTCCGAATATTTCTATCGCTTCTTCTACTGGAACGGGTGCGGTGGTGTTGGCGAATACACCTACGCTTATAACTCCAGCAATTTCTGGTAATTCTACTCTTACGTATGGAGGCGCAGCATCTTTTAAAATTTTATCTAATGGCGGAGCTGGCACTTCTGAGCTTGATCTGCAAGCCGTTTCCACTGGTCAAGACCATATAAACTTTGGAACTGCTGCAAACCCTATCCAGGCACAAATACTCTACAGCGACAACAGCGGAGGTTTTCAAATATACACGGGTGGAACTGGAACATGGGGTTCTGGAACTCTAACTGAACAATTTGGAATTTCGGCCAGTGGAAATGCGACTGCTTATAATAATCTCACAATTGATGGTGAATTGACCGCTGCATCCACAAGCACTGCAACACCTGCGGTATATGTTTCTGAACCGAGTCCAGCGGCGTCTAACGTCCCGGTTGTTGGGGTTGGGACTTCTATATCTACCAACAGCTCCACGACGTGGGAAATGCTTGACGTCTCAAATGCGCCAAGCTCAGACCTAGGCGGCACGATGGCTGCTGTGATCGCAACTACAAATAACACCAGCAACTCTGCCGTCACTCACACTCTTGAAGGTGGGAAGTTCCAGATTGAGAGAACGATTACCGCGAACGACACTTCTGACACTGGGAACGTAGCAGACTTGAGTGCTCAAGGGTTTCTCACTAGTGGGTCGAATAACTATACTACGTCCGGTGCATGGTCTCTGATGCAGATCAATGCCACGGCTGTCGGAAGCGGCACTAACCAGGCCACTGGTGGCTATTCGATGCTCAATATCGCCTCAGATACAGGGGCTTGGAACAATCCAAAGTACGGGATTTACATCGGGGCCATCACAAATGGAACTTCTAATTACGGGATCTATGATGCCGGGACAACTGCAAGTACTTCAACTACAACTGGAGAAATTGTAGACCGGGGCGGCCTCGGCGTTTCAGGAGCAGTGTATTTAGGATCAACCCTCAATGCGGCAAGCATCGGAACCAGCGCAAGCGCGCTCGATAATGCCTGCTGGAATGCCAGCACTGGAGCGATAACCGGATCTTCTGCCTCATGTCTGACATCGACGAGAGAAGTCAAAGAGGACATTGAAAGCCTGACTGATGGATTGTCCGAGGTGATGTCGATGAATCCGGTCGCATTCAATTACAAAAAGGAATTCAATCCAGGCAATCTTGGCAGACAGGTTGGATTCATAGCGGACGAGATCGAGAAAGTTGATCCACGCCTGGCTACTTATGACCATCAGACCGGAAAACTTCACGGCGTGAATTATGCTCAAACGACGGCTGTCTTGACGAAAGCCATTCAAGAGCAACAAGAAGAAATATTGGAACTAAAAAAGGAAATAAATATCCTTAAAGAGTGGAAACGATGAATATGAAAACAATCTTCAAATATTTTCTTTTTTCGTTTCTTTTTTTGTTTTCTATATCAGCCTATTCTGATTGCGGAGGAATGAGTGCTTTCAAAGTCATTAGACTTGTTTATTCTTCAACCAATGTAACAACTTCTGCATGGGTTAGTTTAACAAATAATCTATCAATGTCAGCTAGATGCATCAGCGTGTTTGATAGCTCTGGGCAGACAATGGTTTTGGGTCTTGGACAATCAGGATCTCAAGTAGCACAAAACTGGTATATTTTTCCAGGCGGAATAACCTCCGTTCCTTTCGTGAGCGCAATCGGAGCAAATCTTTGGATTGAGGCCGTGTCCGGGACCGCTTCAAGTGGAGAAATTGATATCAACCTATATCAATGAACGAATATGAAAAAATTACTGTTGGTCTTGCTTTTAGCTGCTCATGCTGCTTTGGCTGAATTTGACGGGCGTCCAGTAATCATTTGGGATAAAGCTTGTACGAGTGGGGCATATAATTTATCAGCTCAGACTTGTCTTTTTTCGTCTGGTGGAAGCGGTGCTCCCAGCGGCCCAAATGGTTCAATTCAATTCAATAACTCTGGTTCATTCGGCGGAAGCTCTAGTTTGACATGGAATGGCTCTACTTTGGATTTAAGCGGAGCGGAGCTAGTTTCAGGACAAGTCCAGGCCCAGAACTTCATTCAAGGCGTTACTGGATATGCTTGTTCCGGCACGACGACGCTAACCAACACCTCTGATCAATTCAGTTTGTTTAGTAGTGGATCTGGGACATGCACAGTTGTGTTGCCGGATGCCACTACTCTATCAGATGGTTGGATTTTTGAATTTAATCAAAATGCGTCTGGAAATCTAACGATTGAAGCCAATGGCGGTGGAGTTCTTTATGTGGCACCTTCTGGATCATTTATTAGGATGATCGTGCTTTCCAATTCTTTCTCTGCTGGTCAGTGGGATATTCATGAAGAAGTTCCTTCCAATTCGTTTTGGGGAACTGCTGCATTGGTTCTTCCAGGAAAGCTTGAGCTTGGAACCACTGGCGGATATGTTGCGCTTTCAGCACCTTCACCTATTCCTAGTCCTTATCCTATAGTGTTACCATCTACAGCTCCCTCGCCGGGCCAAGATTTTTATGTTGAATCCGGTGGTAAATTGGTCTGGACTTCTTATCTTCAGCTCAACGGCGCAATACCAATGACAGCCAATTTCAGCATGGGGAATAATTCGATCACGAATGTCGATTTTTTGACTGATATATACAACGCCTATTCGGTTGATGTCGGTTATCACTTGCTCTATCCACCAAGCGGTGGGAGTTCTCTTGACTGGACAAATCTGTACCTTCAAAAAAATGGGGGCACGATAGTTGATTGGGGCAATGGATATTTAAATAGTCCGAATTCGTATGCGGGGCCGCCGGTCGTAGAGAATTGGTTTAACGCTCAGCTTTTTGATTTTTATGGGCATGAGTCTGAGGACTGGAACGAAAGAAATCTCTATTCAGCCGATTCAAGTCAATCACTCCTATGGGATGACGGGGGAGCTGGACAGGTATCTATCCCCCAAGGTTTACTCGTGGGGAATACTGGATCGTCATTTTTAAGCACTTATGACGCTGCTTCCGTGTTCTTCGCTAATTCAGGAACCAATTCGTCAGTTTTCGTGAACAGCACGAACAGTTACGGCAACAGTCAAAATCTGTTGTTAGTGAATCCGGACGTGCCGCAACAGTGGGGACTTGGTATTTTAGGACCTATGTCGGGATCTCCCGGAACTTTACAATTCAACATTAGTGGGGGTTATACTGGTTTTTATATGAACCAGAATGGGACGTTCACGCTTCCGGTTCAGAATCCATACAATACTCCGAGCAATCCGCAAACCGGGCAAGTGACGCTTACTTCCAATTTCATCATGTGTGTCTTCAATGGATCGAGCTGGGTGCAAACATCGGACGGATCGACTGGCTGTACTTTTTGAAAGGGAATGACATGAAAAAACTATTTCTAATCCTTCTTTTCTCGGCAAGCGCCCAGGCGAATATCATTGTGCTCCCTTCGCCGACTCCTTCGCCTATCTGGTCCGCTGTCACGTACACCGCCGTGCAAAGCAGAAGCACCTCGATGTATGTCCAGCTCACTAATTTCCTAACCGGACTTTTCAACATGGCATGGAATAATCCGCAGAAGCATTCTCCGTATGATTTCTTTTCCGCGCTAGGAACCGATTGCGTGCAGACTCACAAGCTATTTTTGTCTGAGTCAGCAATCTTGAATTCAGCCGTGCCGGGATCAGTTCCTAGCGAACCTGGGACGGTAACAGAGAACTCTGACGGGACTTGTACGGTCACGATGCCTTCACCTTCGCCGAGTCCTAGCCAATGACTTTAACGATAATCGTACTCTGCATCACGACACTTGCGCTTATCGGATATGATACATGGACGGCGATTAATCGCGGCACTGGCACTACTATTTCGTGGACGTTATGGACAATTAGTCAAAAGTTTCCAATCATTGCTTTTGCCCTTGGCGTACTGATCGGGCATCTATTATGGGTTCAACGCTGCTAATGAGGATTGCATCATGTCCAAAGACAACAAAGATAGATATATCAACTTAGGAATACTCATCATCACCGGAATTATGGCATTGGGCGGTTTTGCTGCATGGTGTGATGCAAGATATGCGAAGGAATCGGAAATGTCACAAATGCAGTCAGAAATACATCAAATATATGGAAAATTAATAGGATTAAAAGAGTAATCTACCGCTTCGCCGCCTTCTTCAACGATTCAGTCAGGCAGTCTTCGCAGTCGCAGTCGCAATTAGCTTCGTCTTTGAATATTGCATCAAGAAACTTCCGCTCTTTCTTTTTCCAATATCTCATGGACGATTCTACTCCGAGAATCGCCCCACCAATCGCTGAAACTGCCATGAGAATTAAAGCTTGTGTGAAGGTAATCATTTCATCCCCATCTGGGAATTCTCGGCAATGTTGAAGCCCACTGGTTTATCATCTTTCAAGCCCGAGCAGCCCAAGCAGCCCGAGCAGTTCGAGCA
>Ga0181538_10005242_pt1 | contig 11730 bp, 3 predicted proteins | sample PEATcosm2014_Bin_40_FD_119773 | JGI IMG/M metagenome (GOLD analysis project Ga0181538, IMG submission 119773) | Peatland microbial communities from MTU Mesocosm Facility, Houghton, MI, USA - PEATcosm2014_Bin23_30_metaG | ecosystem: Environmental > Terrestrial > Soil > Wetlands > Peat | place...
AAGCGCGTGGATTATTTCGTTCCCACGCTGGGCAAGGGAGCCGAGATGCTCGAAGGTAGCCGGGAAGAAAATCTCGAGAAACTGCTTGAGTTGTTGGCGGCCAAAGGAGGGCTGAAATAATGGCTCGCATCTTCGCTTACATCGTACACAGCGGCGGCATGCCAGATGACTCTGCCCTCGAACTCGCAGCGGCGGCTAGGAGAATTGATCCGTCGGCATCGCTGACGGCCGTTGTCACGGGCTTGGGACCGGAACTTGATAGCGTTTGCTCTGCCCTCCGCGCCTCGTACGCCGAGACGTGGAAGGTCGCAAATGATGCGCTGGTTTATCCAAACGCTGAACTTGTTCGAAAGGCGTTGATCACGATTATCCCGCCCGGCAGCATCGTGCTGGTCCCTCATGATCATTTTGGAATTGACCTGTCACCGGGCCTGTCAATCAAACTGAACGCCGCTTACGTCCCCGATGTCTTGGGAATCGAGGGCGTCGAAGGTAGTGCTCTCAAAGTGGTCCGTCAGGAATTCGGAGGGCAGATAAGCGCCCATGTCCGGTGTGACATTTCCTCCGGTGCCGTCATTACGATTCGCCCAGGTGCGTTCAAGCCGCTGGAAAGCGCTCCGCTCGATGGAGCTCTGGTCGACAAATCCCCTGATGTTGGCGCCATGACCTCAGCACGACGGTATCTCCGCACAATCATGGCAGAGGCAGGCGACGTCGATATCACCAAGCACAACGTCCTGGTCTCGATTGGACGTGGCATCCAGGAAAAAGACAACATCGGCATCGCGCAGGAACTAGCCGACGCTCTAGGCGCCGCGGTCAGCTGCTCGAGGCCGGTGGTCGATGCCAAATGGCTGGAAAAGTCCCGTCAGGTGGGCTCGTCCGGCAAGACAGTCAAGCCCAAGGTCTATCTGGCATTGGGCATCAGCGGCGCATTCCAGCATTTGGCCGGCATCAAAGGCAATCCATTCATCGTCGCGATCAATAAGAATCCCAAAGCACCGATTTTCCGTGTGGCGGATGTCGGAATCGTCGACGACATCCTCGAATTTCTGCCTGAATTGACCTCCAAAGTCCGCGAAGCGCGCGGCGTATCGGCAAAGTGAGGGCGTCAACATGATTACGAACAAGACTTTGAAGCTCAGCGTGAAGTCTCTCCGGGAATTCGCCAAGAAGCGCCTGCCGGACCAGGAGCTGATCGACCTCGACACACGCGATGAATGCCCGTTGGAAGTCGTGCGGCACATGTGTAGCCCGGATAAGTTGGGCATTCAACTCCTATTCATTCCCGAAGAGTTCGGCGGGATGGGCGGCGGCACGTTCGACGTGTATTGCATTTGCGAAGAAATGGCACGCATTGATCTCGGCATCGCCACCTCGGTACTGGCCACGTTTTTGGGCAGCGATCCGATCACGGTCGGCGCTACTCCGGAGCAGAAGAAGATTTGGCTTACGCGCATTGCGGAAGAGGGGTTGCTGTTTGCCTACGGCGCCACCGAGCCGGAAGCAGGCAGCGATCTTGGAGCCCTTCGCACTACGGCAGAGAGAGTCAGCGAGAACGGAAAAGTGGTGGGCTACAAAATCACCGGGAACAAGCAGTGGATCAGCAACGGCGGCGTGGCGGACGCTTACACCGTCCTGGCGAATACGCCCAGCGGTCCGAGCTGGTTCATCGTGGAAAAGGGAGCAAAGGGTTTCACTCACGACAAGCCGGAAGATAAGCACGGAATCCGCCTCAGCAATACGGCAGCCCTCGCACTCGATAACGTGTACGTCGACGCCGACCGGCTCGTTGGTGGTGTCGAAGGCCAGGGGCTCAACCAAGCGCAGGCCGTGTTTGGCTATACGCGGCTGATGGTTGCGGCATTTGGCCTCGGGGCTGGTTGGTCCGCACTCGATCGCGCCATTCCTTATTCCACCAAACGCATTCAGGCCGGGGCGCCACTTTCGGAAAAGCAGGGATACACGCACAAGCTGATCGTGCCCAACGTGGCTCGATTGGAAGCAGCGCGAGCCTACATCGAGGAAACCGCAGAGCGAATCGACGCCGGCGAAGGCAGCTTGAACACCGAGGGCGCGATCGCCAAGTACATGGCCACCGAGGCCGGTAATCTGGCCGCGGACGCCAGCATTCAGGCGCTCGGCGGCTACGGTTACACGCATGAATACATGGTGGAGAAGATCAAGCGCGATGTGCGCATCACCACGATTTATGAAGGCACATCCGAAATCATGGAGATGACCATCAGCCGCGATCGTTGGCAGATTCACCTGAAGACGCGCGGCCAGCACTATCACGAGCAAGCGCAAAAATTCGAGGCGCTTCATGCCGCCCATCCGAATGTCGGCGCTGATACGGCGGCTCTCGCTTTTCACGCACTGGCGGAGGTAATGGAGAGGGCCCGCACTGCCCGCCTCACCCGCCATCAACACATTCTTCTGCGTCTCGGCGAGTTAATCGCGTGCGCGGAATCTTCGGGCAGCTTGGCTCGTCGCGCAGCGCTCAAGGCTGAGAACAAGCTGAATGAAAAAGCAAACCTGCGCTTCGATGCGGCGGCACTGGCCGCGATCAGTCGAGTCTTCGCGCGCGAGGCTGCGCTCAAAGTTGCGGAAGACGGCTTGCGATGGGTCATCGGAGCCGAAGGCGTGAGCGAGGCCGAAATCCCCGCGTTTGAAGCGAGCGTCGGACTACCCGCGATCCACCGTGCGCAGGCGGGTTTGATTTCGGACATGGATTATGTAGCGGACGTACTGTACGGCCGCGCAGCCAAGAGAACCGCATTGGCGGCATAGCAGCAAGAGGGGCCGCAAACGAGCGTCCCTCCGGCCCGCGGGGCCCTTCTTCATGGCAGGAGAGCAATCATGGAAAGCACAGCATATCGAGCCATAGCAATTGTGGGAGCGGGAGCCATTTTGCCGGACGCGCCGAACGTACCGGCGTTCTGGGAGAACATAAAGAACGGGCGCTACAGCGTCACCGAGATTGATCCCAAACGTTGGGACCCGGCGCTTTATTACGATCCCGATCACGCGGTCCCTGACAAAACTTACTCGAAGATTGGTGGCTGGGTGCGCGACTACGCCTGGGATCCGGTGAAGTGGCATCTGCTGGTCCCGCCGCGCGTGGTTGATGCCATGGATGGCGCTCAGAAATGGGCCATCGCCTGCACTCGCGAAGCGCTGGAAGATTACGGTTACCCGAAGCGGCCGCTGGATCCGAATCGCACTGCGGTGATTCTGGGCAACGCGATGGCTGGGGAAAGACATTACCTCACCGCTTTGCGCATTTACTTTCCGGAGTATGCGCGCGAACTGGCCGAAGTTGCCAGTTTCGCCGCGTTGCCAGAGGCGCTCCGCAACGATATCACCCGCCAACTGCACGACGGGATCAGCAAGCATTTTCCCGAGGTCACGGAAGATAGCATGCCCGGTGAATTGGGCAACTGCATCGCCGGCCGGATTGCAAACATCTTCAACTTTCATGGCCCGAACTACATTTGTGACGCGGCGTGCGCGTCCGCAATGGCAGCGATCAGCTCGGCAATCGAGGGGCTAGTTGAAGGAGATTTTGACTCGGTGATTACCGGCGGCATCGACCGCAACATGGGCGCTTCGACCTTCGTCAAGTTCTGCAAAATCGGCGCGCTTTCTGCTACCGGCACTCGTCCCTACGCGGAGGGAGCCGATGGCTTCGTGATGGGCGAAGGCGCGGCGATTTTCTTGCTCAAGCGCCTGGCCGACGCCGAGCGCGACGGAGACAAAATCTGCGCTGTGCTGCGGGGCATGGGCGGCTCAAGCGACGGGAAGGGAAAGGGCATTACAGCCCCCAACCCGGCTGGCCAAAAACTGGCTATCGAGCGCGCCTGGCAGAATGCCGGGCTATCGCCCGCGACGGTGACTTACATCGAAGGGCACGGCACGTCCACTCGAGTTGGCGATGTAGTGGAGGTGCAGAGCATGGCGGATGTGCTCAGCGATTCTCACCTGCCGGTGCACTCAGTGGCGCTTGGCTCCGTCAAGTCGAACTTTGGACATCTCAAAGGAGCGGCTGGAGCTGCCGGACTGTTAAAGGTTGCGCTGGCGCTTCGCGACAAGGTGCTTCCGCCCAGCGTGCACTGCGAGCATCCCAATCCGGAAATCGACTTCGCGCATGGACCCCTGTTCGTCAATACCGAGCTCCGGCCGTGGGCAGTCCCGGTGGATGGCGTGAGGCGCGCGGGCCTGAGTGCTTTTGGTTTTGGCGGCACCAACTTCCACGCAGTGATTGAAGAATATATTCCTCACCGGCTCAACGGAAACGGAAAGCGGGCGGCAGAGGTGAGTCAGATACCGCTCAGAATGACAGAGACAACCATGAATGCGAAAGATGCAGGCTCCATTTCTCCATCGTCTTATAAGGCGCCGTTGCGCGGCGCTTTGGTAATCGGTGCTGCCTCAGAATCCGCTTTGGCGGAGCGCCTGCGCTCGGTAGAGAGAGACGCGAAAGCAGGGTGTGCGCCCGCTCCGGCCGCCCCCTTGGAAGCGGACTTGCGCGCGCCAGAACGCTTGGCCATCGACTATGCCAATGCCGCCGAACTGGCGGAGAAGGCCGCCAATGCTTTGAAGGCGCTAGCCGCCAACCAACCGGCAGTGTGGAAGGCTCTGCGCGCTCAGGGCGTCTTTCGCGGTCATGGACCCGCGCCCAAAGTGGCTTTCCTGTATCCCGGCCAAGGTTCGCAGTACCTGAATATGCTCGAACTGCTGCGCGCGACCGAGCCGATTGTGGCCGAGACGTTTGCTGAAGCCGATCGCGTGATGACGCCGATCCTGGGCAAGCCGCTTAGCGATTTCGTCTTTGTCGATCATGCCAGTGCAGATGCTGTCGCGAAGGCCGAAAACGACCTTCGCCAGACCGCCATCACTCAACCCGCCGTGCTGACCGCCGATCTCGCCTTGACTCGCCTGTTGAAGGCTTACGGTATCGAGCCTGAGTTCGCGATGGGGCACAGTCTGGGAGAGTACGGAGCACTCGTTGCGGCGGACGCTCTTCCATTTGGGGAAGCGCTGGAAGCCGTCAGCGCGCGTGGCCGTGAGATGACGCGCTTTGCGCCGGATGACAAAGGCCGCATGGCCGCGGTGTTTGCTCCGCTGGAAAGAATTGAGCAGATCCTGAAGACGGTAGATGGCTACGTCGTGATTGCCAACATCAACAGCGAGCGCCAGTCGGTCATCGGCGGCGCCAGCAAGGCGGTTGAGCAGGCCACACAAGCTCTCCTGAAGGCCGGCTACGATGTGACTCCGCTGCAGGTCAGTCACGCCTTCCACACTTCGATCGTGGCCTCAGCGAGCGAACCTCTGCGACGCGTGCTCACCCGGCTGCATGTTCAGTCGCCCCGACTCCCGGTAGTTGCCAACACCAATGGCGAGTTTTATCCCACGGGGCCAGATGTTGTGCCGCAGATGTTGGATATTCTGGCGCAACAAGTGGCTTCTCCAGTGCAATTCATCAAGGGCCTGCGCACGCTGTACGACGCTGGCGCCCGCATGTTTGTCGAAGTGGGACCCAAGAAAGCGTTGCAGGGTTTCGCAGAGGATGTGCTCGGCGGTTTCGGCGATGCAATCTCTGTGTTCACGAATCATCCCAAGGTTGGCGATATCCCTGCATTCAACCAGGCTTTGTGCTGCTTGTACGCGGCGGGACTTGGCCGGGGCATTACGGAATCTGCGCGGGAACCCGCCTTCGTGCCGGCAGCGTCGGCACCTATGGAAGCTTCTAGTCCAATCTCCGTTGCTGGACCGCTGCCGAGCACTCCTGTCGTCCCTGCGGCAACATTGAACGGCGATCGCTACGTTGAACTTGGACGCATGTTCGCCGATGTTCTCGAGCGCGGCTGGAAGCTCACCCACGGAGATACGCAGGTGCCAGCCAGCGTTCCAGTCACGATCACCGGCGCGGCTTTGGGGCTGCCTGGAACCGAGCACATCTTCGACGACGCCAACATTGGCCGTCTCCTGCACGGCGACCAGCTCATCGATTCCATCCCCGCGCGCTTCCGCCGCGCCATGTTGGACAAACACATTACGCGGCTGGTGAAGAATGACAACGGCGGCACGTTTGAGACGATCAGCAACGTTGCGGAGGTGATCAAACTCGCGGGCCGGGGGGGCGCTTTCGATCTGGCACAGGAATTCGGTGTTTCTGCTGATCGCCGGGCGTCGCTTGACCGCGATACCCAACTTGCCATCGCGGTGGGCCTCGATGCCTTGCGTGACGCCGGCATCCCGCTGGTCATGCGCTACAAGACCACCAGCAAAGGCACGCAACTACCGGACCGCTGGGCATTGCCTGACGCCTTGCGCGATGACACCGGAGTGATCTTTGCCTCGGCCTTCCCGGGCCTTGATTCCTTCGCTCATGAAATGTCGCAATATTACGAAGACCACGCGCGGCGCGAGCAGCTTCTCGCCCTGCAAAGCTTGCGAGAGCGAGCGACTGAGTCGAACGGCGATTCTATATTGGCGCAAGAAATCGATCGTCGCATCGAAGAGCTGTGCGACGTGATCGAGAAGAAGCCTTACGTCTTCGACCGCCGCTACCTGTTCCGAGTGTTGTCGATGGGACATTCGCAGCTTGCCGAATTCATCGGAGCTCGCGGGCCCAACACGCAAATCAACTCCGCCTGCGCGAGCACCACACAAGCCGTCGCTCTGGCCGAGGACTGGATCCGTTCCGGACGATGCCGCCGCGTGATTGTGGTTTCGGCCGACGACATCACTACCGACAACCTGATCGACTGGATGGGCGCAGGCTTCTTGGCCAGTGGAGCGGCAGCCACGGATGAAGTGGTTGAAGAGGCCGCCACTCCGTTTGATCGCCGCCGGCACGGCATGATTATCGGCATGGGCGCGGCCGGGATCGTGGTCGAAAGCGCAGAAGCCGCTCGCGAACGCGGGATTCAGCCGATTTGCGAAGTGTTGAGCGCGGTCACCGCCAACAGCGCTTTCCACGGCACCCGCCTTGATGTCCAGCACATCAGTCAGGTGATGGAAGGTCTGGTGGCCAAAGCGGAAGCACGAAGCGGCATCCAACGTCATCAAATCGCGCCACGAACGGTTTTTGTTTCCCACGAAACATATACTCCGGCGCGTGGCGGAAGCGCCGCTGCGGAAATCTACGCGCTGCGTCATGTTTTCGGCAAGGCCGCGGACCAAATTGTCATCGCAAACACCAAAGGTTTCACAGGTCACGCGATGGGGGCAGGCGTTGAAGATGTTCTTGCGGTGAAGGCACTCGAGACCGGCGTCGTGCCGCCCGTGGCCAACTTCAAGGAAGTGGATCCAGAGCTGGGCGTCTTGAACTTGTCAAAAGGCGGAGTCTATCCCGTCGAGTACGCACTGCGCCTTGGGGCAGGGTTCGGCTCACAAATCAGTATGACGCTGTTGCATTGGATCACGACGAAGACTGGCGTGCGCAGGAGCCCAAATGCGCTCGGGTACGAGTACCGCATCGCTGACACTGCCGTCTGGAATTCCTGGTTGAGCCGCGTGGCGGGCCGATCATCCGCGGATCTGGAAGTTGTTTGCCGCACGTTGCGCGTGCGCGACGCACGGACGCCTGCGCCGGCCGAAGTCGTTCCGGAGTTGCGATCGACGGCTGCGCCGTCGCATGCACCGCAAGCAATGCCGCCTTCGCCCGTCGTCGTTGCGAAACCAGCGGTGGCAGTGGCTCCAGCGATCCGCGAGGTCGTTGAGCCAAAACAGAAGGTTCAAGCCACAACGCCTGCGCCCTCCGCGCCACCAAAACCCGCGACGGATCGTAATCCAGTAAAAGAGCGCGTTCTCGCCCTCATGGTCGAGAAGACCGGCTACCCGAAAGATATGCTGGACCTGGATCTCGATCTGGAGGCCGATCTCGGCGTTGACACGGTCAAGCAGGCGGAAATGTTCGCGGCCATCCGCGAGATTTACAACATTCCGCGCGACGAAAACCGCAAGCTCCGCGACTATCCGACATTGGCGCACGTCATCCGTTTCGTGTACGAAAAGCGGCCTGATCTCGCCGCGGCTTCGCCCTCGATCACGTCAACACCCAAACAAGAGATCGAGCCACCGAAGCCGGCTCCTGAGGTAATTCCGCCGAAAGACGGTGCGGGCGATGCGGTAAAGGAGCGCATTCTCGCTCTGATGGTCGAGAAGACCGGCTATCCGAAAGACATGCTGGACCTGGATCTCGATCTGGAAGCGGATCTCGGCGTCGACACGGTCAAACAGGCGGAAATGTTCGCCGCTATTCGAGAGATTTACAACATTCCGCGCGACGAGAATCGCAAGCTCCGCGACTATCCGACATTGGCACACGTCATCCGGTTCGTGCACGAGAAACGACCAGACTTGGCGAGTGCGATTCCACCCCCGACGCCCACAATAACCAAAGAAGAGAACAAGCCGGCACCCGTTAAGGTTTCGGTGGCAACTGTCGACGATCCCGTGAAGGAGCGCATCCTCGCCCTGGTGGTCGAGAAAACAGGCTATCCGAAAGACATGCTCGACTTGGACCTGGATCTTGAGGCCGACCTTGGCGTCGACACTGTGAAACAGGCGGAGATATTCGCGGCCATCCGAGCGGCCTACAACATACCGCGCGATGAAAACCTGAAGCTGCGCGATTTTCCCACTCTGGCCCACGTCATTCAGTTCGCGCATGACAGGTCGGGTGTGGGAGCACCTGCTCTCATCTCGCCCAGCTCGCGAGAAGAACAAGAACCAGCGATGAAGCCTTCTTTGTCCTCGTCGTCATTTCCTGTTCCGACGACGGTAAAGGCACCGCGAACGGCGCTCGCCAGCTTCGATGCCGCAAACAGCGTTCCGCGTCGGGTGCCATTGCCGATCCTTCGCCCCGCGCTGAGTATCTGCAAGCCTACAGGCGTGACACTCGGTCCCGGCCGCCGCGTAATAATCGTCACCGATACCGGCGGCGTCGGGAATGCCCTCGCTCAACTGCTGGAAACCAAAAGCGTTGAAGTTCTGCGCATTAACGGCACAGCAGATTTATCTGAGTTGACTGACTCCTTGAATCGTTGGATCGCCGCCGGGCCAGTGCACGGGATCTACTGGCTCCCCGCCTTGGACGACGAAGGGCCCATCACTCAAATGGGTTTTTCCACGTGGCGCGAAGCCCTGCGCGTCCGTGTGAAATCCCTTTACACCACAATGCGCACGCTATACGAACACATCGCCGCGCCGGGCACATTCCTCGTGTCGGCAACGCGCCTTGGCGGACAGCATGGCTACGATCCAGATGGTGCGGTCGCACCGCTGGGCGGGGCAGTCGTCGGCTTCACCAAGACATATAAGCGGGAACGCACAAGCGCCGTCGTCAAAGCGGTCGATTTTGAAGCAGGGCGCAGCGGCGCGGAAATCGCCGAACTTCTCGTTGCCGAGACTTTGCGCGACCCCGGCGCGGTCGAAATTGGTTACAAGGCGGGGCTGCGTTGGACTGTTGGCCTCGAAGAACAGCCTGCCGTAGACGGCCAGCCAGGATTCACGCTCGATGAGAATACCGTGTTCGTTATCACCGGCGCCGCAGGAAGCATTGTCTCGGCCATTACCGCAGATCTGGCAGCCGCATCGGGCGGCACGTTCTATCTCCTGGACCTGGTCCCCGAGCCCGATCCGAATGATCCAGATCTCAAGCGTTTTGTGAGCGATCGAGACGGGCTCAAGCGCGATCTGTTCGCACGCATCCAGGCGCGCGGCGAACGAGCAACGCCGGCCTTGGTAGAGAAGGAGCTCGCGACTCTTGAGCGAGCGCAAGCTGCCCAGGCGGCGATCGACGCAGTCCGCGCATCGGGCGGCACGCCGCATTATTTCAGCGTTAACCTCACCGACGCGGACGCGGTGTCCAAAGTAATCAACGAGGTCCGCAATCGGAGCGGACGCGTTGACGTCCTCTTGCACGCCGCCGGTATCGAACGCAGCCATTCTCTGCCGGACAAAGATCCCCGCGAATTCGATCTCGTGTTCGACGTCAAGAGCGATGGCTTCTTCAATCTCCTGCACGCCATTGGTGATATGCCCCTCGGCGCAACGGTGGCGTTCAGCTCGATTGCCGGCCGCTTCGGAAATCCCGGTCAGACCGACTACAGCGCTGCCAACGATTTGTTGTGCAAGATCACTTCAAACTTCCGCACTGCTCGCCCAGCGACGCGCGGCATCGCCATTGATTGGACGGCCTGGGGCGGAATTGGCATGGCCACGCGCGGCTCTATCCCGAAAGTAATGGAAATGGCCGGGATCGATATGCTGTCACCGGAAGCGGGTGTGCCTTTGATCCGCCGTGAGCTGACCGCGGGCGGCACACGCGGTGAAATTGTGATCGGTCAGCGTCTCGGTGCTCTACTTAACGAATGGGATGACACAGGCGGGCTCGCTACATCTAGCGCAGAAGCCTCTGACGTGGGAAGCTCACAAGCAAAAGGTCCTCTCGTTGGCAAGATTACAACCGTCGGCCTTTTCAAACCTCTGACCATTGAAACCACTCTGGATCCGAAGGTTCAGCCGTTCCTGTACGACCACCAAATCGACGGCACGCCGGTTTTGCCCGGAGTGATGGGTATTGAGGCGTTTGCCGAAGCCGCTGCGTGCATACTCGCCGATTGGCGCATTGAAGCAATCGACGAAGTGGATTTCCTCGCACCATTCAAGTTTTATCGCCATGAGCCCCGAACGGTGGCAGTCGAGGCGGTAATTCATCCGCAAGGTGACAGCTTGGCGGCGGATTGCAGACTGATCGGCTACCGCCAACTCCCGAACCAGATTGATCCGCAAGCGACGACGCACTTCACAGCGCGCGTGCGGTTGACGAAACAGCCGCCTAAATCTGCGAGTGTGCCTCCGCTTGGACAGGAGGCCGGATCGATCGTCGAAGCCGCCGATATCTATCGGCTCTACTTCCACGGTCCGGCGTACCAGGTTTTGGAACGGGCGTGGTGGAAGGGTAAGCAGATAGTCGGCCTGATGACAAAGGGGCTTCCTCCGAACCATCATCCCGCCGACCTGCCAACGCTAATGGCCCCGCGCTTGATCGAACTCTGTTTTCAAACCGCGGGGATTTGGGAGATGGGTGCGCACGGCCGAATGGGTCTGCCGCAGCATGTCGATCATGTTTCTTTGCTGCGCTCACCAGAGCTGGCCGACGGCAGATTGTACGCCGTGGTCACTCCCGATCTGGAGCGCGGGACCTTTGATGCGGAGGTTCTGGATTCGACGGGGAATTGTTACGTGCGGCTTACCGGGTATCGAACCATCGCCCTTGCGAATGGTGTCGATGCCGAGCGCTTGAAATCTTTACAGGATCTGATTGCGGTCGAAGCGGTTGCAGCGGCGTAAAGACCTCAGATTCGAGCATCGCAAAGATGGGTCAATCGAGGCGCGTATGAAGAACGAATTCCAGCGTGTAGCGATTGTCAATCGCGGTGAAGCCGCGATGCGATTCATCCACGCGGCTCGCGAATTCAACCAGGAACACGGAACGTCGTTACGCACGATCGCGCTTTTCACCGAGCCCGACCGCCATGCCATGTTTGTTCGGGAAGCGGACGAGGCCGTGTGCATTGGCCCCGCCCTGGTTCCGGATCCGAACACTCAGCAACTCAAGAGCAGCTACGTCGACTACGCCCGGCTCGAACGGGCGATGACGGCTGCGCGCGCTGAAGCAGCTTGGGTGGGATGGGGCTTTGTAGCGGAACATGC
>Ga0181538_10005245_pt1 | contig 11725 bp, 5 predicted proteins | sample PEATcosm2014_Bin_40_FD_119773 | JGI IMG/M metagenome (GOLD analysis project Ga0181538, IMG submission 119773) | Peatland microbial communities from MTU Mesocosm Facility, Houghton, MI, USA - PEATcosm2014_Bin23_30_metaG | ecosystem: Environmental > Terrestrial > Soil > Wetlands > Peat | place...
AGGTCGGGGCCGACTTGGGACATGCCGCCAAGGGGATCATGCTCGGGGTGCTTCGCGGCACCAAACAAACTGGCACGGCGGTTTTGGATACCATCAGCCACACCGCCCATGTTGCGATCCGGGATACGGCCGAGGTCGGCGGCGACGTTGGAGCCGCGGCCACCGGGCTCGTCGAAGGGGCGATCGAAGGCGCCAAAGAATTGGGAGTCAGTGCCGAGGATGCCGCCGCGGCTGCTGCCGACGGGGCCCTGAAAGCGGCTGGCGAAGTGGGATCAACGGCGGTTGACACGGTTCGCAAAGCAGTGACCAAACCCATCAAGGGCGTCAAGGTCGTGCTGAAAGAACCGAAGTTGGCCAAAGCGGCATAAAACTGGCGGATTACTGTTGGCAGGGGCACAAGCACCAGCCAGAAATGGTTCCAGAGTAAACTGAAAGGAAAATGTTGTCTTGTACACAATTGCCGCAGTCCTGCTCGTTCTATGGCTGCTCGGTCTCGTAACCAGTTATATGATGGGCGGGTTCAATTGCCGTTGTCATGATACTCTTCAGACTCATTTCCGGCCGTAAACGACCGATTTAAGTGGCAGTTAAAACTCAGCGCGCGTTGGCGTCAGTGTGCCGCGTCGCATCTTTTGCTACACAGTCTCATTGTGCTGGGAGTAATATTTGCGTCCCCGGCGGTTTAGTCGGAAGGCCAGTTTCATCACGAACTTAGTGCCGGCGCACTCCCAATCCGCCCGGGCGCAATTTAGAGGATCACATCCCGAAAATCTCGTGGCGAAGGAAAAAACGACACCATGAACATACCCTTCACGCCTTGCGAATAATGACCGAGACGTTCGTCCCCCCGAAGCCGAAGGCATTTACCATCGCCGTTGGCACCGCCTGCTCCCGCGCCGCGTTGGGCACATAATCGAGATCGCACTCCGGTTCGGGGTCGTCCTGGTTGATCGTCGGAGGCACGAAGTTGTCCTCCATGCCCAGGAGGACAGCGATCAGCGAAAGTACTCCCGAGGCCCCCAGCGTGTGGCCTATCATCGACTTGACGGAACTGACCGGGATGTCACGGGCGTACGCTCCGAAAACCTCCTTGATTCCCTTCGTCTCCGTGATGTCGTTCAAGCGGGTCGACGTCCCGTGAGCCTGAATATGCGAGATCTGGTTCTTGCCAAGGCCAGCAGAAGCGATCGCCGACTCCATGCATTCAACCTGGCTTGGCATGTACGGCGCAACAATGTCGAACGCGTCGTTTGTCTGCCAACTCGAAAGGACCTCCGCGTAGACGCGCGCGTTGCGTTTCTCGGCGAGACTGGCACTCTCCAGAACAACGAAACCACACCCCTCCGAAAGAACCATGCCGCTGCGATTACGAGTGAAGGGACGTGAGGCTCGTGCCGGCTCGTCATTGAAGTCACGTGTCAACACCGTGAGCGCATCCCAGACACGAAAATATGCCTGAAAGATGGGACAATCCACTCCACCAACCAGAATCAGGTCGGCTTTGCCCGAACGGATATAGAGATCGGCCAGGTCCAGAGCCACAAGCGCCGACGAACAGGCAGAAACGACCGTGTTGCTGATCCGCCGCAGGCCATGACGGATTCCGATCTCGCACGCCGCCGCGTTGTACATCGCGCGAGGCACGGTGGTCGGTCTCAATCGGCGCTTCTGGAGAGCATAGAAGCGGTGGTAGGCCTCCTCGTTTGTCCCAACCATCCCACACCCGGTACCAAGCACAATGCCCTTGCGCACCGGGATCGCCGAAAGTCCGTCGAGTCCACTATCGGCGACCGCCATCTCGGAAGCGATCAGTGAGAAGAGAGCCGCCCTGTCCAGGCGCGATTTGGCCTTCCTGTCCGGCCAGAGCGGATCGATCTTTTCGTCGTCTATGAATCCGGCAATCTTCGTGTCGCAGTCGGTCAAGTCGAGATGCTCGACGCGTCTCACGCCCGATTTGCCGGCGCGAATGGCCGCGCGGAATGCATCCTTGCCAACCCCATTCGGGCTAAGGACCCCAATACCCGTGATCACCGACCTCTCTGTCATGATTATGAAAGTTTGAACCATGCGAAATGGAAATGCAAATACCATGTCTGTTTCATCCGGTGTGGAATGAACTTGGCGGGGCGCCAAGACCTGTGGTATCACTGGCAGGGCGCGCTATGATCAAAGGCATCGACCACATCGGCATCGCGGTCAGGAGCATTGATGAGGCAAAGAAATTCTGGGTGGATACGCTCGGCTTGAAGTATCTGCGCACAGAAGATGTGCCCGACCAGAAAGTGCGCGTCGCTGTCCTGGCGGTTGGCGAAGCCACCGTCGAACTCCTGGAGCCAACCGCGGCGGACAGCCCCGTGCAAAAGTTCCTGGACAAACGCGGTGAAGGCTTGCATCACCTGACGTTTGCGACCGCCAACCTGGCAGGGCAACTGCAAGTGCTTAAAGTTGCCAACATCGGCCTGATCGACGAGGAGCCGCGCATCGGCGCCGGCGGCGCCCGCATCGCGTTCGTCCACCCCAAAAGCGCACATGGCGTTTTGATCGAAATGTGCGAACACCATGTCTGAACCGCAGGAAAAGCCCGGCCAGTTTCCGTTCACGCGCGGCATCCACCCCACGATGTATCGCGGGAGGTTGTGGACGATGCGCCAGTATGCGGGCTTTGGCACGGCGGCGGAGACGAACCAGCGTTACCAGTACCTGCTCACCCAAGGCCAGACGGGACTCTCGATGGCGTTCGATCTGCCGACCCAAATCGGCTACGACAGCGACGACCCGCTGGCGCTCGGTGAGGTGGGCCGCGTGGGAGTGGCGATTTCGTCACTCGCCGACATGGAGAGGGTCTTCGAAGGTATTCCACTCGATCAGGTAAGCACCTCGATGACGATTAACGCGACGGCTCCCATCCTATTGGCGCTCTATCTCGTCGCCGCGAAAAAACAGGGCGTGCCGTGTTCAAAGCTTACCGGCACGGTCCAGAACGACATTCTCAAGGAGTACAGCGCGCGTGGCACGTACATCTTTCCACCGGCACCGTCGCTGCGGCTGGTCGCGGACATCGTCGAGTTCTGCGCGAAGGAAGTGCCGGGCTGGAACACGATCAGCGTCGGCGGCTACCACATGCGCGAGGCGGGTTGCACGGCAGCGCAGGAGATTGCGTTCACACTTGCGGACGGGATCACCTACGTGCAGACGTGCGTCGAGCGCGGGCTGGCGGTGGACAGCTTCGCGCCGCGCATCGCTTTTTTCTTCAACTGCCACAGCAATTTTTTCGAGGAAGTCGCCAAGTTCCGCGCCGCACGGCGGCTCTGGGCCCACATCCTGCGAGAAAAATTCGGCGCGAAAAATGAACGTTCGATGATGCTGCGTTTCCACACGCAGACCGCCGGATCGACGCTCACGGCCCAGCAGCCGGCCAACAACATCGTTCGTACGACCCTGGAGGCGCTGGCGGCTGTCCTGGGGGGCACACAGAGCCTGCACACCAACGGGCAAGACGAAGCCAGCGTGATTCCGGCCGAAGAGTCGGCGCTGCTCGCGTTGCGCACCCAGCAGATCATCGCGCACGAATCCGGCGTGACCGCCGAGCCTGACCCGCTGGGAGGCAGCTACTACGTCGAGTCGCTCACCGATCGCCTCGAACAGGAGGCGCGCGAACATTTGTACAAAATCGATAATCTGGGCGGGATGCTCAAGGCCATCGAGAGCGGATACGTGCGCCAGGAAATCTATCGCGCGGCTTCCGAACACCAGCAAGCCGTGGAGGCCCGGGAGAAGATCATCGTCGGTGTCAACGACTACGTCAGCGACCAGCCGTTGAAGGTGAAGACCCAACCGATGGATCCACGTCTTGAACCGCGCCGCCGCCGGGAGCTTGCGGCCTTGCGTAGAAAACGGGACGCCGGCAAGGTCAAACAGTGTCTGGCGACGTTGGAAAAAGCCGCCAACAGTTCAGATAACCTGATGCCGGTCATCGTGGACTGCGTGAGGAGCAACGTCACGCTCGGCGAGATTTGCCGGGTGTTGCGTAGTGTGTTCGGCGAGCACCGACCTTCACACAGTGTATGACCCAGTGAAGAAATGAAATCGAAGCGTCCCTTCAAAGTCCTCATCGCCAAAGTGGGACTCGACGGCCACGAGCGCGGCGCGCTCGTCGTGGCGATGGGCCTGCGCGAGGCCGGGCTGGAAGTCGCCTATACCGGCATTCGCAGCACGCCTGAACAGATCGTCGCGTCGGCGATTCACGAGAACGTGGACGCGATCGGTTTGAGTTCGCTGTCCGGCGGGCATATGGCGCAGTTCAAGCGCGTGATGGAAGTGCTCAAGCAGGAGAAGGTCAAGGGGGTTCTCGTCTTCGCCGGCGGCATCATTCCCGACGAGGACGTTAAGAAGCTCCAGAAGCTGGGCATCAAGGCCGTCTTCGGTCCCGGCAGTTCCATCGCCAGCATCCTCGCGTTTTTGAAGAAGCGCCTGAAGTAAAGTAAAGCGTGACAGCAGCGGGCTGGCGATGAAATCCCCGGGATTAGCCAATGGGATGGAAGCGGCCGGACCCAATCTTACGAAGGAAATCTCACATGGGGTAAACACCCCATAGCGCCCACCCCGGTTGCATACGTATATTCAGCCAAATTGAGTAAATTCAGTAACAACTACCGCACATGCAACAACGTTGTCCGGCGCGGACCAGTGAACAACAGAGAAAGGAGTTTTACTTTTGCAACGTGGACAATTATTTTTTCCCAAGACGGTACGGATGAAGGCAGACCTTACTGATCCAACTGCGGAGTTTTCCACGCTAGTCGATTTCCTACGCTGGCGGGGACTTCAGCAGCCCGGACAGCGGACCTATACTTCCTTTACCTATCTGGTGGATGGAGAAACAGAAGGGGATCATCTGGGCGGTCCGGAGCTGGACTGTCAGGCCCGGAGTATTGGAGCGCTGCTCCAAAGCTGCGCAGCAAAAGGGGAACGTGCGCTGTTGCTGTATCCAACCGGTCTCGAGTTTATTGCCGCTTTTTTTGGTTGTTTATATGCCGGGGTGATTGCCGTCCCGCTGCCTCCGCCCAATCTGGCTCAGCCACAGCGGAGCCTCCCCCGGCTGCTGGCCATCATCAGCGATGCGCAGCCTGCGGTGGTGCTCACCACGTCAGCGATTCTCCCCACCACTGAGGGCCTGTTCACGCAAGCTCCCGAATTGCAGAAGTTGCGTTGGGTGGCCACCGACCAGGTTGCCGGCAGCCTGGCACAGGAATGGCGGGACCCGACCGTGACCAGCGACACCCTGGCGTTACTCCAATACACTTCCGGCTCCACCGCGGATCCGAAGGGCGTCATGATCAGTCACGGGAACCTCCTCCACAATTCGGCTTATATTCACCGCCTCTTCGCGCTCGTCCCGGACAGTGTCACAGTCACCTGGCTGCCGGCCTTCCACGACATGGGGCTTACCAACGGGATTATCCAGCCCGTGTACAAGGGAGGTCCGTGTTATCTGATGCCGCCGGCGTCTTTTCTCATGCGGCCGCTACGCTGGCTCCAGGCCATTTCGCGCTACAAAGCCACGATCAGCGGCGGCCCCAATTTCGCCTATGATTTGTGCACCCGTAGAATCAGTCCCGAACAGCGTGAAACTCTCGACCTCAGCAGTTGGGATGTGGCTTATAACGGCGCAGAGCCAATCCGCGCCGACACCATGAAACAATTTGCGGCCACCTTTGCCTCGTGTGGTTTCCACCCCAGCGCCTTCCATCCCTGTTATGGACTCGCCGAAGCCACGCTGCTGGTTTCCGGCGGTTCTTTAAGCGATGAGATGTTCCGCACGATCCAAGTGACAGAGTTTGAACAGAACCGCATCGTGGAGGCCTCCGCCCAGGACCAAAATGTGCGAACACTGGCCGGCAGCGGCCACTCCCTGAAGGATACCAGGATTGTCATCGCTCACCCGGAATCATTGACCGTTTGTGCACCGAATGAAGTGGGCGAAATCTGGGTGTCCGGCCCGGGCGTTACTAATGGGTATTGGAACCGACCCGAGGAAACCGAACGTGATTGCCGGGCCTGCCTGAAAGATACCGGGGAGGGACCGTTTCTTCGCACCGGTGATTTGGGATTCTTGAAAAATGGCGAGCTGTTTGTCACCGGTCGCCTGAAGGATTTGATCATCGTTAGTGGTCGCAAACTTTACCCCCAGGATATTGAAATGACGGTGGAACAGAGTCACCCGGCCTTACGTCCGGCTTGCTGCGCGGCGTTTTCGGTCGATGGTACCGGCGAAGAACAACTGGTCATCGCCGCCGAAGTCGAGCCACGTTACCAACCGGCGGTTCGCAACCCGCCGAATGGGGAAGCGCGTGCTCATCCCAACGGGCGTTCACCGCTGGATGTCGAGGCAGTGACCCGGGCCATTCGGCGGGCGGTGGCCGAAGAGCATGATGTGCGAGTCCACACCGTGGTGCTGCTCCGGGCCGGGCGCATTCCCAAGACCACCAGCGGCAAGGTGCAGCACCATGCCTGCCAGGACGGTTTCCTGAAAGGGACGCTGGAAAGACTCGTTGAGGAGTGAGCGATGGCTGAGAATTCCACCAATACGGAAGTCATCCAGACTTGGTTGATCTCCAAACTTTCCGAACGGCTGGGAATCGAGTCTCACGAGATTGATATCCGGGAGCCCTTCGCCAGCTACGGACTCGGGTCAACGGAGGCGGTCAGCCTGGCCGGTGAACTCGCTGAGTGGTTGGGACGAAAGCTTTCTCCGGCTCTGGTCTATGAGTACTCCACCATCGAGTCTCTCGCCCGGCATTTGGCAGAATCACCGAACGCGCCGGAGTCGGCGACCGGGGCTGGCCAGGACCGAGAGGCGAAAAACGAACCGATTGCCATCATCGGCGTCGGCTGCCGATTTCCCGGCGCGAATGACCCGGCCGCGTTCTGGCAGTTGTTGCGAAACGGAGTGGATGCCATCCGCGAAGTTCCTGCGGATCGCTTTGACCAGCATGCGTTTTACGATCCAGACCCGGCGACCCCGGGCAAAATGAACACTCGCTGGGGCGGCTTTCTGGAACAGGTGGATCAGTTCGATCCCGGTTTCTTTGGCATCTCCCCGCGGGAGGCGTTGCGCATGGACCCCCAGCAACGCCTCTTACTCGAGGTGACTTGGGAAGCGTTACAGGACGCAGGACAGGTACCCGAGCGTCTGGTCGGCACCCAGACTGGCGTATTCATTGGCATTGCGACCAACGATTATGGCCGGCTGCAGTGGAATGATCTTGAGCGAATTGACGCCTACTCCGGCACCGGCAATGCCTCGAGCATCGCCGCCAACCGGATTTCGTACCTGTTCGATTTCCGCGGGCCGAGTCTCGCCGTTGATACGGCCTGTTCCTCGTCGCTCGTTGCCGTCCACCTGGCCTGCTGCAGCCTGCGGAACGGCGAGTCCACGCTGGCTTTGGCCGGGGGCGTGAACCTGATTCTCTCGCCGGCGATTGCGATCAATTTTACCAAAGCCGGCGCCATGGCGCCGGATGGGCGCTGCAAAGCGTTCGATGCCCGGGCCAACGGCTACGTTCGCAGTGAAGGTGCCGGTGTCGTCGTGCTAAAGCCCCTCTCAAAAGCGTTGGCGGATGGTGATCCGATTTATGCCGTCATCCGCGGCAGCGCCGTAAATCAGGACGGACGGAGCAACGGGCTCATGGCGCCGAATCCGCTGGCCCAGGAAGCGGTCCTGCGGGAAGCCTACCGGCAAGCCGCCATCTCGCCCGGCAAGGTTCAGTACGTCGAGGCCCATGGCACAGGCACATTGTTGGGTGACCCGATCGAAGCAAAAGCGCTGGGCACAGTGCTGGACGTCGAACGTCCACCGGGACTGCTGTGCGCCCTGGGGTCGGTCAAGACCAACCTGGGCCACCTCGAGGCCGCCGCCGGTATCGCAGGCTTGATCAAGGTGGCGCTGGCGCTCCGGCACCGGGAGATCCCGCCGAGCCTGCACTTTGAAAAACCCAACCCGCATATTCCTTTTGACGAGTTGCCGCTCCGGGTGCAAACGATGCTGAGTCCCTGGCCTGCGGAATCCGGTCCGGCATTGGCCGGAGTCAGCTCATTCGGCTTCGGCGGCACCAACGCTCATGTGGTCTTGGAAGAGGCGCCCACGGCCAAGCCAGAAATGCCGGAGGCAGAACGGAAAACCGGCACATACCTGCTCCCGCTGTCGGCACGTAGTCCGGAAGCCCTCCAGGCTCTCACTCGCGTCTACCAAAACTTCCTCGCCACCCCGGAGTCCGCAGCGGCGTTGCCGGATGTTTGTTACACGGCCAGCGTGCGGCTCAGTCACCACGACCACCGTCTCGCCGTGATCGGCAATTCGTCGGCGCAACTGATTGAGAGCCTGGAAGCATTTTTGCGGGGCGAGGCGCGTCCCGGTTTGTCGTCCGGCCGCAAGCTTTCCGCTCGTCGGCGAAAACTTGTTTTTGTGTTTCCGGGGCAGGGAAGCCAATGGTTTGGCATGGGGCGACGGCTGTTGGACCAGGAAGCCGTTTTCCGGGAGGTCATCGAACGCTGTGACCGGGCGATGCGACCGTACGGAGATTGGTCGTTGCTCGCCGAACTCACTGCCACCGATGCCGCCGGGTCGCGGTTGAACGAAATCGATATTATTCAGCCGGCCCTCTTTGCGATTGAAATAGCTTTGGCAGCCCTGTGGCGTTCGTGGGGTATCGAGCCGCAAGCAGTGGTGGGCCACAGTTTGGGAGAGGTCGCGGCCGCGTACGTCGCCGGTGCGCTGAGCTTGGACGATGCCGTCAGGGTTATTTGTCATCGCAGCCGGTTGTTCAAACGCACCATTGGGCAAGGGGGCATGGCGGCGGTGGAACTTTCCATCGAGGAAGCTCGACGTGCCTTGGTGGGCTTCGAAGACCGCGTGTCGATCGCGGTCAGCAATGGTCCCACCTCGACGGTGCTGTCCGGCGATCCGGCCGCGCTTGCCGCCATTCTGGATCAGTTACAGCGGCGTGACATTTTCTGTCGCATGGTGAAGGTCGATTTTGCCTCGCACAGCCCCCAGATGGAGCCGTTGCGCGCCGATTTAGTGCAGGCTTTGGAAGGGCTGCAGCCGCGGGCTGAGTCCGTGCCGATCTATTCAACGGTGACCGGCCAGGTCAGCCACGGGCTGGAATTCGATACGCTTTATTGGGCGAGGAACATGCGGGAGCCGGTGCTCTTCTCCACCGCAGTTCAGCGTCTGGTGGAAGATGGGCATGACATCTTCCTGGAAATCAGCCCGCACCCCATTCTGCTCAGCGCCATGCAGCAAGGGTTTCATCACTTCGGCCAGGAAGCCGCCGTGCTCCCGTCTCTGCGGCGTGATGAAGATGAACACACACTCCTGCTCGGATCGCTGGGCGCGCTTTATTCTTTGGGATACCCGGTTGACTGGAACCGGATCTATCCCACCGGGGGCCGGTGTGTTCAACTCCCATTCTACCCGTGGCAACGGGAGCGTTGTTGGCTTGAGCCCTCAGCCGGGGACACCGACTCTCACCAGGTGCAAGTCCCCCGGAACAGGACCGGGAACCATCCTCTGCTGGCCCGGCATTTCAAACCGGCGTATCCTTCAGAAACCCACTTTTGGGAAACCACACTGGACAAGAATTCACTGCCTTATCTGGATGACCACCGCATCCAGGGCGTTGCCGTGCTGCCCGCTTCAGCCTATGTGGAGATGGCCCTGGCCGCCGCGGTTGAAATTTTCGGAGCGCAGCCCATTACGCTGAGGGATATCGAATTTCGCAAGGCGCTTTTCCTGCCCGAGGGCGCAACCCACACGATTCAGGTGATTCTCTCCCAGGGCGAAGATGGAGTGGCATCCTTTCGCATCTACAGTTGCGCCGGAGGAGGGGTGCACTCCAAAAAATCATGGATGTTGCATGCGTCCGGCAAAGTCTGTCTTCAACCGGACAGCAACATCATTACCCCGGCTGCCGTGCAGGAGACGTTCACGGAGCTACGAACTCGATGCGCCGAGAAGATCTCCGGCCAGGATTATTACCGGAAACTCGACGAAAGCGGCATCCACTATGGTCCTTTCTTCCAGAGCATCGCCCGGTTGTGGCGGAACAATGGAGATGTGTTGGGTGAAGTGCAGGTGCCCGATGGGCCGGAGGCAGAGTTTAATGGCTTTCAAGTTCATCCGGCAATTCTCGATGCCGGTTTACAGGTTCTCGGGGCCGCGGTTGCCGCGGAAGCGACTGAAAAAGGCCGGCAAGGAATATACCTGCCGACCCGCATCGACCAGTTTCGGTTTCACGGTCGTCCGGGCCGTCATTTATGGAGTCACACCCGGGTGCAGCATCGGGATACGGATGCCACCACGGGAGAAGTGCAGCTCCTCGATGAAGCGGGCCGCGTGGCGGTCGAGATTCAGGGACTTCGCTTTGAACACCTGGACGAAGACGCACCGCGCGCGGCGGTCGATAATCTCGACGACTGGCTCTATGAATTACAGTGGCAGCCCAAAGAACACGCGGCAGGAAATCTTTCCGCGTCAGCCAGCCGGGCAAGCTGGCTGATCTTTACCGACAGCGGTGGCCTCGGAGACGCGCTATCCGCGTTGTTGGAAGCGCGTGGCGAGCGGAGTATTCTGGTCTCTCTCGGGGAATCGTACGGGCAAACGGACGGTGAGCATTTTCGCATCCGTCCCGAACGACCGGAAGACATCCGCCGTCTCTTCGAGGCGGCTCTGGCATCGGATCAACCGGGCTGTCGTGGAATTGTCCACCTTTGGAGTCTGGATGTTGCCCGTCCAGAGGAGACTACCGTCGCCTCGCTAAATGCCGCCCGGACGATGGGCTGCGGCAGTGTATTACTGCTGGTGCAAGAACTGGCTCGAATGGAATCGCCTGATCTTCCGCGACTGTGGTTGATCACACAGGGTGCTCAAGCGGCCGAAGAGAAGCCTGCGCCGTTGTCCGTTGCGCAATCACCGCTTTGGGGATTGGGTCGCGTTATTGCACAGGAACACCCGACGATCTGGGGCGGGTTGGTGGACCTGGAACCCGGGGCATCAATGCGTGACGCTGCCGCTCATCAGTTGTGCGAGGAAATTTCCGGTAATGATGGAGAGGATCAACTCGCGTTTCGCCAAGGGCGGCGATACGTGGCCCGTTTGGTCCGCCAGCGCCCATCGGCCACGCCAGCGCGTCCCCTCCAGTGGCGGGCGGATGGCAGCTATCTGGTCAGCGGAGGACTCGGAGACCTCGGTCTCCTGGTCGCGCGTTGGATGGTCGAACAAGGGGCGCGACGGTTGATCCTTTTGGGACGCACCGGGCTCCCGCCGCGCGTGAACTGGAGTTCGGTGGAAGCAGGAAGTCGCTTGGCCCGTCAAATCACCGCCATTCGGGAACTGGAATCTTTGGGAGCGTGCGTGCATCTGGCGTCGGTCGATGTGGCAGACGAAGGGAAATTGAGCGGTTTTCTGGACGAATTTCACGCGGAGGGTTGGCCTCAGATCCGGGGTATCGTGCACGCGGCGGGCGTGCTGCAGGACGGACTGCTGGTGCAGCTCGATGCGGCGGCACTGAATACAGTTTTCCGGCCCAAGATTATGGGTGGCTGGCTGCTGCATCGCCTGCTAATAGACGATCCCCTCGACTTCTTCGTGCTTTTCTCCTCCGCGGGTTCCGTGCTGGGACAACCCGGTCAGGGGAACTATGCCGCCGCCAACGCTTTCCTGGAT
>Ga0181538_10005254_pt1 | contig 11718 bp, 12 predicted proteins | sample PEATcosm2014_Bin_40_FD_119773 | JGI IMG/M metagenome (GOLD analysis project Ga0181538, IMG submission 119773) | Peatland microbial communities from MTU Mesocosm Facility, Houghton, MI, USA - PEATcosm2014_Bin23_30_metaG | ecosystem: Environmental > Terrestrial > Soil > Wetlands > Peat | place...
CGCGCAGAGACGGCGATGTAATCGTCGCGGTCTCGGATGGGCGCGACAACATGAGAAAGTTGTCGAAGAATAAAATCCAGAACGATCTGTTGACGAGCGGCGTACCGATCCTGGCGGTGATGATTGCGAATCCCTACCTACACACGCTGGACAGTGCGGACGGTCTGAGGGACTTTGCTGGACTGGCGGACTCGACCGGCGGCGCGGCTGCATTCGAAGATCCGGCGCTGGAGGCCGGGTTTCCCATGGGTGCACAGCTGCTGTTCCGACCGGACCAGTTAATCCCGCTTCTCGCACACCAATACGAGTTGGAGATGGTAACTCCGCCAATTCAAAAGCCTGAGAAATGGGAACTCAAGGCCAACTTCACAGCGGCTGGAAGAAAGCTGGACCTACTCTATCCCCGCTACCTGCTCCCCTGCACAGAAACGCATTAGTCTTCTCGCTTCGGAGTGTTGTTCTTCTTCGCGTCTCCGGTTTCCTTTTGCTCATCTGAGCCCGTTGAGTCGGCGATACTGACGGTGCCCGGCGAGTCGTTGACCAATTCATCGTCCACTAGGTCGTCATCTTTTTTGTCTTCGGTTTGACCGCCGGGCAGTTCGTGCGTGGACTTCGTTTTTGCGCTCATTGCGCCTCCTCGTTATTAAGATGCCGACGGTGAAGCTGGCGGCGAGAGTAATCGCGAAACCAAGCTCGGTCGTTGACGTGCTAACCCGCTATGGGTTTGAAGACGGAGGCGCCACCTGAGTTGCAGCGCGCGGTACCTTGCTCAGCGCGTCAATCACGATCCCCGGCGTCAAGACCTGCGGCAGCAACGTCGGAGCGCTCTGGCCCGGCAAGTAGAGCGCATACACCGGCACGCCGCTTCGCCCAAGATCAGTAAGCGCCTGCGTAATCGCTGGATCCTCGCGAGTCCAGTCGGCTCGATAGAGCGCAACATTAGCGGCAGCAAACGCCTGCACAACCTCCGGCCGGTCGAGAGCCACGCGCTCGTTCACCTGGCAACTCAAACACCAGCTCGCGGTGAAATCGACAAAGACCGGCTGACCCGCGGAGAGAGCGTGCTGAACGGCGTCAGCTGACCATGGTTGCCAGTTGCCGGCCGTCGCAGCGCTTCCCAACGATGATGCAGCCGACGCTGAGGATGGCGTGGCGGCGAACTCTTTCGGCGCAACAAAGCATGCGGCAACAACGGCGGCCAGAATAAGCACAGCGATGGAAGTCGCCCAACGCTTCGCCGGCCAGCGGCCGAGGAACCACCCTGCAATCGCGAGAAGCAGAAACTCCGACAACACCGCAAGAAGCAGCCCTGCCCCGTAAGCTCCGGTAATGACCCACGCCAGCCAGATCACGGTCCCAAAGATCGGCACCGAGACGGCTTGCTTCAAAATGTCCATCCACGCGCCGGGCCTGGGCAGCAGCCGGGTCCACGCGGGTTGAAGCGTGAGCGCGACGTAAGGCGCGGCAAGGCCGAGAGCAAGCGCCGTGAAGACGGCGAAGGTGATGGCAGCGGGTTGCGCAAGCGCGTATCCGATTGCCGCACCCATAAACGGCGCAGTGCACGGCGTGGCCACAACAACCGCCAGCACTCCGGTGAAGAAGCTTCCGGCATAGCCTTGTTTCGCCGCGAGCGAGCCGCCCGCGCTGGTGAGCGTCAGGCCGATTTCGAATTGTCCGGCCAGCGAGAGCCCCAGAAAGAAGAGCAGCCCGGCCATCAGCGATAGGAAAACCGGCGATTGGAACTGGAATCCCCAGCCGAGAGTAGCGCCGGCCGCGCGCAGTCCGAGCAGTACAGCAACCAGAGCCCAGAATGAAACCAGAATGCCGGCTGCGTAGACAAAACCGTGAGCGCACAGCGTTCGGCGATCCTCAGTCCCGGAGCGGCAAAGCGATAGGCCTTTCAGGAACAGCACTGGAAAGACGCAGGGCATGAGGTTGAGGAGCAGACCGCCGATGAACGCCAGCCCGACGATGCGGGCGAGCGCCGCGAAGGAGAATGTGGGTGCTGGTGCTGGCACAGCGAATATTCCGGGGGTTGCGGCGATCTCGAAATGGGTGGCGCTGCCTATCTCCAGAACCCCCTTCAACAGGGCAGGGTTCGAAGTGAGGTTCGGATCCTTCTTTAGATCAAGAATCACTCCTCCCGGAATTGGCGTGACTATCTGCGGAGAAGGGTTGTCGAGTATGTTTTCGTCTTCAGGAAAGAACGCGGCCTGCGACTCTGCATGACCAAACACAACGAGCAGCTGAAAGCCATTAGTCGTGGGCTGAAAGACGGCTCGGTCGTTCGGCAGCGAGGGAAACGGAACTGGCAGCTGTTTCGTTGCCCAGTCAAGGAGAGCAGCGTCATCGTAGGATTCTTGCGCCGGCGGTAACTTGCCGCTGACGATGTGAACGCTTTCGTCTAGATCGGCTTTCCCGGGAATGCACACTTCGCGACAAACGAGCCAATCGACCTTGGCATGGAGCACTGCAGGACCGCTTTTTGTACTCTGATCTACCGTGAAATTGAACGGGAACACAACCTGATTCTCATAGCCATAGTCCATCAAAGGCCCAAGAGGCAAACGCGTCGGTACAGGGAATTCGAGAGGAGAGGCGGTGATGCCCTTTGGAAGAGTCCAACCGATGCGGGGTGGTTCACCGGAATCGCCCGGATTATTCCAATAAACATGCCACCCCGGCTCGAGCTTGAAATATAGGCCTGCCCGGTTATCTACGGACGCAGAGAGCAATGTCCGATCGAGGACCAGTTGAACGTGCAGGTGCGCGGCGTCAGCGGAATTCGACGCAGCCTGCATCGGCAATCCCGCGACGCACAGGAACGCTAACCCGAAGATGAAGCGGAAACGACGCATGGCGGATGGACGCTGGAATCGGATGCTTGGCACCTTTACTTTGGACTCAGTTTACCGGACGAAGGTCGCAGAAACGCCATCGCCGTCCGATGGAATTCAATGGACCATCGATGCATGCCGGCGGTAAATGCAATCGTTCTGCACGCACTTCACGCCGGCCGCGCGAGCGCGGGCAACAGCTTCGTCGTGAACGACTTCGTCCTGCAACCAAAGATAAGGAATTCCAAGGCGAATCACATCGTCGACAATGGGCGGAACGTTTTCTGACGCGCGAAACACATCGACAAGGTCGATTCCCTCCCCTGTCTCGGCTTGGGCTGCCGAATTCGCCGCGTCGAGATCCGGATAGCACGGCCCTCCCAACGCTTCAGTCAGCGTGGGATTGACTGGGAAAACCCGAAAGCCAGATTCGGCAAGGTAACGGCCAATGTTGTGGCTGGCGCGCCAGGGTTTGTCGCTCATACCGACAACAGCAATGGTCTTCGTGTTGTGAAGCATCTCGTCGATAATTGCGGGGTCGTTGTCCATATGCGGAAAGTGAAGAATTCACGCTCCTTTTTCCCCTTGTAGCGCCGGCGTCCCCAGCGACAGGTCTTCGTCGCTGGGGTGGCCCGCCGGCCCTCGTGCGGGCGTCCTCGCCCGCACTTCCCGTTCCCTCGTTCCCTGATTCTTACTCGTCCAGTTCGTCGTCCACTTCGGCGGCTACTGCCGTGCCCCGCCGTTTCGCAAGCAAGTATCCGCGCAGAAAAGGCTCGAGGTAGCCATCAAGAACCTTGTCCACGTCGCCCACTTCGACCTTCGTGCGGTGATCCTTGGCCATCCGGTAGGGCTGCAGGACGTAAGAGCGAATCTGCGAGCCGAAGTTGATTTCGAGCTTGGAGTCTTCAAGTTTCTTTGAGATAGCGCGCTTCTTTTCAAGCTCATATTCGTAGAGGCGCGAGCGCAACATCTTCATGGCCTTGTCGCGATTCTTGTGCTGCGAGCGCTCGTTCTGGCACTGCACGACAATTCCCGTCGGGATGTGCGTCATGCGCACAGCGGAGTCGGTGGTATTGACGTGCTGACCGCCCTTGCCGCCGGAACGATAGGTGTCAATGCGCAGGTCTTCGAGCTTCAGATCGACATGAATCGTTTCGTCGATCTCCGGCGACACGTAGACCGAAGCAAACGAAGTGTGGCGCCGATTGGCAGAGTCGAACGGCGAGATGCGAACCAAACGGTGCACGCCGCTTTCGCCGGCCAGCATGCCGAACGCATTTTCACCTAATATCGTGAACGTCGCGGACTTGATGCCGGCCTCTTCGCCGTCCTGGTAGTCGTTCATTTCCGTTTTGAAGCCCTGCTGCTCGGCCCAGCGCAGATACATGCGCAGCAGCATCTCCGCCCAGTCCTGGCTCTCGGTGCCTCCGGCTCCGGGATGCACCGTGACAATCGCATTCAGCCCGTCGGCCTCGCCCGAAAGCATCGTTCTCGCTTCGAGGTCTTCGGCAAACGCTCCCAGCTCCTTGATGCTCTTCTCCAAATCCTGGAGAACATCTTCGCCCTCGCGCCCCAGTTCAAAGTAAGCTTCAATATCGCCCGTGCGGCGGACAAGCTCGTCATCATCGCGCACCAAAGCTTCAAGCCGCTTGCGATCGCGCATGAGCGGCTTCGATGCAGTGGGATCGGACCACAACGCCGGATCGGAGAGCTTCTTTTCTATTTCGGAGAGTTCCCTGCGGATGCGGGCAGGGTCAAAGATACTCCCGCAGGTCGCGCACTTGATTGCGCACGGGAGCGTAGGCGAATTCGAGATCGTTCAGCGACATTTTGCTCTTAAGACCTGGCTTTGAATTCAGTTTTGGACCGCAGACCGCGTTCGAGCGAAAAGCCCAAAACGCCTAACGACAGTATGGCACACAGCCACGCGAACACGTCGCCGTGAGCAGTGTAGAACGTGATCCCGTCGCGGAAACTGAATTCGGCAGGCAACGCGTCCACCTGGTGCCGCGGAATACTCTCGCGCACCCGGCCGTAAGGATCGATTGCGGCTGTGACTCCGGTGTTGGTGTCGCGCAAAAGCCAGCGGCGATTTTCGACCGCGCGCATGCGGGCCATGTTCAGGTGCTGCCATGGCGCGCTGGTGTCGCCATACCACCCGTCGTCGCTGATGTTCACGAGCACTTCGGCGCCGTTGCGCGCGAGCTGGCGCACTTCGTCCGCAAAAACAGCCTCGTAGCAGATGAAAACGCCGTAGCGATGCCGCCCGCCGCTCTGCGTATCGAGCAGGAAAACTCTGTGATCGCTGCCACGCGTGAACGACGACACACGTCCGGTCAATTTGTGGGCAAATGTCAGCAGGTTCTGGAATGGAATGTATTCGCCGAAAGGCACGAGGTGGATTTTGTCGTAGCGCCCAACGATCTTGCCACCGGCGTCGACTATAAAGGCAGAGTTGTACTGGTGCCAGGCATTCTCCTGTGGCGAAAAATCCATGCCGATACCGCCCACCACGAGCGGCGACTGCGTGGTCGTCGCAATAGATCGCATTGCCTGTTTGAAGCTCGCGTCGCCCTCCATGAACGGCGCGGGAGATTCGGGCCAAACCACAAGATCGGGATGAGTGGGATACGGCGGGCAGATGATCTCGCCAGTCGGCGCGCCGGTTTGCGGGATTCCGGCGATGTACGTCTTGCATTCTTCGCCGGCCAGATAAGTGAATTCGGCGATATGCCGGTCCCACTCGGGGCCCGGCCAATTGTCGGCCGCGCCCACATTGAGATTCGGTTGAATAAGGACCGCGGTCGCGGTGGGCTCAGTGTTGGGCGGCGGAACAAAAACGCCTGCATAGCCCGAGATGAACAGGACTGCACCGCACGCAACCCACGCCCAGCGGCCGGCAAAGCCGCTCCTCGAGCCGCGATCAACCAGCAATGCACCGGCAAGCAGCGCGTTCACCGCGACGAGAATGAAAGTGATGCCATAAACGCCGGTAAACGGCGCGAGCTGATTAACGAGCGCGTTGTCGACCTGCGAGTAGCCAAGTTGGTCCCATGGAACACTGGTGATGCGCGCGGCGGCGAGATCAAGGCCGGTCCAGAGAAACGGCGCAAACGCCAGTGCCATGCGCGTGGAACCTGTCGCCCGCCGAACCAGCACAAGCCCCAACCCGAAGACGCCGAAGTAGAGCCCCAGCACCATGCTGAATCCAAGCGTCAGCAATTCCGGCGCAAGCGGTGGCATGTCGCCGTAGTGCATCATCGTGTCGCGAATCCAGTAGCAGTTGCCGACGTACCAAAGCACGCCGCAGAGGTAAGAAATAAAGAACGCGCGGCGCAGCGGATGGCGCCGGTCCGATCCCGCGTCGGAGAAAATAGCCCAAAGAAGAGGCACGAGCGCAAACCAAGCAAACACCGAGCGCCACGGAGGCATCGGCCCGGCGAACGGGAAAGGTAACTCAAGCAAGCCGGCGGATAGTCCCGCCGCGGCCCACGCTCTCCATCTCTGAACCAAAAAAGACGATTGCATACTGCGGCGAGTGTAAAACATTCGGGTTGCGATACACCGGTTCCTGAGTGAGTGCCTCCCGAAGCCGTTGCACTCAAGGGGCTCTTTCCTCGAGAAAGAGCCACCTTGCACAACGCAAAAAACGCGACAACAACTCAGGAACCGGTCTAGAATCGACAACATGATCCTGGCCGTTGCAGCAATTCGTGTGCTGGAAGCGATGTTCCTCTTCGGGATGATCGGGTCGGCGGTGGTGGTGCTGATCAGCTTCTACGAGGACGGCAAAGAGCTTTTCGGCAAAGACTGAATCCCTCGAGTACGAGCCTCTGACGCCGGCATTCGCCAGGCGAACCAATCCCATTGGACCCAAACGATTGACCTTGTAGTTGCAGCCGCCCCTACGAAGCGTAAGCGTCTGGATTCAAAGACTTGGTTTGCCGCTCGGCGCCGCTGTCTCGCTCGAAACCGCGCGCACAGTCTTCATCGGAATCAGCGCATCTTTAGGTAGTGGTGCAGTTTGAATCTTAGATCAGAGAAGGCGATGGCTTATTCCCAAGCATTTAGTCCATGATTCTGAAGCCATTCCCAGGCATCCTTTGGGAGCCATCCGCTGTACCCATCTTGGAGAGTCCCCACGAATAGGTGATCTCCTGTCAATAGACACACCCTCAGAGCCTTCGTGATCTCGCTCGGTGTTTTGCTGGTGACAATGAGCCAAGTAGAAGGAAGGTAATGCCACCATGTGCCCTGAGCTTTTATGGCTTCGTAGAAGGCTGTATATCCGGTCGCTGCCCCTTTGAGGTTATAGGTAACTATGACAATCCGAAAGCCAGGCGCGAGAGGTGTCATTTTGGGACCTCCGGAGCTTCGGCTGGAAGACTCTCCAATTCAGATGGTTTCAGTTCCTTGCCCTCCTCGCCGACTGTTCCAACCTGGCGCTGACGAATTTTTTCAATGCACCTTCTGAATCTTCCCCTCGAATTCCACCAGCGAACCCCAAAGAATATACCGAAGCCAAACCCAACAAAGGCGGCTACAAGGTAGGTCTCATAGACATGCGCATTACTGATCGGGACTGCAAGCAGGGTGAGCGTAGCGGAAACCCCGATTGGTAACCAGAACGTACAAAACTGAAGATCGGTTCCAACGGTTGAGCCGATTTCCTGAAGATTGTCCAGTTCATCGCCCGATACATCATACAGGTCGAGATGGCTGAGTCGATGCCGCTTTGCCGTAATTTGGTCTTCAGGAGACATTGCTACCAAGCCTAATAGAACACGGGCGACCGTGGTTGTCATCGGGCAAACTCCCAGTGTACGCTGTTTAAAAGCGTCGCCCGACGCAAAGCTCAACGGCCTGTCTGCAAGGACGAGGCCGGAACTTAGAGAATTCTCTTCCCTGAGCCGATATTACGGCCAGGAGAGAGTTTGTGTCTACGGAGACTGTTGATCTCGCCCGCCTTACTTCCCGTGCAAGGAACATAAGAAACTGGCTCCTTGAAAATGACCACGGAGCCTGTTTGAAACAGCATCTACACCTGAACGAAGGAAGCGCAGAAAGAATCTACTGGCATTCCGGCTACATGACGGCACTCTGCGATATTCTCCAGTTCCTGACTGGCGAACGCCCAAATCTAGCAATCACAGAGGACAGTAAAGCACCGGACATACGTAATTAGTGCCCTTTGGCTTCGCGGGGTGTATGTCATTGTCGGGCGGGTTGAGTTCGTGGTACAGCCTGCATTCCATTTCGAACGCCGCCTTGGAATTCGTGGCGTATTCGAATTTGAAGTATTTGTAGATACCATCGCTCACATGCTGTTTGAGGCGGCCGGCTACGTCATCATCTGAGCGGCCTGCGTAATGCGCGGTGAACGCTCCACCGGCGCTTCTGTCGAGAACGTAGGCTCCCGGTGAAGTCGAGGAAACGAAGACATCTATGTTGAACGTACTCAATCCATGCAAATCTGAGAGCGCCACAATTGGCCTCCTTTCGAGTTTATGCAGCCTGTTTTGCTTCACGCGCATCAAGCAGGGCTACCAGTTCTTCCATAGACCAGACATGATCCGCGATCCCTGCTTCCATCGCGGGTGTCACTCGTAGCGTCTTATGAACCCTCACGAAGTTGTAATACATAAAGTGCAGCGCGACGGCGTGACCGTGGTTTTCGATTTTCTTTGAAAACGCATTGGTGAGCCGAGTAAACCGGCGCATGGACATGCGCATGGTTAGATTCTGGCGTTCAACGTAGGACGTGCTCACATGCTCGTAATCAGGATTACCGATCACGGTCTTCATATCGCAGCCGATACATGTGGAGGGTGAATAGCGGACCTCAGGCCCATCGTTCGACGCAGCGAAGATTTTATGAACCTGAGCGTAGTCAACGTTTGCCCCGAACGCATCTTCAATTGCCTTCAGGTAGGGCTTGTGCTGGTCCGTGGTGATTTGTGGCCGTCCCACCACACGAAGGCGAATGTCCATAGCGAAGTCGCTTGCCCATCCCTGGCCACGCCCGCCAATCAAATAGGACACACAGAGTTTGGTATCGGCGTCGATTGCAACCCAAGTCCATGCATCGCCCCAGCCAGCAGCTTTCTGTTCCGGGGTAGCATTCTTGGCTTTTGCTCCCACGAATTGCCATATCTCGTCGCACTGAATTCGTCTTGCGCGGACAGCGCGAATCTTCCGATCATGGAAACGGGCGCAGGCGCAGCCCAAGTCCTCGAGCAGCTTGAGAACCGTGTGCTTCGCAACGCCTGTCATGCGGACGACGGAATTGATGCTGGCTCCTTCTACCAGAGCCGAAACGACTTGTACGCGCTTCTCGATGTTCAGCCGATTCATGACATTATTATTGTACTGTGTAGACAATAAATTGTCAATAGTTTGACAATCTAAAGTCATACATTTTTCGCTTGACAGACAAACTTTTGCCGATATAATGGTTCTAAGAAGGAAACGCTTAATACTCGTGATTTATTAAATCACGGGTATTAAGGAGCAAGGGAGGACAAGGAGAATGGCAACCTGCGCACTTCAGAGACTTGATCCTGATGTTAAGTTTGTTGGGGTCAGTAAGTTGCGCGACTTGAACGCCACAAAACTGAAAGATGATCAGGATACAACCTATGTTTTGCAGGAGAATGATCAACCGCTTGCAGTTCTCTTGAGCTACGAGCGGTATTTGATCATTCAGGAGCAGCTCGAATCGGTTATGAGCGCTATTGAGATGCTGACTGATGTTGACGAGAGGACCGGGTTGATTGCCGGCTTCGAAGACTTAAAGGACGGTCGTACACGTCCTTTCGCCGAGATAAAGGCTGCTTTGAGGGAAAAGTATGGGAAAGTCGCCGAGACCCCAACACGCTAGCAATTCCAGGGTGCTCCCTAGTCACCCTGTGAATTCTCAACAAACCACTTCGGCCGCTTATGACGTGAGATTGTCTAAAGCGGCCGAAGCTGCGTATGAACGCTTTTATCAGAAAGCTGCTGAGGCTAGGGACCGAGGAGAGGCCACAAGCTCACACTACACAACGCTAAACATGATTGACGAGGTTCTTGAGCACATCATTCCTCGCGATCCCTTCAACAAGCGTTATGCCTTACAGGGTGTGCTGTCTGGCTTGTTTCGGATGCAAAAGGGGCGTCTGCGGATTTGCTGGGTTGGCAATTCTCAACTTAGACAAATACAAGTCATTTTCATCTCAGAGACGCTTCGGAAACAGGGAGATGCAAATGATCCTTATCGCGTCTTAACAGGTATGCTGTTGTCGGGAGAGTTTAACGAGGTATTCGAACACCTAGGGCTACCTGCTCCAACGAAACTTTCCCGCAACTCTAGCCGCCCGCCTTTTCAGTAGCTTCCCGAACAACCCGCGCGGCGGCTTGATTCACGTCCTCGCGCGGTGTCTCCCCCGAATGCTTCGCGCCAACGTGAACCCTAAATGTTGTGCGCATCTCACCATGATTGGCCGGATTTGGCTTGAAGCGTTCGCCACAAAGGGAACAGACGTAACAGCCGGTCGGTTTCCCGTTCCTGTCTTTTTCTCGCTCTAGCTTCGCGTTTTCATTCAACATGCCCCAAGTTTACGCTTATCCCTAACCTGTGGATTTTCAAACTGCACCACTACCCATCTTTATTTCTCGTTGACACTGCGTTGATTGAAAATTAGACTCGTCGCAGAGCGGTGGTTTCGCTCACAGGATTTTAACCACCGGCTGCGCCTCGCCGGACCCTAAGCGATGGCCTCTACCCGAACGACCGTAGCAACTCCGAATGACCGTGTGCGACTCATTGTCGCCTCCTCGGTGATGCTCACGTTCATCTCCTTCTGGCGCGCAGCCGCCATCGTCCTCAACGATCTGGGCTCCTCCGCTTTCTACGCCGGCGGTATCGCCGAACAGGCGGTGGGAGCTGCCGCCCCCTGGTTCATCCTCGGAATCATGCTGTTCAGCTTCGCGGTGCGCGCGGTTTATGTCGAGAGCTGCTCGATGTTCACCCGCGGCGGCGTTTACCGCGTGGTCAAAGAAGCCCTGGGAGGCGGATTCGCCAAGCTAAGCGTTTCGGCGCTGATGTTCGACTACATTCTTACGGGACCGATCTCCGGCGTGTCTGCCGGCCAATACATCACCGGCCTCGTGAACGAGCTGTTGAATGTCGCAAACCAGGCACACTGGCTGCCGCCGGCCCTGATGGTCGCAGGCGGCCAGGCGATCCAGTTCAATATGAACTACACCTCGGCGCTGCTGGGCGCGGTGGTCACGATCTATTACTGGTGGCAGAACATCAAGGGGATCGAAGAATCCAGCGACAAGGCGCTGCGGGTCATGCAGATCACCACGGTGATGGTGGTGATTCTGTTCATCTGGGGCACCTACACAGTTTGGCTGCGCGGCGCATCGCTTCCTCCATCGCCTATCCCGTCTCACCTCCACTTCAGTGAAGATTCGCTCGGCTTCCTGCGCGGAAGAGGATTGCCGATCTTTGGATTCTTCGGGGTCCTGATGGCTTTCGGCCACTCCATTCTGGCCATGAGCGGCGAGGAGAGCTTGGCGCAGGTCAACCGCGAGATCGCGCATCCCAAGCTCAAGAACCTCAAGCGCGCGGCGATCGTCATCGCCATCTATAGCCTGATCTTCACCGGCGGCGGCACTCTGCTGGCGTCGATGCTGATCCCCGGCCCACAGCACCATGTCTACCAGGACAACCTGATTGCCGGCCTCGCCATGTACATGGCCGGACCACTGTTTTGGCGCATTGCTTTCCGCATCTTCGTCGTGGTTGTGGGATTCCTGATTCTCTCTGGCGCCATCAATACGTCGATCATCGGGTCGACGGGTGTGCTGATGCGCGTCGCCGAAGACGGCGTGC
>Ga0181538_10005258_pt1 | contig 11715 bp, 9 predicted proteins | sample PEATcosm2014_Bin_40_FD_119773 | JGI IMG/M metagenome (GOLD analysis project Ga0181538, IMG submission 119773) | Peatland microbial communities from MTU Mesocosm Facility, Houghton, MI, USA - PEATcosm2014_Bin23_30_metaG | ecosystem: Environmental > Terrestrial > Soil > Wetlands > Peat | place...
CTAGTAGACTGCCACATCCGCATGGCCCGCACCAGAGACAGAAGCGGCACCTGCTTTAGCCGCCATGCGCGGCAAATCAACAACATGCTGTGCGGAGAGTGAATCTCTGCGCAGAGAAACCGGCGAAAACGATTGCAGTTCCGCCGCAGAACAGAGAGAGGACGGAAATCATGATGGAGAGTTCACGTAGAGGCTTTCTAAAGGGCGCATCGGCTACCGCCGCTGCTCTGGCTCTAGCGAAGAGACTGCCGGCGCTCGCCGAAGCCGTGGCCGCTTCAGGGCCGGTGCAGGTGTGGAGCACATTTGGCGACCGGCGTCACGCAGCGGGGCCGGCCCTGAGCTGGAGGCCCGTATCGCAGCTTGCTTCGGACGCAATCGCGCTCAATCCGGGCGCGACCCGACAGGAGGTGCTGGGCTTCGGCGCCGCATTCACCGACGCATCCTGCTGGGTGCTCAGCCAGATTCCGGAGGAACAGCGGGACGGCTTGATGAACGAGCTCTTTGCTCCCGACGAGATGGCCCTGAATGTCTGCCGGACCTGCACCGGATCGAGCGATTATTCGCGGTCTGTGTACAGCTTCGACGAGGGCGACGATCCGGATCCGGATCTGAAGCGGTTTTCCATCGACCACGACAAAGCCTACATCCTCCCCACCCTGAAGGCGGCGCGAAAGCTCAATCCCGAGCTGTTTCTATTCTCATCGCCATGGAGTCCTCCGGCGTGGATGAAGTTCAACAATTCCATGCTGGGCGGCACCATCCGCAAGACCACGCTGGAGCCTTATTCCCGCTACATCAAAATGTTCCTCGATGCGTATCAAGCGGAAGGCGTGGAGATTAACGCCATCACAGTGCAAAACGAAGTCGATACCACCGTGGACGGCCGGTACCCGTCATGCCTGTGGGCGCAGGAGGATGAGATTCTCTTTGTGCGCCGGTACCTAGGCCCATTGCTCCGCAAATCGGGAAGCTCCACCAAGATCTGGGTCTTGGATCACAACTTCAACCTGTGGGGACGCGCCATCGGCGAGCTGAGCAATCCCGAACTATACGAGTATGTGGATGGCGTGGCGTGGCACGGATACGCGGGCGATCCCACCGGGATGACCCAGGTGCACAATGCCTTTCCGGAGAAGAATGCTTACTTCACTGAGGGCGGACCGTTACACGATCCCGGCGCTCCGCGCACCGATCCGATGACGAATTGGGCCAATTGGGGCGAGTGGGCCAACAGCGTGATGAGAAACTGGGCCAAATCGATTACGGTCTGGAATCTGGCGCTCGACGAGCACGGGTCTCCTTATATTGGTCATCGCGATCCCGAAGAGCACTATGTCCCGCGGATAGGGGCGGGGGCTGGCGTCCTTACGGTGTGGAACGATACGCACAAGATGGAGCGCAGCGGCCGCTTCTGGGCGATTGCGCACTATTCCAAGCACGTGCGGCGCGGAGCCAAGGTGTTTCAGACGGACGGCCTGAGCGATAGCGCGGCGCAGACCTCAAAGAGCAAGGTGTCACACGTGGGCTTCCGCAATCCGGACGGAAGTTTTGTCGTGGTGCTGGCCAACACCGGCCAGCAGGCGCGAGTGCAGCTTGTCGTGGGGACGAGCGCCGTCGATCTGGATTTGGCCGGGGATTCCGTTTACACCCTGCAGTGGTCTTGAAGCTGCGGGGCCACGCGACTGGTCACTCTGTGTCCGACATATGCGCACCGTGTGTCGGGCACAGAAAACCATGTACGGGCAGGGCGCGCTATTTCGCTGTCCGGTCGCCGTCAGTCAGAATATCCGTTCCGGTAATGAAGCTGGCGGCCTCTGATCAGAGGGTAGCAAACCAGTGCGCCGATCTCTTCGATCTTGCCCCATCGGACCATCGGGAAGCTGACCAGAAATTGAGCATTGGCCTCGGAGTTCTTCACCACCGCCGCATTCATCTCGGTTCCAGTGGGGCCGGGGCTGATGCCGTTCACGGTGATCCCATCGCCCAAGGGACTTTGCTTCTGGCCGCCATGGGGGCCGGAAGCAAAACAACCTCAACCCAACAACCTTCCAACATGCTGACAAAGAATGAAAGTGCGAAAAACTCTGGACACTACCTTCCCATTGACCAGCGCCACTTCTATTTGCCGAAGCGGCGTGCGACAGGATCGCACCCCAACTGAAACAGGGACCTGGTTACCGCGCATGGGGTGAGAGGATGTGAAGGATTACATTGACCTGAGTCTATTTGCCATCGCCTCGCCATTCGAACGTGACAGAAGTATTGATCGGCAGGGTGGCATAGAGCGCCCAACCGTGCCAAACGATCTTGAATCTCTGCGGGTCCGCCGTGTCGTTGTAGGCCATCAGCACCAGCGAGCCATCGGGATTCTGAAAGGCGACATTCAGCACCTTCAGATTGTCATCCGATCGAATGCGAACCGCGCCGTTGGGTACGAACTTCGTGTACTGGCCGAGCGTGTAGTACTCGGTAGTGTATTCCACCGCGCCGGCGCGCGCGTCGTTCGCGTGGACGAGCACGAGGCCGGTGCAGACCGCACATCCGCCGCGATAGGGCCCGAGGCTCTCGTCGGTAGCGACCGGCCACTTTACGAAGCTCTTCCCCCAGTTGCGGAAGACGTTCACCATGTCGCGCATGTCCTGCTTCTGCTGCTTGCTGCCGGCGCCGAATCCGGAGCGCTCCGTCATAAACATCTCGACGCCATAGCGGTCGTGCAGCTCGGATTGAATGGAGGGGGGGCCGCTATAGCCGTGCCAGGCAACGCCGCCCATAAAGGGCGAGTTCCGGATCGCCGGATCGGCAAGCAGCGGCTCGACGAGATCGGCGGCGCTCCAGTTGTAGTCGAGGAGCAGGATCTTGGTCGTCATGTGGTTCTTCTCGAAGGCCGGGAACCAGTTGTCCTTGAGCATCGTCGCCATTTCCGCGGAGGTAATGGTGCGCAGCGACGGGTAATTGACATCCTGGCAGCAAGTGGGCTCGTTGTTGAGGCTCACGTAATCCACGCGCAGCCCGTGCGCCTCATAGGCCTGGATCGCCTTCACGAAGTAGTTGGCATGGTGGACGTAGTACTGCGGCAGCACGTCACCGGCCACCAGTGATCCGCTCGACTTCATCCAGGCCGGCGGGCTCCACGCATTGATCATCAATGTGAGCCTCGGATTCAGCTTGCGCGCCGTCAGCGTCAGGGGAATGACGTCGGCCAGATCGTGATCGATGCTGAAGTGCGGCAGGCCCGGATCGTTGCGGTCCGCCGCGTTGTCGTCGAGCGTATACCATTCGCGAGTCAGGTCGCTGGAGCCGATCGGATTGCGCAAGAAGCTGACGCCGATGCCGGCAACCGGATCGAAGAGACGCTTCATGACTTCGTCTCTCTGCACGGGGGACAGCTTCTCGTTGATCAGCCAGGCAGCACCATCAGTAAACGCAGCACCGCCGCCTTCCATCCGCTGAAAGGTTACCTTTTCATCGACGCGGATGGCGGGGACGGCATCTTCTGTATTGCTGCCAAAGACAAGATTGGGTTGCTCTTCGAGACCTACGACGATCCCGTGCTCATCGGTGGTAGTGATCCAGGATTGGACCGACACCTGCTGCGCTTGAGCAACGACTCCGGAGAAACAAACGACCGCGACCAATGCTAACGCGCGCACCGGATTCCACCTCGCATCTTGAATTGAGTTCACTGACACACACCACTGCATTTGCGAGATTGCAACGCTCGCAGATTCTGCTCCGTCCGACGATCGCATCGCTTACGTGCGATTCCCCAAAAAAACGGACGTGAACTCGTACATCCTGTAGACAATCGGTTGTTCAAAAGCAAGGCCGATTATAAACCCAGTTTTCAAGAAGCGTCAAACAAAATCCGGAGCCCTGCGCCAGGGACAATCTGTCACGTCTTACAGACTTTGCTCGGACCTTTCCGGGCGGTCATCGACGGGAACAGGGACCCGGTCTCCAAAAATGGGGTGGTCGAGACGCAACCTCCGATGGCGGTGCGACGTTTCCGGATACTGTGCCAATTGATCCGCAGCCTGTGGTGCGCGAATCTATGTGTTCCCCCAATTCGCGCACCACCTGTTCCAAGTTCAGCTCACGATCTACCAAACGAAAGATGTAATGGAGTCCGAAGGCAGCGCCACACTGAGGATCCGGTCTCCGAGCCTGCAGTGCACCTGTTTCTCGGCTTTGTTGCTGTTGGTCAGCACCATCACGCGACTCTTATCTGGGTTCTCGGCCGCCACATGGTCGACACCAGATACATCCCCGGAGGATGCGAAAACACGCGCTCCTCTTTGAATGAGTTTCGAATAGTGCGGAAATGCGTAGTAATTCCCGCTGTACGAAAGTTCTTTCGTCTTCGAGTCGATGGAGACAAGTCCTCCACGGCCCATAGGACGGGCCGGATTGGTGATGTCTGGGCGTCCGTTTTCATCGAGGAGCAGGTTCCAAACGCAGATGCACCTGGACCAGTTCCGAAGCATACCTGTGAAAGAGCTGGACCATCTGCTCCAGTCCGTTCCATAGGAAGAATCATCGCGCCGGAGCTGCTCTCCCGGGTGCCGCTCCTCCGACGGGCCGAACAAATTGGCCGGCGGTCCCCCTTCTGTGAAATACATGTGCTTATCGGGAAACATCTCATGTATGCGGGTCATTGCGTCGGGTGTTCCCGCATAAGAGTGCCAGGCAACACCGTCCACGTACTTGGCGACCTGTGGATTGCTCAGTTCGTCGGCCACCCGCCCCCACAGATTGTAGTTATGGTCATTAATCCAAATCTTTGTGTCCAGCCCAGCCTTTTCCAGCGCAGGACCCAGAAAAGACGCGACGAAAACCATTTCGTGTTGCTGGGCCCAGAGCGTGGCAGGAAAATGCCCGTCCTGGTCTGTATCCACCTCATTATTGACCGTTACGGCTTTGACCTTGACTCCAGCATCCGCATAAGCCTGAAGAAACTTGACGAAATACTGAGCATGGGCTCCGAACCAGCGTTCCTTCATGCAGCCACCGAGCATCGAGCCTCCAGCCTTCATCCATCCGGGAGGACTCCATACGCACGAGAACAAATAGAGATCGGGATTAATCTCCTGCGCTTCGCGCAATGCAGGCAAAATCCAGGCCCGGTCCTGGTCGATGCTGAAATTCTTCAACTCCGGATCGGGTTCCGGAGTGTCATCGTAACTGTACATCTTTGTTGAGAAGTCACTTGTTCCGATGCAGGTTCGTCCCACCGAGAGGCGTAGCCCCGATGATCCATAGAGATCCGCCAAAAGCGCGCGGCGGGCATCCGGCTCCATCAGGTGCAGAAGATAGGACGAGGCGTCGGTGAAAGCACCGCCAAACCCGAGTACTTCTTGACATTTCGTTGCGGGTTCGAGATAGATCGCCATCGGCGACAAATCCTCACCCGTTTGCCATTGCGGCGGTGACTGGACCGACTGGAACTTTTCTTGCGCGCTCGTTCTCCAGGCTCGTACGGGACCTGGAGCAATTTGAGATTCGGCATACAAAGGTTTTGTCTCATTTGCAATCACTGCGCCGCTAACTGAAGCAGCGAGCTTGAGAAAGTCTCTACGACTTTGGTTTAGCATGATTTCTCTCATACTCAGTTCCTCGCATTTCCGATTCTGGAGTTGTTGCAGAGCCGTCTCAACGTCAGACGGCGGCTTGTGATGCGATTCAGACGCATAATCTGTACAAATCCGGTAGTCGCCATATCACCATCGGTTCACGATTGGTTACGCCATTTTCCTATGAGACTCTTCATGCGATGGTAGCTTTCCCTGGCTGCCATGCAGTTCCCAAGGCATCGTTACTCATGCGTTTGCCGACAACCCCGCGTCGATTTTGCATCTGCCATTTCCAGAGAACCTTACACGGCTAGGGATTATATCGAAACAATCGATTGTTTGCAAGACTTACTTGATATACCTGAGCTCCAGGGAACGTCGATTTACGAGATGCTTCGCAGGCCTTAGAGCGGAATCCAGGAAGCTATATCCATCTGAAAGCCGAGGTATAGTCTGTGCTTGTCTGGTGAATTGACTGGGACGGGAGCGGAAGGGACGAGCTTTTCCGAAGATCTACGGATGAGGATCATTGCTGCGGACGAGCGCGGCGAACCACGCCCGACGTGATAGGACCGGGGGCCTTCCGTGCAACGCGCAGCGCTGCCGCTGCGGCGCGCTGCTGTGGCGTCATACTGGCATAGGGAGTCTCTGTCTGCTGTCCGGTGGCGCCATTCTGCCCGCCGCCACCGCTGTCCCCTTCCTGGCTGCCGGCGGTGACGGCGACACCATGGTGATTAAGACCGTGAAGAGCTATCCCGATCTGAACGGAGACCCCAATTACATCGCCAGCCTGAACCAGCAGCCGGACCATGGGTATTCCATCTCGGCCGATATTGCGCCGCGAGGGGAATTCACGGTTACCAACGGTCGCAACCAGTTCAGCACGGGTCTATCACGCGCAAGGGAAGAGGCGCCGGCGTTGCGGCCCGGACCCGATGTGGTCGCGTTTCCGGGAGGATTGTCCCGCAATGTATGATGTGGCTGCCATGTGGGGAAGACTCCTATTGTTCGTGTCGCTCGCCGTGCCGGTGCTCGCCGCGCCCGCCGCGCAGTCGCCGGCGGCCACGGCTCCGCAAAGCGCGGAAGATCATCTCAACCGGGCGAAACGCTATATTGCGGAGCAGAAGACCGACCTGGCGATCGCGGAGCTGAAGCAGGTGGTCGCGCTCGACCCCGGCAACGTCGAAGCGCGCGGCAACCTGGGGGTGCTGCTCTATTTCCATGGCGACTATGCGGGGGCAGTCCCCGAATTGCGTGCGACACTGCAAGCCCAGCCCGATCTCTGGAAGATCCGGGCGCTGCTCGGAATGGCGGAAGACCGCACCGGAGACCAGCAGACGGCCCGCGACGACCTGGAGGCCGCATTCCCGCACCTTGCGGACGAGAAAGTGCGGGTCGACGCGGGCGAGATCCTGGTGGACCTCTACTCGAGCGCCGGCGATCTTGAAAAGGCCGCGAGCATCGTCTCGACTCTGCTGGCATCCCGACCTACGGACCCCTCGCTCCTTTATCTCTCCTACCGCATCTACTCCGACCTGGAGAACCGCGCGATCTTAACGATGGCCATAGCCGATCCGGAAAGTGCCGAGATCCACCGGACGATGGCCAGGGAACTGGCCAGGCAGGGGAACATCCCGCAGGCGATCGTCCACTACCGCGAAGCCATCCGGATCAATCCGCAGCTTCCCGGAGTGCATACGGAGCTCGGCGATCTGCTCTACCACTCACTGGATGAAAAGCTGCAGGCCTCCGCCGCCTCTGAGTTTCAGGCTGCCCTGGACGCGAATCCCAGTGATGAGAAGGCGGAGCTTGCGATGGGGGTGCTGGCGGCGCGTCGCGGCGATTTGAGGGCCGCCTACGCCGCCGATGCGCACGCCCTCCAATTGGACCCGAACGACAGCGACGCCTGCACCGAGCTGGCCAAAGTCCTGATCCGGATGGACAAGAACGACGAGGCGCGGCCGCTGCTGGAACGCGCCATCCAGATCGATCCCGCCAACTACGTGGCCCACTTCCGCCTCAGCACGCTCTACCGGCACCAGGGCAAGACTGACGAAGCGAAGCAGCAGGTGGAGCTCTATCTCCGGTTCAAACAGATGCACGAAAAGCTCGAGAAGGTTATCCACGACATGCGCGTCGCATCCGAGCAGGACTCTGCAGATCACGCCGGAAAACCTTGAGTCGGCTGTGAATCGGGGATCGCGCCCGGACACTCAGGATTCTTCCGAGTCCGAATGCGGCGACAGCCCTAAAATCGTTGCTCCTGGGACGAAGCGTTGGGTATCGGCACATGCCGCATGAGCTACCCGGATCGAGGGTGTTCCGCTTCCCAGCCGCGAAGAATCTCGCGGGCCTGCCCTAAATTAACTCCCATGCGATTGGCGCCCGCTTCCACCATGGCGGCAAAACGGAAGTAATTGCCAATTCGGCCGGAAGCCTTGACCCCCATGTTGGGGCCTACGGTTCGGCGAATCAGGCGGACGTCCTCGTACAGAGCGGAGGGATCGGGGCTGAATCCGGTGCAGGTTTTGATAAACGCTGCGCCCGCCGCCTGCGCCATACCGGAAGCGTCAGCCTTCTGTCTGTCGGTCAGGAGGGGAGTTTCGATGATGACTTTGACCAGGGCTCCGCCGGCGGCCTCGACAACGGCGCGCACATCGCCTTCCGCAGATTTGGAGTCGCCATCCAGAAACGCGCCTATGTTTAGGACCATATCAATTTCCGCGGCGCCGTCGGCCAGGGCGTGCTCAGCCTCGAATACTTTGATTTCCGTTTTCACCGCACCCAGAGGAAAACCAACGGCGGCAACTACCTTCGCGCGGGAGCCCTTCAAGGCGGCAACCGCTCGCTGGATGTGAGCCGTGTTGACACACATCTGTCCATACCCTTCATTGCGCACTACCAAGGCCACCGCTTCAACCTCTGTCGGCGTGGTAGTCGGCGGGAGCAAAGCTACGTCCAGCATCGCGTTGATTTCATCCGCAGTGATGTTCATGCTCTTATCCTCCGGCAGGAAACCTTATTTCGCTCGCATCGAGCTATGGATGCGCGCCCTACAGTAGAACTAAAACATTGTATCCTCGCTCTTTCCCGCTATGGCAGGTGAGCCGGGCTCCAGCGGGTCGAGTTTCGCCATCCTAATTCGTGAATCGGCTGTGTTCGGTTCCCATCGATCAGAGTGGCCTACCATCACCTTGCCGAGTGGTTCAGCCCGTGCCGCGAGCAATTCCACGGCGTTCGTAAATTTTTCGAAGGGTACGCGGTGGGTGATCAGATCCTTGAGCCTCAGTCTGCCCGACGTCAACAGATCGAGGGCGTGGCGAAAGGATTCCGGCGTGTAGCTCAAGATTCCATCCACGCGCAGGTCTTTCTTGTAGAAGATATTGGCAGGCACAGAAAGGACCTGATCGTCGGACGATGCGCCAATGATCGCCACATGCCCCCCAGGCCGAACGATCGTCAAAGCCGTTTCCAGAGCCAGGGGGCCTCCCGCACACTCGATCACCACATCCCATCCATCCGCGCCGCTCATGCTGACCATCTCGGCGGCATCAGACGTGGATACAAAAGATGTGGCACCGGCGCGTCTGGCCAGGGACTCCTGCATTGGGGAGAGATCAATGCCCAGAATCGCAGACGGTTCGTAAAGGCCCAGGGTGCGAAGAGCGGTTTGACCGATGGGACCACAGCCGATGACGGCCGCCTTAAGGCCGCGCTGGGGTGAGGCGCGGTCAATGGCACGCACCACCGTGGCAGCGGGTTCCGCCATCACCGCCTCGTCAAGGCCGATCGTGTCTGCGATCTCGAGGCAGCACCTGGCGGGGGCCACGACGAATTCCGCGAAGCCGCCGTTGTGAGTGAAGCCGATCTGCTCGTGGACTTCGCAGTGGTTTACCTCTCCTGCACGGCAATGGGCGCAGACGCCGCAATTCAAATATCCAACGGCCATCACCCGGCTGTTGATGGCGCAGTTCGTTACCCCGGGACCAACCTCCACCACGGTTCCGGTCCATTCGTGTCCTGGAACCACCGGATATCGAACAAAAAGGGCAGGAACCTTGCCCCGAAGGATATCGATATCCGTTCCGCATATACCGCAATAGGCAACGCGGATGACGACCTGGCCAGGCCCACACACCGGTCTGGTCATATCGACCCATGCGAACTTGTTGGGCTGAGAAACTAAAAGCGCTTTCATGACGTGAACCTTTTTCCTTTGTGCAATCTTCAGGCTCAATGCGGTCCGAGTCTTCCCCGCTAGGCAAAAGAGCTCATATCGTTCGAATCCACCTATCGAGTCCACGTATCGCGGCTGGTAGTTTAGCAGAGCTAAGCCATCGCTCCGGATGATCGCCGCCACAAACACGGGTTTGCTTTCTAAGCCTGAATCAAATACAGTCCCGAGACGGCGGGCTTTGCTCATTGCCGGAAGTCTGAACGCAGCCCCGGCCCGTAGAGACACCCTGGAGGTTTCATGGGCGGTCAAATCGGTTGGGGCCTAATGCTTGTCTTGTTGGGTGGCGCGCTGAACGGGAGTTTCATCGCTCCTGTCAAGCGCTTGGCCAAATGGCGGTGGGAGAACACGTGGCTGATCTATGTGGTCACAGGCCTCTTGATTGCTCCCTGGCTGGTCGCGATTGCGACAGTTCCTCATCTTGGCGACATCTACCGCCAAGCCTCATGGTCCGTGCTGGCCAACGTCATTCTCTATGGATTTGCTTTTGGGATCGGGGTCGTAATGTTCGGCTTCGGGGTCTCCCGGATCGGACTGGCCCTGGGCATTCCGGTGATCCAGGGCGTCAACACGGCGTTTGGTTCTCTGCTGCCGCTCGCAGTGCTGCATCCCGACCAATTTCACACTCATCGTGGGCTGGCGCTCATGGTGGGCACGCTGGTCATGATCGCAGGACTGGTTTCTCTTTCACTGGCGGGCTGGAGCCGCGAACGTAAACAAAATCCCGGTGCGGCGGGACCGGCACGCTCGGGTTTCGCCGTCGGCCTGCTGGTCTGTATTCTCTCCGGGATATTCTCCTCCATGTTCAACTTCGCCCTTATTTTGGGCGACGAGTTGAAGCAGCGCGCCCTCGCAGCGGGGGCCTCTCCGGCCATGGCGAGCAACGCCATCTGGGCGCTGGCTATTGGCTCCGGCTTTATCGCCAATGCGGCCTACTGCATCTATCTGCTAAACAAGAATCGCTCCTTTGGCGTCTACCTCAGCAAAGGGACGGGGACTGTCTACTGGCTGGTCGGTGTCTTGATGGGAGTAGTTTGGTTCGTCGGCGTCATTCTCTATGGAATGGGAGCGCTGGCCTTAGGCCCCTTGGGAGGCATCGTCGGCTGGCCCGTGTTCATGAGCACGGTCATCATCGCCGGCGTCATGTGGGGAATTGCCAACGGTGAGTGGAAAGGTTCGAGCCGTGCTTCCATGGCCTACTGCCTGGTTGGACTCGGCATCCTGTTCCTTGCCATCGTCGTTATTGCGCACGGCAACGCTTCGTGAGTGCAGGCGGATCTTGCCGCTGAGGGAATCGCCCTGGCTCCTGCTAGTGTTTTGTCGCCGCTCCCTCCGCTCAAAAGTATTGCAAACAATCGATTGTCGTGCTATAAGGGTTCGTAATTGTTTCCAAGAAATGGCAAATGCAAATCGATTGGGAATCGTGCTTAAACGGCTGAGTAACCCACGTCCTTGGGACCACGAGGGAACTAAACAGGCAACGAGACTGTCTTTTTAAGGAGTCTCGGAATAGGTTAGCGGGAAGGCAGCGTGGCAAGCTTCAAATCCCTACAACCAGGAGGACATTTTAAGATGGGATACAATCGTCGCGAATTCATTGCTCTAGCGAGTGCAGCGCTATCTGTTCCCGTGGTTTCACCTGTATTTGCCGAACTTTCCGGCGAAGTGAAATGCTTGGTATTTGACGCAGACGGAAATCCTTTGCCGACAGGCTCCCTGTCTTTGGAACGCTTTCACCTTTGCGACTCTCTGTTGAGGCCTTTCACATTGGATTTCCAGACCAGTGCCGGCGAAATTCGCTTTACGCCGCCAACAGAAAGACCGTTCCGCATCTCAGTGCCGTTGACGGTACCAGGGTTTGGCGAGGTTTTCGCCTATGCCGACGATAGCGGCGTGGGATACAGCCCCAGC
>Ga0181538_10005260_pt1 | contig 11714 bp, 7 predicted proteins | sample PEATcosm2014_Bin_40_FD_119773 | JGI IMG/M metagenome (GOLD analysis project Ga0181538, IMG submission 119773) | Peatland microbial communities from MTU Mesocosm Facility, Houghton, MI, USA - PEATcosm2014_Bin23_30_metaG | ecosystem: Environmental > Terrestrial > Soil > Wetlands > Peat | place...
GTGAATGCTGCGTCCTTGTTTTCCGCGCGCCGGGAAAACTCCTGCACCAAATCGCGCGCGGTGGGTGGAATTACTTCGAAAACCGCCCAGACGATGATGCAGATGACGAGGATGAATCTCCCAAAATTGTTTCTTCTCATGGCGGTTCAGGATGCGGATGTGTCGCTGCTTTCAAGAATGTCCGTCACGGAAGATTTGGTCACTTCCATTTTGGCGTCGGCAGAACGGAGCGAAACGGTTTTGTCCTTCACGGTGATGACGACGCCGATGATGCCGCTGGACGTGACAACCTTGTCTCCGGACTTGAGGTTGGCGAGCATGCGGGCTTGCTGCTTGGTGCGCTGTTGTTGCGGGCGGAACAAAAGGAAATACATCATTACCCCCATCAAAACCAGCAGCATGATGGGACTGGCAAAGAGCGACTGCAAACCGGTCGGTTGTGGCGGCTGCGCCGGCGCCGAACCGGGTGCCTGCGCCAAAATCACGTTCAAGCCATTCAAATGCATAATTGAAAAGTGGTCGGGTACTTTAGGCAAATAAACGCAATTGGCAAGTGTTATCCGTCGCCTTTCATTCGGCGTTCCGCTTTTGCGGGACTTCCACGAAAACGAGCGAAAACAGGGCGAAAAAAATCTTCGACACATCCATTTTTCTGAAAGGATTTGAGCTGACTTCGCCAATTTTGCGGACCGGTTGAGGAGTTTCGTTTGGAGGTCGTCAAACGTGACTTGCGCAGAAATTCAGTCAAACCCATCAAGCGCAAGCACTAATGGCAGCCTGCCCACACAATGGAATGGACACGCTTCCAAGTGCCATCTTCTGATATAATATGCTGATTATAAACATGTTAATATAATGAATACTCGTCGGTTTGGGCATCGTAAATGCTTTGCTTCTAATGACTAATGCTGAAGTGTCGTGGTGCAGTTATGACCTCCAAACAACATAAGATGGTTGTCTTTGCAGCAATATCTATTCTTGCTGTTGCGGGGCTTGTTTTGGATTTGCTAACACCACTCGGCGTCGCTGACTGGGTCTGGTATTTTATTCCGTTGCTCTTGTCCGTATATGTCGGCGGCCGCAATTTTCCCTATGTACTTGCCACCCTTTTCTCGCTGCTGACGCTGGCCGGGTTCTTTCTTTCGTCGCCGGGGATTGATCTTCATTTGGCATTCACGAGCCGTCTCATGGGTGTCTGCGTGCAGTGGCTGATGGCTTTTCAGATTTCTCAACGCAAGCGGGCCGATGAAGAAGTGCACAAGTTGTTGCTCGCCACCGAACATAGTCCGGCCTCCATCGTCATCACCGACCCAACCGGCAATATCGAATACGTCAATCCCAAGTTCATACAGTTGACTGGCTATTCATCCAGGGAAGTGGTCGGCAAAAATCCCCGTATTTTGAAGTCTGGCGAAACCCCGCCGGGGAAATACCAGCAAATGTGGGAAACCCTCATCGCCGGCGAAGAATGGCACGGAGAATTTCATAATCGGAAGAAGAACGGCGAACTTTATTGGGAGCGAGCTTCTATTTCACCGATCTTCGACAGCGCCGGGAAGATCGCCCATTTTCTGGCGGTCAAGGAAGACATCACCGAACGCAAACAGGCGGAGGAAACATTGGCGGCGGAACAGAGGTTGTTGAATAGTTTGATCACGGCCATCCCCGACGCGATTTATTTCAAGGACCGGGAAAGCCGCTTCATCAGAATCAACGCGGCATTTGTCCGGAAACATGGATTCCCCGAAACCCGCGCAGTGCTGGGGAAAACCGATTTCGACATCTTCGGGGACCAACACGCACGCCAGGCCTACGAAGACGAACAGCGAATCATAGCCACGGGCGAGCCGCTGATTAACCAGGAAGAGCGGGAAGACTGGAGGGATGGGCGGGTCACCTGGGTGTCCAGCACGAAGATGCCGTTGCGCGACGATTCGGGGAAGATTGTCGGCATCATGGGCCTTTCGCGCGACATCACTGAGCGCAAGCAGGCGGAGCAGCAATTGGCCGAGGCACTCGGCTTTAACCAGAAAATCATCTCGAACGCTCCGGTGGGGATGGTGGTGTTCAAAGCGTCTGGTCGGTGTGTGCTGGCCAACGAGGCCGCCGGACGGACGCTCAACGCCACGGTGCCGGAACTCGTAAACCAGGATTTCCGGCAGATCGAGTCCTGGCGGGTTTCGGGCATGCTCAAGATGGCGGAGGAAACATTGGCCACCCGAAGCCCGAGGCACGGGGAATTCCATTTCACCAGCACATTCGGCAAAGAGGCATGGCTGGCCTGTCACTTCAGTTTCTTTGTCCGCGGCAACGAACCTCATCTGCTCCTCCTTTTCAATAACATCATCGAGCGCAAACGGGCGGATGAAGCCCTTGCCAACGAGCGGGCGCTCTTGCGCACCTTGGTAGATCACTTGCCTTTGGCCGTTTATCTGAAGGATGTTGACGGGCGTAAAACCCTGGCGAATCGGCTGGAACTCGAATATTTAGGCGTAGCCTCCGAAGCGGAAGTCCTCGGCAAGACCGATTTCGACTTCTACCCACCGGAGCAGGCGGCAGTCTATCAGGCGTTTGACCAGGAGATGATCCGTACTGGCCAGCCATTAATCAATCACGAGGGAAGTTTTACCAAACCCGACGGCTCCGTCATCCATCTCCTGGCGTCGGTAGCCCCCCTGCGCGACGCCGCCGGCCGCGTGACCGGTCTGGTTGGCATTAACCTCGACATCACCGAGCGCAAGCGGGCGGAAGAGGCCTTGCAGGAATCGCAGGCTCTATATTATTCGTTCGTGGAGCAGTTGCCCATTGGAGTATTTCGCAAAGACCGTGAAGGCCGCTATGTTCTGGTCAACCACCTGTTCTGCCAGATGAAAGGTATGAAGGCTGCGGAGTTTTTGGGCAAAACACCGCAGGAAGTAGCCGCAGCCGAGGAGGCCAAACAGGGCGCAATGGGGCCGGCGACCAAGTATGCCGCTACGGGTGCGGAAAATCATGAACGCATCCTGCAAACCGGCAAATCCATTGAATTGGTTGAAGAGTATGTGAACGCCGATGGCAGCAAACAACTTTTGCACGCCATGAAATGGCCGGTGTTTGGCCCTGACGGAAAAATTATTGGCACTCAGGGAATCCAATTGGACATCACCGAGCTCAAGCGGGCCGAGGAACACGTTCGGGAACAGGCCGCGTTGCTGGACAAGGCGCAGGACGCCATTCTGGTCCTGGATTTGGATGACCGCATCACCTTTTGGAACAAAGGCGCGGAGCGGATTTATGGCTGGAGTGCAGCCGAAGCCATCGGGAAAAAGCCGGTCGATCTGATGTTGGGTGGGGCCATTTCACCGCAACATTCCGAGGCCATCAAGGCCGTCAAGGAACGCGGCGAGTGGAGCGGCGAATTGCAGGAAATCACCAAGGACGGCAAGACGGTCACGGTTCAGGGACGATGTAATGTCATTTATAACGAACAGGGCCGCCCCAAGGGCCCGCTTATCATCAACACCGACATCACCGAAAGGAAAAAGCTCGAAGCCCAGTTTCTACGTGGTCAGCGCATGGAAAGCCTCGGCACCCTGGCCGGTGGCATTGCACATGACCTCAACAACGTGCTGACACCACTCCTTGTCTCCGTTCAAGTGTTGAAGCAGAATATCAATGATGCCGATCGGCAAAGGCTGCTGGAATCCCTGGAAGCCAACGTCCAGCGAGGCGCGAGTCTGATCAAACAAGTGTTGGCTTTCGGACGCGGGGTGGAAGGCGAACGGATCATTGTCCAACCCAAACACATCGCTCGCGAAATCAAGCATATCGTTAATGAGACCTTCCCGAAATCGGTGGCGTTTGAGCTTCATTGCGCCCCCAATCTATGGACCGTCACCGGCGACCCGACGCAGCTCCACCAGATTCTGTTAAACCTTAGTGTTAATGCGCGCGACGCCATGCCCCAGGGCGGCAAACTGTCTTTGCAAATTGAAAATATAATGCTGGATGAAGCCTATGCCAGCATGAATCTGGAAGCCCGGCCCGGCCCGTATGTGTGCATGACCGTATGCGACACCGGAACGGGCATTCCAAAAGAGATACAGGAAAAAATCTTCGATCCGTTCTTCACCACCAAGGAACCGGGCAAGGGCACCGGCCTGGGCCTGTCCACCACCCTGGCCATCGTCAAGAGCCATGGCGGTTTCATCCATTGTTACAGCGAACCGGGCAAGGGCAGCACATTCAAGGTCTATCTCCCGGCCAACACCACGCCGGCTGCCGCGGAAAATGTGGTGACGGGAGAAGCCAACCTGCCGCGCGGCCACAACAATCTGGTGCTGGTGGTGGACGACGAGGAGCCTATCCGCAGCCTGGCGCAGAAGGCATTGGAGCGTTACGGCTATCGTGTCCTCCTCGCTGCCGATGGGACCGAAGCTCTCTCCCTCTACAAGCCCCGCCAAAACGAGATAGACGTGGTCATCACCGACATGGTCATGCCAAACATGGATGGCCTTGCAACCATTGCTGCGCTCAAAGCCGTTAATCCGCAAATTAAAATCGTTGGTTCCAGTGGTCTGGCCCTTGACGGTTATGAGGCCGCCGCAAACGAGGCGGGTGTCCGGCATTTCATTCCCAAACCCTATAGCGCCGAAACCATGCTGCTCACGCTGCATGAAGTGCTGAACGGAAACGGGAAACACTGAGCTTTCACTACCGGTGCTCCGCAGCCGAACGCCGCAGGCACGGCATATTTGTAGTTTTGTGATGAAAATACGTTCCAGCTCCGTTCAGGAGCGGCATCGTCGGGAGGTTGGAGTTCAAGCTTAGCTTGTGCGGACAATATGCACGCTGAAGCGTGAACTCCAACAAAACGGAATTTGCCGCCCCGCTTGCCGCGTCGAAATGGAATGAAGGCGGGCCGGGGCCGGGGATTTTAATGGAATCGCCCGACTACAAAGATTCCGCTCCTGACGGAGCTGAAGACGCACCGCAATGGTGGTATGGTTTAACAATCCGGAAGGGATTGAATCATTCAGCCCAGGGTTATGGACCAATGTCAAATTCTTGTGAGGCTACTTCTTCCCCTTCAATTAATGCGATGATCTTGAAATGTCCCAACCCCAAGGTAAATGCCTGTTTCCTCAATCGAACAATGTTGAGCGAACCGTCAAATGAAAAGGAACACTCTCCGCCACTGGATTCGGACACCAGGTTGGTGTCAGAATACCATTTGAACGCAACATCGCTCGCTTTCAATTGATTGACCAAATCATCCACTTGCACTGACAATTCAAATCCAACCATATCTTGTGGCGCAAATGTAAGGTGCGGCAAAGGAACGCCTTTTTCGTTGGTTCTAAATCCAGTAAGACCGCCTCTGGCAAAGAAATATTTTGTGTCCCGATGTCCTGCCACGACCTGTTCTGTTTGTCCATCAACAATCCATGCGGTCATTGGAAATTTTCCGCCCCAAAGAAATTCCATTTTGTCCAAGTCATGTTGGGTTACTTGGGTAGGTGACATATAAGCACCGTAAACATGACCGGCTTCACAATTAAAACTAATTTTATACTCAGACAGGGACTGTTCAGTGCCAGCAAGAAACCACAATCCCAAAGTATGATTTCCAGGCAAAAGTTCGATATGTGTCGTGTTGTTAACGGTGAAGGTCTTGGAAAGGTTTGTTCCATCAATAGTATGAACAAATACAGTGTGGCCGTTCACAAGATCACGCGGAAGTTTAAGCAGGCCCACTTCATTTGTTGCCCGTTGTGGGCCCTGATACCAATTGATATGCTCGCCGGTTGTTCGGCAACCCATCCATAAAAGGGATATTCCGAGCAAGACCGCAACCAGTGCGGCTTTTCTGACGAGTAAATGGATTTGGTTCGCCATGTTCTTGTCCATACAAATATCACCTTGGCGGGACGATTTCATTGTCGAGCGTGAAATGGCGCGTTTTTTAGCAGGCTTAATGACTCTCGCCAACGGTCACAAGCTCTGGCTCGACCCACTTGTTGTGTTCCTTGATGAGGTCCACGAGCCGGTCAACGGCCTCGGCTTCGGGGATGTTGAATTTAATGGCCTGCTTGCCGACGTAAAGATTGATCTTGCCGGGCGCGCCGCCCACGTAACCGAAGTCTGCGTCGGCCATTTCGCCGGGGCCGTTCACGATGCAGCCCATGATGGCAATTTTCACGCCTTTGAGGTGTTCCGTGCGCGATTTGATGCGCGCCGTCACAGTCTGGAGATTGAACAGCGTCCGCCCGCAGGACGGGCACGCGACGTAATCGGTCTTGAAACTGCGACACCCGGCGGCCTGCAAAATGTTGTATGCCAGCCGCAGTGATTGCCCGCCACCCGCCTCGCCGCGAATCAAAATCGCGTCGCCAATCCCGTCAGCCAGCAGTGAACCGATGACGACAGAGGCACGCAGCAAGGCAATCTTGGGCTCAAGTGGCACGGGCGTCTCACCCGTCCGTTGGTCGGCACGGAAACTCACGGGCAAGATGTCCGTGCCACTAAAAAGGCAATCCTTCAGCAGAATTGGGTTGTTCCGGCCAAGCCGCCTTAATTTCGCCGCCAGCAGACGGAATGCAGTAATAGCTGGCAACTTCACGCCATCCTTGACCGTAACGAGTTGTGTTTCACAGTTGATTTCGAAATCCCGTGTCGGATCAATCTCGGCAACGTTCAAATCTTCGTAAATCGCCTCCGGTTTCACGTCGTCCTTGGGCCGAATCTTCGGCGCGATTTTGTCCCATGTGGCGCGGGTGACAACCACGCGGATGAGTTGTCCGCCACCGCACTTGGCGCCATCGGCGAGTTCAATTTCCGGCGTTTCACGGCGCTCAAAGTGGAATGGGTCGAATGGAAATCCGGAGTTCGGAGTTCGGAATCCGGAATTCACAAGGATGGGGACTTGTGCCAGTAAATCGCGGCAGACCTCGATCTCGCGCGGCGAATCTTCCGTGAGCGAAACGCGAATCGTATCGCCCAAACCATCGCAGAGCAAAGAGCCAATGCCGATGGCTGATTTGATGCGGCCATCCTCGCCCTCGCCCGCCTCGGTCACACCGAGGTGAATCGGATAATTCCAATCCGGGCCTTCCTGTTCCAGCCGCGCCACGAGCAGGCGATAACATTCAATCATCACCTTGGGATTGGACGACTTCATCGAGAACTTGAAATTGTGGAAACCGTGCTGGCGGCAGATGCGGGCGAATTCCAACGCGCTCTCGACCATGCCCAGTGGTGTGTCGCCGTAGCGATTCATGATGCGGTCGGAAAGCGAGCCGTGGTTCGTCCCGATGCGCAGGCAGCGTTTCAACCGTTTGGATTCAAGCACGAGCGGCGTGAATTTCTCTTCGATCCGTTTCAGTTCGGCAGCGTATTGCTCATCGGTGTATTCCTTGGTGGCAAATTTCTTGGAATCGGCGTAATTGCCCGGATTCACCCGCACGACCTCTACCCATTTCACCGCTTCCATGGCCGCTTCGGGCTTGAAATGAATGTCGGCGACAATCGGCACGAGGCATTTTTGTGTGCGCAACTCCCGAATAATATTTTGCAAGTTTGCCGCGTCCTTGACCGTGGGGGCGGTGATGCGGACGAGCTGACATCCGACGGCGACGAGTTCGAGCGTCTGCTTCACACACTCGGCGGTGTCCATCGTGTCGCACGTGAGCATGGATTGCACCACGACCGGATGGTCGCCGCCGATGATGACACCGCCGTGCGCCGGATCACCGATGACGACTTCGCGCGTTTTCCGCCGCTGATAAATGTACGGTGATTCGCAAAAGCGCATGGGCGAATTCTTCATCGGTGGGGGGCGAAGACAACAGGCACATCACGATTGTCACGCACACTGCGCACCCAATCGCCGGTGTCGAAAAACGCGATGTAAACCATGAAGCTGATAAGCAGGATGGCAAAGCCGGTCTGAATGCTGTTCAGGAATTTGGCACTGACGGGACGGCGGCGGACGACTTCAAGCAACGACAGCATAATATGTCCGCCATCAAGCACGGGTAACGGCAGGAGGTTGATCAGGGCAAGATTCACGTTAAGAATGACACTGAACCACAGCACGCGCCGCCAGCCATCGTCGCTTTCAAAGAGATTACTGTAAACCCGGATGATCATCACTGCACCACCGAGTTGTTGAACGCCGATTTCGCTCTTGCGCGCAAAAAGCGCGTGGAGCGTCCCGTAAATTTGACCGACGCTCGCCTTGATTTGGTCCAAGGGACGGGGATGAACCAGCATGAAATTGGTTTCCTCCCCCCACGCCAGAATGCCGAGCGAAGGGTTGCTGTTGTTTGGTTGGACCGGTCTGACGGCAAGCAGCGTACGGTCGAACGTGTCATTTCCGTGCCGGATGGTTAGCGCGAGCGGTTTGACTGGACTATTGCTCATCACGTCCTCGGCGGAAACAATGGCCATCGGACTGTAGATTTTCTGGCCGTTTAAGGCGACAATTTCATCGCCGTTGTCCAAACCGGCCAGTGCCGCTGGGCTGTTGCTCGCCACCTCGTCAACAATAACCTTCATCGCGGGGTAAATCAGAATTTGACGCAGGGCTTTGCGTTCATACCACTCAGTTGGTCGGTGATACGGCGCCGCGTATGCCATCTGCTCCTGGCCATCCCGAAGGTATTTGATGGTGATGTTCGTGCCTTCGCTGGTGATGATGCGCCAGTTAATGCTGTCCTGTAGTCCCTGATGAAGCCCTCCCGAAGCCGTTGGGAAAAAATGGGTCACCGGATGACCGTCAATTTCGAGGATCGTATCGCCCGGCCGCAAACCCGCATTCCACGCCGGGCCGTCAGGATTGGCCCATCCAATCGTTGTCGTATTGTCCGTCTCGTTGCTCGGACGGCCAACACCCCAAACGACAAACGCAAACATGATCGCCAGCAAAAAGCTGAACAACGGACCGGCGAAAGCAACGATGATTTTGTCCAGTGCGGAAACGTTCGGCAGTTGTTCCACAGGCGTTTCGCCCTTGCCCTCGATGGCCTCCATCGTCGCCATTTGCGGCAGCGCGACATAGCCGCCGAACGGGAGGCAACCCAGCACATATTCCACGCCGCCGATTTTCTGTTTCCATAGCGGTTTGCCGAACCAGATGGCGAAACGGTCAATTTTCAGGCCGCGCCATTTGGCAGCCAGAAAATGTCCCAACTCGTGGACGCCGATGAGGAGGTTGAACAGCAGAACCACCTCCAACAGGATGAAAATGTATCTCAAAATGGTCATGTTAAAGCGGAGTAACTATAGCAGTGGAATAATTTACTGCAATCTTTGCGCGAGGCCGTCAAATTGCCGCAGCTTCCCGCCGCGCCCAAGCGTCCGCCGCCAAAATTTGCTCCAGTGTGGGATGGGAAACCACCTGGTGCGCGTCCATCACGCGCCGGACGGTTCCGGTGATTTGCGGGAAATTGATTTTTTGATTCACGAACGCTTCGACCGCCACTTCGTTCGCGGCGTTCAATACCGCCGGCAGCGTGCCGCCCGCCTCCCCTGCCCGGCGCGCCAGCTTCAGCGCCGGAAATCGCTCCTCGTCCGGCTCTTCAAAGGTGAGGCTGCCCAGTTTGGCGAAATCGGTCTGCACACGTTCACTCGGCGCGCGGTCGGGATACGTGAGCGCGTATTGAATCGGCAGACACATGTCCGGCGTGGAAAGCTGGGCCAGCATGGCCCCATCCACAAACTCGACCAGCGAGTGGACGATGCTTTGCGGATGCACCAGCACGCCGACGCGTTCGATGCCAATGTCGAACAGCCAGCGCGCTTCAATCATTTCCAGGCCCTTGTTGAAGAGCGTTGCCGAATCAATCGTGATTTTCCGGCCCATGACCCACGACGGATGTTTAAGTGCGTGTTCGACCGTGATTTCGGCAAATTTTTCCTTGGGCCACTTCTTCGGGTCACGAAACGGCCCGCCGGAGGCAGTGAGCCAGAGTTTGCGGACGGAACCGGGCGGTTTTCCGTCGAGACACTGAAAAATCGCCGAATGCTCGCTGTCCACCGCCAGCACGCGCACGCCATGTTTGCGCGCCTCTCGCATCACGATTTCACCGGCCATGACGAGGATTTCCTTCGAGGCGATGGCAATATCCTTGCCCGCGCGAATGGCGGCCAGCGCCGGTTTCAGTCCCGCCGTGCCAACGATGGCGATGAGAACAATGTCCGCCGCCGGCAACGTGGCCAGCTTGATCAATCCGTCTTCGCCAGAATAAACTCGCATCGCCACCCCTCCCGGATTTTCCAGTTCACGGGCCTTCTCCGGGTCACTGATGGAAATCGCTTCGGGCCGGTGTTTATGCACCTGTTTGAGCAGCAATTCGGCATTGTTGCCGGCGGCCAGCCCGACCAGCCGGATGCGGTCAGGCAAATCCTCAGCCACCTTGACGGTGCTGGTGCCGATGGAGCCGGTCGAACCGAGTAAAACCACGTTCTTCATCGGAGGAATGGAGAAATGGAGTACTGGAGTAATGGAGCGCTGCAATTCATTACTCCAACACTCCAACACTCCAGCACTCTGGTTTCAGAGCGTCCTGGAATTTCATTGCGTTTGTCTCTCATGGATGGGTCAGGATATGTCGCAGATAGAGATACATGATGGGCGCGTTGAATAAAAGACTATCGAGCAGGTCGAGAATGCCGCCGATGCCGGGAATCAACCTGCCCGAGTCTTTCACGCCCGCTTCCCGTTTGAACAGCGATTCAATCAAATCGCCGATGACGGCGGCGACGCTCAGGACGATTCCGAGAATCACGGCGTGGAGGAGATTCATGCCGGTCATTCTCGCGCTGAAAAAATGCGCGAACGCCACACTCGCCGCCGTCGAAACCAGAATCGCGCCGCCGAAACCCTCCCACGTTTTGCCGGGGCTGATGCGCGGGACCATTTTGTTCCGGCCGATGAGCGAGCCGACGGCATACGCGCCGGTGTCACTGAATTTCGTCACGAGAATGAAATAAAGCACATAATATTTTCCGCCGTCGCCGATGCCGGGGAAAAAATTGATTTTTTGGATGAAGTTGAGCAACCACGGGACATACATCAGGCCGAACAGCGTCGCGGAAATGGCCGCAATGCCGGCCGTGTTGCTGCGTGAAACAAATTGGCGCACGCACAAACCGAGCACAAACAGGATGATGAAACCGGTTTCAAAATCGTTCACGCGCGCCGGGGAACCCGACGTGCCGAGATGCCCGGTCAGGTTCAAAAAAGTTCCCAGCATCAATAACAGCCCGCCGAACAGCCCGCACCATTTGAAGCAGACCAGGCTGCGCTTTTCGGCCAGGCCGTAAAACTCCGCCAGGCCGGTCATGCCCAGAACAACCATGATGAGAATGAACACGCCGTTGGAAATCAGGGGGCTGGTGGAAAACAAGGCCGCGATGATGACCGTCCAGAGAACCACCGAAGTGAACAATCGTCGGAGAAATATTTTTGACTTTGAAGGCGTTTGGGCCGCCACCACCACGTCTGACATGCAGGTGAAGGGTAGCAAGCGTACGGGGGATTGCCAATTGCCAATTGCGGATCCGCCCGCCACGGCGGAGGGAACATTGGAAATAAAAAGAGGCCGGGTCACTACTCCGGCCTCTCAATGAGAACTAAGCGCTCTAAAATTCGCTTTCATCGGATGCGGCACCGCAGATTTGCGCCTCACTTCATACACGGAATACTGCGCTTTTGCACCTCAACTACGTCA
>Ga0181538_10005264_pt1 | contig 11706 bp, 8 predicted proteins | sample PEATcosm2014_Bin_40_FD_119773 | JGI IMG/M metagenome (GOLD analysis project Ga0181538, IMG submission 119773) | Peatland microbial communities from MTU Mesocosm Facility, Houghton, MI, USA - PEATcosm2014_Bin23_30_metaG | ecosystem: Environmental > Terrestrial > Soil > Wetlands > Peat | place...
TCAGTTGAATCACCGCTGGCTTATCGGTGAGTTGCCGCACAGTCCCGGCCGTTACGTCCGCTGCGAATACTTCCTCGGTCTCGTGGTTCAAGCTGCTGAAATAAGTCGTCTTCCCGTCGGGGCCCCAAATGGGTTCGCCGGCGTCCAGCTCAAAGCCGCCGGTAAGCTTGCGCGACTTGCCGCCGTCAGCGCCCACCACAAAGAGATTCACCTGGTAAATCGATTCGCCGGCGCTGGTCAAATAAGCGATCCATTTGCCATCGGGCGACCATCGCGCCGTATGCGTGGGATCGGCAGTATCGGCCAGTTTTCGCTGCTTGCCGGTTGCGACATCAAGGACCATGGCTGTTTGCAGACTGCTATCGTCCTGGAGCGGGGTTGGGTTCGACGTAAACGTGATGCGCGAGCCGTCGGGCGACCATCGAGGATCGCTCACGGTAAACTCGCCCTGTGTAATCTGCTTTTCGGCGCCCGTTGCAATGTCCCAGGTCCAGAGGTGCTGCATCTTGAAGTCGTGATCGACGACGACCGCGTCGTCTTTCACCTTCTTGCGCTTTTCTTCGTCGGCGCTTTCCGGAACCGTGGCTACCAGAAGAAGCGTCCTGCCGTCAGGAGAGAATTCATACCCTGCCACGCCTGATTTGTGTTTCGTGACTTGCCAGGCCTCGCCGCCATCCGCGTACAGGAACCAGACTTGCGGCTTTGCGTCCTTTTCGTCGCCGGCATCCATCGTGAAGGCCAGGATTTTGCCGTCGGGCGACCACTTCGCATTCGAGACGCTTTTCTCGCCGCGCGTGAATTGCCGCGCGGCGCTGGCCGGTCCTGCGGCGGGAACCACCCAGAGCTGCGTCACGAATTTGCCCGGCTGATCGTCTTTCTGGGACGTGTCGGCGTCCTTGCCCATCTGCATCTCCGCCACGAGATACGCCACGCGCGCGCCATCGGGAGAAATACGGGGCGAACTCACGCGCGCGATGCGCATGGCTTCCGCCGCCCCGAATAATTTCTTGCCGTCTTTGCTGCGAGCGACAGCGACTTCTTGCTTCGAGGAGGTTTCCTGAGCCTTGGTCCCCACCGCGGCGAAGCCCAGCATCACGCTTAAAATTAGAATTTTGCGCATCGTTTTCTTCCTGACTTTCCGTTTGAGTTTAATTCCTCGGTGCGATTGCTTTGTCAAGGTCGGCGGCGGCCTGATCGATTCCCGCGGATACGTTTTCGATCACTTGGGCCACTTGCGGAATCTGGCCTTCCGCTTCCTTCCACTTTTTCTCGTCCATGTATTCGCGAACGGCGGCGATCGGTTTGGCGCCGTAGCCCGTGTAGGCGCCCGGCGCGTAAACCTGATTCTTGAACCAAGGGCGTTCCGGCAAGCCCTGCTGATTCAGGAAGAGCCGTGAAACTCGCATCACGTCCGCGTTCACCAGGTCGAGGGATTGCTGCGGAATCGCCGGTGAGCCCTGCGCCTTCCATTTGGCGAGGGCCTGGGAATAAAGGTCCGCGCTCTTCTTTAGGCGCTCGATCGCGTTCTTGAGCGGGCTGAAGTTCATGAATGGCGGAACGGCCTCTTGCGGAGGAGGCACGAACGTCTTGTGCGGATCGGCCGACGCCTTGAAAACGCCCTCCTGCAATTCGAGGTTCTGTTCGGCGGTTTCGTCCTGCTTGTCTTTCAGGAGCTTTTCGAGATCGGATTCATACTTCGCGATGGCATCGGCCTGGGGCGAGTAATCCACGGGAATCAGGTCCGCGTCCGCCAGCCGCAAAATCACGGTTCCGGCGGTCTGCGCAAGCGCGCGGCCGTAGGAAAAATCCGTGTCCACGAAATGCGTGTACCAGTAAAAATCGTCGTAGATCGAATGGTATTGATCGCCTTCGTCCTCTCCGCCAAATTCCATGTCGAGCGCGGGGATGCCGGCGAAGTCCTGGAACGCGGTGAAATCCGAGCCATCGCCGAGCATGAAAATTTCGAGGTCATTGCGCTTGCGGATTTCGCCTCGCTTTTCCGGATCCTTCTCGGCGCCGATTCGGTAGAGCCGCGAGCGCTCGTACACCGTCATCTTCGTCTCTGGGTCCTGCACATCTCGAGCGGCGCTGCTCACCAGTTTCTCGAGGTCCTCGGTGCCGCCCGCGAAAAAGATGCCTCGCTCGTTGCTGTCAGAATTGAGGTAAGTGACGGCGTGCTTTTGCAAATCCTCGACGTGGGTCTCGACCCATTCCGTGGAGCCAAGCAGTCCCGGCTCTTCTCCGTCCCAGGCGCAGTAGATGATGGTGCGCTTTGGCGTCCAACCCTGTTTGTGCAATTCGCCCAGCATCCGCGCTTCTTCGAGCATCTCCGACTGGCCGGAAATGGGGTCGTCGGCGCCGTTCACCCAGGCGTCGTGATGGTTGCCGCGAATTACCCATTGGGCCGCGTCGTCCGATCCGTGCAGCGTTGCGATCACGTCATAGACGGGTTTGATGTCCCAGTTCGACGTGACTTTCAGGTGCACGATGCCAGACCCCGGGCCGATGCGATACGTGATTGGCAGCGCGCCACGCCATGGTTCCGCGGCCACCGGACCGCTTAGAGAAGCAAGCAGCGGTTGCGCGTCCGCGGACGAAATCGGCAGGACCGGAATCTTCGTGATTGTTTTTACGTCCTTGATCGGAAGGCGCTTCGCGTTTTCTGTTGCGCCGATGCCTGGGGTGAGCGGATCGCCGGGATAGTCGGTGTCCATCACGCTGCCGCGCTGCACGCCGTCGCGCGGCCGCCAGCCGCCGGCGGGATATTCCGCACCCTGGAAGTAGCCGTCTCCCTGCGGATCGGAGTAGATGATGCAGCCGACCGCGCCGTGTTCGCCCGCAACCTTAGGCTTGATGCCGCGCCAGCCTTCGCCGTAGCGCGCAATCACGATGGCCCCCTTCACCGAGATGCCGAGGCGATCGAGCTGCTCGTAGTCCTCTCGGTTGCCGTAGTTCACGTAAACGAGGGGAGCCGTTACGTCGCCATCCCCCGAATACGCGTTATAGGTGGGCAATTGTTCGGAGGTTTGGTTCGAGGTGGGGTCCACTGCAACCGGCGACTCGGCGAGCTTTGCCTTGAACTGCGTGGGCCGTAGCAGCTCGACGACGCGCTCCTTCGGTGTGGGGAACAACACCTGGAACGTCTCGATGTGCGCGTCGAATCCCCAGGCCTTGAACTGCGCGAGAATCCATTCGGCGTTGTCCTTGTCGTATGGGGAGCCGACGTGATGGGGCCGCGCGCTCAAACGGCGCATGTTTTCGCGGATGTCGGCGGGCACGATGCCATCGCGGAATTTTTTCTCGAGCGCGATCTCGCTGGGCGAGGATTGCGCGGCGTATCCCGCGAGTTGCGGCGAGTCTGCAGCCATCTGCTGGCCTATGCTGTTTACCGGCAAGAACAACAGAGCCGCTATGAGTGCCGAACAAAAGAGAGCGCGAAGCACCGTCATGAATTCTCCTTGGGACTTGACCGGTAGCGGGAAATTCCCGAAGCGAGATTCGAGCGTTGACCCGCAGGCCTGTCGAGTGCGACTCCTCAGGCCGCCCGACACTGTATACCCGGTCCGGTGAGTCAGCAAGGAGAGGCAGCGCTTTCGCGTCTTTGACAGTGCGGGCGCGAGGCCTTAGACTTTTGGTGTGGGCTCCTTTTCGCGCGGCTACGGATACCGGTTTGACCTGAGCGGGTATTTTCCGCGCGCCATCAAGACGATCTGCCTCGCGTGCGTCGCCGTTTTTCTTCTGCAGACTTTCTCGGGCCTGTTTTTCCACCAAGAGGGTGTTCTTTTCTGGCTGCATTATTTTGGACTATCGCCGCTGGGAGTTCTGAGCGGATTCGTTTGGCAGCCGTTTACGTACCTGTTCCTTCATTCCGGAATTCTGCACATCCTGTTCAACCTGCTGTATCTGGCGATGTTCGGCGCCGACCTGGAACACATGTGGGGCGCGAAGCGCTTCACGACCTACTTTTTCCTGTGCGGAGTGGGAGCGGGCCTGATCGACGTTGTTGTGAGGCTGGTGCTCGACCCGCACCTTCGCGGTTTGGCGACGGTGCCGACCATTGGCGCTTCGGGCGCGATCTATGGAGTGCTGCTCGCAGCGGCGGTGGTGACTCCTCACAGGCAAGTGTGGATTTTTCCGCTGCCAGTGACGATTTCGATGCGGCTGTTTGTGATCGTGATGGGCGCGATCGAATTCTTTATGACGATTGGCGCGACGGGCGACGGCGTCAGCCACGTCTGCCATCTCGGCGGGATGTTAGTGGGATTTATCTATTTGCGGCGAGGAACACACCTCTACAATTTCCGCAACTACTTCTCCGACTGGAAGCGGCGCAGGCTGCGCAAGAAATTCGATGTGTATGTGCGGGAACACCGTGAAAAGCCGCCTTCGGACCCCGACAACTGGGTGAATTGAATACCTGAGAGCCTGCCAGGTTGAAGCCTGGCGCTACAAAGGCAAAAATTATCAGCCGCCGATGCGGATTAGGCGCATCAGGTTTGTGGTGCCACGGGCGCCGATCGGCGTTCCGGCGATCACCCCGACGATGTCGCCGCGTTTGACTAATTTTTCTTCGAGAAGTCGCCGCTCGGCTGCTTTTGCAAGTTCGTCCACGTGACGAATGGGCGCGATACGCCTGGGCAGCACGCCCCAGAGGAGGCCGAGTCTGCGGCGCGTTTCAGGATTTGGCGTGAACGCGACGATCGGCGCGCGTGGACGGTATTTCGAAACGAGGCGCGCCGAGAATCCGGTTTCGGTGAACACCGCAATCATTTTCATGCGCAGCTCTTCAGCGGCGTGACAGATTGCTTCGGCAATCGCTTCGCTGATGTCCAGTTCGGTGAACCGCGCGGGGCGCAAATGGTCGGTGACGCTGGCCTCGGCTTCGCGAGTGATGCGGTCCATCATTTTGACGGACTCGAGCGGATAGCTTCCGGCGGCCGTTTCGCCCGAAAGCATCAGTGCATCGCTTCCGTCGAAAACGGCGTTGGCCACATCGGACGCTTCGGCGCGCGTGGGCCGCGGATTCTTCTGCATGGAATCGAGCATCTGCGTCGCGGTGATCACCGGAACGAGTGCGTTGCGCGCCCGCGTGATGATTTGCTTTTGAACGACGGGGACGCGTTCGGGGTTCATCTCAACTCCGAGATCGCCGCGCGCCACCATCACTCCGTCGGCAACGCTTAAAATCTCGTCGAGATTATCCACCGCTTCGGGCTTTTCGATTTTGGCGATCACCGGCGTGGCTTTCCCGGCCCGCGCGATGGCTGCGTGCGCGGCGCGCACGTCCGCGGCTGTGCGCACGAAGCTGAGCGCCACATAATCGACGCCCAACCGCAGCGCGAACGCGAGGTCTTTACGGTCCTTGCGGGTGAGTGAGGGGATATTCAGCTTGATGCCGGGAAGATTGATGCCTTTGTGCTCGCCGAGTTCGCCGCCGTTTTCCACCTGGCAAATCACTTCGTCGCGGCGCGCGGAGATGACGCGCAACTCGATATCGCCGTCGCTGAGGAGAATGCGGTCGCCTTTCTTTACGACTTTCGGCAACTCGCGAAATGTGGTGCTGATTCTTTCGCTGGTGCCGGGAATGTTTTTGGTGGTGATTGCGAGGCGCTGTCCGAAACGCAAGCGCACGGGACGGCCCTGCGCGAGCTTCCCGGTGCGAATTTTCGGGCCTTGCAGGTCCGCGAGAATCGCGATCGGCTTCTGGTAATGTCCGGACGCGCGGCGAACCGCGGCCACTCGCTGGGCATGCTCTGCCGGAGAGCCGTGCGAAAAGTTCAGCCGAGCGACGTCCATGCCCGCGCGCACAAGATGGTCGATCATTTTCGCGGATGAACTCGCGGGTCCGAGAGTGCAAACAATCTTTGCCCTTCGATGATTCATGGAAGTTATTTCGACACCGCGAAGTCCGTCACGATGTGATACAGGAATTCGACGCCCTTGCGGAACGAATCGAGCGGGATTCTTTCGTCATCGCCGTGCATGCGAAGCGCGTCGTCCTGCGTGAGCGGGAAGGGAAGCAAGCCGTAGGCCTGGACGTTGCGCATCCGCAGCGGCGCCGAATCCGTGAAACCAGTGGACATGTATGGCAGGACGGCGGCGCCGGGGAAATCCTGTCCCGTCACCCGGGTGACCGAGGCGTACAGATCGGACGAAAGCGACGACGAAGGCGCAGGCTGGCCGCCGTTGGCCTCGGTCTCAAACCGAATCTGAGGATCGTTCACGTCTTGCTCGAGCTTGCTGAGCAGCGGCTGAAGCAAGTTCCCGGGAAGGAGGCGGATGTTGACGACGCCTCGCGCCTCTGATGGCACAACGTTGGGACGAATGCCCGCCTGAAGCATCGTGGGCGCTATCGTGTCGCGTAACATTGAATTCCAAACGGGGTCGGCATTCGAGACCCAGCGGGCGGCGTGTTCGGCGCGGTCGGACTCCTCGAGGGCGCGCATCCACTTGCTGGTTTCGTCGTCTTCCACTTTCGCGAGCCCGTCGAAATATGCGCGCGTCACGGAATTGAATTGTACGGGAGTCTCGAAGGTTCCAATCTTTGCGATGGCCGCCGCGATATGAGTTACCGGGTCGTCTTTTCTTGGAACCGACGCATGGCCGGCAGTTCCCGTGGCGATCACGTCGACATTCTCCGCGACTTTTTCGGTGGCCTGAATTCCGACGTACAGCACTTTGCCACCCTTCACGACCACGGGGCCGCCTTCGTTGAGCGCGAAGCCGGCCGCAACTTTGTCCCAGTGCTTCTCGACCGCGAATTTGATGCCGAATTCGCCGCCCGCTTCCTCGTCGGCCTCGGCGAGCAGAATGACGTCGCGATCGAGGCGCGCGCCCGAACGTCTCAGCGCGATCATCACGGCCACGTTGGCGATCGCCATTCCCTTGTCGTCCACCGAGCCGCGGCCGTAGAGATAGTTGTCTTTGATGATGCCGCCGAAGGGATCCACGGTCCATTTGGATTTGTCCACTCCGACGACATCCAGATGACCCATCAGCAGCAGCGCGCGCGACGGATTTGGCACTGCCGTGGCCGAAAGGCGCGCCACCAGAATCCCGCGTCCCGGAGCGCTTTCGAAGATTTCCGAGGGGATGCCTTCGCGCTGAAGGATGTCCGCGAGGTATTTCGCGGCCGCGATTTCGTTGCCTGGCGGGTTTGTGGTGTTGATGCGAATCAGCGCTTGAAGCCAGAGGATGGCTTCGCTCTCGAGTCTGGGCAGGTCAAGACCCGTGGCAGGAGCAGCCTGCGAAGGCGGCGGTGCGCTGACTGGCCGATTCTGGGCCGCGCAGGTGAGTGACACAATGAGAACGATCGACAACATCCGACAAATCCTGCGCACCATCCGTCTGCCCCCGGTGGATTGAAAGTAGCTCGCACGACGAGCGAATTTTCATACTATCATGGCGGTTTCAACCGGCTGGTGAACAGCTCGAGCCGGGTTTTCTGGATTGCAAGTAACCATCCAGTGCAGGGGAAGCCGCATCCAAGCGTGGTGAGGTGGACATGCGATCAGTGCCGTGGGCTCGAGTGGTATTGCTGGCAGTTTTGATAGGCGTGCTCGGCGTGCCGCCCGATGTGTTCGTCGCGCGCGCGCAACAGCAGCAGGGGCCAGACAAGCTACCCGCGCAGCAAACGACGCCGCCCACGCCACCCTCGGGCCAGCAGCAACAACAAAAGCAGCCGCAGATTCCCGCACCGCAATCGCAAATCTCGGTGGAATCGAATCTGGTGAACATCGACGCGGTGGTGACCGACCAGGACGGCGACATCCTGACCAATCTAAAGAGGGAAAACTTCCGGGTACTCGACGACGGGCAGCCCCAGCAGATCACGAACTTCGCGCCGACGGAAGCGCCGATCACGATCGTCATTTTGATGGAGTTCAGCCACCGGTTTTACGGCTATTTCGGCTACAAAGCGAAGTACTGGGCTTACGACTTCCTCAATCACTTGAATCAGAAGGATTGGGTGGCGTTCAAGATATTCGATCTGAAGACTCGGCTTGTGGACGACTTCACGCAAGACAAGCAAAAAGTGGGGCAGGACATCGCCTCGCTCTATTTCCCCGATTTCAGCGAATCGAATCTGTTTGACGCGATCCTGGAAACACTGGATCAGCTTCGCGACGTGCATGGCAAGAAATCGATCCTCGTACTCGCGACGGGTTTTGATACTTTCAGCAAACACAACCTGGATGAAACGTACAGGGTGCTGAAAGAAACGGACACAACGATCTTCTGCGTCGGCATGGGCGAGGATTTGGACTTGTCCCGGCCGAACGGAGCCGGAGTCAGCTACCTTCAGGCGAAAAATCAGATGAACCAATTCGCGAATATGACCGGCGGCTACGCTTGGTTCCCGCGTTTCTCCGGCGAAGCGAATGACATTTTCAATTCGGTGGCGGCGTTTCTGCGCGCGCAGTACACGATTGCATTCACACCTTCCACGCCGCCGGACGGCAGGTATCACAAGCTGAAAGTGGAGGTTGTCGATCCGCAGGGCAATCCGCTCACGGTTACGAACAAGAAGGGCAAGGAAAAGAAGGTGATCGTCTACGCGCGTCAGGGGTACAAGGCGCCGAACCCGCCGCCTGCGGGGAACTGACCTGCAACGTCGCTCTTAGTAGCCGCGTGCCAGGTCCACGCGATTGACAAGCTCGCGCCCGCTGAACCATCGTTCCAGATTCTCGATCACCAAGTCGGTCTGCCGCTCCCACAAATGTTCGCTGACGGCGCTCATGTGTGGCGTGATGAACAGGTTGTCCGCTTTCCATAGTGGGTTTTCGGGCGGCAGCGGTTCTTGCGAAGTCACATCGAGCGCGGCGCCGGCAATTTTCCGCTGTTCGAGCGCCTGAATCAGCGCGGGTTCGTCCACCAGCGCGCCGCGTGCCACGTTGACGAAATATGCCGAAGGCTTCATCAGCGCAAATTCGCGCGCGCCCATCATTCTGGTGGTTTCGGGAGTTTCCGGCGCGGCGAGAATCACGAAATCCGCCAGCGGCAGCGCTTCATGGAGCATCGACGCCGGGAAAACTCGGCCCGCCAAATTTGTGTCAGCTTTGCCAGACCGCGTTACAGCCCAGATGCGAATTCCGAGCGGCTGTGCGATTTTCGCCACTTCACGGCCGATCGCGCCAAAGCCTATAAAGAGGATGGTCTGACCGCGCAGTTCGCGCGGCCGGAGCGCCGCTGGCATTCCGTCCCACAGTTCCTGCTGCGCCCAGTGGCTCTGTTGCTGGTAGCGGATGCAGTCGGGAAAGCGCCGCGCGAGAGCGATGAGCGTGCCCAGAATGTGCTCCGCCATCGGGATGCGGTGCACGCCACTCGCGTTGGTCACTTCAATGCCGCTGGAGCGCAGCTCTGGGTACATGAGCTGACCAACCGCGGCAGCGGTCGCGTGAATCCACTTCAGCTTCCGCGACAAGGCTAACTGCTCTGCACGCAGCGAGTAGCCGACGAAAATGTCGGTGTCGGGAAGTTCGCGACCAAGCCCCTCGTAATTTGGCAGGTGCACGACCCGCATTTCCGGCCAGCGGCCGCGAATTCGCGCAGCCATCTCCGGCGGTGGATTCCACAGCGAAAGGCGGTGCCAAACGCAAATCACCAGCTTCGTTTCGGCTGGGCGCGTGCGTCCTGGCTGTTCGAGGCCGTCGGTTTTTGTCAACACGGAGTCTGAAGTGACATTGGGCAAGAATATACCTCGCTCTGTCACGATCCTAGGTGAAGCGACTCAAAAAGCGAAAAGCAGATCCCTCACCCCGTCTTTCCTGAGCTCAGAGTTTACAAGTGCAAACCCTGAAACCCTGCCGCGGGGATTCGGGATGACAAGGTGGTGAGAAACCGCGCGCGGACCGGTGGAAGTCGAGAGAGCCGATATATCTCATTCCTGATTCAGAGAATGCACCGCGTAGGCAAAGCAGGCGATGACGAACAGCATGAAACCGGCCGCTTCGATCGCGAGCTGATGCGGGTCGCCGAGGCCGATCGATCCGTACCGCAGCAAGTCGATTTCCCACGTGAGCGGATTCATCAGCGCGGCGCGGCGCAAAAAAGCCGGCAGCGGGCCGAGCGGATAGAACATCGAACTGAAGAACAAGAACACGAAATAGAGCGCCGAAGTGACGCTGTTGAAGACGTCGTTGCGGCGAATTCTGAGCGCCAGAATCGTGTAGAAGAAGAACCAGCCGGCTGTTCCGATCACGATCGCAATCGCCAGCACTGGGAACAGGTCGAAGCGCAGTTTGATCCCGAGGACGGACGCGCCGACGCCAATCGTGAGCGCAGCCTGCATCACCGCGATGAAGACGTTGAACGCAAGTTTCCCGAGCAGATATTCTGCGCGGCTCATGGGATACGTGAGCATCTCGTAGAAGATCCCGTTGTCGCGATCCATGAAAAACGACCACGAGCTGTTGGACGCGATAGCAAAGCTGGCCATGCCGAGCACGCCCGCGAGGAAGAACGAGTTGTAGTCGAATCCGGCGGTGGAATGCGGCGAGCCGAACGCCGCGGTGAGGCCGACGCCGAACACGAGCAGGTTGAAAAGCGGATAGCAGAAATCCCAGAAGACGAATGTGACATTGGTCGCGCGGATTTTGCTTTCGCGGTAAAGAATCGCTGTTATGGCTGACATTTTTCCTCGCTTAGTCCTTCTGCGTTAATTCGACGAAGATATCTTCCAGACTGGCGCCGCGAATTTCGACGTGGAGGACGCGGCCTCTTTTTGCGAGCGCGCCGACGATTTCGAGGGCGTCGCCTTCTTCCGCTTTCAGCGCGACTTCGATGGTGTTGCCGCTCACTTGCGAGCGGAGTGGGTGAAGGCCCGCGATTGCCTCTTCGATGCCGGGCGGCAAGGCATCGAACGTGACGGCGATTTCATAGACGCCCTGGGACAGGAGTTTCAGCGTGTTCAAATCGCCGCGCGCGATCTGGCGGCCCTTGTTCAGTATCAGGATGTCGTCGCAAAGCTCTTCGGCCTCGCTCAAGATCTGCGTGGTAAGGACGATGGTGCGGCCATGAGCCGACTCGTCGCGCAGTGAGTCCATTACTGCGCGTTTCAAAATCGGGTCCATGCCGGTGGAGAATTCATCGAGAAAGAGCACTGGCGTGGGGACCAGAAACACTTTCGCTACTTGCACGCGACGGCGGAAGCCGCCGCTCAAGTCCTGCACCTTGCGATCAATTTCTGGCGCGAGGCCGAAAAGCTCGATCACTCGCTCGGAACGCCGCTGCGCTTCGCGGTTCTCGATGCCGTGAAACCGCGCGTAAGTGAGCAGGTTGTCGCGGACGCTAAGAAACATCTCGACGGCGGTCTCCTGCAAAACCGTGGAGATGCGGCGGCGAACTTCGAGCGGCTCGGCGAGAATATCGAGGCCTTCGATGCGCGCACGCCCGCTGGTGGGCTGAATCAATGTGGAAAGAATTTTCAGCAGGGTCGTCTTGCCGGCGCCGTTGGGGCCGAGCAGGCCGAAGATCGTGCCGCGCGGAACGGAGAAACTCAGACCATCCACGGCGCGAATGGGTTCGCTGGCGCGGCCGAAAAGGCCGCCACGCCGCATGCGATAGATTTTGACGAGATTTTCGATTTCGAGAGCGAAGTCAGGCATGTGCGTGTCACCTATAGTGGTCGCGCAAGTTCAGGCGCCAAAGTTTGGGTGGATCGAGAAAACGAAAAGGAGATTCGCCCGCTACGTCAGCGGGAGAGCA
>Ga0181538_10005265_pt1 | contig 11706 bp, 10 predicted proteins | sample PEATcosm2014_Bin_40_FD_119773 | JGI IMG/M metagenome (GOLD analysis project Ga0181538, IMG submission 119773) | Peatland microbial communities from MTU Mesocosm Facility, Houghton, MI, USA - PEATcosm2014_Bin23_30_metaG | ecosystem: Environmental > Terrestrial > Soil > Wetlands > Peat | place...
GCGTGTTCAGCCTGGCGCTGCTGTGGTCGGACTGGGCGCGGAGCACCAGGTGGGAGTGACCATCCACGTAGCAGTTGCGTTCCTGGGCAGTGTAGGTCCCCACCGTGCCCGGGTGGATATCATTCTGCTGACCGGTGACGAAGTTCCACTTACTCGGGTCGGGCGGGCTACCAGCGGGCCCGTTGAACCCGTCAGCGAACAGGTATGCGTTGTTGGCTGGCGTCGGCCGTGGCGCCATGGTCTTCCTCTCTATCTCCTCGGTAACAACGAAACCGGTAGCGCATGCCATCGCCGGCGTGAGGGCCACTTTAAGCACCTCGCGCCGGGTCCACGTAACAATGCCTCCACGTTCTTGCCGGCGGGCACGTGCCCGCTCGTGTCCAGCAGCAGCGCCGTCTCCTCCGCGAGGTGCGCCAGGTCGTACGCGCTATGCTCCTGAAGCAGGATCACCAGGTCGGCCGACTCCGGGTAATCGGTCACCTGCCGGACTGGCTGCCCGTCCACCTGCCAGCCGTTCACAAACGGGTCATGGTAAGCGACCTCGGCGCCGCGTGCCCGCAGCTTCCGCACGATGGCGGTAGCTGGCGTCTCCCGCTGGTCCGCGATATCCGCCTTGTAGGTGACGCCGAGCAGCAGCACCAGCGAGCCGTTAACTGCCTTGGCCTTGGTGTTGAGCATCTCTGCCGCGCGGTCCACGACATAGACGGGCATCCGGCTGTTGATCTCCTGCGCCAGCTCCACGAACCGGAACGGGTGACCGCATTCCTGGGACACCCTGTCCGCGAGATAGTTCGGGTCGATCGGGATGCAGTGCCCGCCGACACCGGGGCCGGGGTGGAACGCATGGAATCCGAACGGCTTGGTGGACGCGCACCTGATGACATCCCAAAGATCGATGTCCATCTCGTGGCAGAACACGGCCATCTCGTTGACGAGGGCGATGTTGACGTGCCGGTAGGTATTCTCCAGCAGCTTGGCCATCTCGGCCTCGCGCATCCCTTTCGCCACCACCACCTGATCCACGATCCGGCTGTAGAACTGGACGGCGGCGCGGGTGCAGTCGGGCGTGTGCCCGCCCACGATCTTTGGCGTGGTCCGCAGCTCATACTCCCGGTTGCCCGGGTCAATCCGCTCCGGTGAGAACGCCAGGCTGAAGTCCGCGCCTGCGGTCAGGCCGGTCGCCTCCTCCAGGATCGGGCGCAGCACCTCATCCGTGGTGCCCGGGTAGCTGGTGGACTCCAGCACCACCAGCATGCCGGGGCGCAGCATCTTGGCTACCGTCCTGGTCGCGCCGCGCACTGCCGTGAGATCCGGCCCGCCCTCGGGTGACAGCGGCGTCGGCACGCAGATGACGGCCACCTGGGCGCTGCCCAGCGCCGCCGGGTCCGAGGTGGCGCGGAATCCGCGCAACCCCATCTCCTTGACATCGGCGTCGCTGATGTCATCCACGTGCGACCGGCCCGCGTTCAGACCCTCCGTCACGTCACGGCTGTAGTCATAGCCGGTGACCTGCATCCCGGCCCGGGTAGCTTCCCGGACCAGCGGCAGCCCGACGTACCCGAGCCCGATAACAATGAGATCGTTCATGTCATCCTCCCCCTGTGTTTCCGCCTACCTGCGCGGTCCAACGCGGCGGGTGAATCCCGCCCGTTTCGTCCGCTGGGACGCTGGTCATAGCGCCCAGATGGTGCGCATTCATCCATTGCACGATGCCGGGCAGGGCCGCGATCGTAGTTGGTGCCTTGCCCTCGATGCCGTCGTGCCCGGCAATAGTCGAACCGCCGTGGATGGCGACACCGCCCGACCATCCCTTGGTCACGTTGCTGACGATCTGCTGTGCCGTGATACCCGTGATCCAGTCACCGTTGTCACTGATGGTATTGTTTTCCGACCAGGGCATGACCAGCCGCAGGCCGAGGCTCTTGGCGATAAGAATGTCCTCCGCGTTCGCGTCACCGTATGGTGGACGCCACAATGTTGGCCTCGGTGCGCCCGCCGCCACCAGCGCGTTGATGGTCTTGGTGAACTCCAATTTGACCTCAGAAGGGGTCAGCGGCGCGGTGTGCGTGGACGCGCCGGTCAACGACTGGTGGTCCCAGGTGTGCACCTCCACCGCGTAGCCTGCCTTGACGACAGCACGGACGATGCGCGGGTTAGCGGCCACCTTCTCACCGATCATGAAGAACACGGCGTACTTAATGTGCTCTGCCTTCAGATTACTGACCAGTTTCAGGGTGGCCGTTCCGGGGCCGTCATCGTAAGTGAAGAGGACCTTTCCCGCCGAGGCGTTATTGCTCAGCACCGGCAATCCTTTGGGTGCTGGGGGCAGATTCAGTGGCCAGTTGCCCGCGACCATCATCATCGCAAGAGCCCCGATAACGGCCCCACCGACAACCGTGCCGCCGGCAATGGCCTTGACCTTCTGCGCCAGCCGCATCCGCCGCATGTCACCGCGCGAGCGCCAGCGGTTGTCCCGCAGCTTGAACAGCGCCCAGTACTTGGTGGGCGTCAGCATGAAGGTGTTGAGAATGACCGACAGGGGGGTGCCCACCACCAGCTGGAATAGCTTGTCCTTCCACGTCGTGTTGGGACGGTCGGTCAGGTAGAGCGCCGCAACCCCGCCGCGGACGATGACGTAGCACGCGACGTAGAGAAGCGTGAAGAGGAGCGCGGGCCTTTCCCCCGGGCCGTGCAGCGCGTAACTGGCGTAGAGCCAGAGCACGAACAGCGGCATGATCAGGAGCTGCGTCAGCCCGAAGGCCGGCGACAGGATCTTCCTGAACGACAAGTTGGCGAAGACGAACGGGAGCATCCACCACCACGAGCGCGACCAGCGAAGCCGCTGGCGGAACGTGCCCTTGATCGTGTTCGGCATGTCCGTCTCGACGCCTGCCTCATACACCGCCACCACATCGCCGCGCAGCAGCGCGCGGAGCGCCAGCCAACGGTCGTCCCCGGTGCCGCATTCAACCGCGTACCCGGCCAGATGGTCATACAGCAGGTCACTGCGGTACAGAGCCAGCGCGCCCGAGGTGGTTTCCAGCGCGCCCATCCTGGTCCGCGACGCGCGCATCATGATGCAGGACATCCCGATATCCATATCGGCGGCGCGGGTGACCAAGTTGTCCCGGAAGTTGCGGATGTAGATCATGCCGGTTGAAGCCTGCACGTGCGGGTCACTCATTGACCGGAGCAGGTGCTCCACCGCATCCGGGTAAGGCTCGGAATCGGAGTCCACGGTCAGGACATAATCGAAGTCCTTCCGGTTGAACATCTTCAGCACACCCACGTGCGCGCCGCGCTTGCCGGCATTCTTCTGCCGGTGCCAGAACACCCTCGGGTGATCGAACGGCACGACCGGCGGGGTGGACCCGTCGTCCATCACATGGATCTCTGCGACCTCGCGCGTCTGGTTGATGAGCGACCGAACCGTCTTGTTAATTGCCTCCTGCGATTCGTTGTAAGCCGGTACGATCGCCAGCACCCGCCCAGGTGCCACCGGGAGCTTGGTGAAGCTCCGGGGGAAGATGACCGAGAGCATGCAGAAGAGGATCACCGCCGCGCACATGCACCAGTACGCCAGCAGCCGCCAGTCCGACGTCCGCTGCGAAATAACGTAGGTGGTAACCACCACCGTGACCACCTGAATGGTCACGATCAGGGCCCGTTTCAGCTCAACCTTCATTCTGCATTCACCCGCTCCATCGGAACTTCGTCAAATTCGTCAACCTCAACGAAACGAGGGAGCCTGAACACGATCACCCGCACATTCCGCAAATACCTGGCCAGCCTGACGCCGTAACGCCACGCCAGAATGCTCCCCACCACGGCAATGAGCCCGAAAGCCACTATCATGCCGAGCGTAATGCCCATGACTGTTGTGTTCATGATCTCTTCTCCCCCTCGCGCATTACCCGACGGTGATGTATTCGCGAATCCCCGCGTAGATCTGGAGGGAGAATCCCCGCGTAGATCTGGAGGGAAATGTTCGCGCTGGCGGTGGGAGTGATAGCCTTGGGACCGGTCCACACGACCGCGTAATAGGTGCCAGCCTTGGTGCCAGCGGGCACGCTTACGGTGACGTTCCCGACATAGCCGCGTGTCTGTGCCTGGACACCTTCGATGGTGACGGCAATATAGTCTTGCTGGTTATGCGCCGGAATCAGTACGGCAATACGTGTTCCCATTGGATCTCCTCCCCAGGCTTTACCGGACCGGAGCGTGATTTTTACTACCCCCACAGTTCCTCGCCCGGGTAAGCAGAGGAGTTGCCGGCCGGGTGCAGAAAGGTTGCAGGGCGGCCTAGGGCGGTGAGCAGATGCAGGCGGGAGCGAGGCCGTCCGGCGGCCTGGGGAGCGATGGGCCCGGGGACGCGGTCAAGCCGTTATCCGGGCCGGCGGACCACTAACTAATGACCTTTGCGCTAAGCCCTGATCCACCGGCCAATTCGGGTAGCTCGTTGTAACTATTCGGAAGTCCTGTGGTCCGATTCGCGTTTGCCCAGGTAGGCGCGATGCAGCCCGCTCCCAGCCACACGATTTCCGAATACGTACAGCTCGTTTCCGGCTTGATTCCGGCACGAGGAGTTTTGCGAGGTGATTGCGGGCGCGGGGGTCCTGCCGCTCGCCTGCTGTGCGGCTTGTCCTGGGTTCGAGGCCTGGGGGACGGGGTTCTGGGTGGCCGCGGGGGCCGTGAGGGGTGCGGACCGGTTCGGGGCTGGTCAGGCCGCTGCGGCGGGCGGCCCGCAGGCCGCGTCCCACAGGTTCAGCCATTCCTGTTCGCGGTGCCAGCCTTGCGGCAGGTGCAAGGTGATGTGGCTGCGGCCGTGGCGGGCGGTGCGGGCGGCGACCGCGATCAGGTCACGGCGGACGGTCGCGGCCCTGGCCTTCGCGAAGGGCAGGCTGGCCAGGGCGCCGGCCGCGCGGACCAGGTTATGCGCCGTCGCCGCGATCGACAGCCACGCGGCGTTAGCCGCGAAAACCCCTGATGGCATATGGGCGAGCGGGCCGCTGGTGACGTCGGCGAAGACCTGCTCGATGACGGCGTGGTCGGGGTGCTGGCCCTCGGCCTGGATGAGCCCGAAGCAACAATCGCACTTACAAGGCGTCCTCGAACCGGGAACTGGAAGCTTAGACAACTCCCATTCTCCCAGGTCAGAGGGCACCTTTCACGTCAACACGCCCGAAAACACCACTATTTGACCGGTGGATCGAGGCTAAGTACAAAAAGGATAAATCGTTCACCGCAGCTTTCGGCCGTTTGTGCCCCGTACGTGAACGGGGCAATCCGCCGTGTTATATTCCTTGACGCGAACGCCTCGTGGGGGGGCGTGCATTGGCCGTTCATGGACATGACACGGAGTAAGAGGCTGGCTCGTGATCAAGATCTTCTATCGTGACCTGTCACCCGGGTTACACGCATCCGCGGAAGCCGAGGGCAGGAACACGGTCATTTCGTTCCTGCCTGGGCTGACGCCTGACCAGCGCCGCGCGGCACTGCGGCGGATACGGCACAGCGGCCGGATGGGCCACGGCCCCCGGGTCCCGGCCGGGAAACTGGCCATCGCATTGGCCCTGGACCGGGTAAAGGCCGCAGTCCGCACGGGTGCGGCCGTGGTCCGGCTCCACCCGGCGGGAAGCACGCTTCCGGTGGTTTTCTTTTCGGCGGCGGCGGTCATTTTCGTCCTTATGGCCACGGTGTCCATTCACGTGCTGCCGGCGGCCCCGCGGTCGTCCGGACCGGGTCCCGCGGTGGGCGGAGTGACTCCCGCGCCCGCGACCTCCGCGCCCGTGGTGAACCAAGGCCTCACGCCGTCGGGCGGAAGCCGGGCGTCACGGCTGGGCACGGTACCGGGGCGGCTGGCCGCGCGTGAGCTTTCCTCGCCCGGGACCACCGCGGTGGGGTCATCGGGGCTGGCGCCCGCCAGCCAGGGCTCCGGGTCGGCGGTATCGTCGGCGAGCCCGGCCGCGGGCACCGGATCCGCGCCGGCCAGCTCGGCGACCGGCTCGGCCGGTTCTCCTGGGTCCTCCGGTTCGTCGGGTTCTTCGGGGTCCGGGGGTAGTACGGGCTCTGCTGGCACGGGTCCGGGTAGCTCGGCGAGCGGCGGTTCCGGCTCGGGCACCGGTTCTGGTGGCGGGGGAAGCCCCGGATCCGGCAGTGCTGGATCCGGCGGATCGGGTTCCGGAAGCTCCGGATCGGGATCGGGCAGCAGCTCGGGCTCCCGCACCGGAAAGGGTTCCGGGTCCGGCGGGACTCCCGGATCAGGCGGTTCCGGTTCCGGCGGTTCCCGGCCCGGAGGTTCCGGTTCTGGCGGTTCCCGGCCTGGCGGTTCCCGTTCTGGCGGCTCCGGATCGGGGAGCACGGGGTCGGGCAGTGGCAGGGCGTCGGGCAGCGGGGCCTGCGTCACCCTGCTGTCGATCTCGTTGTGCGCGGGCCTGTAATTGGCTGTCGGCTGACGCTGCGCGGGTCGTAAGCTCTGCCCGCCCACTGGTATCCGCCAGCGGGCGGCCATCGTCGTCTTTTTCCGGCTCCGGCCGGAACCCGCGGGGCAATGACCCGCCCGCGTTCTCGGCCCGGGCCGAGAACGCGGGCGGGCGCCCGGCTGGGGCGACGGCGGAAGGAGCGTGCCGGTGAGCCGACGCGGCTGGGTGCTGTTCGCGGCGATGAGCATCATCTGGGGTATCCCGTACCTGCTGATCAAGGTCGCGGACGGCGGTGTCTCGGTCCCCGTACTCGTCTTCACGAGGGTCACCCTCGGCTGCCTGGTGCTGCTGCCCATCGCGTTGCGCCGCCGCGAACTCGGCGCCCTGCGCGGTCACTGGTGGTGGCTCATCGCCTTCACCGTCACCGAGATCATCGGGCCGTTCGCCCTGCTGTCCAGCGCGGAGCGGCGCCTGTCCAGTTCCACGAGCGGCTTGCTCGTCGCCGCCGTGCCCATCATCGGCGCGGTCCTGGCCCGGCTGACCGGTGGCCAGGACCGCCTGACGGTGGTGCGCTGGACCGGGCTGATCATCGGATTCGGCGGAGTGGCCCTGCTGGCCGGCCCCAATATGGCCAAGGGAGATGGCCTGTCGGTCGTCGAGGTGCTGCTGACCGCGCTCGGTTACGCCATCGGCCCGATCATCGCCAACCGCAAGTTCGGGGACGTACCGGCCGCGGCGGTCAACGCCGTGTGCCTGGGCATGGCAGCCCTGGTCTACGCGCCGGCCGCCGCGGCGACCTGGCCCCGGGCGGTTCCCTCCGTGCAGGTCCTCGCCTCGTTGGCCGTACTGGGGGCTGTCTGCACGGCGGCGGCGTTCATCGTGTACTTCCGGCTCATCGCCGAGGCCGGCGCGGCCCGGGCGACGGTGATCACCTACGTGAACCCCGCGGTGGCGGTCGCGCTCGGCGTGATCGTGCTGAACGAGCCGCTGACCGCGTCGATCGTGGGCTCGTTCGTGCTCATCCTGGCCGGCTCGATCCTGGCGACACGTGCCAACGCGCGAGCAGGCCAGTCGGCCAGCGCGCTGGCCGCTGCGCCGGACAGCGCGCAAGCCGGTGGGCCGGGCGGTGCGCCGGACAGCACGCAAGCCGGTGAGCTGGGCGGTGCGCCGGACAGCGCGCAAGCCGGTGGGCCGGGCGGTGCGCCGGACAGCGCGCAAGCCGGTGAGCTGGGCGCTGCGCCGGGCTCCGCGCGGGCCCGCCCCTGGGCCGGCCGCGGGCCGGAAACCGCCAATGACGCGGCTCCGGGCCCGCGACCGTGCGCTGCTGACCGTGGGAAGGACGGCCCTGCGGCGCCGCTCTAGCTAGTCGCCTTGAGCCTCGCCAGCAGGGCGGTGGCGGACGGGGAACCGAGACCCGTGCAGGCGTCCCAGCCGGGACCTGCCGAGTAAGCGCCGTTGTTCCCGCTGGTGATGTCGTTGAATCCGGCGACGCCCGTGCCCGGGGTCACGCCGCCGTAGAGAACCGGCTGCAGCAGCCCGAACTGATGCCCCAAGGCCTGCGCGAGCCGGGCAGTCAGGGCGGCCCAGAGAGGGGCGACCGCGCTGGTGCCGCCGTAGACCGCCTGCTTGCCGTCGACCAGAACCTGGTAGCCGGTCTGCGGGTCCGCGTTGCCCGCCACGTCCGGCACGCCCCGGCCGCCCGGGGCGGACGCGGCCGGTACTCCGGCGCTGGCCTGCCAGGACGGCACGCCGTACACGGCGCTGACGCCCCCGCCGGTCGCCCCGCCGGAGGGGCCGTCGTTCCACACCCTCTCGGAGCTGATGGCGCCGGTGCCGGTGTCTGCCTCCAGCCGGGTCCCGCCGCAGGCCAGCGCGTACGGGCTCGACGCCGGGTAGTCGCAGTGGTTCTCGCCGTCGGTCGCGCCGTCGCTGCTGCCGTGGTCCCCGGCCGCCACCGTTACCGTGATGCCGAGCGCCGCCGCGTCGGACAGAGCCTGGTCAATGGAGCTGCGGGACTGCGGCGACCAGGAATCTTCCGGGCCGCCCCAGCTGATGCTGATCACGATCGGGACGGGCGTCGCGTGGGCGGCGTCGCTGATCGCGTCGACGAAAGCCTGGTCCGTGTTGGGCGCGAAGTACACCACCTGCGCCGCGCCGGGGGCTACCGAGCCGGCCACCTCGATGTCGAGGAGCACCTCACCGTCCGCCCCGCTCGGGTCCTCGCCGGGAGCGTTGGATGCGCCGTCGACGCTTGCCGCGGTGACCGATGGCACCGTAAGGCCGAGGCCGGAAAAATAGGACTGAAGGTCGCTGGCGGAAAAACCGCCGCCGAATTCGAGGACGGCGATCGTCTGGCCGGTCCCGTCCGTCCCCTCAGGGAACTGATAGGCCTGCGCGACCTGCGGTGGCGTGTATGAGGACGGGGTCGCGGCCTCCGCGGACACCCGGAAATGCGGACTAGCCTGGGGCCGGTTGTCCAGCCCCAGCACCGCGAGCACGATCCCATCGAGCCCGGCCGGCACCAGGAGGCGGCCCTCGCGGTAGCGGTGTTCCACCCGGCCCGGGCCGGCCGGCTCGGGGCTGGAAACGCGGCGCAGCGTCGTGCCGAACGCCCGGGTCAGCTGCGCCGCGGTGCCGGCCACCTTGACCCGGCGCGAACCGGGATAGGTGCCGGTGACCTGCAGACCGTAACCGGCCAGGATCTCGCGTACCCGGTCGATGTCGGCCGGATCGGTGCCGTAGGAGCCCGCCAGCTCTTGCGTGGATATCGTGGCCGGCCCGGTTACCAGTTCGGTGGGCAGCTCGGCCCGGCGCCGGGTAATCAGTGTCACCTCGATCCGTTCGCCCGGGTCAACAGGCCCAATGTCCTGGACGCCGGAAATCGTCTCGCGTTGGCTGCCCGGTAGCGGCACGAACGAACCTTCGGTCATTTCCATCTCCCTCGCTGCTGACTGGCCCTGAGCCTGTCTACTCCTGCACTTGTACAGAGCGCAGGCTTGCGGGACTGATACATAACGGACAGCAGGACATCGTCGACCTGGCCGTGCTGATCGACCGGCCGGTACAGGTAATCCCACTCACCGGCCACCTTGACGTAGGTCTCGTCGGCGACCGACCAACGCAACAGCGCCCCCCGGTGGATCCGCAATAATGGCCATGACGATCCGGGCCGCGTGGCGGCGTCCGCGCCGTGGCGACCTGGGACGTCAGGTGGCACCAGCGCATACTGGGGGCTGTGAGTGCCGCCCGCCATGCTGCCCCACGTTCCGGGGTCACCAGTGACTAGCGCGGCGCCCCCGCCCGCCGCCGGGCAGCCGGAACTTCGCTACGCCAGCCGGGTCGGCCGCTGGGTGCTGGCCGCCACGGTGCTGGGCTCCGGCATCGCGGCCATCGACGCCACCGTGGTGGGGATCGCGCTTCCGGCGATAGGGCGCGACTTCCACGTGCAGGTCGCCACCCTGCAGTGGGTGGTCGACGCCTACACCCTTTCCCTGGCCGGCTTGCTCCTGCTCGGCGGGACACTGGGCGACCGCTACGGACGGCGCCGGGTCTTCGTGATCGGCACCATCTGGTTCGCCCTGGCGTCGCTGCTGTGCGGGCTGGCCCCGGACGCCACCACGCTCATCCTGGCCCGCGCCCTGCAGGGGGTCGGGGCCGCACTGCTGACGCCCGGCAGCCTGGCCATCTTGCAGGCCTCCTTCATCGCGGAGGACCGTTCCAAGGCGATCGGTGCCTGGTCAGGGCTCGGCGGCCTGGCCACCGCGGTCGGGCCCTTCCTGGGCGGATGGCTGATCGGGATCAGCGCCGTGTCCTGGCGCCTGGTGTTCTTCATCAACCTGCCGGTGGCCGCGGCGGTCGTCGCCATCGCCGTCCGGCACGTACCCGAGTCCCGGGCGCCGGGCGAGACGGGCCCGCTGGATGTGCCCGGGGCCGTTTCGATCACCGGGGCGCTGGTCGGGATCACCTACGGGCTCATCGCCGCCTCGGGCCAGGGCTGGTCCTCGGTGCCGGTCCTGTCGTCGCTGCTGGGGGGCATCGTCCTGCTGACGGCGTTCATCGTGATCGAGTCCCGCCGGGCCAACCCGATGCTGCCCCTCGGGGTGTTCTCGTCGCGGCAGTTCTCCGCCGCCAACGCGGTCACGTTCGTCGTGTACGGGGCCCTGGGTGGCACGCTGTTCCTGCTGCCGACCGTCCTGCAGGAGGTGTCCGGTTATAGCCCGCTCGCCTCCGGCGCCGCGCTGCTCCCGGTCACCGTGATCATGCTAGCCCTGTCGGCGCGTTCCGGCGCGCTGGCGGCCAGGATCGGGCCGCGTCTTCAGATGTCGGTCGGCCCCATCGTCATCGCCGCCGGGCTCCTGCTGCTCACGCGGGCCACCGGTTCCGGCAACTATGTGACCGACGTTCTGCCCGCCGTCCTGGTCTTCGGGCTGGGCCTGGCCATCAACGTGGCCCCCCTCACCTCGACCGCGATGTCCGCCGTGCCCGCCGACCACGCTGGCATCGCCTCGGCGGTCAATAACGACGTGGCACGCGCGGCCGGTCTCATCGCGGTGGCTGTGCTCCCGGTGGCCGCCGGGATCACCGGGGACAGTTACCTGCACCCCGCCGCGCTGTCGCAGGGATTCCGCAATGCGCTGATCATTGCGGCCGTCGCCTGTGTCGCGGGTGGCCTGCTGGCCGCCGCGACCATCCGTAACCCCTCCCGCGGGCGTGCGCGGCCCGCCGAACCGGGACGCCGGGCGCGGCGCGACAATCACTGCGCTCTCGACGCCCCCCCGCTGCGCGGCAACCCGGTTCCCTCCGCGGCCGACCGGAGCGCCCCGGCCCGCTCGGGACCGGGATAGCCAGGGCGCGGCCCCGCCGGACGCCGGCCCCGCCGGACGCCGGAGCTCCCCCGCTGGCGCCCAAGTTGGGTGCCAGCGGGGGACGGAGGCTGGGATGATGAAGGGCGGGAGGCAAAGCCATGACGACGATGACAGGTGCGGGTGCAACCGAGCCGGCTTCCGCCGGGAACGAGAACGTGGAGTTCCCGTCCGACCCGGAGGCGGTCGCGGCCGTCCGGGCGGCCGCGGAGGAGGCCTACCGCGCCGCGGGGAGCCTGGTCCGCGCGCCCGAGGACGCCATCAGCGGTGCGCTCCGCGCGATGGCGGACCGGCTGGGCCGTTCCGCCGGCGCGATCGGCGCGGCGAACGAGGAAGACATGCGGGCCGCGTCCGCGGCCGGCCTGACCGGGGCGCTGAAGGACCGGCTGCGGCTGGACGGCAGCCGCCTGGAGGGTATGGCC
>Ga0181538_10005266_pt1 | contig 11700 bp, 11 predicted proteins | sample PEATcosm2014_Bin_40_FD_119773 | JGI IMG/M metagenome (GOLD analysis project Ga0181538, IMG submission 119773) | Peatland microbial communities from MTU Mesocosm Facility, Houghton, MI, USA - PEATcosm2014_Bin23_30_metaG | ecosystem: Environmental > Terrestrial > Soil > Wetlands > Peat | place...
GTGGCCCGCAACGCGCTCATCCCGACGGTCACCTTGCTCGGGATCAACATCGCCTACCTGATCGGGGGCACGGTGGTGATCGAGCGCGTCTTCGCCCTGAACGGGCTCGGCAACTTGATGCTCAACGCCATCGACTTCCGTGACTTCCCTGTCGTGCAGGGCGTGACGCTGATCTACGCGCTGGGTGTGATCATCGTGATCCTGCTCACCGATCTCGTCACTGCGCGGCTCGACCCGAGGATAAGGCTCAAGTGAGCACGACGACCGCAGATACCCTCGGCCTGGACGAGCCGGAGCGCGAGGTCGCCCAACGGCCTTCTGTCGGGTCGCGGGCGCTCCACAGCCCGACTTTCATGGCAGGCGCCACTTTGACCGCGACGATCGTCGCCCTCGTGCTGCTGGCTCCTGTGATCGGGCGTTACAGCCCGGTGTCCCAGGACCTTCTCCACACCCTCGCCGGCCCGAGCGGGGCCCACTGGCTCGGAACCGACGAGCTCGGCCGTGACATCTGGTCCCGGCTCCTGTACGCCGGGCGCACCGACTTGCAAGTCGGCGTGCTCGCAGTGCTCTTCCCCTTCAGCTTCGGCGTGTTCATCGGCACCGTGTGCGGCTACTTCGGCGGGGCCATCGACACCGTCGTCATGCGGGTCGTAGACATCGTGCTCGCATTCCCCTTCTATGTCCTTATCATCGCCCTCGTGTTCGTCGTGGGCGTAGGTACCCACGGCATCTACATCGCCTTCGCGCTGACGGACTGGGTCATCTACGCCAGGACCACGCGCAGTGCCACGATGGTCGCCCGCAGCCTCGACTGGGTGGCGGCCGCCGAAGGCGGCGGCCTGTCGAGGACGCGCGTGCTGTGGCGCCACATCCTGCCCAACACGATCACCCAGGCGATCGTCTACGCCATGTCCGACATCGTGCTCGTGATACTGGCCGTGGTCACCCTCGGGTATCTCGGCCTCGGCATACAGCCGCCTGCGCCGGACTGGGGATCGATGATCTCGGACGGCCAGAACTTCATCCAGACCAACCAGTGGCTGGCGGCCGTCCCGGGGATGGCGGTCGTGCTCACAGGTATCGGCCTGTCGCTGCTCGGCGACGGCCTGGCGGACATATTGCGGCCCGAGTGACCCCCCTTTTGGAGGTCGAAGATCTCGTCGTCGAGATGAGGCGCCACGGGGTGGCGTTCCGGGCGGTGGACGGCGTCTCGTTCGCCCTCGAGCGTGGCGGCGCGCTGGCGATCGTCGGCGAGTCGGGTTGCGGCAAGAGCCTCACGCTCCGGGCGGTCATGGGCCTTTTGCCCAGTGGCGGGCGCCTCAGCTCCGGACGGGTCGTCGTCGACGGCGTGGCACTGCCCGTGGAGGCCCGCGGCCGTGGGCGCGGCCACCGACAGCACCGCCGCATGTCCATCGTCTTCCAGGACGCTCTGAGCGCCCTGAGTCCGGTGGCCACGGTCGGCAACCAGATCGCCGAGGCGCCGCGCCACGTGCTCGGCCTCGGCCGCGCTGAATCGAGGGAGAGGGCCATCGAGCTGCTCAGGCTGGTCGGGATCCCCGACCCGGAGCGCCGCTACCACGCCTATCCGCACGAGCTGTCCGGTGGCACCCGCCAGAGGGTGATGATCGCGATCGCCCTGTCGTCGGAGCCGGCGATCCTGCTGTGCGACGAGCCGACGACGGCCCTCGACGTCACGATCCAGACCCAGATCCTCGCCCTGCTCGCAGAGCTGCGCCGAGAACGAGGTCTGTCGCTGGTCTTTGTCACCCACGACCTCGGGGTCGTGAGCCAGGTGGCCGAGAACGTCGCGGTCATGTACACGGGCCGGTTCGTCGAGACCGGACCCACCGCCGAGGTCCTGGCCGCTCCCAGGCACCCCTACACGAGCGGTCTTTTGGCCGCGGCACCGGACGTGGACCGCCCCGAACACGAGCCCGTCGCCATCCCGGGTTCCCTGCCGGACCCCCTGGCCCTCCCGGCCGGTTGCCGTTTCCATCCCCGTTGCCGGTTCGCCACCGCCGAGTGCCTCACGACCGACGTCCGCCTCCAGCCCGTCGGGCCGGGTCGCCAGTCAGCCTGTCTGCACTCGGACGTGCTCGCGGCCGCGCAGGCGGCCGTCGGCCATGACTGAGGCCCTCATCGAGGTCGAGGGCCTCTCGGTGACGTTCCGGTCCGAGCACGGCCACGCGCTGAGGGCCGTCGACGACGTCACCCTCGAGATCGCCGAGGGCGAGGTGGTCGGCCTCGTGGGCGAGTCCGGGTGCGGCAAGACGACTCTCGCCAGCTGCATCGCCGGGCGGCTCGCCCCGAGCACCGGGGTCGTGCGCTTCGACGGTCGTGAGCTCGAGGTGAGCCGGACCGTGGAGGACCGCAGAGCCATTCAGATGGTGTTCCAGGACCCTTATTCGTCGCTCAACCCCCGCATGACCGTCCGCCACGTGCTGAGCGAGCTGCTGAAGGTGCACCGGCTGGTCCCGCGCTCTGGCATAGAGGCTCGCTGCAGGGAGCTCATGGCCCTGGTCGGCCTGCCGACGAGCGCCTTGGACGGCCTGCCGAGCCAGTTCTCCGGAGGCCAGCGGCAGCGGATAGCCATCGCCCGGGCGCTCACCGTCGAGCCGCGCGTGATCATCGCCGACGAGCCGGTCTCCGCACTCGACGTCTCTGTGCAGGCCACGATCCTCAAGCTCTTCGAAGACCTGCGCAGCCGCCTCGGCCTGACTGTCGTGTTCATCTCGCACAACCTGGCCGTCGTGAGGCACCTGAGCGACCGCGTGGCAGTCATGTACCTGGGCAGGATCGTCGAGCAGGGCGACCGCGAGGCGGTCTTCGGCGATCCGCGCCATCCCTACACCCGGGCGTTGCTGGCCGCGGCTCCGAGGTTGCATCAAGTAGAGCTCGTCCGGGCCGTGGTTAAAGGCGAGCCGCCGAGCCCAATCGACATCCCGACCGGGTGCCCGTTCCACCCGCGGTGCCCGCGCTCAGAAGAGATCTGCACGCGCCAGAGGCCCGCTCTCGCTCAGGCCGGCGCATGCCCTCGACACCTGGCGGCCTGCCACTTCCGCGACGAGACCGCTTCCCGGGCGGAACCATGAGCGACCCGCTGCTCGACCCTGGGGCGATCGCGCCCGCCCGCTTCGAACAGCTAGGGCGCTTAGTGGCCACGCTGCTCGAGACGAGCCTCGACATCGTGCTTCCCCAAGCCGAGGCGGTGCTTCCCCTCGAGGCGGCCGCGCGCGGTCTCGGCCGAGCCGGCCTCACCGTGCTCAACCTCGAGACGACCCCCTACGGCGCGACCATCGGGCGCTGGCTGAGACAGACGGGCGCGACCGTGATCGGGCTCGAGGCCGAGCCCCGCAGGGCCGTCGAGCCGGAGGCGGTCGCACGGGCGCTGCGGGACAACCCCGGGATCCTTCTCGTCAGCTTCGTCCACGTCGAAGCGGCGAGCGGAGTGCGCAACGACGCCCCGGCCATCATCTCGCTCGCCCGTGAGCACGGAGCCCTCGTCCTCATCGACGTCGTGGCCTCCACCGGAGCGCACGAGGTCGCACTGGACGACTGGGGCGTCGACATCGCCGTGGTCGGGCCGCAAAAGGCGCTCGCAGGCCCGGCGGGCATCTCGGTCGCGGCCGTGAGCGACCGTGCCTGGCGCGCCATGTCCGACAACCCCGGCGCGCCGCGGGACTCGGTGCTGTCCCTGCTCGACTGGAAGGAACGCTGGCTGGACACCGACCACAGCGTGATCCCCGGCACGCCGGTGCCACTCGAGATCCTCGCCCTAGAAGCCGCGCTCGAGCGCGTGAGCGCCGAGGGGCTCGCGAACGTGCAGCGACGCCACCGCTGCTCGGCGGCGGCAAGTCGCGCCGGCGCGCGGGCTCTTGGTCTCAGCCCTTACGCGCTCGACCCGGAGGCGGCGGTGGTGGCCACCACGCTCCAGGCACCCCCTGGCACCGACGCCCGTGCCCTTGTGGAGCGGGCCCGGCGCAATGGCGTCGTGGCGCTCTCGCCGGGCTTCGGCGCTCTCGCCGGCACGGTGCTGCGGATCGACCACACCGGCCAGCGCGCCCGCCTCGATGTTGTGCTCGGCACTCTCGAAGCGCTCGGGGGCGCGCTCGACGCCTCGCCCGGTAGAGGTTCGGTCCCCGACGCCCTCGAAGCTGCACAGCAGGCCTGGTCGGCTGAGGAGACCCGCTCGCCCGCCTGAGACGACCCGAAGGGCGCGGGCTCAGGCGGACGGGCGCCTCAGAGTCGTTCGGCGTCCACGAGGCGGGCGCCGCCGGCACGGGGAGCGTCTCGGTCGAGTGGTCTCCCGTAGCTCGCCGCCCGCTCTGCGATGTCGTAGACATCGGCCCGCCAGCCATTGCCCGCGAGCCACTCGACGGCCTGCTCGGCGCCAGCAGATCGCCAAAGGGCGACATAATCGCCCGGCTCGCCGGTGCCGTCGGGGTGGGCCTCGCGCCACGCCTCGAGGCGGCGGCCGCTGGCGAGGGTGAGCCCCAACCGGCTTCCCGCCGGCGACAGCTCGGCGGCCCGGCTGACGAGCGAATCGCTGGCCTCGGGGGAAAGGTAGGCGAGCAGCCCCTCGGCGAGCCAGGTCACCCCGCTGCCCGCGTCGAAGCCTGCGTCGGCGAGCGGCCGGCCCCAGTTGCCGGAAAGGTCGACCGGCACGGTGATGCGCTCGCACGCGGGGCGCCAGCCTTCGGTGCGGACAACCTGCTCTTTGAACTCCAGCACTTCGGGAAGATCGATCTCGAAGACCCGGAGCTTGTCCGGCCAGGTCAGGCGGAACGCCCGGGCGTCGAGACCCGCTCCGAAGATCACCACCTGGCGGCATCCCCGGGCGCAGGCCCCGAGCACGAGTTCGTCGAGGAAGCGGGTCCTCACCACCACCCAGGAGCCGAGCGCTGCCCGTCTCTGGCGGCGCCGGGCATCCTCCCCCGGGTGCTCGCTCGGGCCGGCCGCCCTCACGAAGCTCGCCGCGAACGGATCTGCGAAGAGCCGGTCCGCCCGTTGGGTCTCGGCCGCACGAAGTTCCGCCACGCCGACAGACGTGGCCCCTACGGCAGGAAGGACGGGCCCGTCGTCCGGCACCGGCTCAGCGCCCCGTCAAATGTCGTAAGCAGCCGGGTGCTTCGGCTGGTAGAGGATCATCTCGCCCGCGCCCGGCACGAGCAGGGTCGCTGTCACCCCGAAGCCGGCGTCGCGGATCTCACCTGCAAAGCGGGCGCCCTTGTCCTTGAGCTCCGCCACGGTAGCTGCGAGGTCGTCGCACATGAGAGAGATCTCGTGGTGCTGCGGGGTCGACCACGCCTGGCCGCCGTGATCGCCCGAGGTCGGGTGCACGCCGAGCTCGCTCGGCCCGGTCTTGAAGATGAGCCAGCCTCCGTGGGCGTCCACGTGCGGCCACTCGAGGACGTCGCGGAAGAACGCCCGGGCCGCTTCGGCGTCGTCGGCGTAGACCAGTGTGTGGACTGCTGTGATCATGCGCGCCAGGTTACGCGGCGGCGCCTGAGTCCCGTACCGCCCGGGCATCGCTTCGGTCGGAAATCTCCTCGAGCCGGGAACGAAACGGGCGGCAGCGGTGTTGTGGAATTTGGTTCCCCCAGTGGAGCCAGGAAGGGGGGCTCGAGCCAAAGCGTGCGAGACGAATTCCATTACATCCCCGAGGTTGACCCGAAGCCTGCGGGCGCCTCGTAGGAGAAGTTTGCCCTACCGAGGTTGGCACCCGGGAGTGTCGACGGTGATGCTGCACCACGGCATTGCGCAGCGGCCAGAGCGCACAAAGCTCGCCTGGGGCCTCAAGTTTGCTGAAACTCAACGGCTTCCTCGGGGTGTAGACAACTGAACAGATGGGTGCCCGCTCCCCAACAAGGGGCGGGCACTGTCGCGTGGGTGCTGCGGGCCCTCAGGTCCCGGGTTGGCTCGGCGGAGCCAGGCGGCTGCCTTTCGGCACGTAGTCGAAGAACCGCTGCGTCTCGCCGTTGGCTGTCCACTCGGCGCGAAGCCGGGTACGCCGTTCGACACGGCGAAGCGCCGACAGCAGGAAACGGTTGAGCTCGCGGGCGTCGGGACCTCTCATGAGGCCGTCGACATGAAAGCCGTCGGAGGTGGGCGTGACGCTGCCGTCGACCAGCTGCTCGAGCAGGGCCCCGATCGCCTCGGGGCTCTCCGAGCTGACTTCGGCGATGAGATGGAAGTCGGTATCGGTCACGGTGCCAGTCTGTCAGCTGGGTGTCGTCCGCCCAAGGCCGGCCTCGGTGTATACAGGCGCAGTGCCGGCTCGACTGCGTCTTCTGACCTCACCTCGGGCCACGTGAGCACCGAGATCGTCGTCACCGACTACGACCCGAACTGGCCCTCATGGTTCGAAACGGTCCGCCGGAGCCTGTGGCCGGTCGTGTCCGACGTGGCGATCCGTATCGACCATGTGGGCTCCACCGCGGTGCCCGGTCTTGCCGCCAAGCCCGTCATCGACCTCGACATCGTCGTGGCCTCCCCCGACCTCGTCGGCACGGTGATCGAGCGACTCGCCCGGATCGGCTGCCGGTGGCGGGGCGACCTCGGGATCGTGGGTCGCGAGGCGTTCCACCCCCTCCCGGTGGAGGGCTTGCCGGAGCACCACCTGTACCTCGTGGTGGAGAACAACCGGGCTCATCTCGACCACTGGCTGCTGCGTGACCTGTTGCGGGAGGACCCCGAGGCGCGGGCCCGCTACGCGGCCTTGAAGAGGCGCAACGCGAAGCTCGCGAACGGTGACATCGACATCTACCTCGCGGCCAAGGCGGGCCTGGTCGCCGAGCTGCTCACACGGGCCCGTGCGCAAAAGGGCCTGGCGCCCGAGACGTACTGGGACCCGTTCGACGACGGCGACTGAACGGACCCGGTCGTTGCGGTCAGGCGCCGGCCGTGGCGACGCCCGGGGCGTCCCATGGCCCGTGCAACCTTGACGTCGCCGGAGCCGGCGAGGGCACCGGCTCGCCAACTGAGCTCGCCTCCCGGCATTGGGCGCAACGGCCAGACAGGCTGTCGCACCGCCACCTCACGGCGGTCCGGTGGCCGTCCTGACCGAATTGTGGTCGTATGAGAAGGCGGGCGGTTCGCCCGTTCGGGCAGGAGGCGAGGAGGCCCAAGTGTGATCCGTGCATCCGACGTCATGTCTCGAGCCTTTGATCCAGCCCGACGAATGCCGACACCTCCCCAGGTCGTTTTGCCCGGCGCCCTCGGACGCCTGGCGCGAGCGATGCCACTCTCACTCTGGTCTGAAGGGTCGTTCCTTTCGATCGGGTCCAAGGGCTCGGTCCTGTCGATCGGGTCGATCGGATCGGCGTGCTCGATCGGGTCGATCGGATCGGCGTGCTCGCTCGGATCGATCGGATCGTCGCTGTCCATCTGCTCGATCGGGAGCTTCCTGTCCGCCTTCTCGGTTCTTTCCGCCGGGTCGCTCTTCTCGGTTCTGTCGAGCCGTTCGCAATTCTCGATGCTCTCGCACCGGTCCAAGGGATTCCGCGAACACGACTCATAGAGGTGACGTGGTTCGGTGCACGGTGGCGCGGCCGAGTCGGTCATTGACCCACGGCGTGTTCGCCCACGGGCCCGCGCACCCTTCCTCGGGGCTGCACGTGGGTCGAACCGAGCGGCAGAACAATCGACCGCGGGGATCTCGGCTGCCGAACGGTGTTTTCCCCGGCGCCCGGTGCGGGACTAGCCTCGATCCAAGAGCGCAGAGGAAACGAACCCCCCGAGAGGCCGCCAATGAAGCCGCGCCCGAGTCGAGCCCACCCGTGAGCCTTCGCGACGACGCCCCACTGCTGAACGGCTACCTGAGCTACCTCGAGTCGAAGGCGACGCCTTTCATCACCCCAGGCCACAAGGGTCGCGGGTGGATGTTCGACGCGGACCTCGGTGCGCTGCTGGCAAACGACGTCCCGCTCTACGGCGGCGTCGACACGGTCAAGCTGGCGGGCGGCCTGCTCGGCGAGTGCGAGAGGCGCTCCGCCCTGTTCTACGGCGCCGACTGGTGCCGCTACTCCACGGGCGGCTCCACCCACAGCAACCAGGCCCTGTGCCTCGCGATAGGCAAGCCCGGCGACAAGGTCGTCGTGACGCGCTCGCTTCATCGGTCCCTGCTATCGGGCATGGTGCTCGCGGACCTCGAGCCCTGCTGGTTGCCGACTGCGATCGACACCGCCACCGGCATGCCGCTCGGGGTCGCCGTCGAGGACGTCGAGTCCACGCTCACGGCCAATCCGGACGCCCGCGCCGTGCTCATCACCGCGCCGGACTACCTCGGCACGCTTTCCGACGTCGCCCGCATCGTCGAGGCCGCCCATCGCCGCGACGTGCCCGTGATAGTGGACCAGGCCTGGGGCGCCCATTTCGGCCACCACCCGCAGCTGCCGCCTCACGCCATGGCGCTCGGGGCCGACGCCATGGTCACGAGCATCCACAAGCTGCTACCGGGTTACACCCAGGCGAGCCTGGTCTGCGCCCGCACAGAGCGGTTCGACCGTGACCGCCTGGAGCGCGGCTTCGAGGCAAGCCGCACGACGAGCTGTGCCGGATCGGTGCTCGCGAGCATCGACGCCTGCCGGGTGCTGATGGAGGCTCGCGGTCCCGAGCTCGTGGAACCGGTCCTGCTCGCCCTCAAGTCGGCCCGGCAACGCCTGCGTGAAGAGGTCCCAGGTCTCGAGGTCCCCGACGAGCAGTCATTCCAGGCGGGTCGTTTCGACCCGATGCGGCTCGTGGTGCTGCTCTCTCACGTGGGAGCGAACGGCATCGAGATCGAGCGCATGCTCGAGGCCGAGGGGCTTCCCCTGGAGCTTGTCGACCGCGACACCATCGTGGCCCTTGTGACCGTCGCTGACGACGAGTCCACACTCGACAAGCTCGTCACGGCCCTCGTAAAGGCAATTCACGCGACATCGGGCCCGCCGCGCTCGCCCACTGTCGCCGTCAGCTGGCACGTGCAGCCCGTGAAGGCGATGAGCCCGCGGGCGGCCTTCTTCGCCTCCCACGAGACGGTCGCGGCCGACCTAGCGGTCGGGCGCATCTCCGCCGAGTTGATCGCCCCCTATCCGCCCGGGATCCCGGTGCTGGCCCCCGGCGAGCTCGTCACCGAGAGGCTCTTAGCGGACCTCCGCGCCGTCGCGGCGCACGGCGTCCGCGTCGCCTACGCGGCCGACCCCTCTCTCGCGACGATCGAGGTCGTGCGCACCTGAGCACCACAACGCCCCGGCGCGAGCTCGCGAGAGCTCAGATGCCGGGCAACGCGACACCGCTGATGCCGGCACAGACTTCGACGAGCTCGTCCTGGAACCGCGGGTCGTGCATCGAGGGGTGGGCCTGCACAAGGCGCCGGTGGTAGAAGAAGGCACCGGAGACGAGGGCTTCGGCGTCATCGGAGACGGCCAGCCAGGCTTGGGTGTCCGAGCCGAGAGCCAGGTCGTCGGGTGCTCCGGGACCGCCCATCTTCGTGGCCACCCAGCCGGGGTCCACCGCATTCGAAAAGACGTCGCCGCGCCGGCGCGCGACCGCCGCTGCGAGCGCCGCCACGAACAGCTTGCTGTCGGAGTAGGCCTGCGAGCCGCTCCAACGGCGGCGATCCCACTGGAGGTCCTCGAGATGCGCTTTCCCGCCGCGGTGCATACCCGAGCTCAGGTACACGAGCCGGCTCGGCATCTCGACGAGGGCGGTGAGCAGGTAGGGGGCGAGGACGTTTATAGCAAAGACGTGGCTAAGGCCGTCCTCGGTCACGATCCGGCGAGGTTCGCTGGAACCGACGGCGGCATTGTGGATGACGGCGTCGAACCGCCCGACGGTATTGGCGTCCTCTGCGACCTGGCGCATGCCGGCAACGGTCGTGAGATCTCCGACCACGACAGCGGCCGCCCCGGGGAGCGCCCTTAGCGCGTCGGCGGCCCGGGACTCGTTGCGGGCGTGCAGCACGACCTCGTGGAGCTGCCGCACGAGGACCTTGGCGGCTCCGAGCCCGAGCCCGTCGGAAGAGCCTGTGATCAACACACGTGTCATCGGGTGCCTTTCATGACGGGCCCGCCGGCGGGACGGCTCACGGGGCGAGCAGGAGCGGGGCCAGGACCTCGAGGGCCCTGGTGTCGAGCGCGCCGTCGGGCGCGAGCGGCTGTACGCAGACGTGGTCCGCACCGGCCTCGAGGTGTGCGCGGACCTTGGCCGCCACCTCGTCGGGTCCCCCGTGCACGACCACGGCGTCGACGAGCCGGTCGCTGCCCGGTCCGGCCAGGTCCTCTTCGTCGAAACCGAGGCGCTCCAGGTTCCTCCGGTAGTTGGGCAGGCCGAGGTAGGAAGAGAGGTACGCCCTTGCGGTGAAACGCGCCTTTGCCGGCTCGACCTCGAGCACGAGCGCCTGTTCGGGAGCGAGCAGCGGCGCCTCGCCGAGGATGCGGCGGGCCTTTTCGCTGTGGTCCGGTGTCGTCAGGTAGGGATGGGCGCCTTCGGACCTGTCCCGGGAGAGCTCGAGCATCCGTTCCCCGAGCGCCGCGAGCACCCGCGGCGTCGGCGGGGGGCTCTTTGCGCTCGCATCGTGACCGGCGGCGTCGAGCCCCTCGAGGAAGCGGACCATGGCCTCGACCGGTCGCTCGTAGCGGTGGCCGAGACGCTCGACGGCCGGCGCATGGCTGACGCCGAGGCCAAGAACGAAACGTCCGGGATGGGCTGTCTCGATGGCCGTCACCTGGCGGGCGAGCGCCGCGGGCTCCCAGGCCCAGATGCTCGTGATCCCGGTCGCGACGATGAGCCGGCGGCTCGCGGATATGGCCTTCTCGAGCCTTTGGAAACAACTCTCGTCAGTGTTGCTGCCTCCCACCCACAAAGCGCCGTAGCCGAGCTGCTCCACCCGGGCGGCAAAGCCACCGGGATCGTCCGCGACGGCTCGTGTCCCGACCCAGACGCCCACCCGGCCGAGAGACGCCCGCCAGCCGCCGGCACTTGCTCCCGGGTTGTCCATCGCTCACCTCTGTCTGTGCTGGTCCGTGGCACCCTTTTCTATCGCGAGGACCGGGCAGGTTCCCGGCCCACTGAAAGACCGGCGGCGGCGACCCGGCCCCCCGCCGGCGCGAGACCGCGCAGCATGCGTCAGCTCCCGTCCGGGTAACCGCCCCGGTGCAGCACCATCGGATAGTGCGGCAGCGTCTCGGGACTGCGCACCGACGCCCGCCACCCGTCGGGGTAGGGCTGCAGGCCCTGGAAGAGCGGCGAGCCGAGAGCCGTGCCGTCGCCTACCAGAGCCTCGAGCGACTCCCTGAGATCCGAGATGGCGTCCGCGCCGTAGCGGACCTGCCACTGCTGCTCGGTCTCGGCGAGGATCCTCAGGTACTTGTCCTGGGCCTTGCGACCCTTGGGCGTCAGGCGGATCACCTTTCCCCGGCTGGCGTTCGGCTCCGGCTCCACCACGGCGCAGCCGAGCCTCTTGAGCAGCCCGACCGACATGGCGACGGCCTCTTTCGAGACGCCTGTCAGACGGGGCAGGTCCCTCACGCGCACACCCTTGTCGTCGAGGACCCGCAGTGCATTGGCGCTCGTCGGCAACGACAGGCTCGACTCGGCCTCGAAGTCGAGGGTGAACATGAGCAGCACCTTCGCGAGGAGGACGGACAGGTCGGGGGGTGCCCCGGGGGCGGCGCCCGGGATTGGTGGCAGCTTCCTGTTCAGCCTCTCGACGCCCGCGAA
>Ga0181538_10005268_pt1 | contig 11698 bp, 15 predicted proteins | sample PEATcosm2014_Bin_40_FD_119773 | JGI IMG/M metagenome (GOLD analysis project Ga0181538, IMG submission 119773) | Peatland microbial communities from MTU Mesocosm Facility, Houghton, MI, USA - PEATcosm2014_Bin23_30_metaG | ecosystem: Environmental > Terrestrial > Soil > Wetlands > Peat | place...
TGGCCGGGCAGAAAAAAATCTGCTCCACCAGTGTGGTCTGCATCGGCGCCGGCGGCCTTGGCTCGCCCATCGCCATCTATCTGGCCGCCGCCGGCATCGGCAAGATCGGGGTGGTGGATTTTGACGCGGTGGATGTTTCCAATCTTCAGCGGCAGATCATGCATGGCACGCCCGACGTCGGCCGGCCCAAAGCCGAATCGGCCCGCGACACCATCCAGCGCATCAACCCCGGCGTCCAGGTCGCGCTGCACCCGGTCCGCCTGACCAGCCAAAATGCGCTGGACATCCTCGCCCCCTACGACATCGTGGTGGACGCCACGGATAACTTTCCCACCCGCTACCTGGCCAACGACGCCTGCGTGCTGCTGAAAAAGCCGAACATCTACGGCTCCATTTTCCGCTTTGAAGGCCAGGCCAGCGTGTTCGCGCCGCATCTCAACGGCCCGTGCTACCGCTGTTTGTATCCCGAACCGCCGCCGCCCAGCATGGCGCCCAGTTGCGCGGAGGGCGGCGTGCTGGGGGTGCTGCCCGGCATCATCGGCTGCATCCAGGCGACCGAGATTTTGAAATTGGCGCTCGGCAAGGGCAGTTCCCTCATGGGCCGGCTGTTGCTCGTGGACGCGCTGGAAATGAAGTTCCGCGAACTCCGCCTCCGCCGCGATCCGCAATGCCCCGTCTGCGGAGAACATCCCACGATCACGCAATTGATTGACTACGAGGCGTTTTGCGGCAGCGCGGGCGCGGCGGCCCAACCGGCCTCCAACCCGGACGAAGTGACCGTGCAGCAAATGAAACTGGCCCTGGACGACCCCAGCCTGGGGATTCAAGTGATTGATGTGCGCGAGCGGGATGAGCGCCAAATCGCCCACATCAAGGGCGTGCCGATGATCCCGTTGAGCGAGTTGCCGCGGCGCTTCACGGAATTGGACCCCAACCGGCACATATACATCCATTGCAAGAGCGGGGGGCGGTCCCTCAAGGCGCTGCAATTCCTGCGCGAGCAGGGCTACAAGTTTTTGAAGAGCGTCCGGGGCGGCATCAGCGCCTGGTCGGACGAAGTGGATCCCACGGTGCCAAAGTATTGAAGAAAGTCGCGCATGAAAATTGAACTGGAGCGGGAAGAAGACGGCCGCTGGATCGCCGAAGTGCCGGATTTGTCCGGCGTGATGAGTTACGGCCAGACGCGGGACGATGCGGCATCGAGGGTCAAGGCGCTGGCGTTGCGCGTTTTAGCCGACCGCTTGGAACATGATCAGATGGATTGTCAAGTATATTTATCTAACAACGCAAATCGCTCATAGGTGGCAGGACCTTCGACGGTGAACTGGAAACATTCAGCGGCGAGCGCGGCCAAGGCCTCTTCGGGCACCATCACCTCGCCCGTTGCCCAGCTCTTGCCCGGGAAGCGTCTGGCGATGTAACCGAGCGCCCTTCGTTTGGATTCTGGATCGGCAAATCGTATGATGACCATGTCGGCAGCATAATGGCATTTGCGAACTCAAGCAGGTGTAGAGTCGAGCCTCTGGCTCGAAATCGGCGCGCAGAGCCGGCGCTACAACAAGGAATTTCAGGCACTTTCTCCCCTTTTGGCCATGCTTGTCTGTTTGAGGTTGGTGAAATCGCCCTCTTCGCAGCTCTGCACGAATTCCTCGGCGACGGACTTCAATTCCTCCCATCGCGCGCGGATGGACTTGGCTTCCCCGGCGGTGATCCGGTTGTCGTGGGCCCCCTCGGCCATGACGGCCAGCAAATCGGCAAAGTCCTGCACGACGTTGTTCATGGCGGGCACCAGAAAGGCCGGATGGGGCCGGCCGGTCTTGGGGTTCTTGATGTAAAAGCCGCCGGCCTGCTGGCAAATCCATTGCACGATCCGATGATCCCCGCTGCACCGCACCAGCTTGGCCACGCGGTCCAGGGGATTGACCGCGCCGCTCTTTTGGCCGGGCGGCTCGGCCCATTTATAGACCATCGAAAGGGAAAGGCCCAACTCGCTGGCCGCGTGCTTCGGGCTGGTCTTTTGAAAGACCTCTCGCAAAATTTCATGGGATTCCATGTCCGGGAGAATGCCCCGAAGGAACTCGTTTGGCAAGGCAACTTAAATGATGATATGTCCACTTTGGCGTGCGACACGAAAACCGAGCTTCTCAAAAACACGCACGGCGTCCTCTTGGCGGATTCCCGGTATCTTGGGCACAGCGCGTTAAATGGTGACGAGTTCCGACGCGACTTCCTCGTGTACTTGCGCCGCCTCGCGCCGGATGTCTTCTTCGGCGACCTCAAGCCACAGTCGGATGGCCTCCCGGATGTTGCGCCGTGCCTCTTCGCGGGTCTTGCCCTGGCTCCAGCAGCCGGGGAGGGCGGGGCAGCCGACCGCATAACCTTCGTCCGATTTTATCAGCAGAACTTTGTATTTCATGCCGTTATTTGACAATACCATGCGCCGGAAGAGCCGCGAAGTCAAAGCCCGAGCACCACAGGCGCCTCGCCGCGCCCCACTACCTGGCCTCAATCGCATAAATCCGCCCGTCCTTTGGCTCGCTGCCAAAGGTAATGGCGTACAGCTCCCCATCCCCGTCCTCGGCGAAACTGGTGATGTTCTTGGGCTGCTCCAGCAACGTGGCGTCCGCCGTCACCTTGCCGCCGGCGTAACGGAACCCCCAGATGGTGCCCAAAACGTAGTCGGCATAAACGTAGACGCCCTCCAGCGACGGATATTTCTTGCCGCGATAGACATAACCGCCAATCACGCACATCCCGATGCTGTGATTGGGAAACAAGGACTGCGGCAGAAGATCCGCCCGGTGCGGATACTCCATCACCGGGTCAATGTACTGCGCGCCGGGCGGACCGGGTTTGAAATGGTGCGCCCCTTCGCGCACGCACCAGCCATAATTGCCGCCCTTGACGATGAGGTCCACTTCCTCCCACAAATCCTGGCCCACGTCGCCGGCCCACAGGTCCCCGGTTTCGCGGTCCCAACTGTACCGCCAGACATTGCGCAGCCCCCAGGCATAAATCTCCTTGCGCACTCCCAAATAATCCGCTTCGCCGACGAACGGATTGTCCTTCGGGATGCCGTACTGCAATGTCTGCCGGTTCCGGCCTGTGCCGGTGGTGGAGCGGGTATTGACATCAATGCGCAGGATTTTGGCCAGCAGCGTGGAAGTGTTTTGGCCGCTGTTAAACGGATCGTTCCCCAGCCCGCCGTCGCCCAGCGCAATGTAAAAGTAGCCGTCCGGGCCGAAGCTCACCTGGCCCCCTTTGTGATTGGAGAATGGCTGCGGCACTTCCAGCACGATGCGCTCCGATGCCGGGTCGGCGCGGTCCGGGTCGCCGGCCGACACCTTCCATTCGCTGATCACGCTGCGGCGCGGGAACTGCCCGGTCTGGTTCGCATTCAACTGGTTGTAGTAAATGTAAAACAGGCCGTTGGTCTTGAAGCCCGGATGAAAGGCGATGCTCATCAACCCTTCCTCGTTTGCCGTGTAGGGCCTGCGGTTCACGATGTTCAGAAATTCCTTTGTTTGACTGCCATCGCTCCCTTTGGGCACGATGACAATCCGCCCCGCCTGCTCGACTATGAAAAAGCGCCCCGAACCGTCCGGCGCCTCGGACATCCAAACCGGGCGATCCAGCGTCAAGGCCGGGAAGACCGCGCGAAGTTGCACTTTGGGCAGAGGCTGGGCCGCGGCCGGACCGGGGCGCAAGAAAACGGCGCACACTGCAGAGAGGACAAAAGCACTGCGAATTAACATGAATATATGTAGCAGAAAATGCCGCCGTTGTAAAGCGGATTGAACGGCCCGTAATTTTTTTAAATTATTTGCGTGACATTTTCCCGGCGCTGTGGCAAAAAGACGCCTTATGAAAAATTTGAAATGTTTTTTGAGCGTCGCGGGTGTCGTAGTTGGCCTGGCTCTTTTGAGCGGCTGTGGCAACGACACCACGCCTCCTCCCCCCGCACCAACCCCGCCCGCGCCGGCCGCGACAAACCCCGCGCCCAGAGCGAGCGCTCCGGCCGCGCCTGCCGCGACAAATGCCGCGCCTGCCATGCCGGCTCGCTGATCACTTTGCGACACGGGAATTGGGCGGCCTGATTGGCGCCTGACGCCAAAGCGGAACTGGCGTTCTGCAGCCTGCGACGCTTCGCGTTCAGGACGTGCGAGCGAGATGCCGCATGCCTCGGAGCACGCGCGTCAACGTGTGGTCCATGGCCAAGCGCCGTAAGCGCGATATCTTTGTAGAAGCCCTCAGAACCAAACCCCCAAAGCCCCGTAAGGGCGACATCTGTGTCAAACGAAGATGCCGCTCCCGACGGAGCTTGAGATTCTTTTTCGGTTTAGTTCTACAAATATGCCGCGCCTGCGGTGCTTCCTGCGACGGAACACAGTTGAGATTAAGAGCCGGAAACCGCCTCCCAAAAAAAGTGAAAACCGTCCCGTGCGATTCTTGCAAATTAGTCGTGACATTCGCGCGGCGTTGTGGCAAATAAACCGCCTATGAAAAATTTGAAATGCTATTTAAGTCTCATCGTTGGAGTGGCTCTCTTGAGCGGTTGCGGTCAAAAGAGCGAAACCCCGCCCCCGCCTGTCAAACAGGCTCCCGCGCCCACACCGGTCACACCAGCCAGAGCGACCGCGCCGGCCGCGGCGACAAACCCGGCCACGCCGCCCATGCCGCCCATGCCACCCACACCACCCACACCGCCCACACCGCCGCCGACACCGCCCCAGACACCGCCACCCACACCACCCACACCACCGCCCACGCCGCCCACGCCGCCTGCCGCAGCCACGGCCCCCGTTCCAGCACAGGACGTGGCGGTGATTAGCACCACCGATGGAGACATGGTCATCGAGTTTTGGAGCGATGCCGCCACAAACACCGTCGCGAACTTTAAGAAACTGGCGAACGCCAAGTTCTATGACGGCACCGCCTTTCACCGCATCATGAAGGACTTCATGATCCAGGGCGGCGATCCGAACACGAAAGATCCGAACAATAAGGCGGCCTATGGAACAGGCGGTCCCGGCTACACCATTGCAGACGAAAAGAACAGCCACAAACATGAAAGAGGAACCATTGCGATGGGCAACACGGGCCTTCCCAATTCAGCAGGATGCCAGTTCTACATTTGCCTCTCGCCCCAACCCTACCTTGACGAGCATAACTACACCACCTTCGGCCATTTGATTAAAGGCGACGATGTTCTGACGAAGATTGGCAATACTCCCCTGACAGTAAGCGCCCGTGGCGAATTGAGCGTTCCCACCCAACGCATCGAAGTCACCAGCATCAAAATCGTCCCCGCCAGTTCCATCAAATAATCCACATCATGGACAACAACGAGGTAGCCGTCATCAAAACCACCCAGGGCGAAATGGTCCTCGCCTTCTGGCCCGAGGTCGCCCCCAAAACGGTGGAGAATTTCAAGAACCTGGCCCGCAAGGGATTCTATGACGGCACCGCCTTCCATCGCATCGTCAAGGGATTCATGGTGCAGGGCGGCGACCCGCTGACCAAGGACCCCGCGCAGGAAAGCCGCTGGGGCACGGGCGATCCCGGCTACAAGATCAAGGCCGAGTTCAGCGACAAACCGCACGTTCGCGGCGTCATTTCCATGGCCCGCTCCTCCGATCCCGATTCCGCCGGCTCCCAGTTCTTCATCTGCCTGGCGGACGCCCGTTTCCTTGACAAGCAATACACCGTGTTCGGCCAGTTGATCAAAGGCGACGACGTCCTGGGCAAGCTGGGCAACACCCCCACCACCCGCGGCGGTGGCGGCGAGAACAGCCGCCCGGTCGCCCGCGTTGGCGTCGAGAGCATCAAGATCGTTCCCGCCGCGTGAGGCGCCCGCCCCTGCGTGGTCTGGCATGAATGCAGCCCTTGCCGCAAGAAGCCCAACGGAGTGTTGGAGTGCGCAAGAAGCCCAACGGAGTGTTGGAGTGATGGAGTATTGGGTTTTTCATCACTCCATCACTCCAAAACTCCATCACTCCATTTCCACGCAATCCGCAATCGGAGATTCCGCAATCGCATGATCCTTCCCTGGCCCAAAATCTCCTCCCGGCCCGCGGGCGCTTTCCGCATTTTCTCCCTTCGGACGGATTTGAAGAAATCGCCGCGCACCGGCCGCGAACATGAATTTGTGGTGATGGAGACCGCCAACTGGGTGAACGTGGTGGCCGTCACGCCCGATCAACTGATGGTGCTGGTGGAGCAATATCGCCACGGCTCCGATACCGTCGAACTGGAAATCCCCGGCGGCCTCATAGACCCGCGCGATGCCACGCCGGAAGCGGCGGGATGCCGCGAGCTGCGCGAAGAAACCGGCTATGAAGGCGAACGCGCCCGCGTCATCGGCCGCGTTTTTTCCAACCCGGCCATCATGACCAACACCACCTTCACCATCCTGGTGGAGAACTGCCGTCCAACCGGCCCCGTCCAATTCGACAGCGGCGAAGATTTGATCACGCGGTTGGCGCCGGTGTCCGAGGTGGCCGGTTTGGTGGCGTCGGGAAAAATCCGTCATTCCCTGGTCGTCGCCGCGCTCTACTATTTCGCGCTGTTGAAAAAAAACGGCTGTAGCGGCGGTCTATGATCGCCGCTCTTTAGGGGATTTGATTAGCGGCAGTCACAGACCGCCGCTACAGCAATTACATCGCGCCCGGCTCAAGGATGCCAAGCCGGGTATGTTTCACGTCCAGGGGGTCAATGGTAACGGGCGGGAGGGTGTCGGCGATTCTCTTCAGCGCGGCGGCATGATCGGGGAGCGCCAGGAGGGCGGAAAAATCATCCTGGCGCCAGATCAATTCGTAGCCGATGGAAACCAGGTCTTCCGGTCGCAGCCGCTCGTTCTTGAGGTCAAGTATAACGTAGTCCACCTTGTAATCGCGCCCCAGTTGTTGCCAGTCCCCCTTCTTGTCGTAAAACGCGTTGTTGAGCGCGAAGGTGGATTCGGGATAGGCGGCTTCGTAGCGGCCATCCATCGAGATTTTGAGGTTGGGAAACAGACGCCAGGCCAGGTAGCTGCCCCAGGCGAAGGGAGTCGCCAGGTTTCCCTTCGCCCCGGCCAGCGAGAGTATGTCCGCCTCGCGAACCGGGTCCTCCCCCACGGGCGTCAGCGGTTGCAATGAGGCGCCGGGCAGAAACCGGACCGCGACGAACAGGGCCGCCGCGCCATAAACGGCGGTGGTGACAAACCGTGGATTCCACCGGAGCCGGAGCGCGAATTTCCGCCACGCGGCTTCAAAGAAAGGCCCGGCGAAAGCCAGCGCCGCCACCGCGAAGAACGGCCCGTGGCGGCGGCTGCGCCAGCCCAGGCCGGCCGTCAGGCAGAGCACGGCCACGGCCGGCAGGTTCTTCCGGTTCAAGGCGCCGCGTCCGCTGAAAAACGCGCCGAGAACGGCGGCGAAGAAAATGCGGAAGCCCCAAAAATCATCGCGCGCGAACAAAGGCAGGGCGCGCCATTCCTCGATTCGGGCGCGCGGATGCAGCACGGCGGGAAGCAGGTATTGCCAGAAGCGCCAGCCGTAGGGGTTGACCAGCGTCACGGCGGCGCACGCCAGCGCGGCGGCCGCCGTCAGACGCCAGTTCTTGCGCTCATAGACGGCGGCCGCCGCGTAAAGGAAGACGACGCCGAGGCCGACGACAAATCCGCCGTGGAGATTCGCCCATGCCATCATCGCCAGAGGCAGGACAGCCGCCGGCCAGCGTTGGTCCTTTCTGAGTTCTTCCAGACATACGAGCGTGACGGCAAAAAAGAAGAAGCTGAACGCATGCGAGCGCACCACGGGAATATATCCCGGCAGCAGACAGGCGGCGGCGGGGATGGCCAGGAGAAAGACCGTGTTCCAGCCGCAGCCCAGGCGTCTGGCCGCCAGCATGGCGAACCCGATCGCGCCCACCGCCAGCGCGATCTTCAGGATCATCAAAGCCGGCGGGCCGAACCAGTCCAGCATCGCGAAGAAAACCAGCCCCGCGCCCCATTCGTGGTCTATGTACAGCGGAAGCGCCGGCGTGAACGCGAACACATCGTGGCGCAGCAAGTGGCCCTGGCGCAGGACGGAGGCGCCGAGGGCGAGCTTGGCCCACAAATCGCCGTCGGTGATGTTGTGGAAGGCGAGGACGGTGCCGAAGGCGAAAACCCCAAGAAAAATGAGCAGGAAGCAGAGCGCCTTTGAAGAGTCGAGTTTGGGATTCAAGAGTCGCCCTTATTGGCTAAATGCCCCACGGTTTCATTGGGGTCAGTCGTTGTACTCAGGCTGCCCTTGCGCTTTTGTGGCGGCTTCTTCCAGGGCATCCCATTCGTCCCCAACTTGTAGATAGGCCTTTCTCAACGTGCGGCTGGACCACGGTTCAACGCGCGTAAGCCTTCCGCGGTTGGGCTTGCCTGCTTCCTGCTGGATCACCGTCGGCAGGCAGCGGCGAAGTGTGATGCGAATCAGTTCCTGTTTCTTGTGCGGGGTGCGGCGTGCGCCCTCCCGCAGCAACTCCTGCAATTCAGGCTCGAATCGGACCGGCATCGGCTTGGTGAGCATGGCCGAAATGTAGCAGCGTGTCCTACAGAAGGCAATGTGTTTTTGCCTGCCCAGGGCTTGACAAAAGTTAGAGCCTATGATTAAATTGTCTGCGTGAGGCACGAAGGCAACCGTCAACGGGCGCATCCGGGAAGCGGCAGCCGGCGCCGGCGGCCGCTCGGATCAGGTCCATAGCCAACAGGGTCGTGGATTTTCATCGGCTTTCTTCCGAAAGCCGCCACACTGCAAAACAGTCGTAGCGGCGGATGGCAATCCGCCGCCATTAAGGTTAATGCAGGTTGAATTTGCATATACCCGCGGCACAGGCCACGGCTCCGCCAAAGCTCGGAGCCAAAATCCGCAATCCGCAATCCGCAATTGCGGCACAGGCCGCGGCCCCGGCAAAGGCCCGCCGCGCCGGAGCCGCCATTTTTCCGCGCAAAATGCTTGCGGGTTGGGCGCGGTTTGTTACACTGAGGTCACATTTGAGCCGCCGCGGAGGTGGCTTTATTTTTTGAGCAAAACCACTAACTGTGAAAATTTTTTGCGGCACGTCCAATATCCCTCTGGCGAAAAGCATCACCGCCTCCATCGGCATGGAGCTGGGCAAGTGCGCCGTCTCCGCCTTTCCCGATGGCGAGACGTTCGTCAAAATTGAGGAGAATATCCGGGGCGAGGATGTCTTCATCGTCCAATCCACCAGCCCGCCGACCAACCACTACCTGATGGAGATGTTCATCATGATGGACGCTGTGCGGCGGGCCAGCGCTTCCCGGATCACCGCCGTGCTGCCCTTTTACGGTTACGCCCGGCAGGATCGCAAGGACCAACCGCGCGTGCCGATCACCGCCAAGCTGGTGGCCAATCTCCTCGTCGCCGCCGGCGCCAACCGCATCCTGACCATGGACCTGCACGCCCAGCAAATCCAGGGCTTTTTCGACATCCCGGTGGACCATCTTTACGCCGCGCCGGTGATGTATGAATATCTCAAGACGTTGCGCATCCCCAATTTGGTCGTCGTCAGCCCCGATGTGGGCGGATTGAAGATGGCGCATGCCTATTCGCAAGTGCTGGAAGCGGGGCTGGCCATCGTCGCCAAACGCCGCAAGAACGCCACCGAAACGGAGGCCATGGCCGTCATCGGCGAAATCCGCGGGCACAATGTTCTCCTAGTGGACGACCTGACGGAAACGGCCGGAACGCTGGTCAACGCCGCCACGCTGCTCAAGCGCAAAGGGGCCAAGAAGATCATCGCCTGCGTCTCCCACGCCATCTTGAACGAAATCGGGATTGCCCGGCTGCGAAAATCTTGCATTGACGAATTGGTAACTACTGATACCGTGCTACGCCCTGCGATTGACGGGTTGAAAATTACCACCCTGTCCGTCGCCGGGTTGTTGGGCGAAGCGATCAAGCGAATTAATTGCAATTCGTCGGTTACTTCCCTGTTTGAATTTAAGGGCGGCCGGACCAGTTGATTAAAGTTAATTAAGTTAGGCTGGCGCTGGCCGGCCTTATGATATAACATTAAGTTTTGACACATGAAATCTGTTGCTTTAAATGCCTTTCCGCGCACCCTGGGCCGGCGGGCCGGTTCCAAGACCCTCCGCGCCTCCGGTCGCATTCCCGCCGTCATTTACGGGAAACTGAACCCGCCCCAGAGCCTGGAAATCAATTCCCTGGACATCCGGGATGTGATCCACGGCGCCGCCTCGGAAAACGTCCTCCTGAACCTCACCGTGCAGGGCGACGCCAAGCCCAACCGCCTGGCCATCATCCAGGAAATCCAACACCATGTCCTCTCCAACCAGGTCCTCCACATTGATTTGCACGAAGTCGCCGAGAACGAAAAAGTCACCATGACCGTGCCAGTGGACAGCCTGGGCGAAGCCTTGGGCGTCAAGACCGGCGGCGGCACGCTCGAGCACGTTCTGTTCAAACTCAAAGTCCGCGCCCTGCCGAAAGATTTGCCGGAGTCCCTCGTCGTGGATGTCAGCCATCTGGAAATCGGCCAGGCCATTCACATCGGCGACATCAAACCGCCGCCGGGAGTGGAAATCCTGGGCGACAAGCACATTTCCGTCCTCTCCGTCGCCGCGCCGATTTCCGAGGCCGAGGAAGCCGCCGCCCTGGAAGCCGCCACCGCCCCCGTTGGCGAAGTGGAGATGATCAAGGAGAAGAAGGAAGAGGGCGAGGAAGGCGAAGCCGCGCCGGAGGAGAAGGGCGCCGCCAAACCGGGCGAGAAGGTTGCCCTCAAACCGGGCGAGAAACCCGCCCCGCTCAAGCCGGGCGAGAAGCCTGCCCCGCTCAAACCGGGCGAGAAACCCGCCCCGCTCAAACCGGGCGAGAAACCCGCCGCCGCCAAACCGGGCGAGAAAGCCGCTCCCGCCGCCCCCGCAAAGGCCGAGAGAAAGTTCGGCAAGCCAGAGAGGAAGAAATAACTGATCTATATCTTATCGCGGGATTGGGGAATCCCGGACGGGAATACGCCGGCACCCGGCATAACATCGGGTTCATACTGGTGGCGCAACTGGCGTCGCGCTGGCGGGCGGCCTGGGTGCTGGAGCGGAAGTTCCGTTCCCGCTTGGCGCGGCTTGAACGGGATGGGAAACGGGTTTGTTTGTGCCAGCCGCAGACGTTCATGAACGCCAGCGGAGTTGCGGTGGCGGCCTTGCGCGGATTTTACCGCCTGCCGGCCGAGCATACGCTGGTGGTGGTGGACGACGCGGATTTGCCGTTGGGGCACATTCGCATGCGGGCCGAGGGCAGCAGCGGGGGGCATCATGGCTTGGAATCGGTCGAGGCGCAGTTGGGAACGCGGGAGTACCCGCGCTTGCGCTTGGGGATCGGGCGGCGGGAAGACGATGGCCGGCAAATCAGCGACTATGTCCTGAGCCGGTTTGCCGCCGCCGAACGCCCGGCCGTGGCAGAAGTATTGAACCGCGCCGGCCAGCAGGTGGAATGCTGGCTCAACGCGGGAATGAAACAAGCTATGAACCGTTTTAACGGGGCCGCGCCGGCCCCGTTGCCAAAAGGAAAACAGTGAAACATTACGAAGGATTGTTCATCTTAAACAGCGCCGCCAGGGAAGAAGCGCTCAAGGAAACGATTGATAAAATCTCCGCCGAAATCGCCGCCGCGGGCGGCAAGGTCGAAACCATTCAAAAAATGGACAAGAA
>Ga0181538_10005274_pt1 | contig 11687 bp, 6 predicted proteins | sample PEATcosm2014_Bin_40_FD_119773 | JGI IMG/M metagenome (GOLD analysis project Ga0181538, IMG submission 119773) | Peatland microbial communities from MTU Mesocosm Facility, Houghton, MI, USA - PEATcosm2014_Bin23_30_metaG | ecosystem: Environmental > Terrestrial > Soil > Wetlands > Peat | place...
CAGGCGCTCGACCAGCGCATCCGCGAGCTGACGCAAGTGATCGAGCAGCGGCGCGGCGAGCTCTCCTCCTTCGTTGGCCGCAAAGAGCGGGCCGAGACCGAGATCCAGGAATCGCGCGGCCTGATCGAGAAACTGCAGTTCGACCGTGAACAGGTCAATGCGGAGACCGCAGACCTGGTGGCGCAGAAGCAATCCCAGGACGAGGACGTGGCCTCACGCGAGGAAGGATTGCGCGAGCAGCGGCGGCGTTTAACGGGTTTGCAGGAACAACGCGGGGTCCTTGATGTCGAGCTGGCGCAGAAAAACATGTCCGTGCAGAACCTGCGTGAGCGGGTCCAGCAGAAGTATCATCTCAACCTCGACAACATTCGCAGCGAGTGCATCACTATTACTTATGCCGACGAGGGCCAGCCGAAGGTGCACGTGATGACGCCAGATGAAATGGCCGCGGCCGGCGCCGCCACGGATTGGACGGCCGTCGCCCAGCAAGTCGAGGCGTTGCAGCAGCGTATTGACGAGATGGGGCCGGTGAACCTCGTGGCCATCGAGGAATACGAGGAGACGGAGCAGCGGTACCAATTCCTGAGCAAGCAGCACGACGACCTGGTTCAGGCCAAGGCGCAGTTGCAAGAGGTGATCAATCGCATCAACGTGCAGACTCGCGAGATGTTCCGGGAAACGTTCGAGAAGATCCGGGACAGCTTCCGGGTGATGTTCACCGAGGTCTTCGGCGGGGGCAAGGCCGACTTGGTGCTGATGGATGAGAACGACCTGCTCGAAAGCGGCATAGATATCGTGGCCCGGCCGCCGGGCAAACAGTTGCAGACCATTTCGCTCCTGTCCGGTGGTGAGCAGACGATGACGGCAGTGGCGCTGCTATTCTCGATCTACCAGGTCAAGCCCAGCCCGTTCTGCGTGCTGGACGAGCTGGACGCACCGCTCGATGAATCGAACATCAACCGTTTTATTCGCATCCTGCAACGGTTCCTGGCGCATTCGCAGTTCATCCTCATCACGCACAACAAGCGCAGCATTGGCATGGCCGACGTGCTTTATGGCATCACCATGCAGGAGCATGGAGTGAGCAAGATTGTCAGCGTCAAATTCCATAAAGCCGACGAAGCCACGACGGACCACGCGGCGGTTTCGTTGGAGACGCCGACGAACGCGCCATCCGTGGAGGCCGAGGAAGACGCGCCGCATAAGCGCGACGAGACCATGGAAGTAGTGATGGCGAAATAACGCGGGAGCGTGCCTGCCTTCCCACAGCGTCCCTTTCCCCTGGGCTAACGCTAACCGGCAGGGTGATCAAGCGACGCCTCGGAGTCTCCAGCCCCAAGCTTGCTGCCAGGGGATTGGGTGATCAGAGGCGCGGAGATCCGATGGGGCCATGGAACAAAGTAACCAATCACCTTAGGTCGGCGGCGGCGGCGGTGGCTCGAATCGGAACTCCCGATGGCGCACGGCGCCGCCGTCTTTGGCAATGACGATGCCCGCAACTAAACTCGCTGCGGCCAGCAGCAAGGCCAGAATGGAGCAGGGCACTAACGTCCGTGGCCATTTCCAGGACAGCACAAACCCCAGCCCGGCCACACCCGCGGTGAGGAAATAGAGGAACAACCAGCGCTCGGCCAAGGCCTTGTGACGCTCCAGAAACTTTCCCCCGGCCTGATCGGCCATCGACAGCACACGGTCGTAGCCTTCCTCGCCGTAGTGATAGGCCGGCCATGCCGACAGCGCGAGCAGACACACCAGCGCCAGGCCAATCAACGTCGCGCTGCGGTTCTTCGTTACCAGCGCCGCCAGCAGCGCCAGCATCGCCACCAGCAGCCCAATTATCGGCAGGTGATTAGTGACGACGTGAATGTACTCGGGGCGATCGAGCATGAGGACTCGACACGAGACTCAGACTGGTCGGCCTGCGCCTCGCGCGCGTGAGATTTGTGGCCTCAGGAAGCCTATTCCTGCAATTCCGCGTTCTCGATCATCTTCATTCCGTTGCGCTCGACGACTTTGCCTTTGAGCGTGACAGTCTCGGCTGCTTTGCCGGAGAGTTCTTTATTGAGCGGCTGATGGTCGCCGATTACCAGGTAGAGCTGGTCGTCGGCCGTGAGCAGGCCAACCGGGCCGCCGCCCTCGATGCACTTCTTGGCGCACCCCTTGTGCTTTTCGCCTTTGGCGCCGTGGTCCAGGTAGCACATCAGGTCCACGACCTCGCCCTTAATTGTCTTGGTTTCGCCGCCGGCTTTCGCCTCGGCGCCCAAGCTCAGCGCTGGCAGCGCGAGGCTTGCGCCGAACGCGAAGGCTACCATATACGTAGTCAATTTCATTCCATTCTTCATTGTTTTTCCTTTCCTCTATTTATAGCAATAGTTAGGCGCAATCATAATACACCAGTTGCTGGGGATTGCGAGCGCCATTCATCCTGCGGGCGGCACGGGCAGAGCTGCATCAAGCTCCGGATCGGACCGCGAACCGTCCCGGTTCGCAGCTCGTAGGAACAAGCCTGGGGGCTCGAAAGACTGGAGAATTCGGGATCCCTCGTGACTGCTGCGAACCGGGACGGTTCGCGGTCCATGGAGCTTGATGCAGCCCTGCCGCACGGGAGCTTCGCCGTTACTTCGCCGTAACTTCGCCGTAGTACCCTGCTTTTAAAGCAGGGTACTACGGCGAAGTTACGGCGAAGCAACGGCGAAGCGATGGAGGTGTGCGGAGTGGCGTGCGACACTGCTGCCCCCAATACCCCAAGAAGAAGGAACCGGGATTTGGTGCGCAAGTACAATATCCACAGTAAGTTGCGTGACTCGCCTTGGGTCCGAATGCAGGGGGCCTGCATTGTGGGACGCCACAAGAGTAGCACCGTCGGCGGGGACAGAACGCACCCGACGTAAGATCAGGTGGACTCATTGGAAGTGTTGCACCCGCAGCAAGTTACGCGAAATACGCAAGGTGGCCTGCAGGTGCGGCAGACACGTGGAACCACTCAGGCAACCTGAGAGATACAGCGAACTGGAAGACTTGCTGCCGCCAACCGCTTTCAGGTTGATCAGCCTGTGCCCGGCTCAGAATCTAAGGTTCCATTCGTCGAGCGAGTACTTCTCGCGGACGCGGAGGGTGATGAGGTCGAAGGGGATTTGGTCGAGCGGCGTAGTTGCGTTCCAAGCACTGCTGAGGGCGGCTTTGAGCGTGTGGTCGGGGACGTTGAGATTTACCAGGAAATCGGAGTGCGATCGGTTGAGGCGGTAGTCGGGTTGGTGGGAGGGCAGGGGCAGAACCTTTTCGAGCAGCCCGACGTCCAGGTACAGCAGGAACGAGCCGTGGAACAGAAGGAAACGCCGGCAGCGGCGCTGGGCGTTGCCGGCAAACTTCAGGCCGCCAATGGCGAGGTCGGTTTGGCCCCGCCATTCGATGGGTGCTTTAATGAGCTTGGCCAGGGTATCGCGGTGGCGCTCAAGGATGAACTTATTGGCGGCGGCGATGCTGTGGAACGGGCCGGAGTCGTCGGTGCGCACAACGAGGGAGTAGTTGAGCACACCCGGTCCTTGGAGAACGGTCCCGCCCCCGGTGCACCGTCGCAGGACGGGTATGTCGAGTTCGCGGCAGGCCGAAAGATTGACTTCGGTCGCAGCTTTGTTGGCATAACCCAGGACGACGAAGCGCTGGGGCGTTTCCCACAGGCGCAGGAGTTCGTCGCTGTCGCCGGCCTCGCAAAGATCGAGCAGCGCCTCATCGCAGGCGAGGTTCTCCTCGGGCGTCGGCAACGTGAGGTCGCAGAGTTTCATGTGCTATGGCATTAGGGGTTTGACGCACGGCCATTGAGAGTTTAAGTAATAAGTTCCCGATATACAAAGTGAAAGTGCCAAGAAAAGAACAGAAATACTCAACGCCCGAGCTGCGTGTGCTGCCGGAGCCAGAACAGACCGACGAAGAGAAGTGGCTGGAGTCGCTGGAAACGGTGCTCGAGTTCGCGCTGAAGGATCAGGGGCCGCAAAAGACGGCCCGCTTCCTGGACGGCTTGACTGAGCGGCTGCGCGCGCGCGGCATCGATGTGCCGCGCGTGGTCAGCACGCCTTATATCAATACCATCCCCGCCGATGAACAAGCGCCGTTCCCCGGAGATTGGGAGATGGAGCGGCGCATCAAGAGCTACGTCCGGTGGAACGCGATGGCGATGGTGGTCAACGCCAACCGCGAGCACAGCGGCCTGGGCGGACACATCTCGACTTACGCCTCGTCGGCGACATTGTGCGAGGTTGGGTTCAACCATTTCTTCCGGGGGAGGACAGAGGATTTCATAGGTGACATGGTGTACTTCCAGGGTCACGCAACGCCGGGCATTTACGCGCGGGCCTTCCTCGAGCGGCGGCTGGACGAGCGGCACTTGCAGAACTTCCGCCAGGAACTGGCCGAAGGCGGCGGGCTTTCCTCCTATCCCCACCCATATCTGATGCCGGATTTCTGGCAGTTCCCCACGGTGTCGATGGGGTTGGGGCCGTTGCTGTCCATCTACCAGGCTCGGTTCAACCGTTACCTGCACGCGCGCGGCTTCATCAACGGCGAGGAGCCGAAGGTGTGGGCGTTCATTGGGGACGGCGAATCGGACGAGCCGGAAACGCTGGGTTCGCTGACGCTGGCTTCGCGCGAGAACCTCGACAACCTGATCTGGGTGGTGAACTGCAACTTGCAGCGGCTGGATGGCCCGGTTCGCGGGAACGGCAAAATTATTCAGGAGCTGGAAGCGGCGTTCCAGGGGGCGGGCTGGAATGTCATCAAAGTGATTTGGGGCTCGGATTGGGACAAGCTTCTGGCCGCTGACAAGACTGGCCTGCTGCTCAAGCGGATGGAAGAGGCGGTGGATGGCGATTACCAGAAGTATTCGGTCGAGCCGGGCAGTTATACGCGGCGTCATTTCTTCGGCAAGTATCCTGAGCTGCTGGAACTGGTGAACCACTTGACCGACGACCAGATTCACAAGCTGCTGCGCGGCGGCCACGACTCGCGCAAGGTCTATGCCGCCTACAAGGCCGCGATGGAGCACAAAGGCCAGCCCACGGTAATCCTGGCCAAGACGGTCAAGGGCTATGGGCTGGGCGAAGCGGGTGAAGGCCGCAACATCACGCACCAGCAGAAGAAGCTCAACGAGAAGGAGCTGCGCGAGTTCCGGGCGCGCTTCGGCATCCCGGTGAGCGATGAAGAGATCGCGGAGACGCCGTTCTTCCGTCCGGCGCCGGAGAGCCGCGAGACGAAGTATCTGCTGGGCTTGCGCAAAGAGCTCGGTGGGTTCCTGCCGCAACGAGTCGTCAAGGCAAAGCCACTGGAGGTGCCAAAGCTGGAGGCGTTCAGCGACCTGCTTAAAGGAGCGGGCCGTTCGGAACTGTCCACGACGATGGGGTTCGTGCGGCTGCTCGGGCTGCTCATCCGCAACAAGTCGATCGGGCGCCAGATCGTGCCGATTATACCGGACGAGGCGCGCACTTTCGGACTGGATGCGTTGTTCCGCGAGATCGGCATTTATTCGTCCAAGGGCCAGCTCTACGAGCCGGTGGATAGCAAGTCGCTGCTCTACTATAACGAAACGAAGGACGGGCAGATTCTCGAAGAGGGGATCACCGAGGCGGGTTCGATGGCGTCGTTTGTGGCGGCGGGCACGTCCTACGCGACGCACGGCCGCTACATGGTTCCCTTTTACGTGTACTACTCGATGTTCGGCTTCCAGCGCATTGGGGATCTTATGTGGCTGGCAGGGGATATTCGGGCCAAGGGCTTCCTGCTCGGTGCGACTTCAGGCCGCACCACGCTCAATGGAGAAGGCCTGCAACACCAGGACGGACACAGCTTGATCCTGTCGAGCACGATTCCGACGCTGGTGACCTACGACCCGGCGTTTACGTACGAGCTGGCAGTGATTGTCGCCGACGGCTTGCGCCGAATGTATGTCGAAGGCGAGGACGTCTTCTACTACTTGACCCTTTACAACGAGAATTATGAGATGCCCCCGATGCCCGAAGGAGCGGAGGACGGGATCCTCAAAGGGCTTTATAGGTTTAAGGCTGGGCCGGAGAAGAAAGCGCTCAAGGCGCATCTCTTCGGCAGCGGGCCGATCATCCGCGAGGCTCTGCGAGCGCAGGCAATCCTGGGCGAACAATTCGACGTGTCGGCCGATGTATGGAGCGCGACCAGTTACAAGCTGATGCGCAACGACGCGCTGCGGGCCAAACGCTGGAACATGCTGCATCCGCTCGACCCGCCGAAGCAGTCTTATGTCGAGTCCGTGCTGGCGGCGGAGCAGGGGGTCTTCGTCGCCGTCTCCGACAACCTGAAGATTGTGCCTGACCAGATCGCGCCCTGGATTCCGGGCGGGTTGACGACCCTGGGCACGGACGGGTTTGGCCGCAGCGACACGCGCAAGCGGCTGCGCCGCTTCTTTGAAGTGGATGCCGAATCGACGGTCATCGCCACCCTCCATGCACTGGCCGAAAAGGGCCAGTTGGACAAGCGCGTGATCGGAAAGGCGATCAAGGACTTGGGCGTGGACCCGGAAAAGGCCCACCCGCAGATTGTCTAAGGCTGCGGGCTGCCCAAATCGTGATTGTGCTGGAACTTCGGCAGGTTTGAGGCAGACTGCAGCGCAGGTTGAAATATGGACTTGAAACTTCCTCATCTGGGTGAAGGCGCTGATTCGGGCACGGTGGTGAACCTCTTCGTCAAAGAGGGCGATACGGTGACCAAAGATCAGCCTATCCTTGAGCTGGAGAACGAAAAGGCGGTCGCTACCATCCCTTCCATTGCCGCCGGCACCATCACGCAGATCTTCGTTAAGCCCGGCGACAAGATAAGGGTGGGACAGCGGATTCTATCGCTCGGTGAAAGCGCCGCCGCCCCGTCGGCTGCCAAAGTTGAGGTTGCCCCGGTAAGAAGTCGCGAGAGACTCATTCAGACGCCTTCGCCGCAGCAGTTGCCGGGTGCTCCCGAAGAGGAGGTTCTCGAACCAGGCTCCGAGTCGAAGCCAGGCGCGGTGCCTGCCGCAGCCCCGTCCATCCGCAAGGTGGCGCGCGAACTGGGCATTGATCTTGCGCGGGTGCGCGGCAGCGCACGGGGTGGCCGGATCGTGCTGGAGGATGTCCGCGCCTATATCCAGAAGCTGCAGCGGCTCGCGGCCGCACCTCGGGTCGCTGCGCCGGGCGGCGCGCTCGCCCCCAGGCCGGCACCGGAGCAGATCGACTTCTCCAAATGGGGTCCAATTTCAAAAGCGCCGCTCTCACCGCTGCGCGAGGTCATTGCCCGCCGGATGGCGGAAAGCTGGACCACCACTCCGCACGTCACCCAGTTCGACGAGGCCGACATTACGGCCCTGATGGCGTTGCGGAAGAAATACGCCGCTGCTTACGAGCAACAAGGGGCGCGGCTGACCTTGACCTCGTTTGCGTTGAAGGTGGTCGTCGCCACGCTCCAGAAACATCCCATCTTCAACGCGAGTCTCGACGAAGTGGCCCAGGAGATTGTGTTCAAACAGTATTACCACATTGGCATCGCGGTGGATACGGATGCGGGCCTGATTGTGCCGGTGATCCGGGACGCGGATAAGAAGAACGTGCTCGAACTGTCCAGGGAGCTGGAGGACCTGGCCGGGAAGGCGCGCGAGCGCAAAGTGTCGGCTGAAGAGCTGAAGGGCGGCACCTTCACCATTTCAAACCAGGGCGGTATCGGTGGCGGGCCTTTCACGCCGATTGTGAATAAGCCGCAAGTGGCTATCCTAGGCTTGGGCCGCGGGGCGATGAAGGCCGTCGTCCGCGACAACCGGATCGAGCCGCGGCTGATGTTGCCCATCGGCCTTTCCTATGACCATCGCGTGATCGACGGTGCTGCAGCCGCGCGCTTCACCGTGGATCTCGCGCAGGGCTTCGAGAGCTTCAAAGAAGACGACGTAAAGATATGACCCGGCGACATGGCGGAGTGGAGCGATTTTGGGGCCTTTGCCGCACCTTTTCATCGCTCCAAGCCTCCACCCAACCATCACTCCAGTTTTATCATGGACCCAATCAAGACTGAAATCGTAGTTGTGGGCGCGGGCCCAGGCGGTTATGCCGCGGCCTTTTATGCTGCGGACCTCGGCAAGAAGGTAATTCTGGTGGAGCGCGACAAACGCCTGGGCGGCGTCTGTTTGAACCAGGGCTGCATCCCGTCGAAAGCGTTGTTGCACGCGGCCCATACGATCACCTCCGCGCGCGAGTCCGAACGTCGCGGCATCCTGTTTGCCGCGCCGAGCATCGATGTGGCGAAGCTGCGGACCTGGAAGGAGTCCATTTTGACCCGGCTTGCTGGCGGTATCGCACAACTGGCCAAGATGCGCGGCGTCCGAGTCATGCAGGGGCGCGGGTATTTTGAGGACTCGCAGACGCTCCGCGTCGAGACCGAGCAAGGCCAGCAGTTCATCAAGTACGAACACGCCGTCATCGCCGTTGGGTCTAAAGCTGCCATGCCGCGGGATTTCGATCTGGGCAATCCGCGCGTGATGACTTCGACCCAAGCGCTTGAGGTGGAGGACATTCCTGAGAATCTCCTGGTGATCGGCGGCGGATACATCGGTATGGAACTGGGGACAGTTTACGCCACGTTCGGCAGCAAAGTCGTCTTAATTGAGGCTCTCGATAGCCTCCTCGCGGGCGCCGACCCCGACCTAGCCCGTCCCATCGTGGCGTACGCCAAGAAGGCGTTCAAGGAAGTCCGGCTCGCGAGCCGAGTTGGCAAAATGGCTACCAGCGGCAAGCAAATCAAAGTCGAGTCGGAGACAGACGGCCAAAAGAAGGAGGAACTATACGACCGCGTCCTCATCGCCGTCGGCCGCGCGCCAAACGCCGAGGACCTTGGGCTGGAGAATACAAAGGTTTCCTTCGACGAAAAGGGGTTCATCCACGTCAACGAGAAGCAGCAAACGACCGATCCGGCGATTTACGCAATTGGCGACATCGCCGGCGGCGTGTTGCTCGCCCACAAAGCCACTAAGGAAGGGCGGATAGCGGTGGAAGTCATCGTTGGCGAGGAGAGCGCATTTGTTGATGTCACCATCCCGGCGGTGGTCTTCACGGACCCGGAAATCGCCTGGTGCGGCTTGACGGAAGCCGAGGCGAAGGCCAAGGGCATAGTGGTGCAAGTGAGCAAGTTCCCGTGGGCGGCTTCGGGACGGGCATTGACCTTTGACCGCCCGGAAGGGCTGACTAAGCTGATTGTCGATCCGGACACGGAGCGCATTCTTGGCGTCGGCATAGTAGGGCAAGGGGCCGGCGAACTGATTGCTGAGGGCGTTCTCGCGGTGGAAATGGGTGCCACGGCAAAAGACCTGGCCCTAGCCGTCCATCCGCACCCCACTCTGTCCGAGACCCTGATGGAAGCTGCCGAAGCTTTCTATGGCCATGCCACCCACACCCTGGTGCGGCGGAAAGCGGAGTAAAGCCAATCCGAAAGCCCGGAATCCGAAGTTGCTGGGCTAGTGAGGAAAGTTGTTGAATTCGAGTTCTCTCCGAGTACTATCTGTTCCTGCCAGTCAGGTGCAACACCGCTGGCGAAACAGGTCGGGGCGTAGCGTAGCTTGGTAGCGCGTCTGAATGGGGTTCAGAAGGTCGTGAGTTCAAATCTCACCGCCCCGACCATTTTATACAGTCGTTCATGCAACGCCCCAAAGACCTCTCACCAAGCTGGAGCGATTTTGGCAGGGGCCCGGTTGTTACGTAGTTAACAGGGTTCGTATTTGCTCGCGCACGAAACGAGTCGGACCTATTGTTGCCAAACTGGACAAACGACGCGAGCAGCGCTGAGCATATTATCGGACGCGATCATGAAAAAGCGACGAAGCATTCTTCGTTGGTGTGAGCAAGGCTGGGGCTTACTCGCGATGCTGTTGTTGGCGGGGACTTTCGTTGGACGATGCGCCGGTGGTGAATCCGATGAGTGGCGCGAGAAGATGGAACCCATCATACCGCGAGGCTATCTCTGCCGCCGCGCAAACACACCGATCACGGTTGATGGAAAACTGGATGAAGCCGCGTGGGCTGAGACGTCTTGGACGGCTGATTTCGTGGACATTCAGGGTGCGTCCAAGCCAAGACCGCGCTTCCGCACGCGCGCGAAGCTGTTGTGGGACGATGATTATCTTTACATCGCCGCTGAGATCGAAGAACCGCATGTCTGGGCCACGCTCACGCAGCACGACTCCGTCATCTTCCAAGATCCCGATTTTGAGGTGTTCATTGACCCCGATGGCGACACGCACGCTTACTACGAATTCGAGATAAACGCGCTGAATACCAGTTGGGACTTGCTGTTGGACAAGCCTTATATGGATCAGGGCAAGCCGAACAACGCGTGGGACATTCCCGGCCTGAAGACCGCTGTCCACGTCAACGGCACGCTCAACCATCCAGCCGACACCGACCAAGGCTGGACCGTTGAAATCGCCTTTCCGTGGAAAGTTCTAGCTGAACATGCGCGTCACTCCGGTCCGCCCACTGAAGGCGAGCAGTGGCGCATTGACTTTTCCCGCGTCGAGTGGCAAGTCACCACCAATGGAGGCGTTTACAGAAAGGTGCCGGCTACGCCGGAGGATAATTGGGTCTGGTCGCCGACGGGCGTGGTGGACATGCATCGCCCAGAAATGTGGGGATTGCTGCAGTTCACGTGTCGGCCTGCGAACGAAGAGGTTGCTGTCGCGGCCATCCCCGGCAAACCCGCGCGAGATCTCGCGCTCGAAATCTACTACGCGCAGCGAGATTATTGGAAAGCCCACAAACGCTGGGCCACGAATGTGGTCGAGATTATGTGGAATAATCCACAACTTCTGCCCGGGCTTGAGCCGCCCATCCTGGAGCTGACCTCGGACGGCTACGCCTGCTCGGTGTCTTACAAAGATGGCGAGCGTCGCCGCGTCTGGCGAATTCGTCAGGACCGGCTGATGAAACTGGACGAAGCGCTGCCGGTCGAAACCGAGGCCTTCATTGCAGCCGCGGCGGCGAAGTATGGCGATCTGGGCGGCCGCGCGGCGTATTTTCTCGTGGACAACATGCCCGGCAGTGATCGTACCGGTCTAAGCAGTGATGCTCTCATGGAGAATCTTTCCCTCGCGCTTGAAGCGCGGAACAAGTTTCCATGGGCCAAATCTGTTCCGGAGCGAGTGTTTTTCAATGACGTGCTGCCTTACGCGTCGCTCGACGAGCCGCGCGATCCGTGGCGCGCGGATTTTTACCGGATTGCTTCCGGAATCGTGCGTGAGTGCAAAACCGCAACCGAAGCGGCACAGGCATTGAATCGGGAACTCTTCAAGCAACTCAACGTCCACTACAACCTGCGCCGTAAGCGAAACAATCAAAGCCCGAAGGAATCCATTGAGCAAGGCAAAGCCACTTGCACCGGTCTTTCGATCATCCTGGTGGATGCATGCCGTGCGGTCGGCGTCCCGGCGCGCATCGCCGGTGTGCCTGAATGGGCACACAAGGATGGCAACCATACGTGGGTCGAGATTTGGGATGGCGACTGGTATTTCACCGGCGCGGATGAATATGACAGGAACGGCCTCAACCGCGCTTGGTTCAACAACGACGCCGCCAAGACCGCGCGCAGCACTAATTCTCTCCATCAGGTTTACGCTACAAGCTGGCGGCGCACTGGTCAGTATTTCCCGCTGGCGTGGGACCTCG
>Ga0181538_10005275_pt1 | contig 11687 bp, 8 predicted proteins | sample PEATcosm2014_Bin_40_FD_119773 | JGI IMG/M metagenome (GOLD analysis project Ga0181538, IMG submission 119773) | Peatland microbial communities from MTU Mesocosm Facility, Houghton, MI, USA - PEATcosm2014_Bin23_30_metaG | ecosystem: Environmental > Terrestrial > Soil > Wetlands > Peat | place...
AAAACCCGAACCACCCCGCAAAGGCAATCGCAGAATCCTCCCGAAGCCCCGTTGCTCTCTCCACGGCTCAATCCGTCGCCGTCATGATTCCATCAATCTAGAAAACTCCGCAGCGTTACACCAGTCCGAGATCGCCTACGACAACTCCGTCGTGGCGCACCTCAGCCGGGGAAAGGACATCAAACGAGCCATTCGAGCCGCCAACCAGGAGCACCCCGAGGAAGCCCTGGAGCCGGGGCCGGAACACTGGGCAGATTTGGCCGCCCGTTACGAATACATCCTTGAGCACAAGGCCATCCTGAAGACCTTGGGGATGAAAGAATGAGGGACGTTTTACTCGACGTGGGCGCATCCGCAAGCCTTCCACCGCGTCTGGATTGTGCCCTGAGGGAAGCGCGAAAGGCTTTCCACTTTGCTCGCTGGCATGTTGGGCGTTGCGCACGGGTACGCCTCTGGTAGAATGGATCCATGCCGAAGCAGTGGTTGGATGAAATGCGCGTGGACCGCCAGGCCTTTGAGGTAACGTCCTTTGCCGCGGCGGAGGAAGCGGACCTGCAGTATTGGCGTTCCCGCACCCCCGACGAGCGTCTCGAAGCGCTGGAACTGAGCCGGCAAATCGCTTATGGCTACGATCCGACTGCCCGCGGACTTTCGCGACTTTTTGAAGTTGCTGAATTCCCACCGCGTTGAATACCTCTTGGTCGGGGGCTACGCGGTCTGTTACTAATAGGATTGACGCAACCTTAGATGGTATTCCGGTGACGATCATCGGCCTGGCCGATCTGATCAAGAACAAGCTCAAGAGCGGGCGGCTCAAGGACCTCGACGACGCCCGAAAGTTGAGCTGAGCGTTTGTTGGGGAGAGTGAAAGCCAGGACTTAGATGGCCAAGGCCGAGTTCTTAGCGCTTTGCGTTGGATTACTTGCCGGACTGGCCTGAAGGATCACGTGCCAAGCGGTGCCCCGGCGCTGGCCTTTTTCCCGTCTCCCGCGTCTCGGCGACCCAGCCGAACCCAGCTTAACGCCCCAAACAGCCGAGCCTTTGGCCCCCTTTCCCTCCCATCCTGCGCCCGAACGTCCCGCGGGCCACACCGTTACCTCGCCGTAGGCTCCCCGTAGCACCTCTTATCGCGGATAAGAGGTGCTACGGGGAGCCTACGGCGAGGTAACGGTGTGGCTATGGAGTTGTGAGCGAGCGGTAGGCGAACCGACTGTTCTCATTCCACCGAAAACAGCGAAGAACCCGGGATGGACCTGCAAGTGGCTCAGTGGCAGCGGGTTAAGCGTACAACATAGAAGTCACACCGGGATATCGCCGGGGAGCCTCCGGAGCATCGCCGGCTGGGCCTGAGGCGTGCGAGGCAGGCGCGAGCGGGAGGGAAGTGCCTGGAACGCAGGATGAATGCGGTAGCGGCATCCTCACAAACGCCTTAAAATCAGAGACTTACTGGACCCGCGTGGAGGCGCTTCCGGAGAATTACCAGGGCGAGACTGCGGCGAGTAGCAGGGCCGTCCCGGCAAGCAGTCGCCCCTCCGGGTCTGGTGATTTGACTGGGAGGAGTCTAAAGTCCAAAGTTCGAACCCGCAGCGGCGTACGACCGGCTCTAGCCCCATGAGCACGCCGCTTTTCGGCATTCGGGCTTCGGCCTTCATTCGAGTTTCGGGTTTCGGCCTTCGGTTTTCACCCCATTTCCGCTTGCCGCGCCTCTGCATAACCGCTATTCCCCTCGCATGGAGCCCCGCGAAGCCCTGGTGGCGCTGAATCTGATTGAGCACGTCGGCCCCGTCCGCGTGCGGCAACTGCTCGAGCATTTCGGCGATCCGCCGGCCATCCTGCGGGCTTCCAGATCCCAATTGCTCCAGGTCCGCGGCATCGGCGAGGATACCGCTGAGGCCATCGCTGCCTGGGAAAAGACCGTTGACCTGAGCGCCGAGCTCAAACGCATCGCCGATTCCGGCTGCCGCATTGTGACTCAGGCGGACCCTGAATACCCCGAGTCGCTGAGGCAGATTTATGACCCGCCCATTGTTCTCTACGTCAAAGGGAACCTGAGCACGAAGGACAAGAACTCTGTCGCCTTGGTGGGCTCGCGCATGACCACGCATTACGGCATCGAGGCTGCCCGCAAGCTCGCCTACCAGCTCGCCTACCTCGGCGTCACCGTTGTCAGCGGCGGCGCACGCGGCATCGACACCGCGTCTCATCAAGGCGCGTTAAGCGGAAAGGGCCGCACCATCGCAGTCCTCGGCACCGGCATCAACCTGGTCGCCCCGCCCGAGAACGCGAAGCTGTTCGAGCAGATCGCCGCCAGCGGCGCTCTCATCACCCAGTTCCCCTTCAACCGCCCGGCTGACAAGCAATCTTTCCCCATCCGCAACCGCATCGTTGCCGGCATGACGCTCGGCACGGTGGTAGTCGAGGCCAACTTGACCAGCGGCGCGCTCATCACGGCCAACTTTGCCACCGAATATGGCCGGCAGGTCTTCGCGGTGCCCGGCCGCATTGACTCGCCCCGCAGCAAAGGCTGCCATGACCTCATCAAGAAAGGCGCCAAGCTCTGCGAAAGTGTAGAAGACATCCTGAGCGAGTTCGAGTACCTCTTCCCTCCCAGCAACCGCCTACCTTCTACCGGAGAGACGGGCGTCCTCCCGGCGCTGGAGCTGAGCGAGAACGAGCAGAAGGTCTATGCCGCTCTGGACCACGAGGAGATCAGCATTGATGACGTGATCCGCAAGAGCGGCCTGCCCAGCTCCGCCGTGTCCGTTGCCCTGCTGAGCCTGGAGATGAAGCGGCTAATCCGCCAGTTGCCGGGGAAGATGTTTGTGAAGAACCAGTGAGAGGTAGAGCTTTTAAGTACTGGCAAGTCGGGCGCATGAAGATTACCTTTACCGCGGCATGCAAGCCGTTACTGAAAGCAGAGAGTGGACTGAGGAAGCGCTCATGGCGCTGCCTCGGGATGGCCGTAAGTATGAGTTGCTGGGAGGAAGGTTGCTTGTGAGTCCAACGGGCTTCCAGCATGGCTACATCGCCGTACGCCTCACGACCGCGATGCAGGAGTTTGGTCTTCGGCACCGCCTGGGCGTGGTCGTGGATTCAAGCACGGGCTTTCGGTTGAAGAATGGGGATTGTCTCTCTCCGGACCTCTCGTTCGTGCGGAAGGAACGGCTTGGGAAGGAACTCACACCGAAGTTCTTCCCTGGCGCGCCCGACCTCGCAGTTGAGGTCTTGTCGCCGAGAGAGAGCCTGACAGGGATTGACAAGAAGCTGGCGGCATACTTCGCGGACGAGGCCCGGCTTGCCTGGGTGGTCAACCCAAAGGATCAGACTGTCCGCGTCCACCACTCCCCCAGACGATTCAGAACTTTGCGTGCCGGGGATTGCCTGGATGGGGAAGACCTGCTTCCCGGGTTCTCGTTTCCGGTGGCCGCGCTCTTTGAGCTTCCTGATTTTGGCATCTGAAGCGCCTCAGATGTAGTACATTTTTTCCTTCTCAGCGCTCTCCTCGAGCAACTGTTGGAAGGTGATGGCGCCGACGGTGTCTTCCACCACTTGCCGCAACTTGTGCCAGGCGCGCCGCAGTTCTGGTGGACAGCCCGAGCTGCTCAGCCCCGGCGCGTCGAACAGCGGCCCGTCCACCGCCTGCAATACGTCCCCCAGAGTAATTTCCGCCGGCGCGCGCGCGAGCAAATAGCCGCCGGCCATACCGCGAACGCTGCGGACGATGCCTTTAGTCTTCAACTCGAGGAGGATCTGGGGGAGGTACTTCGGCGGCAGCCCCTGCTCTTCTGCCACTTGATCCATGGACACCGCGACGTGGTGCGGGTAATGGCGCGCCAGCCCCAGCACGGCCCGGGCCGCATAATCGCTCTTCACCGACAGCTTCACGCGCGCAAGTTAGGCGTAGAAGCAGGAATCCGCAATCAAAACGGCCTTGGCGCGGCTAGGCCACGAATACCTCCAGGGTGCCCCTTTCTGCTAGGACTTCGGACTCTGGACTTTAGACTTTGGACTTGCCCGTCCGAGCCGCTCGGTCATCCACGCCAGGGTTTTGGCCCACATCTCGGGCGTATAGACGTGGCCCTGGCCGGTATAGATGAGGCTTTGGCATTCGGCCTCCCGGGCGTAAAGCCTATACACCGCACGCATGGGCTTTTCGATGGCGCGAATGCCATCCGTGGGCGAGCCGCCGTCCTGGTCGCCGTTCATGAATAAGACGGGCCGCGGCGCGATCAAGGCCACGACGGCTTCCGTATCGAAGTGATTCAGCAGCTTGGGCACGAAGTAATAGATGCCATGCTCCTTCAGGGATTCATGCTCGATCAAGTTCTGGTAACGCGTCAGGCAGGCGACGGCCACGCCGGTTTGGATGCGCTCGTCGAGGGCCATAAGCCACCACGAGCGCGTCGCGCCCATGCTCATGCCGGTGACGCCGATGCGGCGGGCATCCACTTCTGGGCGCGACGCCAGGTAATCCAGCGCCATCAAGTCATCGCGCAGCATCATGCCCCAGAGCGTGCGCCCGACCCAGAGGTTGAACTTGCTGGCGGTCATTTCGCCGTTGCTCCCCTTCTCGGCTGGACCGCCGGGGCCCTTGCCATTGCGCTCGCCAAAGCAGTAGGCGTCGATGCCCAGCACAACGAAGCCAAGCTTCGCCAGGGCCGGCCCCGGCGGTTCGGGCGTATGCTTGGCTTGGAACAGCTCCTCTTTGCCGACCTCGTAATCGCCGCCGTGCCAATGGCAGTAGAGGATCGCCGGCGCTTTGCCTGGAAGGTTTTTAGGCCGGAGCAGGTAGCCCGGCACCGTGGACCCGGCGCCGTTATCGAACTGGAACTTCTCCACGACGTAATCCCCCCGGTCCTCCGTGGAGAGCGTTTCGACCTTTGGCGGGCTCGGCCGCGGCGGCAATTTACCCAGCAATTCCCAAAGCTGAGCCCGCACCTGCTTGCGCTGCCTCTCCCACGCAGCCCGGGAGGCGGGCGCGACGAACGGCGGGGCGAGGTCGGATTTCGCCAGCCAGCGCGCGGCATCGGTTTGGTTGGTCTGAGCCATCAGGACATTCGGCGCAACATAAAGCAGCGCCGCCAGCAATAGTGCGCTGCCGCAAGAGAAGTTTCGATGCATATTTTGGCGGGAAAGAGCTAGACGGAGCACGCGGTAAATTCTGCCTCGGCTACCGGAAACTGCAATGCTAGAAGAACGCGCCGCCTTCGGGCGCCCGATTTGACAAGGCGCTAGCGGGGTACATGTTGTCTTAAACACATGGTCAGGCAGCCTTATGAAAGCTAGAAATACCAATTGCGCTGGCGCCGCCCGGCGGGTGCCCGTTTCCACGGACCAGCAGCCGGTCGCCTCGCCGTCCGCGTCGGCCCCAGCCGGGGATGACGCGCTGTTCGACGCCTACTCGCGGGCGGTGATCCGCTCGGCTGACCAAGTCGGGCCTTCGGTGGTGAACATCGAAGTTCGGCGGCGCACCGGCGAGCGCCTGGGCAGCGGCTCGGGCTTCATCATCACGCCGGATGGGTTCGTGCTGACCAATAGCCACGTCGTGCATGGCGCCGAGCGGGTCGAGGTCACGCTGGCCGATGGGCGCCACCCCGACGCGCATGTGGTCGGTGACGATCCGGATACGGACCTGGCGGTGGTTCGGATTTACGCGCCGCAACTGCATCCGGTCCGGTTGGGCGAGTCCCGGAGCGTGCGCGTGGGACAGGTTGCCATCGCGATCGGCAATCCGTACGGCTTTCAGTGCACCGTGACGGCCGGGGTCGTCAGCGCCCTGGGCCGGTCTTTCCGAGCCAATACCGGGCGACTCATCGACGACGTCATCCAAACGGACGCCGCGCTGAACCCCGGCAACTCCGGCGGGCCGCTGGTCAATTCGCGGGGTGAAGTCATTGGCGTCAACACCGCCGTGATCCTGCCGGCGCAGGGGATTTGCTTCGCGATCGCCATCGACACGGCCAAATACGTCGCGGGCTGGCTCATCAAGGACGGCAAGATCCCGCGCAGCCACATCGGCGTAGGCGGACAGAACGTGCCGCTGCACCGCCGGCTCGTGCGGCATTACAAGCTGGCGGCGTCGAGCGGCGTGCTGGTGATCGCGGTTGCGTCCGGCAGCCCGGCTCGACGGGCCGGCTTGCGCGAGGGAGACGTGATGGTGGAGTTCAACGGCCAGCCTGTCCCGTCTATTGACGCGCTGCACAAGCTGCTGACCGCCGACCGTATTGGCGTCGAGTCGCCGCTGACGATTCTCCGTGGCACGGAGAAGCTGTTCCTGCCGATCACTCCGCAGGAATCGGGGCACTTCTGAGAATTCCGTTCTATCCTCAGGGCCGCTTGAAGCCGAGGAGGAGGATCACCAAATCAATCACGAATAGCAGCACGATCGTCACCTCCAGGATCAGCATCCAGCGGTTGGTTTGGTCGTGGTTGAGCAGTTGGTAGAGGTCGTCCAGCGTTTGCAGCTTCTTGTCGATGGTGCGGTGCCAGTCGCCCAGGTGGAACCGGGCGGAGATGTTCTCGTAAATGCGCGCCAGATGCCAGTCGCCGAAGAACTTGGTGATGTTAGAGAGCTCGTCGCTGAACCGCGCCAGGTCGATGCGGATCTCGCGCAGCTCACGCAACACGGCGGCCCGCCCGCGCGTGGGCCGGGGGCTCAGGTCGCGATAGGCCCGTTCGAGCGAGTCGTCCAGGATGCGGTCGTAGGCTTCCAGCTCCGCCAGTTGCAAGTTGGCGAGCTCCATCACGTAGAGCGTCTCCTCAAAGTTCTGCGGCTCATCGATGATTAGCGCTGCGTCCCAGTCGATTACCACGAGGTCGCGCTCGTAGTAGCTGAGGAAGCGGCCGGTGGACTCGTCCGCTTCTTGCTTCGAGAGGTGGTAAACGTCCGGTTCCTGCGTCAGCAGCGACGCGACGGCGCGGCGGTTGGCCCGCCACCAGGTCTCGGCGCCCAGCGTAGTGCCTTCTTCGGTCAACAGCGGCGATTCAAAGCAGAAGACCGTGTAGGCCTCTTCATCCGCGAGCTGGCTCACTGGCCGGACGTAGTACGATGCCAATTCGCTCCGCACCTCTTCCGCCAGGCGGCGCACCTCGTCACTCAGCGAGCCGTTGCTGAATTGCAGGTCGTGATACCCGACGAGATCCTCCACTTGCGCCACCTCGAACGGGACCCGCACGCTGATGCTGATCGCGCCGACGGGCAGCAGCTTGATGACCCGCTCCACGCGGACCGGTCCATGCGGCCCGATCCGTTCCAGCGGTGGCAGGCGGACCATCTGGGGCCGGTAGAAGAAAAGCTGGCGCGGACTGCGTTTGCTGGCATCCACGACGAACTGCGCGACCGGCTGGCCGAGCAACTCCCGCACCGGCTGGCGCGTCATCTCGTAAGCGACGTCGAAGGCGTAGATGTACACCACCTCGCCTGTGTAATGCTTGATTCGAGGCGGGGAGGCTTTGCGCTCCGGGGTTTTGGCTTGGTCCGAGGAGGCAATCATACGCGAACCAAGATACCTTACGGCACCGGCAAAGTCCAAGGCCGGGCAAACACCCAAAACCTCCTTCAATCCCCCCTCCTGAGTCCCTCCGCTAGCGAGCGCCTAACCCCAATGCCTCGAAGGCGTTACGTGCGGCATCCATAGGTGGCGCTAGCCTGTTGATATGGTGTACATCTAGCGTTGATGGCCTATTACAAGGGTGGCTTAAGCTCGATGGCAGGTTAGTGTGGTTGGGGGAGACTGCTGCGATTCAGGCTCGGTCCCCCAGAGAACTTCGCAGTAGCGGTCTCCAGCCCATGCCATCTTCGTGCGGCACCTCCCGAATCCGGACGCTCGCACTCCGCCTGATTTCCCACTCGCCTTTTGGCGCAGGCTTGGCCACTTTGCCCGCAACGCCGCCGCCGGAATGTGGCCTGCGGCCATGTCATGCTGAACCAACTTACGATTTCCGCGCTCGTGGCGAAACTGGCCAGGCGCGAGGTCTCCGCACGTGAGGCCACACAGGATTGCCTGGACCGGATTGCGCGGGTAGATCCTCAAATCCGCGCCTTTATCAGCTACGATGCTGCCGACGCGCTGGCACAGGCCGACGCCGCCGACCAGGCGCTGGCACAAGGCCAAACCCACTCCCGGAAGCCGCTGCTCGGCGTGCCCGTCGCCGTCAAAGATGTCATCGCCGTAAAGGGACAGCCGCTCAACTGCGGCTCAAAGATTCTCGGCAACTTCGTTTCACCCTACGACGCGACGGTGATTGAGAAGCTAAAGGCGGCCGGGGCGGTGGTGTTCGGGCGGCTGAACATGGACGAGTTTGCCATGGGCAGCTCGACGGAGAACTCGGCGTTCCAAATCACTCGCAACCCGTGGGACACGTCACGCATTCCCGGCGGCTCTTCGGGCGGGTCAGCAGCGGCAGTGGTCGCAGATGAGTGTTTGGCGGCGCTGGGCTCGGACACGGGCGGCTCGATTCGCCAGCCGGCCTCGTTGTGTGGCTGCGTCGGTCTCAAACCCTCCTATGGCCGCGTCTCACGCTATGGGCTGGTGGCGTTCGCATCGTCGCTCGACCAGATCGGCTGCCTCGCCAAAGACGTGCGCGACGCGGCGACCGTGCTGGGCGTTATCGGTGGCCATGATCCGCGCGATTCTTCGAGCGTGCCGCAGCCTGTCCCGAGTTACCCTGCCTCCCTGACCGGCGAGATCAAGGGACTGAAGCTGGGTCTGCCGAAGGAGTATATGATCGGCGGCCTGGACGCAGGAGTGAAGCAAGCCGTCGCCGCCGCGGTGCAGCAGCTCTCGAAGCTGGGCGCTGAAGTGGTTGAGGTCTCCCTGCCTCACACGGATTACGCGGTCGCAACCTACTACATCATTGCGACGGCTGAGGCGAGCGCCAACCTGGCACGGTTCGATGGAATTCGTTACGGCAAGCGCGTCGAGGGGGCGGACCCGATCGAGCTATACGGCAAGACGCGCGGGCAGGGCTTCGGCCCGGAAGTGAAGCGGCGCATCATCCTGGGCACTTATGTCCTGAGCAGCGGCTACTACGACGCTTATTATCTCCGCGCGCAAAAGGTGCGCACGCTGATCCGGAACGATTTCCTGAAGGCGTTTGAGAAGGTGGATGCCATCGTTAGCCCGACCTCGCCCACCGCCGCCTTCGAGATCGGCGCGAAGGCCGAGGACCCGTTGCAGATGTATCTGATGGATATCTTCACCATCTCCTGCAACCTGGCGGGCATCTGCGGGCTGGTGGTGCCTTGCGGCTTTACTGGGTCACAGCCGCGCCTTCCTATCGGCTTGCAGCTTCTGGGCAAACCGTTCGGCGAGGAGACGATCCTGCGCATCGGCCACGCCTACGAGCAGAGCACGGGGTGGCATAAGGAAAAGCCGGTCCTTTGAGTCAGTTTTGCCGGACACTGGATTGAGCCGCTGTGACCAACACCCACTGCCCGGCGAGAGGGCAGATGCAGTGGATTAGTCCTCGTCGTTTAGTTTCCGGGATCTGGGCTTGTACGCCATGAAGTAGAGCACGGGGACGGCCATGCGGCTGATGAGCAGGGAGGCGATCTCGCCGGCCATTAGCGAGATGGCCAGACCCTGGAAGATTGGGTCTGCAAGGATCACGCTCGCGCCAACCACCACGGCTAGGGCTGTGAGCAGCATCGGGCGAAAGCGCACAGCACCGGCATCCACGACCGCCTGGTCGAGCGGCATGCCTTCGGCCAGGCGCAGCTCGATGAAATCCACCAGGATGATCGAGTTGCGCACCACGATGCCCGCCCCGGCCATGAAGCCGATCATGGAGGTCGCGGTAAAGAACGCCCCAAGCAGCCCATGTGCCGGCAAGATGCCGACCAGCGAGAACGGAATTGCCGCCATCACGACCAGCGGGGTCAGAAACGAGCGGAACCAGCCCACCATGAGGATGAAGATCAGCACCAGCACGGCGGCAAAGGCCGAGCCGAGATCACGGAACACTTCGATAGTGATGTGCCATTCGCCGTCCCACTTAATGGACGGTTCATCCTCGGTGAACGGCTGGGTTGCGTTATAGATCTTGATCGGCGCGCCGGTGCCGCCGAATTGCCTGGCGTCGAGCGCGCGGAGGGCCTTATTCATCTCGAGGATGGCATAGACCGGACTTTCCACCGCGCCGGCCACGTCACCGATGACGTAGGTCACCGGCTTCAGGTTCTTGTGGTAGATGCTCTTGTCCACGAAGCCGGGTTCCACCTTGACCAGCTCGCGCAAGGGCACCAGGTCGCCCGCCGGATTCGCGCCGCGGACGCGCAGCGCCAGCAGGTCCTCGGGCGAGGTGCGCAGGGATTGCGGCAGGCGCACTACGATCTGCACGTCTTCCTTCTCGCGCGGCAGGTGGAGCAAATCCACGGCTGCCCCGCCTACGGCCATCCTCAAGGTCTGCGCGATGGCTTCGTCGCTGATGCCGTGGAGGGCCGCCTTCTCCTTGTCCAGGAGGAACCGCACTTTGGCCTGGTCGGCCTCGATATACCAGTCGGTGTCCACGACCCCGTCGGTGTGGTGGAAGATGTCGATGACCTCACGAGCGAGCGCCAGCCTGCTTTCCACATTGGGGCCATAGACTTCGGCCACGAGGGTCTGCAGGACAGGCGGTCCGGGTGGGACTTCGGCCACGGCGGCGCGAGCGCCATACTTGGCGGCGATTGCGGCGACGCGCGGGCGGACACGCTTGGCGATGTCATGGCTCTGGGCTTTGCGGTCGTTCTTGGAAACGAGGTTGACCTGCAAGTCCGCGATATGAGCGCCGCGGCGCATGAAGTAGTGGCGCACCAGGCCGTTGAAGTTGAAGGGGGCGGCGACGCCGGCGTAAATCTGGTAATCAGTCACCTCCGGTTCGACCCGGACGGCGGCAGCGATCTCGCGGGCGGCCTGGGCGGTAAGTTCCAGCGCGCTGCCTTCGGGCATGTTGAGAATGATCTGGAACTCGCTCTTGTTGTCGAACGGCAGCATCTTCACCTTCACCCAGCCGAGGCCAACCGTCGCCATGGCCGCGAGGAGCAAGACGACGATTCCCGCCAGGAAGGCCAGCCGCCAGCGAGTCTTGGCAATCAGCGGCCCCATGAACCACCGGTAGAGGCGCGTGAGGAAGTCCTCCTCATGCTCGAAATGGGAGTGGGGCTTGCCGCTTTGGGCTTCCCCCGCGGCAGCCGCTGTCAGGCGGGAATACCTCCGGCCCCAGCGCAGAATCCGGATTGCCGCCCAAGGCGTGACAATGAAGGCGATGGCCAGCGACCAAAACATCGCCGCGCTCGAACCGATGGGAATCGGCCGCATGTAGGGCCCCATCAGCCCGCCGACAAAGGCCATGGGCAGCACCGCCGAAATCACGGCGAAGGTGGCCAGGATAGTCGGGTTGCCGACTTCGTTAACCGCCTCGACCGCGATAACCGACCACGAGCGGCCTTTGTTCTGGGCCAGGTGGAAGTGGCGGACGATGTTCTCGACCACGACGATGGCATCGTCCACGAGGATGCCGATGGAGAAGATCAGGGCGAACAGTGTGATGCGGTTGAGCGTATAACCGTGGAGGTAGAACATCAGCAGCGTCAGGCCCAGCGTGCAGGGAATGGCGATGCCGACGATGATTGATTCGCGCCACCCGAGCGTCAGCAGGATGAGCAACGACACACCGACCACCGCGATGCCCATGTGGAGCAGCAA
>Ga0181538_10005277_pt1 | contig 11683 bp, 7 predicted proteins | sample PEATcosm2014_Bin_40_FD_119773 | JGI IMG/M metagenome (GOLD analysis project Ga0181538, IMG submission 119773) | Peatland microbial communities from MTU Mesocosm Facility, Houghton, MI, USA - PEATcosm2014_Bin23_30_metaG | ecosystem: Environmental > Terrestrial > Soil > Wetlands > Peat | place...
CTGTCTCAGCCGCAGCACGTTCGACCACCCCTAAACCCGTGGAATTTCGTGCGCTCATTGGCAATTCTGGCGGCTGCGGGTGGGACACCCGCGCTCCGTTCCATTTGGGCAACACGCCCCTTCCAAGCGCCCCGGTCGGCAGGCTTTCTGCTTACAAAGTCTCTCCTGCTTGCTACAATGATTGGCGTCAGGCACTGTATATTGGGCGTTTATGAAGGTCAAAAAAGCTGGTCGATCAGGATCGGATCGTGAAACGACGGTCCGGCGGGCAGCGGCACAATCTTCCGCCCGCCCGGCAGCTTCGCCGGAAAACGAAGACAGCCTGCAAGCCTTTTTTAATGCGCTGGACGATCTGGTGTTCGTTTTTGAACCCGAAGGGCACATCCTCTTTACAAATCCCGCGGCGCAAAGTCAGCTGGGATACACCCCGGCAGAACTGGCCGGGATGACCGCACTTGATCTCCACCCGCCGGAGCAACGGCTGGAAGCCGCAAAACTTTTGGCCGGCATGATGGCCGGGAAAATCGTGGTTTGCCCCATTCCGTTGCAGGCCAGGGACGGGACTCGCATTCCGGTGGAGACGAAGCTCCTGCATGGCCAATGGCGGGGGAAAAAGGCGCTGCTCGGCATTTCGCATGACATCGCCGGGCGCAAACGGGCGGAGGAGACCATTGTCCACGAACGCCAACTGCTCCGCACGCTGGTCGATCTGCTGCCCGAAATTTTTTACATCAAGGATCTGAACAGCCGTTTCCTGGTCGCCAACGAAGCTCTCGCCAAACACTTCGGCCAGGAGAGTCCCGCCCAAATGCTTGGCCTGTCGGACGCGAACTTTTACCCCGCCGAGCTGGCCGCCCGGTTCCGCGCCGAGGAATTGAAAGTTTTTGGCGGCGAGCTGCTCATTGACCAGGAAGCCAAAGGCGTCAGTCCGGGTGGCCGGGAAGGCACATACTTGACGACCAAAGTGCCGTTCCGGGACGGCCAGGGGCGGATTCAGGGCCTGGTCGGAATTGGGCGGGACATCACCGAGCGCAAACAGGCGGAGGAAGCCATTGCCCACGAACGCCAACTGCTCCGCACGCTGATTGATCTGCTGCCTGAAACCGTTTACATCAAGGATCTGGACGGCCGTTTCCTGGTTGCCAATGAAGCTCTCGCCACACACTTTGGCCAAAAAACTCCCGCCCAAATGCTTGGCCTGACGGACGCGGACTATTACCCCGCCGAGCAGGCCGCCAGGTACCGCGCCCAGGAAGCAAAAGTTTTGGGTGGAGAGCCGCTTATTGATTATGAAGGCGAAGGCGTTAGCCCAGTTGGCCGGCAATGCACACACTTGACGACCAAAGTGCCGTTCCGGGACAGCCAGGGACGGATTCAGGGCCTGGTCGGAATTGGGCGGGACATCACCGAGCGCAAACAGGCGGAGGCGGCGCTGCGCGAGAGCGAGGAGAGATACAAAACGCTGCTTGAAACCACCGATACGGGCTATGTGATCCTGGATGCGGAAGGCAAGGTGTATGGTGCCAACCGGGAGTATGTCCGGCTTACGGGACATGACGCCCTGGCGGAAATTTTAGGTAAAAATGTGGTCGAATGGACGGCGGCGCACGATCGCGAACGGAATGCCGCGGAAATCAGGAAATGCCTGCAACAGGGCTTCGTCCGAAATCTGGAAATTGATTACCTGAACCGGGAAGGGCGGATGGTTCCGGTTGAAGTCAACGCGACGGTGGTCAAAAGCAGCCAGGGCGTTCAAATCCTGGCCCTCTGCCGGGACATCACCGAGCGCAAAATGGCGGAGGAGGCCGTGCGCGAGTCCGAAGGGAAGTTCAGAAGCATTTTTGAGAATGCACCCATTGGCATATTCCAATCCACCATCGAGGGGCGGCTTCTGACCGTCAACTCGGCGGCCGTCAGGATGTTCCGTTACGACTCCTTGGAGGAAATGTTGACCGCCACACCTGATGTTTCAAAGCAGTTGTTCGTCCGCCCCGAACAACGACGCGACATCGTGCGGCTGGCGTTGGAGTCGCGGAAATACGTCCGGCAAGAGGTGGAATATCGGCGCAAGGATGGCTCGGTTTTCGTCGCCAATCTGCATATGCGGGCTATGCGCAACGATAAGAATGAGGCGGTATCGGTTGAAGGGTTCATGGAGGACATCACTGACCGCAGATGGGCGGAAGAGTCCCAAGGAAAGAACAGCGACCGGTTGAACCGGATCAACAGTTGTCTTCTGAATCTGGGGCCCGACCACGACTCGAACATCAACCGGCTGACCGCTCTCTGCGGCGAATTGCTCGAAGCGACTTGTGCTCTGTATAACCGGCTTCAAGGCGATTTACTCTGTTCCATTGGCCAGTGGCATACACCATCGGGCTTCAAGTCTGAGGATGCTCCCGCCGGACACATTTGTTATGATGTCATACGCAACAACCGGGAGGAAGCGGTGGTCATCACCAATCTGCCCCGGACGTCTTACGCCGAGTCCGATCCCAATGTGCGGGCGCATGGCCTGCAAACTTACATGGGATGCGCGGTCAAATGCGAAGGCAAGGCCGTCGGGTCGCTCTGCGTGGTTTATGGCACAGACTACCAGCCCACCGACGATGACCGTCGAATCCTCGGAATTATCGCCTCCGCCATCGGCAACGAAGACGCGCGCAAACAGGCGGAAGCCGAACTCAACCGCCTGATGACCGCCATCGAGCAAACCCCGGAAAGCGTTGTCATCACCGACACCAAAGGGTGCGTTCTTTACGTCAATCCGGTCTTTGAACGGGTCACGGGTTACAGCCGGGCCGAAGTCATTGGACAAAACCCGCGGCTGCTCAAGAGCAACAGGCAGGAAAGCGCGTTTTACCGGGAACTGTGGGCCAAAATCAGCGCGGGCGAGGTGTGGCGCGGGCGTTTCATCAACAAAAAAAAGGATGGCACGCTGTTTACGGAAGACGCGGTCATTGCTCCCGTTCGCGACGAGAAAGGCGCCGTCACGAACTACATTGCCATCAAGCGTGACATCTCTCATGAACTGGAACTGGAAGTTCAATACCGCCAGACACAGAAGATTGACAGCATCGGCCGGCTGGCTGGCGGCGTAGCCCATGACTTCAACAACATCCTCGCGGTCATTTGTGGCCACACCGATCTGGCGCTCGCGCAATTGTCACCCGACGCACCCTTGCGTTCCAATCTCGAGTGCATCCAGGAGAGCGCCGAGCGCGCGGCGAACCTCACCCGGCAACTGCTGGCGTTCGCCCGCCGGCAGGTCATTGAGCCCCGCCGGATCAACCTGAACGAACTGATTGTCAATCTGAACAAGATGCTGCATCGCTTGATTGGCGAGGACATCAAGCTGGTGACGCAAACCACGCCCGACCTGGGCCAGATCAAAGCCGATCCCGGCCAGATCGAGCAGGTGTTGCTGAACCTGGTTGTCAACGCCCGCGATGCGATGCCCGATGGCGGCACCCTGACCATCCGCACGGACAACGTGACCCTTGACGAAGATTATACGCGGCGGCACCTCATCACTCCCGGCGACTATGTCATGGTCAGCGTCAGCGACACCGGGGTGGGCATGACGGACGAAGTCAAACAACACATCTTTGAACCTTTTTTTACCACCAAAGAACAGGGCAAAGGCACCGGTTTGGGGCTGGCCACCTGTTTTGGCATCATTCAGCAAAGCAACGGTCATATTCACGCCGAAAGCCAGGTGGACGAAGGAGCGGAGTTTAAAATTTACCTGCCCCGCGTTCGGGGGGTGGAGGAGTCCACTTCAAGCCGCGAGGCCCCGGTTAGTTTGCCGCCAGGCACAGAAACAATCCTGCTTGCCGAAGATGAATCGTCGCTGCGGCAACTCATGGCCCGGGTGTTGCGGACCCAGGGCTACACCGTGTTGGAAGCGGCCGATGGGCATCAAGCCCTCGCTTTGGCGCAGGCGAACGGCGCAAAAATCCAGCTTTTGCTCACCGACGTGATCATGCCCGGCCTGAGCGGCAAAACGCTCGCCGAATGGCTGGGGCAGGTGAATCCGCAAGTCCGGGTGCTTTTTATTTCAGGTTACATCAACAACAACGCGGTCCGGGACGCCATGTCGAGACCCGGGACGTTCTTTCTGCAAAAACCTTTTAATCCCCTGGATTTGACCAAAAAGGTGCGCGAGGCGATCGAAACCCCATAGCCGCGCGGCAACGCCGCCTGCCCGAGGACCATGGAAATTTCTGAACTGGCAAAACTACTGACCACGCTCGGCTGTCCATCCGAGAAATCCACGGAAATGGCCGCGCAACTCGACAAACGCGCCCGCCAGCTCGCCGCGCAAAAAGGCCGTTCTTATGAAGAAGCTTTGCAACATCTGCTCGGTTTGATGCGTCAAGGCTGGTCCGCACAGAAAAAGTAGTCGAAAGTCGAGGGCCGAGAGTCGAAGGCTGCCGTCCGACGATTGACTTTTGACTCTCGACGCTCGACCCTCGTCTCTCGACTATGCCAAAACCGTGGAAACAAATCAGTTCAAAGCTCATCGGCGATTTCCGCATCTTCAAGCTGCGCTCGGACGTGAAAATTTCGCCGCGCACCGGCAAGGAACACGATTTTTACGTTCTCGACAGCGTCAATTGGGTCAATGTTGTCGCCGTTACGCCCGGCCAAAAGTTGGTGATGATTGAGCAATACCGCCACGGCTCGAACACGGTGGAACTCGAAATCCCCGGCGGCATGATGGACGCGGGCGAGACCGACCCGGTGGCGACCGCCGTGCGCGAACTGCGCGAGGAGACCGGCTATGAAGGCGAAAACGCGCGCGTGCTCGGGCGCATCCACGCCAACCCGGCCATTTTGACCAACACCTGCTTCACCGTGCTCGTGGAAAACTGCCGGTTGAAGCACGGCGTGCAATTCGATTACAGCGAGGATTTGGCGACGCGGCTGGTGCCGGTGGCGGAAATTCCAAAACTTGTCGCCGACGAAAAAATCGGCCACTCCCTCGTCGTCGTTGCGCTGTACCACTTCGATTTGTGGCAAAGGGGATTGAAGAAATAAACCACGGATGAACACTGATAAACACGGATAAGAAAGGAATAGAGCCAACAGGATTTTTCATCCGTGTCCATCCGTGGTTAACTTCCTGCTTGCGTTTAACTCAAACTCACCGGATCAATATCCACCATGAGTGTCACATCTTCCGGCAGGGCAAGCGTCTCGATGATTTTTGCCAGGGCCTGGCTCAGTTTGCTCATCGCGCGCGTCCGCAGCATGATTTGGTAGCGGTAAAAAGTTTCCGCGCGCAACAACGGCGCCGGCGCCGGTCCGGCAATAATCAAGTCACTAAATAAATTTTTCCGGGGAGCACACGCGCCTCGCGTGTTCTGTTTGACGCCCCCGTCAAACAGATCGGCGTCGTCAGCGAGGGCGCTGACGACTGCACCCGGGGCGGGTGCGCTCCCCAAACATTTCTCCAACTCACGCTTCAAATGCTCGGCGCTGAATTTCACCTTGTCCTCATTGCGGCCCTTGAGCGTGAGCAATGCCACGCGGCTGACGGGTGGATATTTTAGTTGCTCGCGGAATTCAATTTCCTGCTCGTAGAAGCCGGTGAAATCGTGGCGGCGCGCGTACTGGATGGCCGGATGGAACGGTGCGAACGCCTGCACAAACACTTCGCCCTCGACATCACCGCGCCCGGCGCGCCCGGCGACCTGGGTGAGAAGCTGGAAGGTGCGCTCACCCGCGCGAAAATCCGGCTGATGCAGCGCGAGGTCGGCATAAATGATGCCGACGAGCGTGACGTTCGGAAAATGCAGCCCCTTGGCAATCATCTGGGTGCCGACGAGAATGTCGGTCTTGCCCGTGCGGAAATCGCCGAGTACCTTCCGGTAATCGTCCTTGCGCTTCATCGTGTCGGCGTCCATGCGCTTGATGCGCGCCTGGGGGAAAAGTTTGGCGAGCGTTTCCTCGACCCGCTGTGTGCCCATGCCCGCAAAACGGATCGCCGGGTTTTTACATTCCACATTCGGGCAAATGGATGGCACCGGCGCAACGTGGCCGCAGATGTGGCAGCAGAGTTTTTGTTCCTGCCGGTGAAACGTGAGCGCGAGGCTGCAATTCGGGCACTGAACGACCTCACCGCATTTCGGGCATTGCAACGATGTGGAATAGCCGCGCCGATTCAAAAATAAAATCGTCTGCTCGCCACGTTCGAGCCGTTGCGTGATGGCTTCCTTGAGTTGCGATGAAAAAATCGGGATGCCTTCCTTTCCGCGTTGCTGGGACGCAGCCTGGCGCATGTCCACGACGCGGACATGCGGCATTTTCTGGTCGTCCACGCGTTCCGGCAATTCAAGCAGGGTGTATTTGCCGTGTTTGCAGTTGTAATAGCTTTCCAGCGACGGCGTGGCGGAGCCGAGCACGACGACGGCGTTTTCCATCCGGCCGCGCATGATGGCGACGTCGCGCGCGTGGTAGCGCGGAGCCTCCTCCTGCTTGTAAGAGTGCTCATGTTCCTCATCCACGATGATGAGGCCGAGCGGCTCGACCGGCGCAAAAATCGCCGAACGCGCGCCAATGACGATGCGCGCGCGGCCCTGGCGGATTTTGTGCCATTCATCGTGGCGTTCGCCGGCGGACAGGTGGCTGTGCAGCACAGCGACAAGTGTCTGGAGTTTGCCGGAGCTGAACCGTGCTTTGAATCGCTCGACGGTCTGCGGCGTGAGCGAAATCTCCGGCACGAGCACGATGGCACCTTGGCCCTTTTCGAGCGCATGGGCGAGGGCTTGAAGATAAACCTCGGTTTTGCCCGAACCGGTGACGCCGTGGAGAAGAAAAGTTGAGGGTTGAGGGTTGAGGGTTGAGGGTGGTTTGTCCATCGCCTCCGTGATTCTCTCCAGCGCGGCGGCTTGTGCCGGGTTCAGCGGCAGCGGTTGTGACGGTAAAATGTGCTCGCGGGCGTAGGGATCGCGTTCGGAGATTTGCGGGGCGATCTCCACCAAGCCGCGATCTTCGAGTTTGCGCACGGTGGCGGTGGTGGTTTCGGCCAGTTCGACCAGTTCCTGCAACGGCAGCTCGCGCCGCTCTTCAATAATGTTCCAGACTTCCTGTTGTCGCTTGGGCAATTTGGGAAATTCGCCGCTCATCGGCAGCGCGCGGACAAAAAGCCGTTCGCGCCAGCCGGATTCCTCCTTGCGCACGGCTTCGGGCAGAACGGATTTCAACGCGGTTTCCGGCGCGCAGCAGTAGTACTCGGCAATCCAGCGTGCGAGTTTCAGGACCTTCGGCGTGACGAGCGTCTGCACACCGATGACTTTCAGAATGGGCTTCAGGTTCGTGTGGGCGGATTCTTCGGCGAGCGCGGTGACGCAACCCAGAATTTTTCGCGGGCCGAACGGCACCTGCACGCGGCTGCCGACCTCGATTTGCCCCGCCAGTCCGGGCGGAATCAGATAATCGAACTCCTTGCGGAGGGCAATTTCAAGGCTGACGCGGGCGATCATGGCGGAAAAAAGTTAAACCAGTGGCGCATGAACTTATTTTACCAATCACTTGTTTAACCCATTTAACGAGTCACTTCATCAAAATTCAATCCTTGCTGATGGCGCGCATCTCGGCTTCGAGCTGTTGCCGCAGCGATTCGCGCTCGGCATCGCTGGCTTCAACCGGCACACGCATGACCCGGCCGACGACAACTTCGCAGCGGGCGAAAGGCAGCGGAATTTGAAACCGGTCCCAGCTTTTCGCGCGCAGTTTCCAATTTAGGTTAAACGCCACCGGCACCACCGGCAAACCCGTCACCTGTGCCAGCGACATCACACCCTCCTGAATCTGGTAACAGGGTCCCCGCGGGCCGTCCGGCGTGATGGTCAGGTCATAACCGCGCTCGGCCCAGGTGGTGAGTTCGAGCAACGCCTGCGGGCCGCGCCGGCTGGTTGATCCACGCACCGGCTGCACCCCGAAACGTTCCAGAATGCCCGCGAGAAACGCGCCGTCCCGGCTGGCACTGATCAGCGCCGCCATGCCCCTGCCGGATGCATGCGGTTTGCGGTGGCTTTCATAAACTTCGATGCAAGACGCAAGCCGGTTGTGCCAGAAACAAAAAATCGCCGGCCCGGGGGCGTTGGGCGCGAAAAATTCCGAACGATCGCGCAGGCGGCAGCGCACCGTGACCATGAGCGTGCGCAACAAAACGAACACCAGGAATGCACCGGTACGCTGATGCCATTTCACCTGATGCGGTACGATCACGCCGGATTTCCGGGGCAGGCGTCTGGGGCTTGAAGGCTGGGAAGAAATTTCTGGCATTGAATCAACAAGAGAAGCAAAAACATTCAACATTCAACACCCAACTTTCAACGCTCAATGCGATCCACAATGACAATTCACTGGATGTTGAGCGTTGAATGTTGAATGTTCGAGGGTTTCCCACTCTCATCCTTTCTTCAAACACGCGCGCACCAGGTCCTCGATTGTCGCCTTCGCGCCGAGCATGGTCTGGGCGGCGCGAACGGCGTCGTGCGCGTCAATCTGTTTGAAACCGAGCGCCATCAGCGCCAGCACGGCGTCATTGATTTTCTGGTCGTCCGGCGAAAGCGCCCGTTGCGCGCTCGCGGCCTCCCAGGCGCCCGCCGCGCCGATTTTATCGCGCAGTTCAACAATGATGCGCTCGGCGGTTTTTTTGCCGACGCCGGAAATTTGCGAGAGCGCCTTTACGTCGCCGCCGGCCACCGCGCCGCGAAAGGCCGTCACGCTGATGCCGCTCAGGATGTTCAGCGCCGTTTTCGGTCCGATGCCGCTGACGCTGTTGACGAGCAGACGGAACAAATCGCGCTCCGCCGTGCTCGCAAAGCCATAAAGAATGTGCGCATCCTCGCGGACGACCAGTTGCGTGAGCAGCTTCACCGTCTCGCCCGGCTGCGGCAGCTTGTCGAACGACGACAGCGGAATAAGCGCTTCATAACCGATGCCGTTGACGTCCACGACGACCTGCGTGGGCAGCGCCTCGATGAGTTTGCCGTGGAGAAAAGTAATCATGGTTCAATTTATATCGCTACGTAAAAGCCAAAAAATAAAAGCAGCAATCGCGATCACAGCCACCGTTATCGCAATAATAGGATGGTCTGCCAAATCATTAAACAGTTGCACTATCAACCATGTCGGAAAAAAAAGAGCCAGTTGCATTCAAATTCTCTTCAGCGGCGTCAGATTATAGCGCGAACTTCCCTGCGCATACGCGAGCGCCAGCGCCAGCGCATCCGCCGCGTCCGGCACGGGCAGTTTGGGCAGATTCAACATCCGCTGGACCATTTTGGCGACGGCGGACTTTTGCGCCGCGCCGTAGCCGACCACGGCCTGTTTAACTTTGCGCGGGGCGATTTCAAAAATTTCCAGGCCGGCTTCGGCAACGGCCGCCAGCGCCGCGCCACGCGCCTCGCCCATGATAAGCGCGGTTTGCAGATTTTGCGCGTAAAAAAGTCCTTCGATGATGCAAACCGTCGGGCGATGTTTTTCAATGGCTTCGCGCAGAGATTGGGAAATCTTTGCAAGGCAGCGCGAGCGTTCCCAGCCGGCCGGGCAGGATATCGTGCCCTGTGTCAAAGTTTCGGGAAACGGCTTCGCCAGTTTGATGATGCCGTAACCCGTGCCGCGCAGGGACGGGTCCACGCCGAGAATGACGCGATGAGCGCCGGGCACGGCGCGCAACGCCGATGCGAAAACCGGCGAAATCGCGCGCGGGGAAGCGCTGCCGAGGCGTTCCTGCATTTGTTCAAATTGCCGCCGCGTGATGCCCACGAGCGGATTTTGCCAGCGGCGGAGAGGTTGCAAAAGCAAAAACGCCGGGCGCAACCTGCACGCCGCGGCGTTTGACGCATCCAGCAAAGAGCGGGTCAGTGCGCCGGACCATTGCCGGGACCACTTTGATTGTTGGAATTCTGCGGCGGTGGCGCGGAGGAATGGGAATACGACTCATTGTGTTGCGGGTGTTCCACGGGCGCGGCCGCCGGCGCGTTGTGGTGGCTGGACTCGGATGCGCCGGATTGACCCTGGTTGGAAGGGGGTATGTCCACCGGCGCATCGGAATTACGCGTATTGTTGTGCGGCGTCCCCGGCGGTTGTTGTTCCCGTCCTCGGGGAGAGATGGTCCGATTGTCATAATTCGGTGCCGGCGCAACCGGCGGCGGTGATGAATAATAATTGGCGGATGGCGGCGGGCGTTGCACTGGGTTTTGGTTTGGAACGAAGGGATTGTTTCGTTCCTGCGGCTGTCCGACTGGTCGTGTTTGAGACGCCGGCCAATTGTAGTTCGGTTGCGAGGAATGATTTTGTGTCGGAGACCCGGGTTGCAACGGGCGATTGTTTCGGTTTTCGCCGATGGCCGGATTGCCCGTGAAGCTTGGGCGATTTACAATCAGCGTGCCGCCATCGCGACTGAGTTGATCGCCGTGTGGGCCGTTTCCGGCCGGCGAGGTTGTATCCCGGATTGCGATGGGATGGATGGGGGTATGCGTGCGGGCAACGATTCGTTCCGGCGCGATGCCGGCATTGACAAAGTTTCGGCTGTGACTGTTGAAATTGAAGTTATTGATGACCGTGGTGTGATTATAAATCTGCGTGACTTGGGCCGGCGCCACGCAATAGCGGCGCGGATGCGGGTCGCAAAAATGTCCAATTGGCACAAACGCGAAACAATTCCAACTCAGGCCGAAATCGAAACCGACGCCGACGGCGAGCCCGTTATAAAAGAATCCCACACCATCCTGATACACCGCGCGTGGCGGCAGTGGCGCCCAGCCGCAGTAATCGTCAGAATATCGCCAGGTCACCCATGACGGGCCCCAAACGGTGTCCGGCGTCCAGCACCAGCCCCAACGTGAATTTTGAAACCAGCGTCCGTAGTGGAACGGCGCCCAACCCCACGAATAATCCGAAAACCAGTACCAGCCGCAGTCGGTATAAACCCAATGTCCGTGATCGCAATACGGCTGCCAGCCGGGGTTGTAAACCACCACGCTGGGCCGCCAGCACTGTCCATAGCCATCCACGTTCACCCAAGTGCCATACGGCGCAAGCGTGTCATAGAAATTGTTCACCGTGACTTCCGCCGGTTGCTCCACCGGTTGCGGCGGCGGCGCGGTTTCCGGTTGGTCGGTTGTGTCCGGTGCGGGAGCGGGTGGAGCCGGGGGTTGATACGCCGACGCGGCCATTTGCTGCTGCAACTGCTGGTCGCGCTGCATCATGGCGGTGACCACTTCGTTCGGCAGACCAATGTCCTTTAAATAAATGATTTTGTCCGAATCGAGATTGAACGTGCTGCCGGAATTCGTGACATAAGTCATGATGACGCCTTCATCCACGCCGGCCTGCATAAGCCGGACGACCTGTGCCAGCGGGCTGGTCGGATAAATGTTCGGTGGCAAAGAGCTGGATGCCGTTGCATTGTCCGATGGGGGCGGAGCGGGTTGCGCTTGCGCTTGGGAATTAAACGGTGAACGGACGCCCGTCAAACCTAGAACCGCAATTGTCGTCCCCCAAACACACCTTTTGAAGAATTCAATTTTCATAATCAGGTTGTTGTCAATTTAAGACGCCAGAGAGTATAACATGGTTACGATGCATTAGTTGCGGAAAATGTTCCCGTCGCGCGTGATTCTGCGGCGCAACGGGCTGAATGGTACCCCCGCCCGGAATTGAA
>Ga0181538_10005279_pt1 | contig 11677 bp, 11 predicted proteins | sample PEATcosm2014_Bin_40_FD_119773 | JGI IMG/M metagenome (GOLD analysis project Ga0181538, IMG submission 119773) | Peatland microbial communities from MTU Mesocosm Facility, Houghton, MI, USA - PEATcosm2014_Bin23_30_metaG | ecosystem: Environmental > Terrestrial > Soil > Wetlands > Peat | place...
AGCATCCCCACTGTGAGCGTCTGCTTCTTTTCGAGCTTCTTGCCGCTCGCCAGCTTCTTTCCCGATTTGATTGGTTTGGATGCTTTTGCCACGATGCTTTCTCCCTGGTCGATTACTCGGCCGAGCGAAGACGGCCGGTGAACTCAGCCTACCTAAAACGAACGGTCAGCGTAGTCTTCTTCTCCATCTTCTTGCCGCTTACGAGTTTCTTTCCCGCCTTCACCGGCTTGGATGTCTTGTCCACGATTCAGCCCCCGTTTTATTTGAAGTAGCCTGTTCGGCTCTGTACCGACATAGTGCAATCCCCACGCCAAACACGAACCAAGGGCCGAAATTGGAGCAGGCTGAATCTAAAGAACTTAACTCAGGCGATCCCGCCTGGAACGGAGGCCATGGGCTCGGCGTGTTGAATTTCTCCCCGCCTCGTTGAAAAAGTCAACACATGCAGCCATTCCAACCCCAACTCAGCGAACATTGATGGTCCCCCGGCACTTCGATGACCCGCAATGGCAACGTACCCTCTCGCCGTTTTTGGCAAAGTGATAGTCGTACCCTAGTTCTTCGCCAGCTCGAACCTTCCGGAGGCTCATCAGCCATAGCCGCTTTCGGATGGGCCGAAGCGCCAGGTTGGGCTCGCAGGTGTGATTGATCAATTCGGCCCCGACCAGTAGGAATCGAGCCGAGCCAGGTAGTTCAGGCTCCGGCTTCTGCCGGGGGATCCCTCCAGAAATCGCCGTCGGGTTTCTCTTCGGGAGATGCTTTCCCCTGCATATTCAACAACTTTGCGTCTAGGCGGGATATTCTGGGCCGCAAATACACCCAGCCGGTGAATTCCAGATTTGCGGACGCGCAGCTTGAACGGGGAGGCCTGCGAGATCTTAATCTGGGCCGTTCGGGCGAGGGTTCGACTGCGTTGGGCACCCATTGGGGTAAAGGAACGGAGGCGCTGCCGGACGGCTGGCAGCGTGTCGCCACTAATGTAATTTGATCTGAACCGCCGGGAGCAAAGGCTTGGTCGGTTGGAGCTTCGTGGACTTTTTTAGGCGCTTGACTGCTTTCTTGGCCATGGTTCCTCCTTCGGGCAAAGGGCTCGGTACAAGCCGCCGCTGAGCCCGTCGATGCCTTATCGTTCAGAACTCGGCTTCTAGATCTTTTGGAGCGTCTGCGTCTTCAGGGTCGTGGTCGTGGTCTTGCTGAGCTTCTTGGATTTCTTCAGTTTCCCATTTGCTTTCTCCTTCTTGAGTTGCGTCCCCAAAATCGAAGCAAGGGACTGCCAATAGATCGGCGGCAGCCCCTCGCTTCAAAGCTCTGCGACTAGCCGAGACCCTTCAGCGGCATGGTCTTTGCTAGCTTCTTGGCCTTCTTGAGTTTCTTTGCCATTTTCTTTTTTCCTCCAGGGAGATCGGAACAACACAGATCACTATGCAAATCGCTTGCCAATGCTCCGCAGTTGCGGGCCAAAAGCTAACGCACCCATTCTAAACAACATACCTTTTTCGTTGGGGCTCCCAGGCTTGTCGAACTCAGGCCGCGCGTTGAATTTTTCAACGACCACTTAATTTTCCAACGGTCAAGGGTCCTCAACCAGCCTCAAACAGTAGGTTCTAGAACTACCCCGAACCTCTCAGGAGACGTTGATCGTCCCGCGGCACTTCTTCGAACCGCACCGGCAGGCGACCCTCGGCGAAGTCTTCGAGAACTTATAATCCACCGTCAGCTCCTCGCCAGCCCGGATCGCTCGCTGGCTGAAGTACAGGATGTGACCCCGAATTCGCCGGGCGGACAGGTTCGGCTCGCAACTGTGGTTGATTAGCTCGGCCCCGGTTCCCCCCACGGCGCCGTCGATCACCCATTTTTCGTCGAGCTTCGCAAAATAGAACCGGTTGGTTCCACGGGGCTTCCAGGTCTTTGCGAACCTCGCCCGAGCCTGCCGGTAGGTCAACCGCTCGCCCCCGTATTCGATCACCCTCCGGCCCGCGGGAATCCTCTCGAGCGCAAATACCCCCCATCGGTCGAGGTTTGACTTCTTAACGCGGAGACCGAAGCGCGAGACGCTCGGATCAATAGGGTGAACCTTCAAGTTTCCTTACCTACAAACTGTATTTCCGGCACAGGTAATTCAGCCGGTTCCGGTCGATTCCGAGCAGCCGGGCGGCCTCGGACTTGTTCTGCTTGGTTTGCTGGAGCGCCTCCTGCATCCAGCGCTTCTCGAACGACTCGATTTCCTTGTCCAGTTCGATGCCGCCGGCGGGCAGCCGGAACCGATTCTTCGAATCGCGCCCTCCCGCAGCCAGGATCTCGGGAGGGAGATCCTTCAGCGTGATCGAGTCCCCATCCGTCATGATCACCAGGCGCTGGATGGCGTTTTCCAGCTCCCGGACGTTCCCCGGCCACGGATAGCGCTTCAGCGCCTGCATCGCGTCGCCGGCAACGGGCTTTGCCGGCAGACTGTTCGCCGCGCAATAAACGCTTACGAAGTATTCGGCCAGCACGGGTATGTCCTCCACGCGCTCGCGTAGCGCCGGAACAAAAATGGGCACCACGTGAATGCGGTAGTAGAGGTCCTCGCGAAAGCGGTCTTGCTGAACCATCTCTTCCAGGTTCTCGTTCGTGGCGCTGATTAGCCGAAAATCCACTTTGATTGATTTCTTGCCGCCAAGCCGCGTCAACGAACGATCCTCCAGCACCCGGAGCAGCTTGCTCTGCAGGGCAGGGGTGAGCGTGGCGATTTCGTCCAGGAACAGCGTCCCTCCGCCGGCCAGCTCGATTCTTCCTTCCTTCGTGGCCACCGCTCCGGTAAACGCGCCCCGTTCGTACCCGAACAGCTCCGCCTCCATCAAGCCTTCGGGCAGCGCCGCGCAATTCACGCTGACGAAGGCGCGGCTACGCCGCGGACTCTGGTCGTGAAGGGCCCGCGCCACCAGTTCCTTTCCGACGCCGCTCTCGCCTCGAATAATGACGTTCGTCGTCGCCTTCGCCACGCGCTTGATCGACTCGAAGACGTGCCGCATCGAATCCGTCGCGCCGATCAGGTCGCCCAGCGCGTTCTTGCGGCTGATTTCTTCGCGGAGGATCCGGTTCTCGCGCTGGATGTGCAGCTTCTCGACGGCGCGCTCCAGCAAGTGCCTCAGCACGTCCGTATCGATTGGCTTGATGAAGTAGTCGTACGACCCTGCGTCAATTACCTTCAGGGCGCTCGATTTCTTGTCATCCGAACTGAGAACGATCACGAGCGTGTCGATTTCGCTGCCGTCGAGACGACCGAGTAATTCAGTGCATTCCTTCACGCTGCCCGACGCAATGGGAAGTCCCAGCAGCAAAACATCGAGTTCGGATTCCTGCAGGAGCTTGTAGGCAGACTCGTAGTCGGTTCCTTCGAGCACTTCGAAGTCCGACTTAAGCGCGGTCGCGACCTTCGATCGCAGGCTGGCGTCGTCGTCGACGATGCCGACTTTCGGTCTTGCGGAGCCGGGTGCGATGGGCGTTCTCCGGCTGGGGACACATCAGATTCAAGAGCAATACCGGGAGGTGTCCAAAGCCGCCGCGATTCTAGGTGCCAACCTCTCGGGTGTCAACGCCGGCAAAAGCCGCCAGCCGCATGCGGAGTGAGGGCTGCCTTTGCGCCCCGGGACTCACGAACTCCCGATCAAGATGCCGACGGCGAACACCAATCCGCCGCCCACCATCACCTGCAACGAGGAGGTCAGCAGCGGAGTATCCATGTAGCGGTGCCGAACGTAGCTGATCAACGCCAGCTCGACCGCGACGACCGCCATCGCTACGATCAATGCCACGTGAAAGTCCGCGATCAAGAACGGCAAAGTGTGTCCGAGCCCGCCCGCCGCGGTCATCAGGCCTGTTACCGAACCGCGAATGATCGGTTTGCCTCGTCCTGTGAGTGATCCATCATCGGAAAGCCCTTCGGCGAAAGCCATCGAGATCCCGGCGCCGAGCGACGCAGCGAGGCCGACGAGAAACGCATCCCGCGTTTGGTGCGTGGCGAATGCCGCGGCAAAAATCGGCGCGAGCGTCGAGACGGAACCGTCCATGAGTCCGGCCAATCCTGGCTGAATTATTTGGAGCATGAAAAGCCGGCGGCGGGATTTTTCTTCATCGCTCATCGTCGTTGCACCGAGGTGCCGTTCCTCGAGCGTTTCGGCAAAGTTATAATGCTGGCGTTCGATTTCTGCGAGGTCACCCAAGAGCCTTCGCGTGGAAGCGTCGGATACTCGCTCGAGCGCGCGCTCATAGAATCGCTGCGTCTCGAGCTCCATTGTCTCCACCTGTTTGCGAACCGTGGCGATGCCGAGGGGGCGAACCAGCCAAACCGGCCGCCTCTCGACAAAACCCTTCACGTCCTGGCGTCGAACCAACGGGATGTGATCCCCGAATTGCTGCTTGTACATATCGATCAAACTCTGCCGGTGCCGCGATTCCTCGGCCTGCATCTCACGAAATATTTTCGCCGTCGCCGGATACGCTTCCTCGAGGCCTTCGGCGAAATCGGCGTAGACCCGGCTGTCTTCCTCTTCGAGTTGAATTGCCAGAGCGAGAATTTCGCGCTCTGTCAGATCTTTGAAATTTTTCTTGGCCATCCGAATCTCCCGGAAGCCGGAGCTTTCGCTCCGGCGGCATGCGTCGGCATAGTGGCGTTGCGCATCCATATGGTATGACTGATTCGCGGGAATCGTAATGGGAGGGACTGAAAATGTCAGAGACGCTCGGATTCATCGGCCTCGGCAACATGGGAAAGCCGATCGCCGCCAATCTTCTTAAGGCGGGGTTCGGACTTCGCGTTTACAACCGCACGCCCTCCAAGGCGGCCTCTCTCCGAGATCAGGGAGCCGTCGTCTTCGAAACGCCGGCGGACGTCGCAGTTCCCGGAGGGATTGTTCTCACCATGCTCTCCGACGATCACACCGTCGAAGAGGTCTGTCACGCCAAGCCGTCATTCGTCGAACGGCTCGGCAAAGGCGGAATCCACATCTCGCTCAGCACGATTTCTCCCGCAGCGGCGCGCCGCCTCGCAAAACATCACCAAGCATACGGAGTCGACTACGTGGCCTCGCCGGTCTTCGGCAGACCGGAAGCCGCGGCCGCGGCAAAGCTTTTCGTTTGCGTGTCGGGCGCAACTACTCCGAAGAAAAGACTGCAGCCCATCCTCGAAAAGATCGGGCAGGGTATTTTCGATTTCGGCGATGATCCCGGCGCAGCCAACGTCGTCAAACTCTGCGGAAATTTCCTAGTCGCCGCCACAGTCGAGGGGCTCGCGGAAATGATGGTCCTGGCGGAAAAGAACGGCATCAGCAAACACGCCATGGCGGAAATGATCGGCAAATTCTCGCCGATGCATAAAAGCTACGCCGACCTGATTGCCGAAGGCAAATTCCAGCCGGCGGGCTTCCGCCTGGCGCTCGGCCTGAAAGACATCAACCTCATCCTGCAAACTGCCGCCGAGAGCGTCACGCCCATGCCTTTCGCGAGCCTGATGCACGATCGATGGCTCGCCAGCATGGCGAAGGGCCGCCAAGATCTCGATTGGTCCGCAATCGCTCTCGACGTGGCCGAACAGGCCGGAATCAAGACCATGGCCGCGCCATGAAGGTCATTGTATGAAAGCTTGTCTGCTCCATTCGCCCGCTCCGGTCGAGACGAACCCGCTCGATTTCGCCGATGTCCCGGTTCCCACGCCCCGCGACGGTGAAGTTCTGGTTCGCGTCAGCGCGTGCGGGGTGTGCCGCACCGATCTGCACGTCGTCGAAGGAGAATTGCCCCCGCGCAAATCGCCGGTGATTCCCGGACATCAAGTGGTCGGCGCGGTGGAAAAGCTGGGTAATGGCGCGCGCCGCTATCGTATCGGCGACCGCGTTGGCATTCCCTGGCTGCACAGCACCGACCAAACCTGCGAATTCTGCCTCTCGGGAAGGGAAAATCTCTGCGATCATCCGACGTTCACCGGATACACAGTGGACGGCGGTTACGCCGAATACGCCGTCGCGCCAGAAGACTTCGTCTACCCGCTCCACGAGTCCTTGTCCGATCAGCAGGTGGCGCCGCTTCTCTGCGCCGGAATCATCGGGTTCCGCTGCCTGCGCCTCTCCGGAGTGAAATCGGGCGGCCGCCTCGCCTTTTACGGTTTTGGGGCTGCCGCGTCCGTCGCGATTCAAGTGGCGCGTCACTGGGGCGCGGAAGTCTACGCCTGCACGCGCGGAAAGAATCACCAGCAACTCGCCTCCGAGCTCGGCGCCGTCTGGGTGGGCGAGGCCTCCGACGATCCTCCCGTGAAGCTCGATGCGGTAATCATCTTTGCTCCCGCGGGCGAACTCGTCCCTCCCGCATTGAAAGCGCTAAAGAAGGGCGGCGTCCTCGTGCTCGGCGGGATTCACATGAGCCCGATTCCGTCATTCATCTACGACCTGTTGTACCAGGAACGGATGATTCGAAGCGTCGCGAACAACACGCGCCAGGATGGCGAAGATTTCCTCCGCATCGCGGCGGAGATTCCGGTCCGCACGCAAGTGCAAGTCTATCCGTTGCGCGATGCAAATCGCGCGCTGATTGACCTGAAAAGCGATCGCGTCAACGGCGCCGCTGTCCTCGATTGCCGCTCATGATTTCGTCGCCTCCGTGGCTGCGACGCCTGCTGCGCGACACGTTTCGTGTAGGAATCACACTCAAAGCGGTCGATGGCTCGCTGGAATCTCTTGCGGGGCTACTCTTGCTGGTCGATCCCGATGCACTTCGCAAAATCTCGCTCACGATTTGGACGTATGGACACTTCCCTCATCTCCATCACGCGGGCAGTCATGTCGCGGAACAACTCGGCGCCACGGATCCTGTCTTCGCGGCGGCCTATCTGCTGTCGCACGGCGCAGTGAAAATTGGTTTGGCGATCGCGCTTTGGATGAATCGGCTTTGGGCCTACCCGCTTGCGATCTTCGTTTTCGGCGCCTTCGCCGTCTACCAGGTGTTTCGCCTCGAACGCGTCTACTCTATCGGACTCTTGCTGCTCACCATTTCCGATGTCGTGATTATCTGGTTGACGTTGCTGGAATACCGCGACCAGAAACGGCTGCACGCGCTCCGCGCCGCTGAATCCTAGCGAGCGGCCCTTCAGCTCCTGCCCTTCAGCTCTTGATTGTTTGTGACGCGGCATCCCAGCGCACTGCGCCCTGCGCGAAATAAGATTCGTTCGCCATGTGGCATGCGAGCGCCGCGTGGTGGCCGAACACCACATCCTCCACCACCGGCTGGCGGCTCTTCACCGCCTGGAAGAAATTCCACAGATGCGGCTTCGTGTCATCCCACGATGGCCCGATAAAGCGCGCGGCTTCCACCGCTGTCTGCTTGCCCATCGTGTCGTGGTCCTCGCGCCATTTTTTCATGTAGTCGTCGCGCAGAGGCTTCGCGAAGCTATTGGCGTAATAACACGGCCCATCGTCGTCGCCCGATTGCGGCGAGTACGTCACGCTCTCGCTATTCACCTCGAGAATCCCCTTCGACCCCATGAAGCGATACCCTTCCGGCGTATCGGTGCCCAGATTCAGGCGCAAATATACGGGAACGCTGCCGAGCCTTTCGTATTCGAACAGCGACGCGTGAACGTCCGGCATGTTCCGGCCGTCTTTCCAGCGGAGAATCCCTCCCATCGCCATGCAGCGCCTGGGCGCATCGCTTGTGCCGAGCACCGCCATCATTCCGCTCACCAGATGCACCAGCAGATCGCCCGCCACTCCCGTGCCGTACTCCTTCCAGCAACGCCAGCGCGCGAACAGCTTTGGATCGAACGCGCGTTTAGGCACAGTCCCTTGCCACGTCTCCCAATCGAGCGTCGTCGTCGAAAGATCGGGCGGCGTCGGATATTCCCACGCGCCGCACGGCGAGTTGCGTCCGTTGGAAGCCTCGATCAGGCAAAGGTCGCCGATGATTCCCTGCGCGAACAAGTCCTTCGCTTTCGCCGCGATAATGCCGCTCACGCGCTGCGAGCCGGCTTGCACGATGCGCCCCGATTTTTGCGTCGCGTTCACCATCGCAATGCCATCTGCCGGCGAATGCGACATCGGCTTCTCGCAGTACACGTCCTTGCCTGCGCTTACTGCGTCCACCACGACTTGCTTGTGCCAGTGGTCCGGCACCGCCGCGATCACGCAATCGATGTCCTTGCTCGCGAGCACCTCTTGATAGCGTCGCGTCGTCGGCAGATTCGCGCCCGCGATTTCCTTTGCCAGCGTGTGACGCCCATCGTAAAGGTCGCACGCCATCGCGCACTCGATGCCCGGCAATTGAATGGCATTCGTCAGCAGCCCGGAGCCCTGCATCCCCACGCCGATGATTCCGAACCGCACGCGATCGCTCGCCGGAACCGGCCGCGCCGCCGCCCGCGCCCAGGCGGGCCCCTCCGGCTCAAGCAGGGTGCTCGCTGCAACGTATGCTCCGGCAGCGCCGGCGCTATTCTGGATAAACTCGCGACGCGAAATGCGGTTTCTCATCGTCCATCTCTCCTGTTACTGATTCATTGGCGAACAGCACGGTGTCTTCACCGGCTTGGGCTCCATCAATTCCGCGCGAGTCTGGTTCGGATCGTACAGGTTCAGTTGCCACTTGCCGTCGCGCCCGATCTGCGGCTTCTCGGTAATTTTCGGATCGCGCTCGAGCACGATTTTGTACGCGTCGCTGCAGCTCGGCACGCCCAGCGCAAAATGATGCACGATCCCGAGCGTTCTCGGCGAAGGATTGTCGCCGACGTTCATCATGTACTCGAGCCAATCGGTGCCGTCCGGCACGCGCATGTCCACCCAGTCCGTTCGTGTGTCGGTCATTCCACCGTGCCACGTCTCTTGAAATCCCAGAATGTCCTTGTAGAACTTGTCGGCCGCGGCGCGGTCCCGCACCGTCACTCCCACGTGAATGATGTGCTGCGAGATTCGCGTGTCCGGCAGATGCTTGCCGAAATCCCGGGTGTGTATCGAGCCGGGCATCAACTGCACGAATTCCACGGTGTGCCCGTCTGGGTCCGTCACTTCGAACCCGCGATTGCCGTCGAGCATGGGGTCAAGCTTCGCGGGCACTTGCACGCCGCGACTCGCGAGGTACGCGCGCAATTGTTCCGCGTCGCTTGTCTCAAACGCGATGTGCGACAACCGGTCCTGCTTCGCGTCCTTCAGTTCGGGGAAAACTTCGATGAACTGGTGATCGTTCACCTTGAAATACGTCAGCAGCATTTTCCCGGGAGGATTGTCGAGGCTGAACGCCTCGCTGAACCCAAGAACGCCCGTATAAAATCTCCGCGACGCGTCGAGATTGTCCGTTCTCAATCCGATGTGCGAAACGCCGATAATCGCAGGCCGCGTTGGAGTCATTTCTTGCGCTCGCGGCGCCGCGCTGCCCGAAGCTGCAACGAGAAAAGCGCCCAACGACAAAATCAAGACAGAGAACCACGCGCGCGACGAAATAGTTCGGACCATAAACCCTCCCGGCGCCGGAAGCATACACCTGTTGTACCTCGCCGTGCCGCTGTAAAGTGGCCGCACGACTTCGCTGAAGTGCATTGTATATGGACCAAGCTTAGCGGGGCTTCGTGGTTGCTTTTCTCAGCAGGGGAATCACTTCGGTACGGTCATTCTTGGTCGCCAGGGCGAGGGCCGTGTGTCCCTGCTTATCTGTTGCGCTGGCATCAGCCCTCTTGTTCAACAGCAGTTTGACGCTTTCGATGTCGTCGGATCCACCCTTGGACGCGGCTAGAATCAGGGCAGTCTCGCCATCATTGTTCCTCGCTTCGACATCTGCACCTCTCGCCAGCAGCGCTCGAGTCGCATCGGCCGTAGGGTATCCACCTCCGGATGCCGCAATCAGCAGCGCGGTATTTCCATGGTTGTCCCTTGCTTCGATTCTGGCTCCGTTGTCCAAGAGGAATTGGATGTTATCCGCTCGACCAAATTCTGCCGCTGTCATCAGTGCTGTCATTCCCGAGTTGTTCTTCGCGTTGACATCTGCCTTTTTCGCCACCAAGAGCTTCATGGAATCGAGGGTCGCAGGCATGTCGATTACCGCGCATTCACAAGCTGCTGCAATGAGGGGTGTGTTGCCGTCCTTGTCCCTGGCCCCAAAATCGGCATCCTTCTCCAGCAGCAGCTTTACGACGTCAGTTGCGCCGTGTTCCGCAGCCGAAATCAAAGGCGTGCTCCCATCTTCCTGCCGCGTCTCAATGTTGGCGCCGCTCTCAAGAAGCAATCTGAACGTTAGGGCCTTGTCCGTCGGTGGAGGACCGATCGGGCCGTGGGCTTGCTGCTCTTGGTTTCTGATCCGTTGGGCCTCTGCATCCGGGATCTTGACCTGAATCACCAAGGGCGCGAATTCCGTCATTGCGAAAAGAGCCTTGTTCTTGGCCTCCAGGCTTGCTCCTCTTTCGAGCAGCAATTCTACCTTTTTCGCGTGACCCCTCTCCGCCGCCTCATTGAGCGCATCGTCGCCGGTCAATCGTCCAGATACCGGGTCGGCGCCTTTCTCCAGCAGCAGATTCACTGTGTCAGCATGGCCGTAGTCCGCTGCAAGCGCCAGGACGGTAGAGCCGCCCTGATCTTTGGCCTCGATGTTGGCCCCTTGCTTTAGCAGTCGCCGAACGGACGCGGTATCGCCCTCACGAGCGGCCTCAAGCAGCTCGGCGTCAAGCGTGGCCGAACTAGAGTGGCGACGCGCGCAACCACCAAGCGCTCCGGCAACTAGGATGCTCGTCAAAACGATCATTGCGAGTCGGGCGTGTGTCATCTCTACCTCGGGCACAGACGAATCGAACTCACGAGACCGACACCCATTTCCGCTCGCGCCCGCTCGTCGCAATGGCCTCGCACAGCACGACGCCAGTGTGCCCTGCTTCGAACGTCGGAAACGCGCGCGGCGCATTCATGTCCCCACGCTCGACGTACGCGTAGAATTCCTTGAACAACTGCACGAATGTATCAGGGTAACCCTCAGCATGCCCCGCCGGGTACGCCGCAAATCCCCGCGCTTCGGGACTCATCAGTGCCGGGTCCTTTATCATTTCGCGGTTTGGTTCGCGCCGCCGCCCGATCCACAGCATGTTCGGCCGCTCGCCATCCCACGCCACCGAGCCTTCGCTGCCGTCGATTTCAAACCACAGCCGGTTCTTTCTCCCCGCGCTCACCTGCGACACAGTCATCACGCCGCGCACTCCGCCTTCGAGGCGCAGCAGCACCGAGGCGTAGTCCTCCGTCTCGATGCGAACTTCCTCGAAATCAGTGCCCTTGCGCTCTTGAAATGTTTCCACCGGCCCGCGCGGCCGTTCGCGCACCGGCACGATGGCCGCAAGGTCCGCGCACAACTCCGTCACGCGCTTTCCCGTGATCCACGTAATCATGTCGAGCCAGTGCGTCCCCACATCCGCCACCGTTCGCATCGACCCGTTCACCGCCGGCTCGAGCCGCCAGTTCCAGTCCGAGGGATACAGCAGCCAGTCCTGCAAATACGAGCCATGTGCCATGCGCGGCTCGCCGATCGCCCCGCGCCGCACTAGAGCGCGCGCTTCCTGGCACATCGGGTAGTAGCGCAGATTGTGCGCCACGGCTCCCGCGCGCCGTTCACCTCGGGCGAGATCCACCAGCGCCGCCGTCTCGCGCGAATTCATTCCCAGCGGCTTCTCGCACAGCACGTGCTTCTTCGC
>Ga0181538_10005284_pt1 | contig 11669 bp, 16 predicted proteins | sample PEATcosm2014_Bin_40_FD_119773 | JGI IMG/M metagenome (GOLD analysis project Ga0181538, IMG submission 119773) | Peatland microbial communities from MTU Mesocosm Facility, Houghton, MI, USA - PEATcosm2014_Bin23_30_metaG | ecosystem: Environmental > Terrestrial > Soil > Wetlands > Peat | place...
ACCTACACGGTGACCCAGGGTGACGTGGACGCCGGGTCGGTGACCGACGTCGCAACTGCCTCGGGGACCAACCCGCAGAGCATCGTGGTCACCTCGGCACCGTCCTCGGTGACGGTTGCGGCCGCAGATTGCGATCCCCCGGCCATCACCAGCGCACATTCGGCCACGGCGGTGGTGGGGAGCCCATTCCACTTCACGGTGACGACCTGCAGCACTGCCGTTCCAAGAATCAGGGCATTCGACCTACCGCAGGGTCTCCGACTGGTCAACAACCACAACGGAACGGCGACGATTTCGGGAACGCCTTGGGTCAAAAACCTCTCCCAGCAATCGGCGACCATCAGGGCAATCGTCAAGGGCCAGACGAAGGCCAATCAGGTATTCGTCTTCACCCTCGATCAAGCCCCGATATTCAAGTCCAACACAAAGTACTTGGCGACGGCCGGGGTCACCTTCGCGTACCCGGTCACCACCGCCTACGGCTACCCGGTGCCCACGATCACCACGAGCTCCGCCCTGCCTGGCGGGGTGACCCTGACTGACAACCACGACGGCACGGCCAGTCTGACTGGGACCCCAGGACCGACTGCCGGGGGCGTCTACCCGATCACGATCACGGCCACCAACGGGGTGGGGTCACCCGTCAACCAGACGCTCGTCCTGACCGTGTACCAGGCACCGGTGATCACAAGTGTTGCCAGCGACACGGTTGCTGCGGGAGTAGTCATGGCGCCATTTACCGTGACCGACACCGGCTACCCGGTTCCAACGCTTAAGGCGTCGGGGCTACCGTCCGGGGTAAGGATCGACGCGGGGACCATCGAAGGGACTCCCAAAGCGACTGCGACACGGAATTACCCGGTCACGATCACGGCTACGAGCAAGGCTGGCACCACCACTCAGAGCTTCGAGCTAACAGTTACGCCTTAGACCAACTATCGTCAGAATGATCGGCGATGGGCTGCTCGCCACCTTCGACGGTCCCGGTCGGGCGATTCAGTGCGCAAGTGCGCTGGGCGACGCTCTACGACCATTGGGACTCGGCATTCGGGCCGGTCTCCATACTGGAGAGGTCGAGGTCCGGGGCGCCGACATCGCCGGCATAGGCGCGCACATCGCTGCCCGCGTGCTTGCCGAAGCCGAACCGGGGGAAGTGTGGGTATCAGGTGCCGTCCCCATGCTTGTGGCCGGATCAGGTCTCGAATTCGAGGACCGAGGTGAATAGGACCTCGAGGGTGTGTCCCGTAGCTGGCGAGTTGCTCTGGAGTTCCAAGCGAAAGACGCTGACGCCACTATGGAGACAATGGTCGAACGTCCGACCGTCATCCACGTGCCGGTGCTCACCGGCGGTCGAACCACCGCTCAACTCCACGTCGTTCTATCGTAGTTCGTTGGTTCCGGTGAACGTGCTGTTGAAGGCCTCGGTGCTTTGAAGGTTCAGCTGCGATCTGCACCTGCCAACGTGAGGACCTCTTTCAACTGGGTCGTGTCCGCTGACAGTCGGTTCAGGATGGCTGTGAAGAGCGCAACGACACCAGCCCAGATCAAACTGGCTGAACGTGATCTCGATTCCAATCTCACAAAGGTGGTCCCCTTCTTTGCCTACGTTGATCCCGATGTGAGGGCCCGACCACCCCCACCATAACGCCGGCCCAGGGCATGGTGCTGGACCTTTGATGGAGGCCCAGACACGAGACGAGTCAAACGGGTTACGTCTTCCATCATGTCGAACCCAGGGAGGGGACGATGCAACAAGGACTTGGGTCCCTGTTCGTGTGGCACCCAGCGTGTGACGATGCTCTGCATGAAGCTGGTGCCGGATGGACGACGCTTGCCAACATTTGGGGCCGTGCTCGTCCTGGCTGTCTGTGCCTCGTCGTGCAGCTCTTCGCCCCCCAAGGCCTCGCGTCGTACGACGACCACGAGCACGCGCAGGACCACGAGCACCACGACGACCTCCGTGGCACCGTCGACGACCACGGCGCCGAGCCCCACCGTGCCTGCCGGGTCGCCCGTGCCCAGCGGCTTCGAGCCGGGATCCGTCACCTTCGTCTCGGCGACCACTGGCTTCGTCATCGGCATCGACTCGACGTGCGCGGCCGGGTCCTGCGTCGCCCTGGCCCGGACGAGCGACGCGGGCTCGACCTGGGTGTCCCTGCCGACCCCGCCCGCCGGCTACGTGAACCGGTTCGGGAACAGCGCCAACGCGCCCGCCGTGAGCGAGGTCCGCTTTGCGGACGCCCTGGACGGGTGGATCTACGGGCCGTCCCTCTTCGCCACCCACGACGGCGGGGCCACCTGGCAGCAGCTCGACCTCGGGGGGTCGGTGGTGGCCCTCGAGACGTCAGGGCGCTTCGTCGACGCCGTGGTCTCGCCCTGCAGCACGCAGGAGACGTGCACCGGCTCCCTCCGCCTCGAGCAGGCTTCCGCCACGGGCGGTTCGTTCACGACGGTGCTGACCGGGCCGACCGTGCAAAGCGCCAGCGAAGGGATATTTGCCCTGTCACTGCACGCCCCAGTGGGATTCGTGAACGTGAGCGGGGTGGGCAGCCCGCAGCACGGGCTGTGGGCCACGCGGAGCCTGGCGAACCCCAGCGGGTGGAACCCCTTCCCTGACCCCTGTGCCGTATCTGCCGAGTACTCCCTCGACGCCTTCGTGGCCCCCGACGTCACCAGCCTCTACTCGCTCTGCAGCGGTCAGGGTGCGGCCGGCAGCGTGATGAAGGAGGTCGTCAAGACTCAGAGCGGGCGGAGCACCGTGGTGGGGCAGCCCCCGCCCGGTGGCGACCCCGAGGGATTGGCCGCCACCTCCTTGGGCACGCTGGTCGTCTCGGCCGCCTCGGGCGCCAGCGAGCTGTACCGGTCGACCGACGGCGGCGTTACCTGGACGACGGCGGTGACGTTCGCCGACGGGGGCATCGGCTTCAACGACCTCGGGTTCACCACCTCGACGCAGGGGGTGGTGATCCACGGCCAGCCGGGCCCGCCCGACGACTACGCCAGCCAGCTGCTCATGACCTATGACGGCGGGGCGACCTGGCAAGCGGTGCCGATCGCCTGACGTGGCACCCGCGGCGCACGTGCATGCCCCGTCGCTGCTCCCGAGGCACCTACCTGGTGGCCAGGGTGCAAGCACCTAGCGCACTGGCAGATAGCAGTCGGCTGGGTGCCACCTATCAGTGACGCCGGCTCGGGGGGCTTTATCGCACTGGGCCCGCTTGCTGGGGCTAACTGCCCTCGACCGGCACTCGGGGCTACCCATCGAAGAGTTGGCCGGCGCGTGTTATGGGGCGACCTCAGGCAGAACCAGATGCTGAATCAGAGTGCATCGTCCCCGATCTCAACACCCGACATCGCCTACCAACATGGTTGCGACGACGACGGTGGGATCTCCTAGAGGCGCGCCTCGACCCGAACCGGCGCTCCTGTTCCAAGCGGCGCTAATGCTTCGGTTTGCTTGCGCGGACAAAGGCACTCATCACGGCCCCATCCAACTCGGCGACGGACGCCTCCACGTCGATTGTCTCTGGAATCTTCACTGACACGATCAGGTCACCAGCGATGCGAGCAAGGTCAGAACGGTCGTAGACGTGAGTCGGTTCGATATCGACCTCCTCGAGACCGGCTTCCTCCAGATTCTCTCGGTAATCGGTCTCGAGCAACGCTCCGGCGACGCAGCCCGTCCAGAGCCCCATTGCTTGCTGAAGAGGTCCAGGAAGGCTTCGGCGCAGGACGATGTCGGAGATGGCCAGACGTCCCCCGGGCTTCAGCACCCGGAAGGCCTCACGGAAGACGGCAGGCTTGTCGGGGGACAGGTTCACGACGCAATTGGAGATAATCACGTCCACCGACTCGTCGGGCAATGGGACAGACTCGATAGTGCCCAGAAGGAACTCAGCGTTGGCCACACCGGCCTCGACCTGGTTTCTCCGAGCAAGAGCCAACATCTCGGGCGTCATGTCCAAGCCATATGCCTTACCTCTCGGAGCAACCCGTCGAGCCGATAGGAGCACGTCTATCCCTCCGCCGGAGCCAAGATCGAGGACAACTTCGCCGGGATGCAGGTCTGCGAGCAGCGTGGGGTTCCCGCATCCGAGAGAAGCTGCGAGCGCGGTGTCTGGCAGGACCTCGGCGTCTTCCTTCCCGTACAGCGTGCGGCCGATGATCCCAGTGGTTGTGCCGGTCGGACCGCAGCACGATGCGTCAACGGCTCGCGCTGCCTCGGCATAGCGCTCACGCACCGCCGTTCGGACCTCCTCTGCACCTTGCGTGGCCATTTCAGCCTCTCAGTTCTGTTTCGCAGCCGCCGAAGCGGGGAGCATCTCGGTCGCATCGTGGGTCAGGCCATAGGAGTCGATTGCTCGGGAACCACCGCGGGTCTGTCGAAGTCACGACCCAGTTCATAGGCCTGCAGGAGGTTCTGAGGGGGAACGGTCAGTATCGAGAAGTTCGAGAATCCGGTCAGTGTTCTCACGGATGTTGGTGATGTTGCGGAACATCCACTTCGGAGGAGCATTGTCCGGCATCCGATCGAATCGCTCCTCCCAGTCGATGGTCAACATCTTCTGGCCGAAGCGCTTGGCAAGGACGCCCAGCCCGACGAGCAGTGCCACGGCTACCAGCACTTTCTTCATGAGCCGATCGTGACCCACCGGGGCGGCCGCGAACAGAGTCCAAGGTCACGGACGAGCCTTCCCGACCACCTGAGCTCCCGATCCGTGCACCTAAGGCTGCCTCCTCGGCGCCCCAGAGCGCCTGTGCCCTAATCCAGCGATGGGGCAGCCCAGTTCGCTGCCGGGCTAGGTGTGACACATATGGGCCTCAACCCATCGTCTTCTGACCGTCCAGCGTCTCGCGGAGGATGTCGGCGTGGCCGGCGTGTTGCGCCGTCTCAGCGATGATGTGCAGGAACACCCGCCGGGCTGACCTACGTGAGTTGGGCGGGAACCAGGGAGCCTCTGGCAACGGGTGGGAGAGGTCAAGAGGAATGGTCGCCACCGACTCATCGGTGCGGAACGCCACCTCTTCGTACTGAGCCAGCAATCCGGCCAGGGTCTCGCCCTCCAGCATGCGGAAGCAGAATTGCGTCGCAGTGGTTCCTTCGTATGCCCGACTACTCGGGACAGGAGTGCACCAAGTCGCCAGCAACAATAACCGTGTATCGCTCTCGATTCTCAATGTCGGTCTCGATCTGCATATCAAATGGCGAGTAATCGTGTTCGAAAGTGAAGAGAAGACCACAGTTGGGACACGCCATGTGCCATGTGTGGATGCCAAAATCATTCGATGTGCGCATGCCAAAAATCGTACTGGTAATCGAACCTGATGACCGATGCCCTTGCTTCCTCGTTCGACTGAACGGGTGGCGAACTGCCCCCGTACGCTGCCGGCAGTGGGGCGCCTTTGCCGCCCGCTCCCGCCGCTCGCTTCGCGGTGAGCCCGGCCCAAACGCTGGCCAGGAACTACCAGTCGTCCAGCGTCCGCGAGTGGAAGTCGATGATGGCCAGCAGGTCTCTCAGGCGCCCGATGACCGCCTCGGTGTCGCCGGAGGGATCGGTGATCACCCGCTGGGCGGTGAGAGCGACCTCGGAGCATGTGGTCAACATCAAGGCAACCCGCAACCCGAGCTCAGAATGTGGACAGGCGTTCGCCGCGACCCACGCCGTCGCATCCCTGGTGGCCGCCCCCAGCTCGTCCGCCGCCGCCAACATGGTGACCTCGTTCACCTTCAACGACGCTGAGAAGCGGGTCTCGGCGCCCGTCACCCGTTCGCGGGCACTGCATGAAGTCCGGGACGAGCCTCATAGGGTCGTCTTCAGCGACGCGGCCGAGCGTTCCCGTTTTCCCACCCCCCGGGGGACGGTAGAGCGCCGGCCGTCAGTCGCTTCGGCGCAGTTTTTCCCCGAATTGAGGGGGTGTTCCCGGTTCGCCGGGACGGTGGGGCATTCCGGCCTGTCGTCTGAGGGCCGAGTCAGCCGGTGAAGTAGGCGACCGTTCCAGCGATTAGGGCCAGCAAATCAGCGGGCCCGCTGTAGCGACCCGTGAGGCGCGCCTTCCCGGGCGCAGCCAAAGTCTTTATGCGCAAATCAAACGGTTTCGATCCAACTCTCCCGGACACCGAGCCGTCGGCTCCTGTAGGCACATCGGCGACTATCGAGATCCGGGAGGTGCCAAATTGACCATCGAGGGTCACTGCTGATGTTGAGTTGAAGCTGTTGTTGGGAACCACCAGAACCTTCACTGGAGCTCCGTTGGTCACCCCGGAGACGGCGCCGTACTTGAAGAGATATTCCGATCCGAGAGTAAACGTTCCATCGAGATCGGTGCTTGCCTTGCCTGCCGATCCCGTCAGGTTCGTCGTTGTCACGTAATTCTCACCTTGAGGAACTTGATCGTCCTGACGCACAGCGGCCTTCAACGTGAACCCGAGTATCACCCCTTGGACACCTTTCGCCGAATGTGTAGTCCTTAGCGAGGCGCTCCGTCCGCCAACGGTTCCGGTGGCCATTGCCGCGCCAAGAGGGTTGATCAGAAGGTCCACAGAGACGTCGGTCAGTTGATCCAGCTCCCTTGAGCCATCCGTTATTGCGGCGGCCTCCCCGTCGAAGTCGAGGACGAAGAAGGTTCCCATCACGGCGAGACCCTGCATCAAGACTGTCCGTCTTCGAACGGACTGAGGTCGGCATTCTCGGCTCGATCTGGCCACGGCCCGATCCTTGCATGTCTTGCTCAGAGGTGCCCCAGTTCCCCGGGCGTCGCCGGGCCGGGGAACTGCCAGGCGGCATTCGGCTCAGTTAGCGAGAGCGCCTCTCACCGGCTGAAACTCCCAATTGGAGAAGTAGGCGAACGAGTGGCAGGAGCTCGTACTGAGAAGGTTCGCCAGGCTCTCTGCGGCGTCGGCGTTGGCGACCGGAATCGAGACTACCAAGCCACCGGATTCGAGGGCACCCTCCAGTGTCCGGAGGTATCCGATATCGCTGCTCATGGCGAGCTCCACCATGCGTACGATCCTTCCCCTGAGGCCCTCCATCCCGCCCGAGACGTCGATCCTTTGGAGACCCTCCTCGCCGTAGAGGACCCAGATGTCGTCTCCGCCAGCATGGAGGTCAGGGCCTAGCTTCTCGACCGCATCACGCCCCACTGTCGGGTCGTCGAAGACGCCAAAAAGCCGATGTCGGGGGCGACCCATGACCTCGTGGGTGTTGGTGGCCTTCTGTGGACTAGCCATCATCGTGTCATCTCCGATCCATCGACCGCCTCGCCAGAGCCGCTTCCTTGCAATCATTGCGCTAGATCCGCCGAGCCCGGTAGGGGCGAACGTCCCGTGGCCACGAGACTGCGCGGGGTTCCGAGAGGTGGTCGCGAACTGGCGGAGAGATGGCGGGCGATCCACGGAGTGCGAGTGGCGTAGTGAGTCAGGCGCTCCGTCTGTCACGATTACCTGAACTGTCTCCGTCTTCATGCCGGGACAGTGGGACAGTTTCGGCACCTCGGGGCGCTGGGTGTGACGGTTGTCAGTTGGCAGGCAGGTGCGCTGCCCGGGAAGGAGGGTCGTCAAGCTCTTGAAAGGAGTTTTGAGGCCTAGTCCTCGCTGCCAATGGTGCTGTAGGTCGGCGTGCCGGCGGCCTCGTAGGTGAGGTGGAGCGTGCCGCTCGGGTAAGTGACCGATTCGATGAGGCGTAGAGCCGCGGGTACGGTCCCGTCGGCAAACACCCGCTTGCCGCTGCCGAGCAGAAGCGGGTACACCCACAGGCTCATTCGATCGACGAGTCCGAAGCGCAACAGAGACTGCAAAAGGTCGAGGCTGCCGATGACGTGGACTTCGTCATAGCGCCCTTTGAGGGAGTTGATGTCCTGGGCGAGATCATCGGCGACCAGCGTCGACTCCTGCCAGGCCAGAGGTGTTGCAAGCGTCCTACTTGCAATGTATTTGGGGACATCGTTGAGAAGGCGTGTGAACGGGATCTCCTCCGCAGCACTTGGCCAGAAGTCGGCAAAGATCTCGTAGGTCCTCCGCCCAAGCAGTAAGGCGTCCATGCTGCTGGCTTGCTCGAAGATGACCTCGCCCGACTCCGTGTCCGCCACTGGAGCCTGCCATCCGCCGTGCGCGAAGCCGCCGTCGCGGTCCTCGTCGGGCCCTCCGGGTGCCTGTGCCACTCCGTCGAGTGTCATGAATTCGGTCACGATGAGTTGGCCCATGGTGTGCTCCTAGTCTGAGCGCGACGAGGTCCAGATTGAGACACTCTCGTCGAATTGACTCCTAAGATTTCCACACGGTCTGGTCTTCACCGGGGGTGCCCCCGTTCGCCGCCGGTTATGTGTGCCCTAAAACTATGGGTGGTCCTGGGGCCGTTGCTTAGTAGACCTCGGTGATCGTCACTTCTGCAAACTTGAGGATTACCCTTGGAAGCGGAGACCTCGACTGATCAGACAGCACATTGAGGAGCATCAGATGGCAAGGGTATTGATGGTTGTCCAGCATCCTGTGAAGGATTTTGACGCTTGGCGGATCGAATATGACAAGGCGCAACCGATACGTGACAAGCACGGGGTCACAGACGCCACCGTCTTTCGGAATGCCGATGATCCGAATGAGATTACGGGGCTGCACTGGTTCTCATCCGTCGATGAAGCTCACGCCTTCGCCGACGATCCCGATCTTAAAGACGCGATGGCTAGAGCAGGTGTGAGCGGACCACCCCGGATCGAAATCAGCGTGGAGGCGTAATTCCTGGGTCGCTCTATCCGCTCAAGGCCCGCCGATACAGAGAGGGTCCGAGAGTGCCCCAGTCCGCCGGGACGTCGGCCGTGCCTGGGGGCGGGGGGCGCCAACCTATGGCCGGGCCTGTAGCACCTCGTTCCAATGGGCGACGAATTGATCAACGCCGCTCTCAGCGAACGAGACGGCGGCCCCGACTTGGTCCCAATCGACGTCCGAAACCTCCGAATGCTCTTGGACACTTTGGGCGGAGACCATGGTCAGCCAGGCGGAGGCGCTTGCGCTTCCCCAAAATGAAACGGGCCGTTGTTTGCTCAGGAACTCGTAAAGGGGGGTGACGTTCTCTCTGAGACAAGTCGCCGAGGACTGAACGAGCGGAGAATCGCGGTCCTCGACGCTGGCGGTAAGCACCCGTGCGTACTCCACCAACTCTGCGATCAGTGCCGTTACGTCTTGCTCCTCCATCACCTCTCTCCTCGCCAAGAAAGGCTATTCGCCAGACGAGGGTGCCACCTATCGCCAGCTTGTAGCCTGATCGGACGTGGCCCTGACGGCCGGAAGGAGGTTGGATGCCGGCGTGCTCCCGCTGCCTCGTTGAGGTGTTTCCGGGTACCAAACTCTGCCCCCGATGCGGCGCCGCCATCAGGCCGCAGGTCATTGCGCGACCGGCGCCCAAGCGAGCCCGGAAGGCGCGCCAACACCTCAACGCCCTGAACGCGAAGGATCGCCTCGCCGGACCCGCCACCTTGACCCTCCTCGTGGCTTTCTGGCTGCCCTGGTACAACATCGGCCCTTTCTCCGTCGATGGACTCAGCGTCCACGGATGGCTCTTTATAGCTGTGCTGAACTCGGTTGTGTTGGTGCTCTATGTCCTGGTTATCGCGTTCGACGTCGGCGACCTCGCGGGGATGGGCCGAATGTCCAAGGATCACCTCCTCGTCCTGATGACTGGAGTCAATGTTGCTCTCGTGATGTTGGGCTTCCTGCTCAAGCCGGACGGATTCAGCTGGTCGTGGGGCGCCTATCTCGCGCTGGCCGCCGCCATCGTTGCGTTTCTGCCCTTTGGCGCTCCCCTCATCCACTCCCATCGCCGGCGCTGAATCGGCGGACCCAAGCGCTCGGTCGTCAACACTTGTTTGCGTCGCTCCGGGTATCCACCAGTGGTTCCGGCCACTTCCGGACGCGCCGAGTCGGCGCCAACCCAGCGACGACGAGGTAGCGCAAATCGCCGGGTCGGGGAGCGGCGGTCAGCGCATCGGCCATACCGTCGGGCACGTGACCCGGCGTCAGCGAGCGACCCTTGCGGGTGTATCTTCGTAACGGCTCATTGAGAGCAGCAGCATCCCCGCTGACGTGACAAGATCGCGAGTCCGAATGGGTATCGAAGCAAGGTGGTGTGTGCAGGTCCGACCTTTCATCGCCAACAGGCAGAGTTATGACTGAGACATACGACACGGGTATGGACCTTCTCATCGAATCTGCCAATGAGCTCGACATGACAGCTGGTTCATGTGAGAGCTCAGAGGATGCAGCACGCCTCTTTGCACTGGCGGAACGGATCCGCAGCTACATAGCAATGAGTCGTCCCACAACGACTCTTGGAATGCCTCGGATCGTCTCCGACGAGGTCCGCCTCACCGATGAAAACGTGATTCATCGGACTGGAGAGTTCAACCAGTCCCACATACGTATTCTGCCGGAGTGACGTATCCCCGTACGGCCGGGAGGGGGTGCCACTACGTGATCTGCTCATGACCGCGCAGGCTCCGTTCATTGAGGAACCGATCCACCCACTCGTCATTTTTGCTGTCCGACTGCCGATCCGTCCTCGGGCAGGGAATCTCGAACGCGTCGTCAAGGTCGAGATGCCGGAGCACGCGACGAACGGTTTGCTCATAGCCATCTGAGGTCGTGAAGTCCTCGTAGGCGACCTCAAGAGGTTCCACGCCCAGTTTCTCATACAGGTCCAGCCACGCCTTCTCGCCCTCGGCTATCAAACCCATCATCCTGACAATCACGCCGTACTGGAAGCGCGGCTTACGGACTGGACGCGCTGGCTCGGTCTCCGAACCGACCCATACGCCATCTTCAGCTGCTCGAAGCCATGAGATGGCTTGGCGCAGTCGATCACGACGAATCAGATGCACAACTCTCAATCCGGGGAACATGGCTTCGAAGATCTGTTCGATGGTCATTCGAGAGAATCGAGGCAGCTCTCGAAGGTTCTCCATCGCCCACCCGACATAGTTCCACATGATCTTCGCCCCGAAGACGCCATTGGGCGTCGAGCCGACCTGATACACAAGCCGGAGGAACTGCTCGCGCTCGATTACTCCGTGCCGACGTGCCAAGGGGCTGTCTTCCCAATGGGTCGTCCCCGGCGGGAAGGCCTCTGGGGGTCCAGTGAGGAAATATTCGCCTGGATGGCCGGCTATTCCAGTATCCGAAAGCGCGCGGGATAAGAGAGTGGAGCCAGAGCGCGCATTGGCGTAGATGAGATAGCACTGAGCACTCCCATCGGTAAACGCTACATCCGCCAACGGCGCCGTGGGGTGGCCCCGTACGTTGCCGGAACGGTGGGGCACTTCGGAGTCAGTGTGCGGTTGTGTGCCACGGGCCCTTCCCGGCCCGCAGGAAGATCAGGCCGAACCGATGACCGCGCCGAACTGGATGGTGCCCACCGTCACGCCAGGTGCCTCGGCACCTTCGGGAGGCGCGAAACCGCGGGCCTGCTCTTCGGTCTCGAAGACCTCGATCGAGACCCCGTGCGAGTGGTCGACGGCTACGAAGTAGGCGCCCAGGAATCCGGGGCCCCCCTTTATCCTTGGGGGTCATCTGGCTTCCCCGTGGGTAGCTGGGTAAAGCTGCAGCCCTCCGCAGTGGAAGAAGATGGCCGTCTTGAAGTGCTCACGGTTGCGGAATCCGTAGGCCATCTTCTTGATCGTTTGGA
>Ga0181538_10005288_pt1 | contig 11662 bp, 9 predicted proteins | sample PEATcosm2014_Bin_40_FD_119773 | JGI IMG/M metagenome (GOLD analysis project Ga0181538, IMG submission 119773) | Peatland microbial communities from MTU Mesocosm Facility, Houghton, MI, USA - PEATcosm2014_Bin23_30_metaG | ecosystem: Environmental > Terrestrial > Soil > Wetlands > Peat | place...
GCAGGAATTGCGGGGCGTCCCGTGCAACGATCTGGAAATTGAACCGGAACCGAACAAGGCGATCTGCACGGCGCGTTCGTTCGGCGAAATGCAGACGGAGTTCCGCGTCATCGCCGAGGCCGTGTCAGCGTTTACGGCGCGGTGCGCCCTCAAGCTCCGAAAGCAACACACCTGCGCAAGCATCGTCATGGTTTTTATCCATACCAACGAGCACCGCGAGGATTTGGCGCAATACGCGAAAAACCGGGTGCTGCAATTGCCGGTCGCGTCAAACAGCGATTTCGAATTGTGCCGTTACACAAAAGCCGCGCTGAGCGACATCTTCAAACCCGGCTACCGATACAAGAAAGCCGGGGTAATTCTGAGCGGCATAGTACCCGAGGCGAACGTCCAGGCCTCGTTATTCGACGACGTGGACCGGGAGCGGCAGGCGACGGCCCTGCAATCGATGGACAAGCTCAATACCCGTTACGGAAGGGATAAGGTGCGCATAGCGGCGCAAGGCTTCGAAAGAAAGTGGAAGCTGCGGCAGGAAAGGCTTTCTCCCTGCTATACCACGCGGATGGAAGATTTAATTATTATTAATTGCTGAATCCATCATGTGCTACTGTAACTGTCTCACCATCGAAGCGATCTCCCTTGAAAACCGGTATAACGCCAAATTGGAAAACCCGGAAACGTATAAACCTGTTTATTATGCCTCGGCATTCAGCTTCTTGACTTGGCCGGTAATAACGAATAAGGAACCGGGGCTTTTGCAGGGGTTCAATTGGGGCCTCATACCCTTCTGGGCGCAAACGCGGGAGCAGGCGCTTAAGGTGCGAACCGGGACCATCAACGCGAAAGCGGAGACCGCATTCGAAAAGCCGTCGTTCAGGCATTGCATGAAGTCAAAACGCTGCCTTATACCGTCCACCGGCTTCTTTGAATGGCGCTCCTTTAAGTCAAAAAAATATCCCTATTTTATCACGCTCACCGGCGCGGGCGTTTTTTCAATGGCCGGGATATGGGACTCGTGGACGGACAAGCAGACCGGAGAGATACTTTCCACCTACTCCATTCTTACCGTCGCGGCAAACCCGTTACTGGCAAAAATCCACAACGTCAAAAAACGCATGCCGGTCATACTTCCGGCTGAACAGGAAAAAAACTGGCTGGATGAAAGTCTTTCCAAGGATGAAATTCTCTCCCTGTGCGCCCCTTTCGATGAAAACCTCATGCAAGCCCACACCGTCAGCAGGCTGATAACCTCCCGGACGCGGAGTCCAAACGTCCCGGAAGTGCAGGAAGAGTTTGAATACGAGGAATTGGAAGCGTTGTAGGAAGGTTTTGATGTCCAATCCTCTGAATGTTATTCCGGTTCAAAGGTCGCTGCCCCGTCCGCCCTGGGCTCCCAGATAAATGGGAAAACTATACAATGTAAATCCAAGCCGGAAAATCTTTCTCGCGGCATATATGCCTACCCATACCCATCGATTTCTATTCATGCTCCCCCCTTGTGGTGTGCCGGTAGGGGTATCAATGGCATAGGAAAGGCCGGAAAGCATCGATCATCCTTCCGGCCCTGTTTCTCAGATATGCCTTTATTAAATTAAGCTTTTTTTAAGGGCTCCAATTATTCGGGAATATTCTCCCTTGATGGTGTCGGAAACTCATGAAATACCCTTTGTACCTTTACTGTGTTCTTGGACAATGGTTGAAAAGGTGTACAGTGCTCATGGGCTAAAGTGTCCGGTCCAAGTGTCCGGTATTGACCGGACTAGTCCGGTTTTCAGGTGTATTTCAGGGTGCTAAAGGGGAGGTGTAAGGCAAAAGATGATAAAACAAAAAAGCCCCGTTTTCTTTATTTTTCAAAGAGTTCGAGGCTTTTTAAGTGGTGAGCCAGGAAGGATTCGGACCTTCGACTCTCGCCTTAAAAGAGCGATACTCTACCGCTGAGTTACTGGCCCATCAATTTACCGTGTACGGCTTCATTGCAAAAAGGTCCTTAAAAATAATAATAACGAGGTCCCTGGGGCAATATTTTCGGCATAAAATATATGCTCCCAAATGTGAATTCCGCGGCTATCCCGAGCGTTTCACCATCATCTGCCGGATAAGTCCGATATTAGGGGCCACGTAGTCGGCAATCGAGATCAACGTGAAAATCGCCGGGATAAGCATCACCCAGAAGGCGGGGTGGAACCCCCAGATCTTTTCCGGCATCCCGCCTATATGGTAGCGCTGGAGTGCCACGACTGCCAGCACCCCGAAGATGCCGACGCCCTGAAGCACCGCCTTGGTCTTACCGGACGCGCGCGCCGCCAGAACAAGCCCGCTCGAGGCGCAAATGATGCGCAGGAACTGGATAAGCGCATCACGGTAGAAAAACACCAGGTAGAGCCACCACGGGATGATGCCCGCTACCATGAAGGAGAGGAAAATGGTCTGCCGCGAGAGGCTGTCGGCCACCGGGTCGAACACCTTGCCGAAATCCGTAACCTCGTTCCGGGCCCGCGCCATGCGACCGTCGACCATGTCGCTGACTTCGACAAGCATTGCCAGGCAAGCGCAGATGCATATCCAGGCAGACGAATGGGCCGTGGAATAACCCGTTATAAAAAAAAAGGCAAATATCGGGGCAATAATGAGGCGTAACGCCGTTATCATCGTGGCAATGTTCATCACGCTGCTCCGATTTCGCAAAAATCCGTTTCCGGCCGGATTCTCAAAACTAAAATATGCTCCTTTGAAAGACGGCATTTTTCGGCGTTGATTCATTTTTGGAAGAAACGCGCCGCCGTCCTCTCTCCGGAAAGTTCTGCATCATGCTGTTTCATTATATTTTTTACTAAGGAGACAGGACATGCGCTTTCTCATAAAACTTCTTATACTTCCTTTCCGGATCCTTACCGGCACGGCGGGATTTGTCCTGCGCGTCGTAGGCTTGCTTTTCGGTTTCACCTACCGGGCGCTCGGTTATTTCTCCGGACGCACCGTAGTGGCCGTCATGAGCGTCCTCATCGGGCTTTTCCTCGGCCGGAAGCATTTATGCGAGATATTCTTTTCTGGAAAGAGACGATAATCGCCGATCATTCAGGAATGTCGGGCGCTCGCGGGAAACTGTTGAGGCCCGCAGGTATGCAGCGCGGATAAGTTCTACGTCATGATCGGGGTTTTTCGGCTCCGTCGCTTTTCCGGCGTCAAGCCGGCGATCCGCGCGATAACCCAGGCAAGGCCATAGACAACGCCAAGCAGCACGACGTCCGCCGGACCGACGGGAAAGTCCCATGTGTAGGCGATCCAGAAGCCGACCAGCGACAAACTGCCGCCAATAAGAGAGGCGAACAGAAGAAATTGCCGCATGGTGCGCGCAAAGAGATGCGCGGTTAACGCCGGTATCAATAAGAAGCCGAAGGCGATAAGCGGTCCCACGCTCAACACCGCCAGGGACACGGTGAGACCGAGCAGCAGGTACAGAAAAATATCCCAGAATATGACGTTTTTACGCAACGTAACCGCCAACACGCGATCGAACGACACGAGCAACAACTCCTTATGAAAAAGCGCGAGCGCTCCGAGCACCAGCGCCAGCATGATTGCCGTCAGCGTAAGGTCAAAGTTAGAGATGGTGATGACCTCGCCCTTCAGCAGGTCAAGCCAGCCCAGCTCCGCATACCGGTTCTTTGAAAGGATCAGAATGCTGAGCGCCGCCGCAACGACATAGGCCGTGCCGAGCCGGCCTTCGGGTTGCCCGCGGCCCCTCCGTTCCAGGAACGCAAGCACCAGAATAGCGACAAGCGTAAAGGCTATCGAACCGATAAAAGCCATCGTATGTTCGCTTTGCGAACTGTGAGCGGCATGTCTCAATCCAAGCCAGAGCGGCGCCGACAGGGCCACGGCAACGCCCGTCGATGAAATCTGCGGCAACGCGACCCCCATGAACACCAGCCGCCGCAATACGAGGAAAACCCCGACAAGCGGGCAGGCAAACCCTACCAGAATGCTCGTATAAACGGAATTCCGCAGCAAAAAATCCGGAGATAAAATCTGCAGCAGCGTTTCCATGTCTACCGTACCTCCATTTCAAAAATTGACATCAGGCGTTCAGGCGTGAGCATTTCGGCTACCGGCCCGTGCAGCGCCCTGCCTTGATGCAACCAGATGACGTGCTGGGCATGCTTGCGGACAATCGGCAGATCGTGCGTCACCAGGAGAATCGTGATCTCCTTTTCCCGATGGATCCTTGAGATGAATTCCAGCACGGCGCGCGTCGCCGCGGCATCCACGCCCGCGGTCGGTTCATCAAGCACCAGAATTTCCGGCCGCGTAACGAGGGCGCGGGCAATGAGTACGCGCTGCTTCTGCCCTCCCGAGAGTTCGGCGAACCGCGCCTGCGCGAAGCTGTGCGCTCCGGCCGCTTCGAGGCACTCATGCGTAAAGGCCCGCTCGCTGGCGGGCACGAACCGGCCGGGCTTGACACGCCCGTACGCGCCCATGAGCGCGACATCAAACCCGGTAAAGGGATAGAGCGGATCCAGGTTGGTAGTTTGCGGCACATAGCCGAATATGAGGGATGCCCCGGAATCGCCCGCCAGAATGACGCGCCCCGCGACGGGCGGAATCAGGCCGAGGATGGTCTTGAGCATGGTTGATTTACCGGAACCATTGGACCCGAGCACGGCGGTAAAACTCCCCCGGGCGATTGCCAGGGAGATGTCGCTCAGCAACGGCTCGCCATGGTAGCCGATGCTCAGATTCTCAAAGGTGATTATGGCGCTGTCCATTTTTTAAACAATCCTTTGAAGAGCCGGCCCGCAAACCCGATCCGGGACCGGCCCCGCCCGGTTTACGCGGTCTATTTCCCCGTTGCCGCCGATTTTATGGCGCCGATGATGTAATCCATCATCGCGATATAGGTGTCGGTGTTAGGAACGCCTCCCGGCATGATCGGCAGGGTGACGAACGCGGCGCCGGTTTTCTCCGCGATCAGCCGGGGAACTTTTTCCGGAAATTGCGGTTCACGTACGACAAGCGGCACGTGGTCGGCCTTCATCATCCTGATCAATTCCTCTATATGCCGGGGTGTCGGATCGATGCCCGGCCGCAGCTCGATAGTGCCGACATACCGCAGGCCGAAACGATCGGCAAAATAGGGCCAGTGCTCGTGGTACGATACGAACTGCAGGCCCTTAAGCGGTTTCATCATCTCCTGCCATCCGGCGATTTTAGCATCGAGCGCGGCGAGGTAGGCATCGCGGTTGCGCGTGAAGTCGCCCTCATCCGTGGGATCGAATGCAACGAGCGCCTCGCAGATTTCCTTGACAGCCGTCTTTGCCAGAACAGGATCGAGCATATAATGCGGATTGCCATAGGGATGCACATCGCCTGCGGAGTGATCGGTGCTCAAGGGAACGTCCCTCGGTGTGATGTCTCTTGAACAATCAACATACCCCTGGTGTCCCGGCTGGATTCGCGGATTTTTACTCGCCTCGAGGAGCGCCGGCAGGAAAGCGTGCTCGCAATCGAAACCGACGAGGATGACCAGGTCCGCCCGGTTAAGCAGCGGCACGAAACTCGGCTTCATGGGCACGCCGTGGGTGTCCTCGACGCCGGTGGCGAGGCTATGCACCTCCACATGGTCCTTTCCGACCTCACGCGCAAAGTCCGCCAGGTCGGTGAGCGTTGTCACGATACGAATCTTTGCCGCCTGGGCGGGCGCCGTCCAAGCCCACAGGGCAACGAGCGCCATGACGGCGAATCTGAGCCGCAATAACTTCATTTTCATGATACTCCTTCCTTTTCTATAAGTTAACGCTGTTGCCAGCCGTGGGAGTGCGCGCCGATAATCCAGGCCAACTGCAGGTAGATTGCATCGTTATTTGCCAGCCCCCGAACTTGATTATCGGTGTTCTCGGTATGGGTGTATTCCAGCCGCAGCTGGTTCCAATGGCTGAGCGCCCAGGTAATATACGGTGAATATTGGGTGGTGTGGTAGGTCGAATTCTGATTGTTCTCGACCCAGTTTACCAGAAATCCCGCCGACCATATCCGGCTGAACTTCCATGTCAAATAAGAATAAAGGCCCCACGCCCCGACCGTCGTATCGACCGGAGGGTTCGTTACGGCGGGAGTGATGCCGGTATAACGATTATCGCTGAAAAGCACCTCATTGCCCCACGTCAGGCTCTGGAACTGATTATTGCGCAAGGGCGCCCATTTGAGTGAAAAATCCGCCCCGGCCAGGCGCCGTTCCGTCATGGTGACGGCTCTGCCGCTGTCCGGCTGGGTAGCCTGCTGACCGCCGCTGGGGTTAATGAGACCCGATATGCCCATTTCGGCCTGCCAGTCCGGCGTCAAGTCGAGGTAGGACGACAACCGGCTCCAGTAGTTCAATGCATTGAAATGCCGGAAGCCGGGATTGCTCGGTATGATGTCGCCGCCGAACCGGTCGCCCGCGCCAGCCGTCAGGCTCAGGTATTGCGGAAGCGGCACCAGCCAGTTGACCTGAAAGCCGTCGCTCTGGGACTCTCCGCCGATGTACTGATCGAGCGCGAGCGGCCGATTAACAACCGGAAGCTCGTGGTCGTGAATGTACGCCAGCCTGCCGAATTCACCGAAAAATCGTCCCGCCTTGAGTTCGAGATTCCATGGAAGCGAGGTGGTCTGCAACGCGGCCTCCTCGATGCCCCAGGTGGCATCGCCGGTAATCGGGTCCGCCGAGGCGTTGGCCACGGCATAGCCTTTTGCAAAAGGATCGATCGCCGACGCGACATTGAGTTCCACCGATCGCACATCCACGTCGATGCCGCCCGGACGGCCGACGCCGTTTTCGCTCATGCCTTGTGTGTTATAGGAAGTGATCTCCTCGCCAACGAGGCCGATTGCGGGATTGAATTCGCTCGGCATCGTCTTCTTCTGCGCCTCGGAAACCGAGTTGACCTGATCGCTCAAATCCTGCATCCGCTCCTGCAAGCCCTTGATCGTCGTATCCGCCGCAGGGGTGGTTTCCAATACTTGCATCTGCTGTTGCAGCAGCGCGATTTGATGTCTGAGCGAATCCAGGGGCGTCACGGTTTTCTGGGCAAATATCCCGGGCGCCGTTGCCATGGTCAGGCACCACCAGGCTATTAAAAACGCTTTATATTTTTTCATTATCGCTCCGTTTTTCAGAAAGTTGGCTTCTGCCCGCGTGCGACTTTCGGTACCGGGCAAAGGGGTTCGCTGAATAATGTCAATGAAACGAGTCCATCGAAACTTTATACAACGGAAACAGCCGGAGGAAGCCTCTCCGCATTTTCAGCGTAAGGAAAATTTCCGGCGCGGTCATTCAGTTTGGTAAATTCAAGCGAAACTGATCAAGAAGCGGAGATCAAAACAGGAGGCGCACGGCTATGATAGCAGTCGATGTGCCGGGAAGGATTTTGCCTGACAAGAGTAACAAATATCTCCGTCCAGGCTGAAACGAAGATCGCGAAAAAGAAGATGCCGGTGACGACAAGGGGCAGAACCTGGGCTATGCAAAGGCTGCAATCGTCATGCTCCCGCCCATCATCATGATGATGGAGGGGAAGCACGGCGCCCAGATAGAAACAAAGGAATAGCGCGCACAGAGACGAGAGGGAACGGATCGTCTTCTTAACCGTACCGTGTCGTGGGAAGCGAAGCATAGATGATATAAATACCTTAATTGGTATACGGAATTCTATTACGGGTTCACTGAAAGGGATATTGCTGGATAGTTGGGGAGTGATACAGACTTCACCACTTCATGGGGAACTCATGGGAAGGAAGAAATTTTCACTCTAAAGGTGCATCCCCAAAATGGCCGTTTCAGCGTGGATTGAAACCGGGCGTTGAGATTGTGCGGCTCGCGGATTGGGCGGATTCGAGGGCGAGGAGATTGGAGGTTCGGTTCGATTAATCTTGTCAATCAATCTGCTGGCGAACCATGCAAAGGCAAATATCCAAATTGCTCATCACAAGGCGTTTTAATATCAACATATTCGAATGATAGCGTGATATTTTTCTTTAATGCATCATACAATTTCCTGCCTTCGGAATCCGAGGTGACGAAGCCATCGATTTCATTTTCAATGTCCGCTTGTGCAAGGAGTTTAATATCATTTATGACAACGGCGCGCTCGGTACCTGTAGGTGTTCCCTTACTAGCTTTCAACATAGCCATAAGTTGACCAGAGCGAACAGCATGGTTGAAATTGAATGGGAGGACTTGCATATTTCGAAGCGGAAGTTGATCGTACTGTCCTTTAACGCAGTATTCAGCAATTGAAATCGTTGAACATTTAAGGATAGTGTGTTCTTTAAGAAAATATTGAAAATATTCTTTTGCGTTACCATGTAAAGAATTGTTGCTATTCAAAAGCCGAATAAGAAAACTTGTGTCAAGCAATACGCAGTTAATATGCGGCTCCTCTCAGTTCGTGCAACCATTCATCAACATCGCCGATATCCGCCCAGCTGCTTTTTGCCTTTTCGATCAAGGAATTTAAGTACGGTTCATCAAAATCAGGAGCGTAGTCGATGAACTCAACGAATTTCAGGGAACTGGAATCAATTTCGCCAGTTGCAAGATTCTGACGGCCAGCAGCTCTCACTCCTAATGGTTTGTAGAGCGGATTGTGATCGTACTGTGCAAGTGTTTCCCTTGGGGTATTAATCCGAAAGGTTCCGAGACCGGTTACACTGACGTGCACATTTGGATTTGTTTTCCCACCCATGTTAGTAATGTCACCATAGAAGTAAAATTCCCCTGACACCCATTCATTTTCGGGAAGCGTATAGTTTGTTGAAGGATCGACAACGAGGTGGGCAGTATTGGGCTCAGAGGTTGAAATTTCAAAACTGTAATTCTGTTTTCGGGCGGTTTCCTGAAGCTCCGAGAAAGCTTTGGCTGTCGGATATTCGAGAAAATCAATCACCTTTTTTTCCCGTACCTGACCTAAAATGGCAGTGAAACCAATAACGGCCTGCATGGTAGTTTTAAAGATATGTCTTACGGAACCCTCTTTGATTTCGTAGGCAACGATTGGTCTGTTTTTCCTCTCCATTGCCGGAAAAAGAAGCTGTTCCGCTCGATCCAGCAAGCTGCGTAATTCGGAAATATCATACGTCTCCGGAGAAAGCGGCAACTGCCCCTTTATCCCCGTAATGCGTATTTCTATGAAGCCCCTGTTTTCCATGGTTTCTAAAATAAATATAACTAAGGTTTGATTTCACTATATATTACGAATAGCCTGCCTTAAATTTTCTTACCAATTCAATATCTCATAAATACGATTAACTTTAAAGTCTTTTTTCCTGAATCCGACCGCTAGATGCACCTATTCGGGCATTTCTATCGGTGCTGATCACTAACTTTGCCGCAATCTCATAATCGTTGCCTCGCCGGCGATCGGCACACGGCTCACGCCGGCGCAGGGCTCTTCATAGATCGACCTTCCCATTTTACCCAAAGGACGCATTATTATAGTTTCGGTTGCAGCAGCCGGTGTGCGTTGGCACCGTATTCCTGCGCAGTCGCCTGCCTGCAAGCAATTAGGCAGGCCATATCTGGACATAAAAACTGTCCTGAAGAGACTATTTGAAAAGGTGGATCGTCCCGCGACATTATCGTTCTCGTGACCCAAACCTTCTCTTGTGTAAATATTTTTGCGCCGATAGCGCAAAAAACGGCGCAAAAAAAGCGCAATTTTGGCCTTTAGTGCGTTTTACGCGGCTATTTTTGCGCAGCAGCGCAAAAAATGGAGTAAATCAGCGCAATTTTCATCGGGGAGACATCTGACATTTAAATGCCATTTAAACAGCCTTTAAATGTTTATTAAAACGCGCTTAAACGTGAAACCGCGCGGAAACGCCTATTTCGGTAAAAGTATTACGGTAAGGTTGCCTTTTGATAATTTCAAGCGGAAGACGCGCCGGGAGAGCCGGGAAATTTCTGCCTGTTTTGCCTCGGGGAAGATGAAAGAAGTAATTTAAAAAGCGCCGTAAGAATGTCGCCGCCTATGAAAAAAAAACCGGGTTCCGCGCCCCTTCCCTCTCCCGTTCCGCCCGCTCCCGCCAGAGACGCGGGACCCGTCGGCGTCGCCCTCCTGATAATCGCTGTCGTCACCATCGCCGTTTACGCGACATCGGTACGCAATGAATTGACGAATTGGGACGATGACCGGTACGTGCTCCAGAACCCCCTGCTCGGCGACCTCTCCGCAACCACGCTGTCAAAAACCTTTTCGACATATTTCCAGGGAAACTATCACCCGCTCACCCTTTTGTCATTGGACATCGACTATGCGCTGTCCGGCAGAAATCCGCTCGCGTACCATATAGTAAACCTGCTGCTCCACCTCGGCAATACGCTCCTGGTTTTCTTGCTTCTTCTTATCCTCACCCGTGAGCGCCGCATTGCCTTTGTCGCCGCGCTCCTTTTCGGCGTTCATACCCTGCATGTTGAATCCGTGGCCTGGGCAAGCGAACGGAAAGACCTCCTGTATGCCGCCTTTTTTCTCGGCGGCCTTATATGCTATAGTAACTACTGTTTACGCAATCGCGGCGCGCTCTATGGGCTGTCGATCATGCTTTTTTTCCTGTCGCTCCTGTCTAAAGGCCAGGCGGCGGCAATGCCGCTCTCGGTCATGGCGATCGACTGGCTGTTGCGGAAAAAACCATTTTCGAGAAAATCCCTCCTCGAAAAGATCCCATTCTTCGCACTGGCTCTCGTATTCGGCATCGTGGCCATTTTCGCACAGCGCACCGGCGGCGCCATCAAGGAGGTCGCATGGATCTATCGCATCCCGGTGGCATGCTACGGTTACGCGGCCTATATTCTCAAATTGTTTCTCCCGATCCGCCTCGCGGCAATGTATCCCTACCCCTTTGCGGCGACCGGCGCGATTCCCCTTTCCTGGTTCCTCTCCTCCCTCGGACTTCTCGCGTGCGTCGGAATCCTGTTGGTCCGAAGCATCAGAAAAGGCGACAAACTGACCGCCTTCGGAATCATTTTTTTTACCGTCACCATCGCTTTTACGCTCCAGCTTCTGCCGGTCGGCAGGGCAATCATGGCCGATCGCTATACCTATATTCCCTCGGTGGGATTCTGCCTTGTCATGGCCGCAAGCTACCGCCTGGTGGCGGCCCGCTCCGCCCTGAAAAAAACGTGGTTCGTCTGCGTGGGCGCGTATATCGCCCTGCTTTCGATGCTCACATGGCAACGTGTCGGCGTATGGCACGACAGCTTTACTCTCTGGACCGACTGCATCGCCAAGGAGCCCGCCGCATTCGAAGCGTATGCCAATCGCGCGCTCGCGCGGATGAACGTGTACCACGACGATGAAGGCGCCATCCGGGATTGCTCGATATCCCTCCAATTTGTCACGAAGAACGCCCCCGCCCTTACCTGCCGCGGCGTTGCTTTCTATGATGAATCGCAGCGCGAAGGCAATCCGGCGGTAAAGCGGCAGCTGCTGAACGCGGCGGTTTCGGATCTGCGCGCCTCAATGAATATCGTGCCCGACCAGCCCAACGAGAGAGTCTGCCTTGGAAACTGCGACCTGGATCTTGGAAATCTTCAGGATGCCCTGGCGGACTTCAAAGCGCTGCTCGCGCTTCATCCTGATAATTCCATGGCGCTTTGCAAAATCGGTTTCTGTTTTTTTCGCCTGAACCA